>JACCDS010323947.1_pt1 | contig 10953 bp, 8 predicted proteins | sample 7446441 | NCBI WGS metagenome assembly JACCDS01 (sample SAMN15323445, study PRJNA562643) | freshwater metagenome | isolation source: river surface water | place: USA:Blue River Watershed | collected 2017-08-17 | reverse complement strand
GTTTCCACATACTCCCGGAGGGCGGGAGTCAGTTCCAGATGATGACCGCTGATCTTCAGGTTCATACACAGCACTCCTTGCTTGTGTCGCTGGAGGATCCGGCTAGCACCGCCGGCAGGCAGGCCTGACGGAACACAGCAACCGTTGAAAACTCTGGAATTGATTCGATCAGAGGGCCTTGCGAAGGTTGACCGGGGGGATCTTCAGTGCTTCGCGATATTTGGCGACCGTACGCCTCGCGACCACCATTCCCTGTTCAGCCAGCATGTCCGTGATCTTGCTATCGGAAAATGGATTCTTGGGGTCCTCGGCTCCTATCAGTTGTTTGATCAACGCACGTATTGCTGTGGAAGAAGCCTCACCACCGGCTTCCGTTGCCACATGGCTGCCGAAGAAATATTTCAATTCAAACATGCCATGCGGAGTCAGCATGTACTTTTGCGTTGTTACACGAGAAATAGTGCTTTCGTGCAGGCCCAGTGTATCAGCAATTTCACGCAGGACAAGAGGGCGCATCGCCACTTCGCCGTGCGAGAAAAAATTGCGCTGCCGTTCCACAATCGCCTGGGCGACACGCAAGATCGTGTCGAAGCGCTGCCGCATGTTCTTGATCAGCCATTTCGCTTCCTGCAACTGGGAAGACAGCGAGCCATCGCCTTTGTTCTGCTTCAGGATATTCGCGTACATCGCGTTCACACGCAGCTTCGGCATGACGTCCCGGTTCAGGGTGACCTGCCAGCCTTGTTTCGAACGCTTCACAATGACGTCCGGCACCACATAGTCCGATTCATCGCTGGCGAAAGCGGCGCCTGGATGCGGGTTGCAGCGGCGGATGACCGCCTGCGCCTCGCGCAAGTCTTCATCGTCGCAATCCAGCGTTTTTTTCAGCTTGTTGAACTCGCGCTGCGCAAAGAGTTCAAGGTAGTTTTCCACCAGCGTCAGCGCCATCCGGCGCGTGACCAGGGGCACGTTCTCCATCCGGCGGATCTGGATGGCCAGGCACTCGGACGCATTGCGGGCGCCGACGCCGGTCGGGTCGAAGCTCTGCAACAGTTTTAGCGCAATCGTCAGTTCATCGGGCTCGATGTCGAGTTCTTCCGGCAGCCGCGCATGGATCGATTCCAGTGACTCTTCCAGATAACCGTTGTCATCCAGCGCATCGATGAGTAACTCGACCAGTGCGCGATCACGCCGGCTGCAGCCGGTAACGGCCAGTTGTTCCTGCAGGTGCTCGCGCAGCGTCGATTGATGTGCCTCCAGCTGTGGGCGCGCATTGTCGTCCTCCGGCGCTTTGGCGGAGCGGGCGACATCATCGAAGCTCCAGTCGGTATCGCCGGCGCTACCGCCTTCATCGGCGCCGGCCGTACCTTCGAAATCCGCACCGGCCTCGCCCTGCGTGTCGGCGGCAGACGTCGCCGGTGCCGGCGGCGCCGGGCTGAGTGCGCCGTCGCCGAGCAGGCGAACCGAGTGGTCGAGCGGATCGTCGATGCGCTCGAGCAAGGGATTCTCGATCAGCATCTGCTCCAGTTCCTGGTGCAGTTCCAATGTCGACAGCTGCAGCAGCCGGATCGACTGCTGTAGTTGCGGCGTCAGTGCAAGGTGCTGCGAAACGCGGAGCTGTAGGGTTTGCTTCATTCGCTTCGCATTACATGCGGAAGTGCTCGCCCAGGTAGACGCGGCGAACCGATTCGTTGCCGATGATTTCGTCAGGGCTGCCGGAGGCGAGCACCGTGCCCTGGTTGATGATATAGGCGCGATCGCAGATGCCGAGGGTCTCGCGCACGTTGTGGTCCGTGATCAGCACGCCGATCCCGCGGTCCTTGAGGAAGCGCACGATCCGCTGGATCTCGATGACAGCGATCGGATCGACGCCGGCGAACGGTTCATCGAGCAGGATAAAGCGCGGGCTGGTTGCCAGCGCGCGCGCAATTTCGACGCGGCGCCGTTCGCCACCCGACAGCGCCACCGACGGACTGTCGCGCAGCTTGTCGATCTGAAGTTCGGCCAGCAGCAGGTCGAGGCGGCGCTCGATCTCGTCCTCAGCAAGTGGCTTGTCGTTCACCTTCTGCAATTCGAGTACGGCGCGGATATTGTCCTCGACCGACAGCTTGCGGAATACCGAAGCTTCCTGCGGCAGGTACGACAGGCCGCGCTCCGCACGGCGATGGATCGGCAGGTCCGACAGTCGTTCGCCGTCGAGCAGGATCTCGCCGCCTTCTGACGGCACCAGGCCGACGATCATGTAGAACGACGTCGTCTTGCCGGCGCCGTTCGGGCCGAGCAGCCCGATCACTTCGCCGCTGGCGACGTCGAGCGATACGTCATGCACGACCTGCCGCGCGCCATAGCTTTTCTGCAGCGAGCGAACCTGCAGCGTGCTGACAGGCTTACTTGTCATCGGCCGGTTTTTCCTGAACGCGTGGCTGGATCACAGCACGAATCCGACCACCACCCTTGCCATCCGGGCTCGTCGAACCGGATACCGTGTAGAACTCTGTCCGGCTATCGTAGGAGATCAGTTCGCCCTCGACCTCATCGGTCACGCGGTTACCTTCGAGCATTTTTACTTTCGCCTGCTTGTACAGCTTTGCGACTTCTGACTTGGTGTCGTACTCGATACGATCGGCGGCAAAGCCCTCGATCCACAATTCTTTGCCGCCGTCGCGCTTCTGGCGGAATTTGGTGACGCCGCCGGCGATCGCATACATCGTCGCGTACTGATAGCCAGCGGCATCCTGCCGGATCATCAGCTTTTCCGCGTGCATGACCAGTGTGCCGCGGGTCAGGACCACGTTGCCGACGAAGGTATTCACCTGCTTGGCTTCGTCGTAGAACATCTGGTTGGCCTCGACATTGGTCGGCTTTTCGCGGTCGGCTTTTTCAGCCTGCGCGGTTCCGGCGACGAGCCAGCCCAGCGATGCCAGGGTCAGTGCAACGAAGGTCGATCGGGCAGTTTTGTTCATCTAGTCTCTCCGGCCTCAGGGTGGTTTCGATAGGTCGCGTTGACCCGGCTTTGCAGCGTTAGCTGCCGTTTCCTGTCGTCGGCTTCCATGCCGACGCCTTGCAACGTGGAGTTGCCGAGCCGCGCTCGCACGGCACGGTCAGTCTTCACGATATCCTTATCAGGCAGCACCACCATGTAATCCGACTCGACGGTCAGCGCTTCGCTGCCGCGTGCCTTCGGACGATCCAGGCGGACGTTGTCGATCAGGCGGAACTCGCTGTGGTCGCCGTTGATGCGGGCACTGTCTGAGCTCAGCGTCATCGGTGCCCGGCCACGCTTGTAACTGTTCAGTCGCGCCCGGGTGATCACGCTGTCGTCGGTGACGGGGTCATGCACCAGCCTGTCGCCCTCGATCACATACTCGGCGCTGCCATCGCGTGCCACCTTCACATAGCGGAAGCCTTCGATCACATAGTCCGGCTCAGTGCGTTGCCCCATGGCCGGCGCCTTGCTGTCGCCACGTTGTGCCACTTTCAGCAACCAGAGGCTGACGCCGGCCAGCAGCAGGACCAGGCCCAGCGTGAACAGGGCCGGCAGACGGCGGCGCAGCGAATAATTCACGCGAGGTACGGCGCCAGCGCCGCCTCGTAGTTGCCTTGCGCGCGCAGGATGAAGTCGCACACCTCGCGGGCAGCGCCCTGGCCGCCGTGCGCCTGGCTCACATAGTGTGCGCGCGCGCGCACTTCCGGATGCCCGTTCGGCACGCTGGCTGCGAACGCCACGCGCGTCATCACCGGCAGGTCAATCACGTCGTCGCCCATGAAGCCGCAGTCGGCCGCTTCAAGCTGCAGCTCGGCCATTACCTGTCCGAATGCTGTGCGCTTGTCGTGCACGCCCTGCATCAGTACGGCGATACCGAGGTCTGTCGCGCGTGTTGCGACCACCGGTGAGTTGCGCGCACTGATGATCGCGGTCTTCACGCCGGATTGCTGTAACAACTTGATGCCGTGGCCGTCGAGCACATTGAAGGTCTTGAACAGCTCGCCGTCAGGTCCGTAGCGCAGGCCGCCATCGGTCAGCACGCCATCGACGTCAAAGATCATCAGCTTGACGCGCCCGGCCCGATCGGCCGCAGGATGGCGAGCGGCATTCATCAGATCACCTTTGCGCGGGTCAGGTCGTGGATGTGCAGCGCGCCGACCAGCTTGCCGCCGGCATCGGTGACCAGCACCTGATTGATGCGAAATTCTTCCATCAGCTCGACGGCTTCGACCGCCAGCTGGTCCGGGCCGACGACGCGCGGGTTGGCGTGCATCACGTCGAGGATGGTCGTGTCGGAAAAATTCCTGCCCTGTTCGATCAGGCGGCGCAGGTCGCCGTCGGTGAAGATGCCCAGCACGCGGGCGTCACCATCGACAATCGCCGTCATGGCCATGCCCTTGCGTGTGATCTCGAGCAGCGCCTGCGTCAGCGGGATGCCCGGTGCAACCGCCGGGATCGCGTCGCCGGTGCGCATGATGTCCCGAACGTGCGTCAGCAATCGCCGGCCGAGCGCGCCGCCCGGATGTGAGCGCGCAAAATCCTCCTCGCGGAAGCCGCGCGCATCGAGCAAGGCGACCGCGAGCGCATCCCCCATCGCGAGCGTCGCGGTGGTGCTGGCCGTTGGCGCCAGGTTCAGCGGACAGGCCTCGCGCGCCACACCGATATCAAGGTGCACATCGGCGAGCCGGGCCAGCGTGGACTCGGGACGGCCAGTCATGGAAATGAGCCTGGCGCCGAGGCGCTTGATCACGGGCACGATGGCCAGTAATTCGTCGGACTCACCAGAATTCGAGATCACGATCACCGCATCGGCCTTGGTCACCATGCCGAGATCGCCATGGGCGGCTTCGCCGGGGTGGACGAACATCGCCGGCGTGCCGGTCGAGGCGAGTGTGGCAGCGATCTTGCGCGCGATGTGGCCCGACTTTCCCATGCCTGACACGACCACCCGGCCGCGGCAATCGAGCAGCAGCTCAGTCGCACGCGCAAACGCAAGCCCGGACCCCGAGGACAGTCGCGCCTTCAGTGCGAGGATCGCGTCTGCCTCGATCTGCAGGGTCTGCTCGGCAAGTTCCAACGCGCGCGCGGCGGCTGCGTTGTCAAAATGCTGCGAAGAATTTTTCTCATGCGTTACACTCATGCGCAGAGTATAGCTGAATACCCAAAGCAAAAAACCTGCCAGACGCAAGAAATCCTCGCTCAGCCGGGCTGACGGACTGCGCGGCGAGGCGCCCGAATCCGTCACTTCCCATGCATTCCACCCTTGAAATCACGTTGATCCTGCTGGTTGCCGCGGTGCTCGGCGTGGTGGCGTTTCGCATATTGAAGCAGCCGCCGATGCTGGGTTACCTGACGGTCGGCGTGCTGATCGGTCCGCATGCCCTTGGGCTGGCATCCGAAAGCGCGGCCACCACCACGCTGGCCGAATTCGGTGTGGTGTTCCTGATGTTCTCGATCGGCCTCGAGTTCTCGCTGCCGAAACTGAAATCGATGCGCCGCAATGTGTTCGGACTCGGCATGGCGCAGGTGGTCGTGACCATCGCCGCCATCATGGCGGGCAGCGCTACCCTGGCCTGGCTGCTGCCGGGCTACTTTCCGTTGAACCTGGTCGCTTCGTTTGCGCTCGGCAGCGTGCTGGCGATGTCGTCAACGGCAATTGTGCTGAAGCTGCTCACCGAGCGACTGGAGCTGGAGAGCGAGCACGGCCGGCGCATCACCGCCATCCTGCTGTTCCAGGACCTGGCCGTGGTGCCGCTGCTGATCCTGATTCCCGCACTGGCACGCCCGGGCGCGGACCTCCTCACCGACCTCGGGCTGGCCGCTGCCAAGGCATTGTTCGTGCTGGCGCTGCTGCTGTCTTTCGGGCAGGTGCTGCTGCGGCGCTGGTTCCGCATCGTCGTACAGCGCCGCTCGCAGGAACTGTTCATGCTGAACCTGTTGCTGGTCACGCTGGGCGCGGCATGGATCACCGAGATGGCCGGGTTGTCGCTGGCACTCGGCGCGTTCATCGCCGGCATGCTGATCTCGGAGACCGAATTCCGGCTGCAGGTCGAAGAGGACATCAAGCCCTTCCGCGATGTGCTGCTCGGGCTGTTCTTCATCTCCGTCGGCATGATGCTCGATATGCGGCTGGTGTTCGACAACCTGCTGTTGGTCGTGGCGCTGCTGCTGGTGCCGTTGGCGCTCAAGTTCGGCATCATCGCGCTGCTGGCAAGACTGTTCGGCACATCGGCCGGCGTGGCGATCCGCACCGGCCTGGCGCTCGCGCAGGGCGGTGAGTTCGGCTTCGTGCTGCTGAGCCAGGCCGGCGGGATGGGCATGCTGGACGCCGGCATCACCCAGATGATACTGGCAGCGATGGTGCTGTCGATGCTGGTCACGCCGCTGCTGGTCGCGAATGCCGACCGTATCGTGCTGCGTCTGTCGCGCAACGAGTGGATGCAGCAATCGCTGGCGCTGACCAGCCTGGCCACGCGCACCATGGGCCAGGAAAAGCACGTGATCATTGCCGGCTTCGGGCGTACCGGGCAGAGCATCGCGCGACTGCTTGAACAGGAAAACATCTCTTATCATGCGCTCGACCTGGATCCGCAGCGCGTACAGGAAGCGCAGGCGGGCGGTGCGAAAGTCTCCTATGGCGATACCTCGCGTCGGGAGAGCCTGATCGCTGCCGGTATCCACCGCGCGGCCGCTCTCGTGGTCACTTATGCGGATACGCAGGCAGCGCTGCGCACACTGCATTTCGCCAATGAACTCGCGCCGACCCTGCCGGCCATCGTGCGCAGTGCCGACGACACCGATCTCGACAAGCTGCGCGCCGGTGGCGCTGATGAAGTGGTGCCGGAAACCATCGAGAGCAGCCTGATGCTCGCCTCGCATGCGTTGCTGGTGGTCGGCGTGCCGCTGCGGCGCGTCGTGCATCGCGTGCAGCGCGCGCGCAGCGAGCGCTATGCATCGATGCGTGGATATTTCCACGGCGCCGACGATTTGGCCGACGATGACGACCGCCTGCAGGTGCGGCTGCATTCAGTGGCCCTGAACGAAAGCGCCGCCGCGATCGGCCGTCAATTCTCCGAGCTCGGTTTGTCGGAGCTCGGCGCCGAGGTGACGGCAGTACGACGCGGCAAGAACCGCATTCCCTTTTGCGTCGACACCCGGCTCGAAGCCGGTGATGTCGTTGTCTTGCGCGGCACCGCCGAGGCGGTCGATCGCGCGCGCACACGCCTGCTCTGAACGAACCATTAGAAATTCATGGAAGCTTTCCAGCGTATTGCCAGCATCATTTTTCCTGTCCTCCTGACGGTTGCCGTCGGCTATGCGTACGCGCGTCTGCGCGGCGAAGTCATTCGGAAGGAAATGGCAGCGGTCAATCGTTACAGTGCCGAGCTGCTGTGCCCGCTGCTGCTGTTCTCGGCGCTCGCATCGAAGGATTTCGATGTCACGGTGAACTTGCCGCTGATGCTCGCCGGCGGCCTGATCTCGCTCGGTTCCGGACTACTCGCATGGCCAGTCGCACGCCTGTGCGGCTATGACGTGCGCACCTTCGTGCCGCCCATGATTTACAACAATTGCGGCAACATGGGGATACCGTTGGCCATCCTTGCATTCGGGCCGTCCGGCTTGTCCGAAGCGGCCGCCATGTTCATGGCTGGCAGCCTGGTGTATTTCACGGTGGGCATCCGCATCCTCGAGAGCGGCCGCCACAGAGCACACAGCGCGACGCTGGCCATGTTCAAGAATCCGATGATGGTGGCGATGATGACGGGCATGCTGTTCGCAGTGCTCAGGCTGAGGCTGCCGGCAGAGTTGATGCAGGCGCTGCGCATGCTGGGCGAAGCAAGCATTCCGCTGATGCTGCTAGCGCTTGGCGTGCGCATGCTCGATGTGAATTTCCGCAGCTGGCGCATTGGCCTGGCCGGCGCGCTGGTGTGCCCGCTGGCCGGTCTGGTGGTGGCGTACACACTTGACCAGATGCTGGCACTGAGCGCTGTGCAGCGCGGCCAGATGTACCTGTTCGCCTCACTGCCGCCGGCAGTCTTCAGCTTTATGGTTGCCGAGTCCTACCGTCAGGAGCCGGACAAGGTCGCTGGCATTGTCATGCTCGGCAATATCGCCGCGCTGGGTTTTGTTCCGCTGGGGTTGTGGATGGGCATGTAAGCCCATCCTTGCGCGGCCGGGCCGGCAGCGTCAGGCCCGTTTCTTTTCCTTCTTCGGTACCAGCATCGGTGCAAGGTATTTGCCGGTGAAGCTGACCGGCTGCTTTGCAACCTCTTCCGGCGTGCCGGTTGCGATGATCTGGCCGCCGCCGGCGCCGCCCTCGGGGCCGAGGTCGATCAGCCAGTCGGCCGTCTTGATCACGTCCAGGTTGTGCTCGATGATCACGACCGTATTGCCCTGGTCGCGCAGTCGGTGGATCACTTTCAGCAGCAGCGCGATGTCATGGAAGTGCAGGCCGGTGGTCGGTTCGTCGAGGATATACAGCGTGCGGCCGGTATCGCGCTTCGACAGTTCGAGTGACAGCTTCACGCGCTGCGCCTCGCCACCCGACAGGGTGGTGGCGCTCTGGCCGAGGCGAATGTAGCCCAGGCCGACGTCGAGCAGGGTTTGCAGCTTGCGTGCGATCAGCGGGACCGGCTTGAAGAACTCGAACGCGTCCTCCACCGTCATGTCGAGCACATCCGAGACGTTCTTGCCTTTGTATTGCACTTCGAGCGTCTCGCGGTTGTAGCGCTTGCCATGACAGACGTCGCATGGCACATAGACATCCGGGAGGAAGTGCAGCTCGACCTTCAGCACACCATCACCCTGGCAGGCTTCGCAGCGCCCGCCCTTGACGTTGAACGAGAAGCGCCCGGTCGAATAGCCGCGCTCCTTTGCCTGCGGTACCGTCGAGAACAGTTCGCGAATTGGCGTGAACAAGCCCGTGTAGGTCGCCGGGTTCGAGCGCGGCGTGCGGCCGATCGGCGCCTGGTCGACCGCGATCACTTTGTCGAAATGTTCGAGTCCGGTCACGCTGTCATGCTCGGCCGGTTCGGCCTGCGAGCCGTACAGATGGCGCGCCAGCACATGGTATAGCGTGTCATTGACCAGCGTTGACTTGCCGGAACCGGAGACGCCGGTCACGCAGGTCAATAGCCCAACCGGCAGTTCCAGCGTGACGTTCTTCAGGTTGTTGCCACGCGCACCGCGAATGATCAGCTGTTTTTTCAGATCCATCGCGGTACGCTGTCGCGGCACCATGATTTCGAGCGAGCCGTTGAGGTACTGTGCAGTCAGCGAGTCGTGTTGCTTCAGTATGTCGGCGAGGGTGCCGTGGGCGATCACCTTGCCGCCGTGGACGCCGGCGCCCGGTCCCATGTCGACGATATGGTCGGCGCAGCGGATCGCGTCCTCGTCATGCTCGACCACCAGCACGGTATTGCCGAGGTCGCGTAAATGCTTCAGCGTCGCGATCAGGCGGTCGTTGTCGCGCTGGTGCAGGCCGATCGACGGTTCGTCGAGCACATACATCACACCGGTCAGTCCCGAACCGATCTGTGATGCGAGACGAATGCGCTGTGCCTCGCCGCCGGACAGCGTGTCGGCGCTGCGGTCGAGTGACAGGTAGTCAAGGCCGACATTGTTCAGGAAGCGCAGCCGCGCAACGATCTCCTTGATGATGCGGTCGGCGATCTCTTTTTTCGATCCCTTCAATTTCAGGTGCTCGAAGAAGTCCAGCGTTTCCCGCAGCGGCAGCGCGGCGATCTGATAGATCGCACGTTGCTGCGTGCCGCTGCCGACTTTCACGAAGCGTGCCTCGACGCGCAATCGCGCACCGTGGCACTGGGGGCATTCCTTTTCGTTGATGAACTTCGCCAGTTCTTCCTTGACGGCCATCGAGTCCGTCTCGCGGTAACGGCGCTCGAGGTTGTTCACCACGCCTTCGAACGTATGCTCGCGCATGACGGTGCGGCCGCGCTCATTCAGGTAAGCGAACGGCACCTTGTCCTTGCCGGAGCCGTACAGTACGACTTGGCGCGCCGGCTGCGGCAGGTGGTCAAATGGCGTGTCGATATCGAATTCATAATGCTTGGCCAGCGATGACAGCATCGTGAAATAAAACTGGTTGCGCCGGTCCCAGCCTTTGACCGCGCCGGACGCGAGCGACAGGTTGGGAAAGGCGACGATCCGCTTCGGGTCGAAGAACTCGATGTGGCCCAGGCCGTCGCATTCCGGACAGGCGCCCATCGGATTGTTGAACGAGAACAGCCGCGGCTCGAGTTCCTGCAGCGAATAGCCACAGGTCGGGCATGCGAACTTGTTCGAGAACAGCTGTTCGCGGCCGCTGTCCATCTCGAGTGCGATCGCGCGGCCATCGGCCAGCCGCAGCGCAGTCTCGAAGCTCTCGGCAAGGCGCTGCTTGATATCGGCGCGCACCTTCACGCGGTCGACCACGACATCGATCGTGTGCTTCTCGGTCTTCTTCAGCTTCGGCAGCGCATCGGCCTCATGGATCGCGGCGTCGCCGGTACCACTCTGGATGCGAAAGCGCACGAAGCCCTGTGCCTGCATCTGCTCGAACAGATCGGTATGTTCGCCCTTGCGGTTCGCGACCACCGGCGCGAGGATCATCAGCTTGGTATCTTCCGGCATCGCCAGCACCGCATCCACCATCTGTGACACCGATTGCGCGGCCAGCGGATTCTCCGGATGGTCCGGGCAATACGGCGTGCCCACGCCCGGGTACAGCAGGCGCAGGGAGTCATGAATCTCGGTTACGGTGCCGACGGTCGAGCGCGGATTGTGCGAGGTCGCTTTCTGCTCGATCGAGATGGCTGGCGACAGGCCCTCGATCAGGTCCACGTCCGGCTTTTCCATCAGTTGCAGGAATTGCCGCGCATAGGCCGACAGCGATTCCACGTAACGGCGCTGTCCCTCGGCATAGATGGTGTCGAAGGCCAATGACGACTTGCCCGAACCCGACAGGC
>JACCDS011177802.1_pt1 | contig 10954 bp, 18 predicted proteins | sample 7446441 | NCBI WGS metagenome assembly JACCDS01 (sample SAMN15323445, study PRJNA562643) | freshwater metagenome | isolation source: river surface water | place: USA:Blue River Watershed | collected 2017-08-17 | reverse complement strand
GTGGTGTCCGACCCGGACGGCGAAGTGGCTGGCATTTATAAGGCGGTGGCCCGCCAGGTGGCGGTCAAGGTCGCGGCCCAGGCCAAGGATTTTTCGAGCAAGTTCCCGAGCATCAAGATCAGCAAGGACACCTGATCGCCCGATCCCTTCAGGCAGCTGGCGGCAAGGCGCTGGCCTGACTCCAGCTCGAATAGCAACTGCAGGTCCAGCGCCGCAGGCCTGCAGGGTCGCTCAGGTGGATGCTGCCTCGCCCGAGTTCAACCAGGCCGTGCCCGGCATAGCGTTGCAGTGTCAGGGTCACCGCCTCGCGACGCACCCCCAGACTCTGTGCAATGTCGCGGTGGGTGGCGCGGATGGTGCGCTCGCGCGTGGCATCCATGCCGATCAGCAGCCACACCGCCACCAGGTTCTCGATCGGGTGCTTGCGCAGACAGACCGAAGCCACACTCATCAGGTGCATCGTGTCACGCAGCGCCTGCATGGCCTGCTGCAGCAGGCTCTCGCTCTGGCGGATGCCAGCCATGAAGACGCGCAGGGGCAGGCGGTAACAGGGGCCGGGATGCCGCACCACCGCACTGGTCAGTGTCTGACCGCCGACCAGCACATGCAGCGGTCCGCACAGGCGTCGGTCCAGGATGCCCACATCGGCGGCGTTGCCGTCGGGCAGTTCGTAGCGGATGCCCACCACCGCGCCCACCGGGAAGTAGATGTACCCGGGGGTCTCGCCGCTGTCATACAGCAACTGCCCCGTGCGCAGCGCCATGCGTTCAAGAAATGGCTCCACCAGCCGCCAGCCGGTGGCGTCGATGCGAGCAAGCACTTCGTTGTCCAGCGGTGTCATGGCCCAAGGCTCCTTTGGGCTCAGTATGTTCTTTATCGAACACAAGAAGCAAGGTGTCCACCACGAAAAAAAAAAGCGCCCGAAGGCGCTTTGAGTGGTCTTTTGGCGGAATCTATTTCCTGCAAACCCCGAAGGATTCATCCGCGCAACTGCTGACTTTTCAGGCTATTTCAGTCTGTTAGCGAAAAAATGAACCATTTCAGTTCTGGCAATTTCTGCCTCTTTGCCCGAGTACCTCATGGTGACCATGCCCCCTGTCTGTGCTTTGGCAAATGGACTGTGAGCCGGGGGAGGCGGATTGGGCCAATCAAAGGCGTGGGTGGCTCCTTCAACCAGTCGGACGGACAACTGAGCGGCCAATTCAGGAAACTCCTTTGCCATGCGCAGGCAATCTGTTTTGGGGTCAAAGTCGAAATCGTCACTGGTGCCAGAGACGATGTGCACAGGCTTGCCGGTGCTGCCCCAATTCTGTGGGCGTCCTGGATTGATCCATGAACGGATGCGTTGCTGGTCGTCCATGATGTTGGCACAACCGGGGTAAAGCGCAAAGTGTGCGGAGTAGACCAGGTCTTGGGGCAAGACCGAGCCATCACGTGGCACTTTGGCGGGTCGGACACCCATCCCCGCCATGATCGCAACCGCCCCACCGCTGGAAAATCCGGCGATCCCGATTTGTTGGGGATTGAATCTGGCATCCTTTGCCAGAAAGAGCAGCGCCCCCCACGCATCCTGAAGCCGATCACAAAGCACCGGAGCGTTCCGATCGTTGCCGCTGCGAACCCCGCGGGGGGTGTAGGAATCAAGCTCCAGCGTGGCCATGCCAGCGGCATTCAGCGCCTTGGCATAGAAGTCACCCACGCCGACGATGCCGGCATTGCTGTGGAGCAAAACCACAATGGGTACAGGCCCGGTCACCCTGGCGGGCAAGCGCAGCTCACCGTGAACACTGCTGACCTCTTTGACTCGATCATTGCATTTCGAGCCTGCTACCGGGATGTCTACCCTGCTGGTGATGACTTGACTGAATGCGAAGCAAGGCATCCAAGTCATCAGGACCAAGCTGTGGGCCAACAGCCGCGAAAAATTCCTGCGAGATTTCATTGGTCGGTCCTCATCGTGCGATGTCATGCCAAAAACAGTCTATACGCGTACGTTTATACAAGGATGTATCGACCCGCATCTACCAGACACTTGTGAGTTGTTGGAACTGGCCTGTTTACCCGAGGTCCCCGAACGGGCCGTTCGCATGGTGCAGCAATACCGGGGCGAGTACCCCGCCCTGTGGGCCTGCATAGTCCTCAGCTTTGCAGAGCATGGGCTGTTGTGTTCTTCCCAGCGATGTACGAATGGCATACGGCACGGAATACGGCAAAGAAAAAGCGCCCTGAGGCGCTTTTTTGTGGGGATACTGGCGGAAGCGGTGTCCGCCTCCGTAGAACTTCAAGCTGCATCAATGCACACAATTCATCTGTAGGACTGTACTGCCAAGCCTTATACCAAGGCAAAAAGCTGAATTTCCTTGTCTTGTTCGATCATATCTCATACCATCCAATCTTAAATTCTATGGCGGGTTGTTTGGGGGGTAAAAATGCCACGTATTGCAAAGGCGCTCAGCCCAATAACGATCAAGGGAATCAATTCGCCCGGCTATCACCCCGTTGGAGGGGTCGCTGGCCTCTACCTACAAGTGTCAAAAAGTGGCACCAAATCTTGGGTGCTCCGGGTCAAGGTCGGCGATAAGCGACGCGAAATTGGGCTGGGTGCTTATGACCCTAGTGGTAACGGCTTAGCACTCGCGCGAGAAAAGGCTCAAAAGGTACGTGACGAGATAGTTGCAGGTATCGATCCAGTAGCACAACGATTAGTAAAACGTCAGTCCATCGTGCAAGCGCAGCTTGAGGAAAAAGCGATGCGATGGACATTCCGGGCATGCGCTGAAGCTTATATCAATGCCAAGTCTCCTGGCTGGAAGAATGCCAAACATGCTTCTCAGTGGGTCAACACACTGGAGACGTACGTTTACCCAATCATTGGTGGTCTTCTGGTGCGAGATATCAATATCGGACACATCACCACAATCCTTGAGCCGCACTGGGCTACTAAGAACGAGACAATGAATCGGGTGCGTAACCGCATCGAACTGGTTCTGGACTGGGCAAACGTGCGCAAGTACCGTAGCGGTGATAACCCTGCACGCTGGAAAGGCAACTTAGATAAGGCTGGACTAGCAGACCGCAGTGTGGTGGGAAAGGTAAAGGGGCATCGGGCGCTACCTTCTGCCAAATTGTTTGACTTTATGGAAGAACTGCGAAAGCTAAAAGGCTATGGACCACGCTGCCTGGAGTTTGTTGTTTTGACTGCCTGCAGATCAGGTGAGGCACGGCTGGCGCAGTGGCCCGAGTTCGATATGGTTGAAAAGACTTGGAATATCCCAGGTGAGCGCATGAAGTCAGGCAGGCCGCATCGTGTGCCACTGAGCGACGAGGTTATTTCCCTGTTGAATGGCTTGGAGCGCATGGAGGGCACTGAGCTACTGTTCCCAGGCAAGAAAGAAAATTCGCCCCTATCTGATATGACCATGACAAAGATCATGCGCGACATGGGCGTGGACGCTGTTCCCCACGGATTCAGAGCGACATTTTCTACTTGGACGGCATCAAGTACTTCATATCCATTCGAGGTGCGCGAAATGGCACTAGCGCACGCGATTGGTGACGGAACAGTGGCGGCATATCAGCGTAGCGACCTATTTGAAAAGCGACGCAACCTTATGACTGATTGGGCGAAGTTCATTAACACTGCGCCCGCTGCGGGCGACAACGTCGTGCCAATGCACAAGGCGGCATGATGGATTTTCTAAGCACTGAGGAATACGAACAGGAAACCATAAGCCGTGCACTGGCTGGCGACCATGAGGCAGGTATCGAGGCGCTAAAGTTGTGTCGTAGTGGTCTATATGCGGGTGCGCTGTCGGCACCGTTGGCTAATTACCTGGCCGATAGACTGCATGATGTGTTGGAAGGCATAAAACCAGATCGGGCGCTGTGTATTGCTAAAAGCTCTGGCAAACCTGCCGATCCGTTTCCGCAGTGGCAACAACGACTAGGTGCCTTCGCGGCGATATTGGCCCAGCGCGGATACAAACCGAAGGCAATAGCCGGTGCCATGTGTGACGCAAGGGCTTCAATAGAAGACAAGCCACTGGAAGAATCTGATGCGCACCGCATTCGATCAAAGTGGAAACCGATGCAGTCGATAGACGAGGCAACGCTGCGGCATCTGGCAGAAAGTTACTGGGAAATATTGACGCAATATCCACCACTGAAATAGCTGGGTCAGCCCACGACATTACCCCCATCAACGCATCCCGCGTTGTCCTGTCTAAGGGGGATTTATGGCACAGCGAGTTGGTCGAATATCCGAGGTCGCAAGCACCAAGGAAAAGAAGGGTTTAGTCCCTGTTAGTCCTGCAACGGTTTGGCGCTGGGTGGCTGAGGGCAAGTTCCCCAAGCCATTCAAGTTGGGTCCGAATACGACGGTGTTCGATCTAGATCAGGTCGAAGCGTTTCTGGCACAGCAAGCGGGAGGGCAATAAGCATGACCACCGCACACACCACTAACGGAAAAGGACACGGATGTGACCCCGTGCCCTTTCAAACTCACACTACCAACGACTTAGATTTTCCCACGTCGGACCGTCCTAGTAAAGCACTGGCAACTGTCAAAGCAAAGTTTGCATTGCGTGGTCATGCTGTCTATGACGGCGATAACCGCGACTTTATCGTCGTTCAAAAGAGTTGGGGCCATTCCCGCCACTGCAGGGACTATGCCGCACTGATTAGATTTGGTCGTCAGTTGGGAGTGCTGAAATGAGCACCACCATTTACGACGAGATTTTGCGAACCGTGGGCTTTGCACCGAACCAGATCAAGCCCCACGGTTTAACCCGCTTTGCCACTTCAAGCCGACCGAGTAACCGCGACGGCTGGGTGCGTGTCATGCAGGACGGCATCGTCAGGTTTGGATGCTGGAGGCAAGGTATCACCGGATGGTGGCGCGACGGTGTTGGCACCCATCACTCCATCAAGAGAGACGAGCATACACACAAGTTGGCTCTGGCTGAGCAGGAGAAGCAGTATCAACGCAATAGCCGCATCAATGCGCAGATTCTCGATTGTGCGCACCCACTGCACCGTCAATCGCCTGTTGGTCAGTATCTGGTGCATCGTGGTTTGGGTGCTCTAAGAAAGCGACCCCAGGCCCTGCGCATGGTGACGCTGACCTATTTCGAGGACGGTATCGAGCAAGGGCAATACCCCGTCATGCTGGGCGCTGTCACTGCCCCCAATGGCGCACTGGTAGCCCTGCATCGGACCTACATCAACGATATTGGCAGGAAGGCACCTGTACCCTGCCCAAAGAAGCTGAGCCGCACCAGTGGCCCTTTGGCTGGCGCTGCCATCAAGTTATTCGAACCGACCATCATCAACGGAAAATTGACGCTGGGCGTGGCCGAAGGTATCGAGACCGCACTGGCCTGTCACCTGGCATCGGGCATTCCGACATGGTCGTGCGTGTCTGCATCAGGCATCAAGTCCTTTCAATGGCATGCTGGCCTGCAGTCGCTGGTCATCTTTGTCGACAACGATGCGTCAGGAGTTGGTCAATCGGCTGCGCGAGACCTGGCCGGCCGTGCTGCTGCTGCAGGCTTGGAGTGCCGTGTGTTGATACCGGAGAACGTCGGCACGGATTGGTTGGATGCTTATGTGGAAGGTACTGCAATATGAATGCCGTACTTCAAAACCCAATGAAGGCACCCACGACCGACGGCTGGCCCGATGATGCGCTACCACTGCAAGCCGAATTAGAAGCACCTGCACCATTCCCCATGGATGCGTTACCGTCGATCCTTTCGGACTATGGCCGCGTGATACAGCGTTGCACCCAGGCACCCGACGCACTGGTGGGCAATAGCCTGTTGGCTGCAGCTAGTTTGGCGGTCCAGCCCCATGCCAATGTCGTGCTGCCCTACGGTGCATCAGTTCCAACCAGTTTATTTATCGTGTCGGTGGCTGAGTCAGGCGAGAGAAAAAGCACAGTAGATCGGCTGGCGCTGCATGCCCATGCCACTTTTGAGAAACTCAAGAGCGATGAGGCGCGGGAGGCCATGGCGCAGTTCACCAAGCTGCGAAAGAAGGACAAAGAAACCGCAGAGATGCCCAGAGAGGCCGTTTTCCTTGCAAGCGATCCCACGGTCGAGGGCTTATGCAAATTGTTGCACGCTGGCCTTCCAAGCATCGGCGTGTTTAGTGCTGAGGGTGGCAGATTCCTAGGTGGGCACGGCATGAGCGACGAGACCGCGCTGCGCACGGCTGCAGGCCTGAGTCTGTTCTGGGACGGTTCACCTGTTGACCGTGTCAGATCAGGCGACGGTGCATCCAAGCTGTTTGGTTGTCGTGTGGCTCTGCACTTGATGGCGCAGCCGAGGGCGACATTCCAATGGCTGAGTAATCCGATATTGCGAGATCAGGGATTATTTTCCCGCTGTCTGGTGGCGTATCCGCAGAGCACTGCGGGAACCCGTATGTTTCGCAATGAAAAAGCGGAAGAAGCGTCAGCGGCCATTGCATACGTCAATCGCATGACTGAATTACTGGGAGGCACCTGGCCCATTAACGAGTTCTTCCAGTTGCAACCGCAACACATGGGTATAGGTGGCGCTGCGCGTAGTTTGTGGATTGAGCAGCATGACCAGATCGAGGCCGCTATCAGTGGCGACTTAAAGTCTATACGGGCGCTGGCATCCAAGTCTGCAGAGCACATGGGGCGCATGGCCGCAGTGTTCACCATGACCGACAACCCCAGGGCGACCACCGTCTCGGAAGAAGGTATGCAACGGGCCGCGCTGTGTGTCGAGTTCTATCTGGGGGAGGCGTTGCGATTAGCTGGCGTGCAACCCTTGCATGAAAAGTCAGATCAGGCCTCAATGCTTTGGGGCTGGTTAGCCATGCGTGGCAAGCGGCACATTAGTCTGCCTGAGTTGGTGCAGTTTGGTCCTGCCAAGCTACGCAAAGCCGATGCCATGCGTAACGTCATGGATGTGTTGGCCGACCATTACATGGTGCGCAAAGTACCCGATGGCATGGTCGAGTACGACGGCAAAAGCCGCAAAGAAGGCTGGGAGGTGCGCCTATGAGCTTCAAGCTACGCATAAGAGGACGGGACTATTTTGAACCGTCAACCGATGCTAATCCTGCTAATCCGCTAATCCTGACGGAGCAGGAAGCGGAATTGCCGATGGTGACCGCGAATGATGCGACGGCGCAAGACCTGACGCAACACCCGATTAGCAGATTAGCAGGATTAGCAGAGCTAGCGAATGAAAAATCGAAGCCGTATCCCTGCCTCAGCGATGCCGACCACATCAGAGCGCAGGCGTACCACCTGCACCACTTTGGCTGCAAGACTTGCTGTGCTGCTGGTCAGGGACGCGGCGACCGATGCGAGATCGGCATGGGCCTATGGACGGCATACCAACAAGAGGAACCAACACTATGAACACACCGAATAATGACGGCAATCAAACGTCGAATCACGGCGCTGGGGGTAAGTTTGTCAAAGGTAACAAAGCATCCCCAGGCCGCCCCCCCGGCCGCAGCAAGGTGGCAGAGTTGCGCGAGAGGCTGGCGCAGGATGTGGACGCTGTCATCGGCATAGTGCGCGAGCAGGCACTGGCAGGCGACCCGCAGGCCATACGCATCCTGTTGGATCGGGTTTTGCCCAGCCTCCGCCCAGTTGAACTGCCAACTCCGTTCGATCTGCCGAAGGACAATCTAGCGCATCAGTCTCATGCCGTGATGCAGGCTGTAGCCAATGGTGATATCGCACCCAGTCAAGCAGCTCAGTTAATTAGTGCAATCGGTGGGGTGGCAAGGATTTTGGAAACTTCTGATTTACTTGAACGCATCTCAAAATTAGAAGAGATGCATGCAAAATCTTAAAAAAAGGCTGTCTGCACTGGAGCAGTGCAACTCCGTCAGCGTTGGGCCGATTTTTGTTCGTTTTGTGCGATGTGGCACTGATGACAAGATGGAACGCATACAAGATGGCCCTCTTTTATGGACCCGCTTGCCCAACGAGACTGAGCAAGACTTCAAAAATCGCGTTAAATCTGAAACACCGCTGCCACTAGCGAGACGCGCTAATTTGTTTTTTTGCCTTTGAATAGTCTTGTCAATCGTTAAAGTGGTATCAATACAAGCCATACTTAGTCTTGCTTGATTCTCGATGATACGAAAAAGCTGTTTAGCTCTGCATTTGCTGCAGATTCATCCAATGCTTTGAGTATTTCGCCTAGTGGATGTCTTGTTTGACCTGTTTTGGCGTCATAGGCAACTATCTTGTACTCTGCCTCAAATTTCTCGCATTCTTTGATTAACAGAGTCCTGAGAGCAATATAGGTGTGGTCTGTTAGTTCAATTTTGTATGAGTAAGTTGTCATCGTGCTAAATCGGCTCTAGTCCAGTAAATTTCACACTCAATTCATGTCCGCGCAGCAGGGGTAGCGCATTATCCCCAGTTGGATCGAATGAATCGTTAGCATTGGCGACGACCACACTGGCAAAATTTCCTTTATTTGAGACATGCTCGAAGCTAGCTCTTGATTTTTCAATGGAGCTGGGAAATGGCGCACATGATTCAGGCCATCTTGCTGCTCGAACTGCGACCCACTCGAGGCCATTTTTTCCATGAAACCAAATTGAAGGATCTAGCTCTGGATCACTTTGTGAGGAAATTATTTCATGCCCTTCGCGTGCGATTTCCGTTTTGACGACTTGAACAGCAAAATCTTGAAGTTCCCAATTTGTCATTTCGATTGGGGTATCAGATATATGTTCCACAGGATTGAAACTTGTCCTCTTGAGTGCGTGAAGCAGTCCCCATCCTGCTAGTCTAGGGCTCCATTCTTTGGATTGCCTTTTCATGGGTAATATTAATGGATGACCTTGGCATGCTTTAGATATGTGAAGCAATCCTGAAAGACTTCCCGGTAAGTTCAGTTCACCGTCAACATCCTCTATTTGAACAAAAAACAGTTGATTACCTAGTCTAAAAGATAGATGTTCAAGAAAAGGTGGATTAATGTGCGCACGAAGCCATTTGATACTTCCATCACCCTGTGCTTCTAGATGGAGTCCAGCTGCTTTCCAGCAGTGTGCGAAATCTTCAGTTATTGAATCCAGTGGTATTGTCGTCATGAATTTAAAATTTTCTATCTTTAATCTTTGAGCAAGAATATTTTCCAGAAATTATGGTCAAGGAGCTATTCCCGCCGGAATTTATTATCTGCTCGGTGATTTCTAATTGCCCTGTAAATCTATTTAACTTTATTAATGTATCTAGCTGGGTTTGTATATTTCTTAAGGAATTGAGTGGATCGGGTCCTTCATTGAAGTATCTATGTTTGTAGGTATAAGAAGATTCGTCGATAATAAATTTATATGCTGGTTGAGCTTTGTCAAAAGCCGGACCAAGAAAGACTTTCCCATTCGTGATGAAATTTCCGCTATCAGCATTAATTGCAAAGGAAAATTTTTCAGACTCTGAGAAATTTTCGCTGGGCTTGGTCAGATTGTTGGTTTTTGTTATGCCGATGCACTCGATATGAAAAATATTTTGGCTTTGCGCATGCGACTGTGCAGATAAGCCAACTGCTAGAAAAAATAAAGAAAATAATTTATACATAATCAATTGCAATTGATTATGGAAGAGCCGGGACCAGTACGGTTATTGATGCATGTAATGGATGGATTCCGTGGCTGCATGACTTGATTACCTATCCGGTAAAGCTGCTCTGCTTGAGCGTCATTGATAGCCTGTTGCCGTTGCTGAATGAGTTGTTGGCTTTGCTGATGTACGGAGATGATGAGCCGTCTGGCATCTTCAAACTGATCTCTTGACATTTGTCCAGCTTCGTACTGTCGTGCCAAGGGGATCAATCTTGCAGTGGTCTCCATCATCAATGGCTTTTGAGGGTCTGACGGTAAGCTGTTCATCCGTGCCCAAAGTTCAGAATAGTAGGTAGACCAAGGGATTTGGCCGACCTGCGCCTGGTATTGGCGGCTTGTTCGCCACCTTTGAAAATCTTCGATCTCTGCTCGCTGCTGAGGCGAAGCGCAAGCGGAAAGCAAGATCGTAAGGATGAGGGAGAGAAGCAGTCGAGACATGCGAAACAGCCAAAGTTACATGCCGAATGTAGAATATATTCCGTGGACTGACAATCTCATCGGCTCGATATTTGGGCCGTGTCCTCCCTTAGCAAAGCCCAGAAATCACTTGCCGTCAATGTCAAACGGCTCCGTCTTGCCAAGGGGATCACGCAAGAGGAACTGGCGTTTCTTGCTGATATTGACCGTACCTATGCAAGCCAAATCGAGAGGTCCATTGCGAACCCCTCTCTCGGGATCATTTGCGCTGTGGCGGATGCTCTTGGGACAACCTATGAAACTCTACTGGCTGAGACTAAGTCGACTTAAAGGACTGTCGACCAGTGCTGTGTCAGCTTTCAGCGTTCGGGCTTACGAGAGCGCATTTCAGATGGGCGCATTTGCCCACAAGCAGCTCAAATTTTAAGGCGGGTCCTATGGGGGGTAGAGAGGCGGGCGTACCCGAGAGCCCCATGAATAAAGCCTTTTTGGCGGAAGCGGTGAGATTCGAACTCACGGACCCTTGCGAGCCGCCGGTTTTCAAGACCGGTGCAATCGACCACTCTGCCACACTTCCGAAGCCGCCATTGTAGCGGCACAAGCCTGCCTTACTCGCCCTGCGAGCCGCGGTGGGCCCAGGCGGTGGTGTGCTTTTCAACGTAGCTGAAGAGCTCGTACATCACCATGGCCATGGCGCCCACCACCACCAGGCCCGCAAAGGCCAGACCCATCTGCATGGCCGACCCGGCCGAGATCAGCAGGTAGCCGATGCCTTCGTTGGCGGCCGTCATTTCGGAGACGGTGGTGCCGACAAAGGCCAGCGTGATGGCGACCTTGAGCGAGCCGTAGAAGTAGGGCATGGAGCGCGGCAGGCCGACCTTGACCAGCACGTCCCAGCGCTTGGCGC
>JACCDS010812324.1_pt1 | contig 10954 bp, 8 predicted proteins | sample 7446441 | NCBI WGS metagenome assembly JACCDS01 (sample SAMN15323445, study PRJNA562643) | freshwater metagenome | isolation source: river surface water | place: USA:Blue River Watershed | collected 2017-08-17 | reverse complement strand
GCCAAATACACCCAGCTGCGCAGCACCGTGGTGTTTGGCGGCATGGACATGAAGCCGCAGACGGCCGAGCTCAAGAAGGGCGTCGAAGTGCTGGTGGCCACGCCCGGGCGTCTGCTGGACCACATCGAAGCCAAGAACGTGGTGCTCAACCAGGTCGAATATGTGGTGCTCGACGAAGCCGACCGCATGCTGGACATCGGCTTTTTGCCGGACCTGCAGCGCATCCTGAGTTACCTGCCCAAGACGCGCACCACGCTGCTGTTCTCGGCCACCTTCTCGCCCGAGATCAAGCGCCTGGCGGGCAGCTACCTGCAGGACCCGATCACCATCGAGGTGGCGCGCCCCAACGAAACCGCGTCCACCGTGGAGCAGCGTTTCTTTGCCGCGTCGGACGACGACAAGCGCCGTGTGATCCGCAAGGTGCTGAACGACCGTGGCCTGCAACAGGCCTTCATCTTCACCAACAGCAAGCTCGGCTGTGCCCGACTGGCACGCAGCCTGGAGCGTGATGGCTTCAAGACCGGCGCGCTGCACGGCGACAAGAGCCAGGATGAGCGCCTCAAGGCGCTGGAAGCCTTCAAGAAGGGCGAAGTCAACCTGCTGGTCTGCACCGATGTGGCCGCCCGTGGCCTGGACATCAAGGACGTACCGGCAGTGTTCAACTTCGATGTGCCCTTCAATGCCGAAGACTATGTGCACCGCATTGGCCGCACCGGCCGTGCCGGGGCCAGTGGACTGGCCGTGACCCTGGTCGCGCCCAGCGACACCCGTCTGGTGGGCGACATCGAGAAGCTGATCAAGAAAAAGATCGAGGTCGAGTCCATCGAGCTCGACAGCGAGCGCCCGCGCAGCCGTCCCTACGAGGGCGCTCGACCACGCCGTGAAGAAGATCCCCGCGATGTGCTGGATGCACCCCGCGAGCGCAGGGGCTTCCGTCCGGCACCGGTCCCGCGCGATCCTTTCTTTGACAAACCCTACGAGCCCTCCAGTGTCGAGGCCCCGGCGGTCTGGGAATCCCAGCGTCCGGCCACCCGTCCGGGCGTGTCGGCCAATATCAAGACCAAGCGCAAGGTCGCGGCCCTGTTCAAGCCGGGTGAATAAACAGGTCGTCCCGGGGCATCTTTACCCGGGCTTCAAACGGCCAAAACCGCTCGCTGTCAAAATCGGGGCATGTCTGAATTCCTGACCCCGGCAGCCCACTTGACCCTCCAACCCTTGGCGCGAGCCTGCCTGCTGGCGGGCCTCTTGCCCGCTTCGTTTTGCGCGCTGGCGCAGGCGCCTGCTGGCGCTGTGACCGACCTGGGCCGGGTCGAGATCCGCAGCAACCGCGACAACGATGTCGAAGTCCGCCGTGAATCCACGGCCAGCAAGATCGTCATCGGCCGCGAGGAAATCGAAAAACAGGGCGATGCCACCATTGCCGATGTCCTCAAACGGTTGCCTGGGGTGACCTTGGGCGGCGCGCCCGGTCGTGGCGGTGCCATCCGCATGCGGGGGCTGGGCAATGGCTACACCCAGATCCTGCTGGACGGCGAGCGTGTTCCGCCCGGTTTTTCCATTGAGCAGCTCACGCCCGAGCAGATCGAGCGCATTGAAATCCTGCGCGCGCCCACGGCCGAGACCGGGGCACGGGCGATTGCCGGCACCATCAACATCGTGCTGCGCGAGGGGCGCAGAGGGGTGCCGGACGATCTGAAACTGACCGCCAGCACCGAACACGGCCAGACCTCGACCCAGGCGAACTGGGTGCACAACCTCAAGACCGAGGCCCTGACGGGCAGCGTCACTCTGTCCGCCATGGACAACTACCGGCCGGATGAAAGCACCACGCTCACACAATCCTCCGCATTCGCTGATCGGGTGCGCGAAGTCAGCAGTTTGGGGCATCGCCGCGCTGTCCACGCCAATGCACGGCTGCAATGGAAAGGCGAGGAAGGCCGCAGCCTGGTGCTGATGCCTTTTGCGATCTATTCCGAATACGACAACCGTGGCCACTTGGCCGTGCGCTCGGCGCTGGGGCCTTCCGATCAGGCCCAGACGGCCAGCAACAGCCGTTTTTCGATGATGCGCCTGAACGGGCAGTGGGCGCAGCGCCTGTCGGCAGATGACCGGCTGGAGCTGCGTTTTGGTGCGGGCCAGTCCAATTACGACTACCGGATGGATCAGACCGGGGCGAGCGAGGTCAATTTGGACACGGGGCATCCCCTGCTGCGCAACGGTTTTGAAACCCAGAATTTCATCGACAACAGCGCCAACCTGACCGGCAAATGGACCCGTGCGCTGGACAGCGGGCACCAGCTGGTCAGTGGTGTGGAGTTCGAGCAGGTGCGCCGCACCGAAGAAGGCAATGCTGCCTTGGCTGATGAAGGCGGCAACCTGCAGGCGCGCACCCGACGCTGGGCCCTCTACACCCAGGACGAGTTCAAGATCAACCCGCAGTGGTCGGCCTACGGTGGCTTGCGTTACGAAAGCCTGCTGACCGAGGGCACGATGAACGGGGCCATCCAGCAAAACGACAGCGGTGTCTGGACGCCCTTGATGCACGCGGTGTTCAAACCCGATCCGCAAAAACGCGATCAGGTGCGCATGAGCCTGACGCGCAGCTACAAAACCCCCACGCTCTACCAATTGGTGGCGCGTTATGTGCCCTCGCTGGGCGACAACACCTGGACCCAGCCGGACCGCACCGGCAACCCGAACCTCAAGCCCGAACTGGCCACGGGTGTGGACCTCGCCTTTGAGCGCTATCTGGAGCAGGGTGGGGTGCTGAGCGCCAATGTGTTTCGGCGCAACATCAGCAACCTGATGCGCTACACCACCCGGCTGGAGAATGGCCGGTATGTGTCCTCTCCGCAGAATGTGGGCGACGCCGTGACGCAAGGGCTGGAGCTGGAGGCCAAGTTCCGCCTGAACCAGTGGATAGACGGTGCCTGGCCTATCGATGTGCGCAGCAACGTCAGCTTCTTCCGTTCGAAGGTGCTGGACGTGCCCGGCCCGAACAACCGCCTGGACCAGCAGCCTTCATCGACCGGCAACCTGGGCGGCGACTACCGCCTGCGCAGCTTGCCGCTTACCCTGGGGGGAAATTTCAACTGGAACCCGGCTTACGACACACGCCGCACCGAGCAGCAATGGGTCTACCAGGGCGCCAAGCGCGTGGTGGATGTCTACGGCCTGTGGCGCCTGTCGCCCTCTGCGGGTCTGCGCCTGACGCTCAGCAACCTGGTGCCCCTGAACTACGTGACCGGCTCGACGTTCCGAAGCGGCACGCAGTACGAATCGGCCACGACGACTGCACGCAACTGGCAGAACGTGCAGCTGCGGCTGGAGCTCAAGATTTAAGCCATGCCGTTGCGGCGGGCCAGTTCGACGAACAGGCCCGAGTGGTCCAGATCGGCCAGGCCATGGTCGATGGCTTCGCTGTACAGGCGCTCGAACAGCTCGGTGATCGGCGCCTGAAAGCCCATGCTGGCTGCGGTGTCCAGGGCGTTGCGCATGTCCTTGCGCTGCACCGTCATGGTGGCGCGGGGCGCAAAGTCGCGCTCGACCATGCGCTGACCATGCAGCTCCAGAATCCGGCTGCGGGCAAAGCCCCCGCCAATGGCTTCGCGCACCTTGGCCATGTCGGCGCCGCCCTTGGCGCACATGAGCAGGGCTTCGGACACGGCGCCGATGGTGATGCCCACAATCATCTGGTTGGCGAGTTTGGCCAGCTGCCCAGCCCCGTGCGGTCCCACGTGCACAGTGCCGCCCAGGTGCTGCAGCACGGGCAGGGCGCGCGCCAGATCAGCGGCCTCGCCCCCCGCCATGATGGCCAGCGTGCCCGCCTCGGCCGCGACGGTGCCGCCCGACACCGGGGCGTCCACATGGTGCAAGCCCATCGCCTGCAGCCGCGCCGCGTGGTCACGTGCTTCGGCGGGCTTGATCGAGGCCATGTCCACCACCAGTGCGCCGGGCTTCATGGCCTGCGCCGTACCAAGTCCGAAGAGCACTTGCTCCACCACCGGCCCGTTTTCGAGCATGCTGATGACGATGTCGGCCTCGCGCACCGCATCGGCCGCCTGATCGTGCACAGTGGCGCCCAGGGCAGCCAGTGGCTCGGCCTTGCTGCGGTTGCGGTTCCAGGCGTGTACGGTGAAGCCTGCCTGGCACAGGCGGGTGGCCATGGGCAGACCCATGCGGCCGGTGCCGAGGAGGGCGATGACGGGTGGGGTAGGGGCAGCGCTCACAACAGGCTCCGTGTTCAGAATGCGGGCATTGTCGCGGGTTTGGCATGTCCTGCTGGCCAGCTGTGACAAGATGCGCCGCAAAACCGCCACCTAGGAGACAACATGGCCCTCAAAGACGCCGCCTGGCACGACCGCATGTACAACAACCGGGCGCTGGTACCTGATTTTGCAGATCACTTTGCCAGTTGGCGGCAGGGCTCTGAACTTGCCCGCCAGCAGCGTCGCTGTGTGCTGGACGTGGCGTATGGCGATGGCCCCAACGAGACGCTGGACATCTTTCCGGCCAGCCGACCCGATGCGCCTGTGGTGGTGTTCATCCATGGGGGCTACTGGCGCAGCCTGGACAAGGCCGACCATTCCTTTGTGGCCCCGCCTTTGCTGGACATGGGCGCCTGCGTGGTGGTGGTCAATTACGCGCTGTGCCCGGGCACGGATAAGCACCCCATCACCATCCCTGACATTGCCCTGCAATGCGCGCGCAGCCTGGCCTGGGTCTGGCGGCACATTGGGGCACATGGCGGCAATCGCAAGGACATTTCGGTGATCGGCCATTCCGCCGGCGGCCATCTGGCGGCCATGATGCTGGCCTGCCGCTGGAAAGACGTGGGCGCCGATTTGCCTGCCGATCTGGTGCGCAAGGCCCTGTCGATTTCGGGCCTGTTCGATCTGGAGCCAGTGCGCAAGACGCCCTTTGTTCAGGGGGACCTGCGACTGACGCCCGCACAGGTGCGGCGTGCCAGCCCCGCCTTGTGGGCAGCGCCCAAACGGCGGGTGCTCTACACCGTGGTGGGGGGGGATGAAAGTCCCGAATTCCTTCGCCACAACGAATTGATCCGCCAGGCCTGGGGCGCCCGCACCGTGCCCGTGTGCGAAGCCCTGCCGGGGCTCAACCATTTCAGCGTGGTTTCGGCGCTGACCGATCCGGCGCACCGCTTGAATCAGCTGGCCGCTCGCATGGTCACTGCATAGAGGCGCATGGTCATTCGCGCACGGGGGTGCGCTCCTACAGAGTAAGCAGGAGGCCACCCCTGTGGCCGAATGGCAGGGTCAGTCGCGCAGGAAGCGCTCGACCAGCAGCGACCAGTAGGCCGAGCCGATGGCCACGTTCTTGTCGTTGAAGTCATAGCCCGGGTTGTGCACCATGCAGGCGCCGTGGCCATCGCTTTCGCCGTCGCCGTTGCCGATCAGCAGGTAGCAGCCGGGCACTTCTTCCAGGAAGAAGGCAAAGTCTTCGCTGCCCGTGAGTGCGCGGCCCTGGCGGGTCACGCGTTCGGCGCCCACCAGTTCCTCGGCCACGTCCCGTGCAAAGTCGGTTTCGCGCAGGTGGTTGACCAGCACCGGGTAGCCGCGCTTGTAATCAATATGGGCCCGCACGCCGTAGCTCTGGGCCTGGGCATGGACCAGCTCGGTGATGCGTTTTTCCAGCAGTTCACGCACCTCGCGGTTGAGGGCGCGCACACTGAGCTTGAGGGTGGCGCTTTGCGGAATCACGTTGTTGGCAATGCCCGCGTTGAAAGCCCCCACCGTGATGACCGCCATTTCCTGCGGGTCCACATTGCGGGCCACGATGCTTTGCAGACCCAGCACGATGGCCGAACCCGCCACCACCGGATCGGCCGCGCGGTGGGGCACCGCGCCATGTCCGCCAGTGCCCTCGATGGTGATGGTCACGTTGTCGGAGGAAGCCATCATTGCGCCATCACGCAGCACCAGATGGCCCTGCGGGTGGCCTGGCATGTTGTGCATGCCGAACACCGCGTCGCAGGGGAACTGCCTGAATAGGCCGTCTTCCATCATCTTCTTGGCGCCGCCCAGGCCTTCTTCGGCGGGCTGGAAGATCAGGTTGAGCGTGCCCGAGAACTGCACATTCGTTGCAATGTGCTTGGCTGCGGCCAGCAGCATGGCGGTGTGCCCGTCATGACCGCAGGCGTGCATGATGCCCACGTTGCAGCTGGCGTAGGGCAGGCCGGTGGACTCTTCGATCGGCAGGGCGTCCATGTCGGCGCGCAGGCCCAGGGTCTTGCTGCCCTGGCCACGTTGCAGCTGGCCCACCACGCCGGTGCCGCCCAGGCCGCGCGTGACCTTGTAGCCCCACTTTTCGAGCTGCTCGGCCACCAGGTCGCTGGTGCGGTATTCCTTGTAGCCCATCTCGGGGTGCTTGTGGATGTCCCGGCGCACGGCGATGAATTCATCCGCCTGGGCCTGCAGGGCCTGCAGCGTGTCGTGCATGAAGGCGTCACGGGGAGCGTTCATAGGGAGATCTCCATCAGGGTGTGAATCACTGAGGTTGCAGGTTAATGGATTTGGCAATCGCGCGGAACTGCGCGGTGCCATCGGCATACACCTTGGCGACATCGTTCAGGCTGGCGGGCTTGGCCACCAACAGGCTGTTGGTTTCCAGGCCTTCACGCACGGCCGGGTCGCTCAGTGAAGCGGTGATCGCCTTGTGCAGGGCCTGCACAACGGGCTCGGGGGTGTCTTTCTTCACGAAATACCCGGTCCAGATGTTGAACGTGAAATTCTTCAGCTGCGGCGTTTCGCTGATGGCCGGGATCTGTTTGACGCCCTCGAGGCGCTCGTTGTTGAGCATGGCCAGGATCTTGATCTTGCCGCTGTCGGCCAGTTGCTGGTAGCTTTTGCCGTACACGGTGATGAAGATGTCCACCTGTCCGCCGATCAGGTCCTGGTTGGCCGGTGCACCGCCCTTGTAGGGCACATGGGTCATCGGGATGCCGGTGAGCTTGGACAACTGCTCGCCCAGCAGGTGGTAGAAGGAGCCCGGGCCGACGCTGGCGTAGGTCAGTGGCTTGCCTTCCTTGGCCCCCTTGCGGGCGTACTCGATCAGCTCCTCCATGTTCCTGGCCGGAATGTCGGGGCGCGCATACACCCCCATCTGGGCCGCACCGATCATCTGCACCAGACGGAAGTCCTCGCTCTTGAACTTGACGGCCGCATTGGCCAGCGGCGAGAGGATCAGCTCGTTGGGCGAGCCCTGAAACACGTAATGGCCGTCGGCCGGGGCGTTCAGGACTTTCTGCGCGGCAATGGCGCCGCTGACGCCGCCGAGGTTTTCGACGATCACGGGTTGGCCCAGTTGTTTGGCCAGTGGGTTGTTGACCATGCGCGCGAGCACATCGGACAGGCCACCGGCGGGGTAGGGCACCATCAGGGTCACGGGTTTGCTGGGAAAGCTCTGGGCTTGTGCGGCGCCAACGCTCATTGCCGCCAGGGCAGTCAGCAGCAGGCGGCGGGTCAGGGAAGTCTTGTGCATGTCTTGTCTCCGTTTTTATGGTTCACGAATGGCCACAGGCCAGACGGCATCGTAGACGCTGCCTGGCCTGTGCAGCGTCCCGTCTGTTGTGTTTATTGGGGTTGCAGGTTGATCGACTTGGCGATCGCGCGGTAACGCTCGATTTCGCCCTGGTAGATGCGGGCCAGCTCGGCTGGCGAGCGTGAGGCCAGCACCACATTGCCATTCGCCTCGAAAGCCTTGCGGGTTTCAGGCACTTCCACAGCCGCATAGAAAGCCTTGTTGAGGGCGCTGACCACATGGTCGGGCGTGTTCTTGTGCACCTGGATACCGGCCCAGATGTCAAAGTCCATCGCTTCCAGCCCTTTCATGGCGGCCATGGGGGGGAATTGCTTGAACAGAGGGTGCGGCGTTTTGGCGGTCACAGCCACGCCCTGGATCTTGCCGTCCAGAATGGTTTGCGGAATCGAGCCCCCCAGGGGCAGGAAGGCCATGTCGATCTGTCCACCCATCAGGTCGGTGAGCAGAGGAGCGATGCCTTTGTAGGGCACGTGCAGCATCTGCAGCCTGGTCAGTTGCGAGAACTTCTCGCCAATCAGATGGTAGAGCGAGCCTGGGCCCACGCTGCCGTAGCTCAGTGGCTTGTCGGGGTTCTTGCGGGCATAGGCCAGCAACTCGTCCACGGTCTTGATGTTGAGCGAGTTGCGCACCGCCAGGATCGTGCTGGTGGTCGTGAATTGGGCAACCAGCTTGAAGTCCTCGGGCTTGTACTTCACGCCCTGGATGGCCAGGGGCGCCAGCACCAGCTCCATCGGGCTGCCTGCGCTCAAGGTGTAGCCGTCGGCCGGGGTGTTGATCAGCTTGCTCATGCCGATCGCGCCGCCTGCGCCGCCAATGTTCTCGATGATCATCGGCTGCCCGAGTCTTTGCGCCGCATCAGGCTGGACTTTGCGGGCAAAAAAATCCGAGGGGCCACCCGCCGGGTAGGGCACGACCAGGCTGATCGGTTTGGTGGGGTAGTTTTGTGCCCAGGCGGAGCCCAGGGCGCTCACGGCCACGAACAGGCCGCCGAGAAGGTTTCTGAAATTCATGATGTCTCCTGTGTTTTGAAGGTTCAGTGAAAACCACGGCAGGCATCGTAGAAATGGATTTTTAATGTGTCCAATGAATTATTTTTCTGATTTTCATTCGTAAAATGAATGAATGAACCTCAGGCACCTGGAACATTGGCTGGCGCTGGCCGAGACGGGCTCTTTCAGCCGGGCGGCAGAAAAGCTGCACATCACCCAGTCGGCGCTCAGCCGCAGCATCCAGGCGCTGGAGGAGGAACTGGGCGGGCCGCTGGTGGACCGCATCGGCAAGCGCAATGAGCTGACCCCCCTGGGGCGCTCTGTGCTGGAGCGGGCGCGCCGGATCGTGCACGAAGCCTCAGAACTCAAATTGGGTGCGGCCGTGCTGCAGCAAGGCGGCATGGGCACCCTGCGGGTGGGTCTGGGCTCGGGCCCCGGCGCCATCCTGATGACCCCCTGGCTGGTCCACATGGGCAAACACTTTCCGACGGTCCATGTGGCGGTCATGCGGGGCTCGACTGAACTGCAGCTGCAGCAGCTGCGTGACCGCCATCTGGACGCGCTGGTGGTGGATGTGCGTCGGGTGGTGCCTGCATTCGATCTCCAAATCGGACCGATTTACGATCTGCCGGCCGGTCTGGTGTGCCGTGCTGGGCACCCATTGTTGGCGCGTGACCCTGCCCAAGTGCCTTTTGAGGCTTTGCTCCAATACCCCATCGCGTCCACGCCCCTGTCCGACGAGGTGGCCCGTTTGCTGGTCACGTGTTACGGCGCCGCAGCAGACCCGGCCCGCATGACCACGCTGCAGTGCGAGGAAATCGCCAGCCTGATCGACACCGTGCGCGAAACAGATGCCATCTACCTGGGCATTCTGGGGGCCGCACGCCGGGAATTGGCCCGCGGCGAGCTGGTGGTGCTCCCGGTCAGTCCGGCGCTGGCTGCGGGTGCCCGACTGGGCATGGTGACGCTGGCGGGGCGCACCGAACTGCCGGTGATGGCCGAATTCAGAAGGTTTGTGGCTCTGCAACTGGCGCCTGAGAGCGATGGAGATCGAGATGCTTGAATTGTTTTCGTTGGCGGCGGTGCTGGTCGGCTACACCGTGCTCGGCCTTACCGGTTTTGGCTCCGCGCTGGTCATCGTTCCTTTGCTGGCCTGGCATTGGCCTTTGCCCGAGGTGGTGGCTTTGGTGCTGATGCTGGATTTGCCAGCTTCGCTGATGCACAGCGGCCTGAACTGGCGACAGGTGCAGTGGACCGAACTGCGCAAGCTGCTGCCGGGCATGGTGCTGGGCACGTTGATGGGTCTGTGGCTCACCCACTACCTGCACAGCCGCTGGCCCTTGTTGGCGCTGGGTGTCTACGTGGCCGCCGTCGGCTTGCGCGCTTTGCGCGCCGGGCAGACGCAGCAGGCGGTGCATGAGCGTTGGGGCCTGGTGTACGGCACGGGCATCGGCGTGGTCGAAATGCTGTTTGGCACCGCCGGCCCGGTGGTCGTGGCCTGGCTCACGCGCCGTCTGCCCGATCCGCAACAGTTGCGCGCCAGCATCCCGATGGTGATTGCCGTGGCGGTGCTCACGGTGCTGAGCGGCATGGCTTTCGATGGCCGATTGTCGCAGCCCGTGCTTTGGCAACGCTGGGGGTTGTTGATCGTGCCTGCGCTGCTGGGCGTCTGGTTCGGCCACCGCCTGGCACACCGCGTGCCGGTGGCGCGCCTGCGTCAGATCATCTGCGCCTTGCTGGTGGTCAGCGGCAGCGTGCTGGCCGCCAAGGCATTGGGATAAGAAGCCGAAAGCCCGTCCTGATGGTTTGACCACAGAGCACCGTCAGGGGTTGGGGGCCGGGCGCTGATTTCTGTGTACCCACAGCATGAAGCGCCCGGCCCCCAACCCCTGGCGGTGCGGAACTCGGCCAAAGCCAGAAGCAAAAAAGCCTGCGATCCGTCACCAGATCGCAGGCCCTGAAGGCTGAACGCCAAAGCGGTTTACATCAGCAGATGCTCACCCGCGTTGTCGCCACCCAGGATCACATAGTTGACCTTGCGGATGTCCATCAGCTTCTTGCCACCGGCGTAGCTGATCGAGCTTTGCACGTCCTGCTCCATCTCGATGAGCGTGTTGGCCAGCTTGCCCTTGATGGGCTCCAGGATGCGCTTGCCTTCGACGTGCTTGTACTCGCCCTTGTTGAAGTCGGACGCCGAGCCGTAGTACTCCTTGAACATCTCGCCGTCGACCTCGACGGTCTTGCCGGGCGACTCTTCGTGGCCGGCAAACAGCGAGCCGATCATGACCATGCTCGCGCCAAAGCGGATGCTCTTGGCGATGTCGCCGTGGCTGCGGATGCCGCCGTCGGCGATGATGGGCTTGGTCGCCACGCGGGCGCACCACTTGAGGGCCGACAGCTGCCAG
>JACCDS011322568.1_pt1 | contig 10956 bp, 6 predicted proteins | sample 7446441 | NCBI WGS metagenome assembly JACCDS01 (sample SAMN15323445, study PRJNA562643) | freshwater metagenome | isolation source: river surface water | place: USA:Blue River Watershed | collected 2017-08-17 | reverse complement strand
GGTGTGGTTTCGTTCGTGATGCGCGTGACGTCACGGTGCATCTTCGGCGGCTTGCCGAGCAGGACATCCATCGGCATGTCGACCGGATAGTTGTCGTGCTCGGGATCGACCACGCGCAGCTGGCGCTCCTCGGTGGCGATGCCGACGACGGCAAACGGGCAGCGCTCGCGCTCGCACAGTTCGCGGAACAGCCCCAGGCTGGACGGCGCAATGCCGAGCACATAGCGTTCCTGAGATTCATTGCTCCAGATTTCTTTCGGCGCCAGCCCGCTCTCTTCGAGCGGTACCTTGCGCAGGTCAAACACCGCACCGCGCCCGGCATCGTTGGTCAGCTCCGGGAAGGCATTCGACAGGCCACCCGCGCCGACATCATGGATCGACAGCACCGGATTGTTTTCGCCCAGCGCCCAGCAGGCGTTGATCACTTCCTGAGCACGCCGCTCCATTTCCGGGTTGCCGCGCTGGACAGAGTCGAAATCGAGATCAGCGGTGTTCGCGCCGGTGGCCATCGAGGACGCGGCGCCTCCGCCCATGCCGATGCGCATGCCGGGGCCGCCAAGCTGGATCAGCAGGCTGCCCACGGGCAGAATTTCTTTCTTCGTGTGCAGCGCCGAGATATTGCCCATGCCGCCGGCGATCATGATCGGCTTGTGATAGCCGTACACCGTCCCACCGACGTTCTGCTCGTAGGTACGGAAATAGCCGGCCAGATTCGGGCGGCCGAATTCATTATTGAACGCTGCGCCGCCGAGTGGGCCGTCGATCATGATCTGTAGCGGCGATGCGATGCGGTCTGGCTTGCCGGTGATCTTCGCGCCGCCATGATCGGTGCGTTGCGCCAGCGGCTGGTTGACATCGCGCGCGTTCTCCCACGGCTGCACCGCATGCGTGATCATCAGGTTCGACACCGTGAATCCGGTCAGGCCGGCCTTCGGCTTCGCGCCGCGGCCGGTTGCGCCTTCATCGCGGATCTCGCCGCCGGCACCGGTCGACGCGCCCGGGAACGGTGAGATCGCTGTCGGGTGATTGTGCGTCTCAACCTTCATCAGGATATGCGTGAGCTCTTCCGACGGACGGTACGACAGGCCTTCGTCGGCGCGCGGATAAAAGCGCATCACGTTCGCGCCTTCAATCACCGACGAGTTATCGGAATACGCCACCACCGTGCCGCGTGGCTGCAGTTGATGGGTATTGCGGATCATCGCAAACAGCGAACGGTCCTGCTTCTCGCCGTCGATCGTCCAGTCCGCATTGAAAATCTTGTGCCGGCAATGCTCGCTATTGGCCTGCGCGAACATCATCAGCTCGACATCGGTCGGGTTGCGTCCGGCGCGCGTGAAAGCATCGTGCAGGTAGTCGATCTCATCGTCCGACAGCGCCAGCCCGAGCTCGCTGTTAGCAGTCACCAGCGCAGCGCGGCCGCCGGCCAGGACGTCGATGTAACTCAGTGGCTGCGCGTCGAGCTCGTCGAACAGCGCCGACGCCTGCTCGGGATCGCGGATCACGATCTCGGTCATGCGGTCGTGCAGCAGATCGGCGACTTCGGCCGCCTGCGCTGCGGTGAGCGTGCGAGCCTTGCCCAGCAGGCCGCTTTTGAGCTGAACGTAGTAAACGATGCCGCGCTCGATCCGGTGGATCTGCGTCATCCCGCAGTTGTGCGCAATATCGGTCGCCTTGCTCGCCCACGGCGAGATCGTGCCCAGGCGCGGGATCACGACAAACTGTTCGCCTTCGGTGCTGGCCTCGAATGGCTCGCCATAGGTGAGCATCGCGGCCAGACGGTCACGGTCGGCATCGACCAAATCGGCGTGGCTGTCGATGAAATGGCAGAAGCGGCCGGAGATCCCCGTGATCGATGGTTCGATCGCCTTCAACGGGGTCAGGAGTCGCTGGACACGGAATGCAGACAGGGCGCTGGAGCCCGGAAGAATGAGCATGGCTTGGCAGGAGAAATGCGGAAACGGCCCATGGGCACAGGCAGGCAGTACGGCAGCATCTTGTGGCGCTACGTGCTGCCTCTGACAATCAGGGCGCATCGCGGGGTAAATCGGATGGCCGCATTATACCCTGTCGTCCGCCCTCTTCGCTGTCTGCTCTGGCCGCTTCATCGGCGGTCGCGCGTGCTATCTTTGTTACGCACTGCAGGCGATGGCCCAGCCCGCAGCCGCGAGTTTGTTGTCAGAATCACCCGAACGGACACCCGCATGGACATCGTTTCCCTGAATGAGCTGAACCGGCGCGAGCTGGTACATGCCAGCCTCGCGCTGGCCGAGGCATCGGAGGCCATTTTCACCACGCTCTATCGTGACGAGGCGCTGCAGGCGGCAGCGCATGCCGATGTGCTGCGCGTGGCCGGTCAGTCGCTGTCGGTGCTGGCCGGGCTGCCGGTGTCGATCAAGGACCTGCTCGACGTCGCCGGCGAGACCACGCTGGCAGCCTCGACAGTTCTGCGCGGCCGTCCGCCGGCCGCCGCCGATGCCCCGGTGGTCGCGCGCCTGCGCGCTGCGGGCGCGGCCATTATTGGCAAGACCAACATGACCGAGTTTGCTTTTTCGGGCGTCGGCATCAATCCGCATTACGGCACGCCCGCCAACCCGCTGGATCCTTCCCGCATTCCGGGTGGCTCATCATCGGGCGCGGCGGTGTCAGTCGCGGCCGGCATCTGCGTGGCCGCGATCGGCTCCGATACCGGCGGCTCGATACGCATACCTGCGGCGCTGTGCGGGCTGGTCGGCTATAAGCCGACGCAGCGGCGTGTGCCGACCGCAGGCATCGTACCGCTGTCGCCCACGCTCGACACACTCGGGCCGATTGCGCGCAGCGTTGAAGATTGCCTGCACGTCGATCGCGTGATCGCCGACATCCCGCTGGCAACCGCCCCGGCGCCGCTGCGCGGACTGCGGCTCGCCGTGCCGGAGGACGTCGTCTTCGACGGCATCGACGATGCGGTCGCGCAGGCCTTTGCCAGCGCGCAGTCCAGGTTATCGGCGGCCGGTGTCACTCTCGTCGATGTGCCGATGAAGATGCTGGCCGAAGCGCCGCAGATCAATCTCTTTTCGCCGATCGAAGCGTACGCGTGGCATCGGCAACTACTGGCAACCATGGAAGACCGCTACGACCACCGGGTGGTGCAGCGCATCCTCGTCGGTGCAGAGCGTAATAGCGACGATCTGGCGACGCTGCACCGGGAGCGGCAAGCATGGATAGGCCGCGTAGGCGCCGCGCTGGACGGCTTCGATGCGATGCTGATGCCTACCGTGCCCATCGTCGCACCGCGCACCGAGGCACTGCTTGCGTCCGATGACGCTTTCTTTGCGGCCAACCGGCTGCTCTTGCGCAATCCCTCACTGATCAATCTGCTCGACGGCTGCGCGCTGTCGCTGCCCTGTCATCGTGCCGGCGATTTGCCCGTAGGACTCACTGTGGCGGCGCCCGCAATGGCCGATGCTCGGGTTGCCGCCATTGGCCTTGCCATTGAGCGCCTGATCGGCCCCTGACCCGGCATGGCCCGCATCGCGGCCGTGCAGGTGCGGGCGATCAACAATTGTTTTAACAACTGATTACAGATACCCTATAGAGGCTATAACGACTATTGCAGGCAAAGACCTGCGTTGCGGCCGACCACACGGGGCCGCCAAGTTCTGAGATTCTGGAGTTCAATTGCGCATAGCTGTGATCGGCGGGGGCGTCGTCGGTGTCTGTACTGCCTATTTCCTCGCGGATGCGGGGCACGAGGTGGCCGTCGTCGAGCGATTTGGCAATGTCGCCCAGGAGGCGAGCTTCGGCAATCTTGATTTGATGGGCCCGTCAACGATACAGCCATGGGCCAGGCCGGGAGCGGCGCGCCGAGTCATGCGCCAGCTGTTCCGTCCGGAATCGCCGATGGCCTTCAGCGCAAAATTCGAACCGGCAATGTGGGCCTGGCTGCGCCGCATGCGTGCCGAGTCGGCGCTGCCGCGCTTTCTGCAGAACCAGCAAAGGCTGCATGCGCTGGCCAGTTACAGCCGCGACATGATGGCCGAACTGTCGTTGTCGCGCGGACTGGACTTCCAGCAGACGCAAGGCGTGCTGATGATGTTCCGCAGCGCGATCGAGGCCGCTCAGGCCAGCCCCTTGATTGATGCGCTCTCCGAGCGCGGCGTGCCTGTCGAGCGGCTAGACCGCGACGCTGCGCGGCAGCTCGAACCCGCATTGTCAGAGGAAACGCCGTTCGATTCGGCGCTGTATCTGCCCGATGACGCGGCCGGCAATTGCCCGCTGTTCGTGCGCCAGCTGAAAAAACTCGCTCAGGAAAAAGGCGTGGAATTCCGCTTCAACAGTGCCGTCGATGCGATTCGTGCCGAACCCGGCAACGTACGCCTGCGCATCGGCGCCGACGAATTCAATGTCGATGCCGTCGTCGTCGCCGCCGGGGCCGGCAGCGCGCGGCTGCTCAAGCCGCTGGGCATTCACCTGCCGACGTATCCGGTGAAGGTTTACTCAGCATCGGTCGCGATCCAGGAGTATGAGCTCGCGCCGCAGCTGTCCTTGTTTGATGACCGCTACCGCGTCGCACTCACGCGGCTCGGTCAGCGGCTGCGGCTGTCCGGCTGTGCCGAACTGGGTTCATCGAACGTCAAACTACACCAGAAGGCGACGACCACCTTGGTGAAGGTCGGCGACGACTGGCTGCCGAATGCGGCGAACTACCGCACCGCCACCTTCTGGTGCGGGCCTACCGCGATGCTGCCCGAGGGCGTTCCCTTGCTCGGCGCAACCCGCCATGGCAATGTGTTCATCAATGTCGGGCATGGTGCCGGCGCATGGGCGCTGGCCGCAGGCAGCGGCAAACTGGTGGCCGACCTCATGTCGGGACGACATCCTGCAATTGATACGGACGGACTGAGCCTGCAACGCTATGCCGAACGAGTACGTTGAAGCGGACGATACGCTGCTGTATGACGTAGCGAGCCTGCGTGCGATCGAACAGGCAGCAGTGGCTACGCTGCCGGCCGGCACGTTGATGCAACGGGCCGGCACTGCGACAGCGGCGCTTGCGCGTTCGCTACTGAATGAGCGGAGTGCGCCCGTGCTGATCGTCGCCGGCCCTGGCAACAATGGTGGCGATGCGCTTGATGCGGCGGCACGGCTGCAAACGCACGGCTGCGACGTCAGCGTCATTCTGCTGGCCGACGCAGCGCGGCTGCCGCCGGACGCGGCCGCGGCACTGCAGCGCGCTCGGGACTGCGATGTATCTTTCATCACGCTGGCTGAGACCGATGCGCGCTGGGCGCTGGCCATTGACGGCCTGTTCGGCATCGGTCAGACGCGCGAGGCGGACGGTGAACTCCGCCGCGCGATCGAGCGCCTGAATGCGCTGGCCTGTCCTGTGATTGCGATCGACGTGCCCAGCGGACTCCATGCCGATACCGGCGCACTGATCGGCAACGGCATCGCTGTGCGCGCCGATCACACGCTGACCTTCATCGGCGACAAACCAGGACTGCACACGGCACATGGTCGCGATTTCGCCGGCACGGTGCATGTCGACAAGCTGGAGATTGCGCCGTCGATCTACGCGAAGGCGTTGCAAGGAAAGACGCTGGCCTGTCTGACGACGCCTGCGGCGTTCCGGTCGTGGGTGGCCCCGCGTGTTCATGCGAGCCATAAAGGCAGCTTCGGCGACCTGACCGTGATCGGCGGCGCACGTGGCATGGGCGGCGCCGTCGTGCTGGCCGCGCGAACGGGCGCCATGGCCGGTGCTGGTCGGGTCTTTGCAGCGTTTGCCGATGCTCCGCCGCCCTTCGATCCGCTGCATCCTGAGCTGATGTGCCGCGATGCCCATCTGGTCGACCTCGACGGCGGCGCCGTCGTGATCGGCCCGGGCCTCGGTACCTCAACGTCGTCCGCCGATCTGCTTATCCGCGCACTGGATAGCTCGCTGCCGCTGGTGCTGGACGCAGACGCGTTGAATCTGCTGGCCGCCGATCCTGCGCTGTGCCAGCGGCTAGCGCAGCGGCGAGCGCCGGCACTGATGACGCCGCATCCATTGGAGGCCGCGCGCCTGTTGGGCAGCGATGTGGCGGCGGTACAGGCAGATCGTCTGAACGCGGCTGCGACGCTGGCCGCGCGTTTTCATGCACACGTGATTTTGAAAGGCTCGGGCAGCGTGGTTGCGTCGCCTGACGGTGACCTCGCAATCAATCCGACCGGCAATCCGGCATTGGCTACAGCCGGCAGCGGCGATGTACTGGCCGGGCTATGCGGCGCGCTGCTGGCGCAGCGAATGCCCGTACAGATCGCGGCGCTGGCCGCGACCTGGCTGCACGGCCAGGCAGCAGACCAGCTGGTGGCCGCTGGCATCGGCCCCATTGGCCTGACGGCGTCAGATCTGCCGCCGGCGATACGCTCCGCATTGAATGCACAGAGCACGCCGACGATGCCCGCCGGTTGAGCTTGCGCACAACCAAAGCAACGGGCTCATCGGGCAAAAAGCTTGTCAGCCGCCGCTATCGTCGACGATATGACCTGCCTGGATCGTGATGCGCCGCTCACACATGGCCGCCATCGCCGGATCGTGTGTCACCAGCACCAGCGTCGATCCCTGTTCGCGATTCAGCCGGAACATCAGCTCGATCACCGCGGCTCCCGTGGCCGCATCGAGGCTGCCGGTCGGCTCGTCCGCCAGCAGTAACGGCGGGTCGGTAACGAACGCACGCGCCAGCGCGACGCGCTGTTGTTCTCCGCCGGACAGGAATTTCGGATAGTGACCAGTGCGCGTGCGCAAGCCGACACGTTCGAGCATCTCTTCGGCTTTGCGCTTCGCATCGCGGTCCTCCCGCAGCTCTAGCGGCAGCATCACGTTCTCCAGCGCCGTCAGGTGGGACAACAGCTGAAACGACTGAAAAACGAAGCCAATGGTCTTCATGCGCAGCGCCGCGCGGCCATCTTCATCGAGCCGATACAAGTCGATGCCGCCAATGCTGACTTCGCCGGCCGATGGCGTATCCAGACCCGCCAGCAAGCCGAGCAAGGTCGATTTGCCGGAGCCGGAAGCGCCGATCAGCGCGACGGTCGCGCCAGGCTGCACGGTAAAATGCACATCTGAAAGGATGGTCAGTTCGCCGCTGGCATCCGCGACTTGTTTTGTCAGTCCGGTGACCTTGATCGCCGCAACCGTCTGGGGGTTTTCTCGCATGCAGAATGTAGTGAAGAAAATGAGGCGGCTCGCGCTGTGGGTGTCCATGGTGTCGGTGCTGTCGATCATGGCACTGGCCGCACCAGGCTACGCAGCACCAAATTCTGCATCAAAAAACCTGCTCGTGCTTGGCGACAGCCTGTCGGCGGAATATGGGCTGACGCGCGGCAGCGGCTGGGTCGCGTTGCTGCAAAAGCGGCTCACGAAAGAGACGTCGGATCTGGCTGTCGTCAACGCCAGCATCAGCGGTGAGACTACGGCCGGTGGCCTGGCGCGGCTGCCAGCGTTATTGCAGCAGCACCGTCCATCGATCGTAGTCATCGAGCTTGGAGGCAATGATGGCCTCCGTGGCCTGCCGCTGAACGCCACTCAGGCCAATCTGCGCGACATGATCAACGCCGCCCGTGCGTCCGGTGCACGCGTGCTGTTGCTGGGCATGCAGATCCCACCTAACTATGGCCCTGACTACAGCCGACGCTTTGCCGCGATCTACCCGTCGCTCGCGCGCGAGACCGGCGCGCGCCTGCTGCCGTTTTTCCTGGCTGGACTGGATGACACCGACCGTTACTTCCAGTCCGACCGTATCCACCCGAATCAGTCCGCACAGGCCATCATGCTCGAAAATGTGTGGCCGGTACTGAAGCCGCTGCTGAAATAAGATCTATTTTCCATATCAATGAAATTCCCAGCTCTGCTGCCCGCTGACGCCGTGCTCGCGCAGTTCGATGAATTCGACAGCATTATCGACGTGCGCTCTCCGTCCGAGTTTGCGCTCGACCACCTGCCCGGCGCCATCAATTGTCCGGTGCTGGACGATGAAGAGCGTGCCCGTGTCGGCACGATCTACAAGCAAGACAGTCCATTTGAGGCGCGCAAGATCGGCGCGGCGCTGGTCGCAAAGAACATCGGCGCGCATCTTGAGCGCCATTTTCTGACGATGCCGCGCGACTGGAAACCGCTGGTTTATTGCTGGCGCGGCGGCAACCGCAGCGGCTCGATGGCTCATGTGCTGGCCAGAGTAGGCTGGCCCGTCGTGCAGCTCGACGGCGGCTACAAGGAATACCGACGCAGCGTCGTTGCCTTGCTGGAGCAGCAGTCTTTACAGCTGCAGTTTCGCGCCATCTGCGGCACCACCAGCAGCGGCAAGAGCCGCTTGCTGCAGCATCTCGAGCAGGCCGGCGCGCAAGTGCTGGACCTGGAGCGTCTGGCTGCGCACCGTGGCTCGGTGCTGGGGGGCCTGCCGACCGAACCGCAGCCTTCGCAAAAAATGTTCGAGAGCCGCTTATGGCAGGCACTGCGCGGGTTCTCGCCTGCGCGGGTGGTCTATGTGGAGTCGGAGAGCAAAAAGATCGGCGATGTGCGCGTGCCTGACTTGCTGATGCAACAAATGCGGACCTCGCCGTGCATTCGTGTCGAACTCTCTGTCGCGCACCGGGTGCAGCTGTTGATCGAGGACTATCCTCACCTGATCGATGATATCGGTTTGCTCGGCCAACAACTGGCCCACCTGGTGCCCTTGCATGGCCATCAGCGGATTCGCGACTGGATGGCAATGGCCGAGGTCGGTAACATCGCCGCACTGGTCGAGGCACTGCTGATCGAACATTACGACCCGGCCTACCTGCGTTCGATCGAGCGCAATTTTGTCGGCTATCGCGACGGACGGGCTCTGGCGATGGCGGGCATTTCGGAGGCTGATTTTTCGGCAGCAGCGCGCATGCTGATCGATGCTGAGCCCGAAGGCTTGCGCTGAACTGAGCGGTGCCCGGCGGCATTTACCCGGCGCCGCAAATGACAAAGGCGTCCCTCGAGACGCCTTTGTCATGACTGCTGCCTGATTTATCGCTTGGCTTACTGTTTTGCCGGCGCTGCCGTTTTGACTGCAGCGATCGGCTTCAGGATCTCTGCCTTCGCGCGCTTCTTGATCACGCCAAGATAACCCGCCATTTCCTGGGCAGCGAGGAATTCCTCGACCTGCTGCTTCTCCGACTTCACCATTTCTTCGTCGGCAGGCTTGTTGTCAACCGAGTTAATCCGATAGATGCTGTAGCCCTTTCCGGCCACGGGCACGCCAACGTACGCCGGCAATTTAGCGACGCTGGCTTTCATTACGGCGGCGACCGCCGGACCGGCAACACCATTGAAGTTAGTGCGCGATACCGACTTGGCCGGGCCGAAGTCAGCGTTACCGCCGGCGTTCAGGTCGGCCAGTTTCTTCTCTCCGGCGGCCTGCGCCAGCTTCTCTGCCTCGACTGTCGCTACGCGATCTTCGATCAGGGTGCGTACTTCCGACAGCGGAATCTTCGTGACCGGCTTATGCTCGATCACGCGGCCGGCGATATAAATGCCGGAGCCAACTTCCACCGCTTCGGTGTTCTGCTTGTCCTTGATTGCTTCCTTCGAGAACAGCGCAGACAGGAACTTCGGCTGGTTGAAGGCTGCCGTCTTCGGCAACGCTGAATTCGGTTCACGCGTCAGCGCTGCCGCCGTTTCAATTTTCAGACCGAGCTTGTCCGCCACAGGCTTCAGGCTGTCCGGTTGTTCGTACACCATGTTCGAGAAGGTCTCGACCATCGCCGCGAATTTCTTGCCTGCTTCGGAACGGCGTATCTCATCGTCGATGTTCGACTTGACGTCAGCCAGTGCTCGGGTCGCGGCCGGCTTGATGCCCGTCAGACGAATGATATGAAAGCCAAAGTCGGATTCGACGATATCGCTGATCTCGCCCTCTTTCAGCTTGTAGGCAGCCTCTTCAAATGGCTTGACCATCATGCCCTTGCCGAAAAAGTCGAGGTCGCCACCACGCTCAGCCGAGCCGGGGTCGTCCGAATTTTCTTTTGCCACTTTCGCGAAATCGTTTGGCGATTTGCGCACCATCGCCAGCAGCTTTTCTGCTTTCGCTTTCGCGGCCGCCTTTTCCGCTGCCGGTGCATCCTTGGCAGCTTTCACCAGGATATGGCTGGCGCGACGCTGCTCATCGGTTTTATAGCGGCTGATATTCTTTTCATAGAACTTGCGGATGTCGTCGTCGGTAACGGTGATCTGCGCTTCCACGACCGGTGCGGCCAGCACCACATATTCCGCTTTCACGGTTTCCGGGACCTGGAATTGCGTGGCGTTCTTGTCATAGAACTCCTGCACCATCGCGTCGGTGACTTTCACCTGCGGCTTAAATTCCTGCGCAGTGAAGCTGACTTCCTGCACTTCACGCTTCTGTTGATTCAGTGACGAGATACGCTGTGCGACCGCCTTCGGCGCAAATGCGGTGGCCTGAACTGCCAGTTTCATTTGCTGGACTGCGAGATCGTGGCGCAGGTTGGCTTCAAAGCGCTCAGGCGTCAGGCCTTGTGCCGCCAGCAGCTGCTTGTAGCGATCTTTGTTGAATTTTCCGTCGGCGTCAGTCAGGCCCTGGATCTCGAGCAAGGTCTTGCGGATCGCTTCGTCCGAGACCGTCAGGTGGCTGTCGATCGCGATCTTCGAGAGTGCCTTCTCTGCCACCAGATTTTCCAGCGTACCCATCTTGGCATCCGGCGTATCGAACATCGCAGGATTTACCTGGTCGCCAAACATCTGCTTGAAGCGCTCGAGCTGGCGCGCATGCGCAGCATCCCATTCGCGCTGAGAGATTTCCTGGCCGGCCACCTTCGCTACCGGAGGCTCGCGGTCGGACATACGGGTGTAGCTCTCGAGGCCGAAGAAAGCAAACGAAGGGAAGATAATCAGGAGCAGCAGGAACTGCATCAACCGACGATGGGTGCGGATGAATTCAAGCATGGTGC
>JACCDS011627198.1_pt1 | contig 10958 bp, 9 predicted proteins | sample 7446441 | NCBI WGS metagenome assembly JACCDS01 (sample SAMN15323445, study PRJNA562643) | freshwater metagenome | isolation source: river surface water | place: USA:Blue River Watershed | collected 2017-08-17 | reverse complement strand
TTCGTTTTCACGAACTCCCTTTCCGGATTTGGTGCCCACGGAGGGACTCGAACCCCCACACCTTGCGGCACATGGACCTGAACCATGCGCGTCTACCAATTCCGCCACGTGGGCTTGAAGAAGGCGATATTATAGATAGCCGTCAAAAAAAGTCAAACATCTTCCCGGAGATTTTTTGATGGCTCCCGTTAACGTGCGGCCCAAGCGTTCGCGCCTCCGCTACACTAGCGTTGTTCGTTCTCCAACCATTCCCCGAATCTTTTGAGTCAATACCCCTACAGCATTCCCAGCCGGGAGGAAATCCTCGGCATCCTGCGCACCGCGTCCGAACCACAGTCGGTCGCTTCCGTCGCGCAGGCACTGTCCGTGAAGGACGAAGAGCTCGACGGCCTCACGCGCCGGCTCGCCGCCATGGAGCGTGACGGTCAGATCAAGCCGGATCGCAAGGGCCACCTGCAACTCGCGAATACGGCCAGCTTCATCGAGGGCCGGGTATCCGCGCATCGCGATGGCTATGGCTTCCTGATTCCGGATGACGGCGCAGATGTTTTCCTGCCCGAGCGCGAGATGCAGAAAGTGATGCACGGCGACCGCGTGCAGGTGCGCGTGACCGGCCTTGACCGGCGTGGACGTCCGGAAGGCACGATCGTCGAGGTGACGCAGCGCGCGAACACGCATGTGATCGGCCGGCTGGTCAATGAGAACGGGGTCTGGCTGGTGGTGCCGGAGGATAAGCGCATCAGCCATGACATCCTGCTGGCCGGTGCGCCGGGCAAGGCGAAGTCGGGGCAGGTGGTCAGCATCGAGTTGACCGAGCAGCCGTCGCGCTACGCTCAGCCGAGCGGCAAGATCGCTGAGGTGCTCGGCGATATTGATGACCCCGGCATGGAAATCGAGATCGCGGTGCGCAAGTACGGCGTGCCGCATGAATTCTCCGACGCTGCGCAGACAGTGGCAGCCAAGCTGCCATCGGAAGTGAGGCCGGCGGACCTGGAAGAGCGGGTCGACCTGCGTGATGTGCCGCTGGTGACGATTGACGGCGAAGACGCACGCGACTTTGACGATGCGGTCTATTGCGAGCCGGTGAAGATTGGCCGCAGCAAGGGCTACCGGCTGATCGTGGCGATCGCTGATGTCAGCCACTATGTAAAACCGAATGACGCGCTGGATGTCGATGCGCTCGAGCGCAGCACGTCGGTGTATTTTCCGCGGCGGGTGATACCGATGCTGCCGGAGAAGCTGTCGAATGGGCTGTGTTCGCTGAACCCGGATGTCGATCGCCTGACCCTGGTCTGCGACGCGGTGATTACGGCCAAGGGCGAGGTCCGCGCGTATCAGTTCTACCCGGCGGTGATTCATTCGGCGGCGCGGCTGACGTATACCGAAGTCGCGGCGATTTTGTCGAATACGCGCGGCCCGGAGGCGCAGCGTCGTCCCGGCCTGCTGCCGCACCTGCAGCACCTGTATGAGCTGTTCCAGGTCTTGCTGGCGGCGCGCAAGGAGCGTGGCGCGATTGATTTCGATACGACCGAGACGTATATCGTCGTGAATGCGGCGGGCAAGATCGAGCAGATTCTGCCGCGTACCCGCAATGACGCGCACCGGCTGATCGAGGAGTGCATGCTGGCCGCGAACGTGTGCGCGGCAGATTTCATGGAGCGCAACAAGCATGCGGGCGTATTCCGTATTCATGCCGGCCCGACCGAAGAAAAGCTGAACCAGCTGCGTACTTTCCTCAAGCAGCTGGGCTTGTCGCTGGGCGGCGGTACCTCGCCGTCGGTGTCGGATTATGCGGCGCTGATGGACAAGATCAGGGACCGGCCGGACGCGGTGCTGTTGCAGACCATGCTGCTGCGCTCGATGCAGCAGGCGGTGTATAGCCCGGACAATATCGGCCACTTCGGTCTGTCGTATGACGCGTATGCGCATTTCACCAGCCCGATCCGGCGTTATCCGGACTTGCTGACGCACCGGGTGATCAAGGCCATCCTGCATGGCAAGCACTATCATCCGAAGGGTATTCTGACCGAGTCGCTGAATACCAACCTGTCGCCGGCGGCGCGCAAGATGCAGGCCAAGGACAGGGCCGCCGGCAAGAAGCGCGCCGAGGGTGACCTGGCTATCTGGGAAGCGCTCGGCATTCACTGCTCGGCCAATGAGCGGCGCGCGGACGAGGCCTCACGCGATGTCGAGGCATGGCTGAAGTGTTATTTCGTGCGCGACAAGTTGGGCGAGGAATTCACAGGCACGATTTCCGGGGTGGCGTCGTTCGGCATTTTCGTGCAGCTGGATGCGCTGTTCATTGAGGGTATGGTGCATGTGACCGATCTGGGGGCCGACTATTTCCAGTACGACGATGCGCGTCACGAATTGCGCGGCGAGCGTACCGGCATTCGCTACCAGCTGACGGACCGCGTCACGGTGCAGGTGAGCCGGGTTGACCTGGACGCGCGCCGCATCGACCTGCGGCTGGTGCATGAGCCGGGCATACGCACGCAACTGAAAAATGAGGCCAAACGCGCCGACGCGGAGCATGCGCGCGGCGGTATGTCTGGCGCGAAGAAGGCGGCGAAGCAGTCTGCCAAGAAAGCCGCACCGGCGAAGCCGGACAGCGCGAAGGCGCGCAAGGCGACCCAGGGTGCCCGGGCCGAACATGCGCCGGCGCCGGCGCCCCGTAGCGGCAAGAAGCGACGCAAGTAATACCGGTATACCGATGAAATCGAAAATGATCTTTGGCTTCCACGCGGTGACCGCGCGCCTGCGGCATGACGCGTCTTCTGTGGAAGAAATCTATGTAGACGCCAGCCGGCATGATCGCCGCATGGGCGATTTGCTGCGCGCTGCGAAGGGCGCGAATGTGCGCATCATCCAGGCGGATGATCAGCGGCTTGATGCGATGGTCGGCACGCGCCGTCACCAGGGGGTGGTAGCGCGTGCCGGTGAGATCTCGCTGGCCCGCAATCTGTCCGAGCTGCTGGATGGCATAGCCGGGCCGCCGCTGCTGTTGCTGCTCGACGGTGTGACTGATCCGCATAATCTGGGCGCCTGCCTGCGGGTGGCCGATGGTGCCGGTGCGCACGCGGTGATTGCGCCGAAGGACCGGGCGGTCGGGCTCAATGCGACTGCGGCCAAGGTGGCCAGCGGCGCCGCCGATACGGTGCCGTATATCACGGTGACCAACCTGGCGCGTGCGATGCGCGAGTTGCAGGAGCATGACATCTGGTTGACTGGTACAGCCGATGATGCGGAGCAAAGCCTGTATGACGTCGATTACAGCGGCGGCACGGCCTTCGTGATGGGTTCGGAGGGCGAGGGTATGCGTCGGCTGACGCGCGAGCATTGCGACCGTCTGGTGAATGTGCCGATGATGGGCTCGGTGGAGAGCCTGAATGTGTCGGTCGCCTCGGGCATCTGCCTGTATGAGGCGCGCCGCCAGCGGCTGAAGGCCGTGTCCTGAGCGGTCCGGCTACGCTGTCGTCAGATCATTCTAATAAAATCGGGGCAAGGCACCCGGAGACATCGCATGTTCACCCGAATCAACGAAGACATCACCAGCATCATGGAGCGCGATCCGGCCGCCCGCAGCCGCTGGGAGGTGCTGACCTGTTATCCGGGGCTGCACGCGACGGTGATGCATCGCTGGGCGAATGCTTGCTGGCGCCACGGCTTTCGCTGGCTGGGCCGGTTTATCTCGCACATCGCGCGCACCCTGACGGGCATTGAGATTCATCCGGGTGCGACGATCGGTCGCCGGGTGTTCATCGATCACGGCTTTGGCGTGGTGATTGGCGAGACCGCCGAGATTGGTGATGACTGCACGATTTACCAGGGCGTGACGCTGGGCGGCACCTCGCTCACCAAGGGCAAGAAGCGCCACCCGACGCTGGGCCGGGGCGCGATCATCGGCGCCGGCGCGAAGGTGCTGGGCTCGTTCACGGTGGGTGAGGGCGCCAAGGTGGGCTCGAATGCGGTCGTGGTGAAGGAAGTGCCGCCGGGCGCAACGGCAGTGGGCAACCCGGCGCGCATCATCGAGAAAGAAGCGCCGTCCGTACGCGACGATGCGGCGGCGCGGATGTTTGCTGCGTATGGCCTGACGCCGAATGGTGATGATCCGCTGTCGAAGGCGCTGCACGGGCTGATCGATAATGCGGCATCGCAGGAGCTGCAGCTGGTGAGGATTGTCGCGGCGCTGAAGGCAGCCGGCATTGCAGTGGAGGCGGTGCCGTCGCTGGACAAGTTCAACCCGGACAAGCTGAACAAGCTGGTGGAGTGACGATGTCCGGGGCTGGGTTGGTTCGTCAGCCATTGGTGAAGCAGCGTTGAGATCCGCGTGCGGATAGAAAGCCGTCGTCCCGGCGCAGGAGGGTACCCATGCCTGCTGCGCGATGACCCACGCCACGGAGTCATCGACCTGACGCGATCGGCGCTAAGCCGCCTTCGCCGCCCGCTCTTCTTCCAGCAACCGCAATACCCGCCGCTGCACCTTGCCGGTGGTGGTCATCGGCAAGGCGTTGATGAACTCGATCTCTTTCGGATACTCATAGGGCGCTAGCAGCCCGCGTACATGCAGTTGCAGTTGCTCGATCAGCTCGCGGTCTTCCCTCTCCCCACGCTGCGTGCTCTCGGTCAGGACGACGAAGGCTTTGACCAGGTTGCCGCGTTCCGCATCCGGCTTGGGTACCACCGCCGCGTTGGCGACCGCCGGATGCTTGACCAGGCAGTTTTCGATTTCGGACGGACCGATCCGGTATCCCGCCGCCTTGAACATGTCGTCGGCCCGGCCGCGGTACCAGAGGTAGCCGTCGGCATCGACTTCGGCCAGGTCACCGGTAAGCAGCCAGTCGCCGCGGAATTTTTCGGTCGTGGCATCCGGACGGTTCCAGTAGCCGACGAAGAGCACCGGGTCGGGGTGGCCATGGATGTCGCGGCGATGCAGTGCAACTTCGCCGATCTGGCCGGGCGCGACCGGCGTTCCGGCGTCGTCAAGTACGGCAACCCGGTGGCCCGGATAGGGCTTGCCCATGCTGCCGGGACGCGCCGGCCAGTGCAGCGCGCAGTTGCCGACCAGGTAGTTGGCCTCGGTCTGGCCGAACATTTCGTTGACGGTGATGCCGAGCGCGTTGCGGGTCCAGTTGAATACCGCATCGCCGACCGCCTCGCCGGCGCTCATGATGGCGCGCAGCTTCAGCCGGTACTGCTGCGCCGGCTCCGGCACGGCCTTCATCATCATCTTCAGCGCGGTGGGAAACAGGAAGGCGTTGGTGACGCTGTATTTTTCCATCAGCCGGAAGGCGTGCCCGGCAGAGAAGCGCGTACGGCTGGCGACGATCGGATGGCCGAAGTACAGCGTGGGCAACAGTGCATCCATCAGCCCGCCGGTCCAGGCCCAGTCGGCCGGCGACCAGAATACGTCGCCCGGCTGCGGAAACCAGTTTTGCGATGCGACGAAGCCGGGCAGGTTACCCAGCAGTGCCGACTGCGGAATCACGGCGCCCTTCGGGGCGCCGGTGGTGCCGCTGGTGTAGATCAGGATGGCCGGATCGGTGGCGCGTGTGACGACCGGCTCGAAGTGCTCGCCGGCGACGGCCAGCGCGGCATGCCAGTCGATCAGGTCGTCGCGGTCGGTGTCGATGGCGATGATGTGGCGCAGCGCCGGGCAGCGGGTGCGCACCGCATCGATGCTGGCCAGCGCGGCATGGTCGACCATGACCACGGTAGCCTCGCTGTCTTGCAGCCGGTATTCCAGCGCATCCGGCCCGAACAGTACCGACATGGGCATCGCCATCGCCCCCAGCTGCTGGCACGCGATGTGGGCGACGGCGACTTCCGGCCGTTGCGGCAGTACGATCGCCACCCGCGTGCCACGCGCCACGTGCAGCGAACGCAGCACGTTCGACAGGCGGTTTGCCTGCTGCTGCAATTCGGCATAGGTGACGCTGCGGTCGCCCTCGAGCTCGTCGTCGACATGGATCGCAATGCGCTCGGCATCGCCGGCCCAGCGGCGGCAACACAGCTGGGCAATATTGAAATCATCCGGCAGCAGCCAGCGGAATTCGCCGTACAGCGGCGCATGGCGATCGTGCGGCGTGGTCTCCGTCGAGATGCCCATGAGGTGGCTCCCTTATAATTTTGAGTCGGCGATGCTACCCCCCGCTGGGGATGGTGGCAATCCCGACGCTTCCCATCGATCATGCAGAATCCACTGAAACCACTCGAGCCCTCCATGCCGCTGCAGCCTTCCCGTTCTGATTTCCTGATGTTGCGCGGATTGTGTACCCATGTACGCCATTGGGGTAACGAGGGCGCGCCCCGACTCTTCATGCTGCATGGCTGGATGGATGTGTCGGCGTCGTTCCAGTTTGTGGTCGACAGTCTCGCACGCGACTGGCATGTGATCGCGCCGGACTGGCGCGGCTTCGGGCTGACCGCGCGCAGCGGCGCCGCCTGCTACTGGTTTCCCGATTATTTTGCCGATCTCGACCTGCTGCTGGATCATTATTCGCCGCACGTACCGGTGAATCTGGTCGGCCACAGCATGGGCGGCAATATCGCGACCGTTTATGCCGGGGTGCGTCCGGAGCGGATCGCGACGCTGGTTAACCTCGAGGGCTTTGGGCTGGCCACGACGACACCGGCGCAGGCACCGGGCCGCTTTGCGCAATGGCTGGACGAACTGCGGCAGCCGCCGCAGATGCGCCGCTATGCGACGCGCGCGGAGGTGATGGCGCGGCTGTGCAAGACCAATCCGCGCCTGACGCCGGAACGCGCTGATTTCCTGGCCGGCCACTGGGCCACGCAGTGCGAGGACGGCGCCTGGGAGATCCTCGGCGATCCGGCACACAAGGTCGTCAGCGCGCAGCTGTACCGCAGCGATGAGGTGCTGGCCTGCTGGCGCCGGATCACCGCACCGGTGTTGTGGGTCGAGGCGGAGCACACGGACATGTGGCGCTGGATGGGTCCGCGCGAGCAGGTGCGCGCTGAGGTGGACCAGCGCATGCAGGCGATACCGCAGGTCACGCCGGCCAGGGTGGCAGATGCGGGACATATGTTGCATCATGACCAGCCCGAGGCGGTGGCCCGGCTGATTGAAGATTTCATTGCCGGCTGAGCCCGCCGGCAGCGCAGCGCCAACGGCAGTAGAATCGGGCTGTGCACCACCAATTTTCTTCTTCTTCTCCCCCCATGCTGAACGCTGACTTGCATTGCCATTCGAACGTATCGGACGGCATGCTGGCGCCCGCCGTACTCGCCCAGCGCGCCAAGGCGAACGGTGTGGAGATCTGGGCGCTGACGGACCATGATGAGCTCGGCGGTATTGCCGAAGCACGCGACGCGGCGCAAGCGCTGGGGCTGCGCTTTGTTGCGGGTGTGGAGATTTCCGTCACCTGGGCCGGCAAGACCGTGCATATTGTCGGCCTGGGCATCGATGAGGACGACCCCACGCTGAACCGTGGCCTGGCCTCGGTACGCGGCGGCCGTGTGCTGCGCGGACGTGAGATCGCCGCCCAACTGGAGGACGCCGGCATTGCCGGCGCTTTCGACGGCGCCCTGAAACACGCAGATAACCCGGAGATGCTCGGCCGCACACATTTTGCCCGCTACCTCGTGGAGACGGGCGTGCGTGCCTCGGTGGGCGAGGTGTTCCGGGATTTTCTGGTCGAGGGCAAGCCCGGCTTCGTGCCGCATCGCTGGGCCACGCTGGAGCAAGCGGTTGGCTGGATTCGGGCTGCCGGTGGCCACGCGGTGATTGCCCACCCGGGGCGTTATGCGTTGACGGATTTGCAGCACGACGCGCTGATCGACAGTTTTCGTCGCCTGGGCGGCATCGGCATCGAGGTGATCACGGGCAGCCATACGCCGGACCAGTACGATGTCTACGCACGCATCGCCCGCCAGGCCGGCTTGCTGGCCTCGCGCGGGTCGGATTTCCACGGGCCGGCTGAGTCACGTGCCGATCTGGGCACGCTGCCATTGCTGCCGGCCGGCTTGCCGGCCATATGGCAAGGGTGGTAGGTATTTTCTGATCCAAGCGACGAAACGCTTCGGTTTTTTATGAGTTGAAAGCAGGTCCGGGCGTCGCCAAATAGGTACATGCTCGTGGATAATTGCTTGTCATTCAACTTGTAGTCAACTTGTAGTCAACTTGCACGTAACTTGTACGGAATTCGTACCCAACGTGTACTTAATGGGGAAGCTTGTATGAAAAGAATCGCGCTGTTCTTGCTGACCAATATTGCCGTCCTCGCGGTGATGACCGTCGTCTTGTCGGTACTCGGCGTGGACCGCTTTCTGACCTCACAGGGCCTGAACCTGGGCTCGCTGCTGGTGTTCTCGCTGGTGGTCGGCTTTACCGGCTCGATCATCTCGCTGCTGATGAGCAAGCCGATGGCGAAATGGTCGACCGGCGCTCGCGTGATCGAGCGGCCGATGAATTCGACCGAGCAGTGGCTGGTCGATACTGTTGCCCGGCTGGCCCAGCGCGCCGGCATTGGCATGCCGGAAGTGGCCGTCTATGACGGCGACCCGAACGCCTTTGCCACCGGCGCGTTCAAGAATGAAGCGCTGGTCGCGGTGTCGACCGGGCTGCTGGCCAATATGAGCCGCGATGAAGTTGAAGCGGTCCTTGGCCATGAAGTCGCGCACATCGCCAATGGCGACATGGTCACGATGACGCTGATCCAGGGCGTCACCAATACCTTCGTGGTGTTCCTGTCGCGCGTGGCCGGCTTCGTGGTTGACCGGGCGCTGTCGCGCAACAACGAATCGACCGGTGGCGCCGCCTATATGGTGACGGTGATCGTCTGCCAGATCGTGTTCGGCGTGCTCGCTTCGATGATCGTGGCCTGGTTCTCGCGGCAGCGCGAGTTTCGCGCTGATGCGGGTTCGGCGCAGCTGCTGGGCAACCGCCAGCCGATGATCAATGCGCTGTACCGTTTGGACAGCATGCATGACAGCGCGCTGCCGCAGAATGTCGCTACCCTGGGCATTCGTCATTCGGGAGGCTTTTTCGAGTTATTCTCCAGCCATCCGCCGATCGCACAACGCGTCGCAGCGCTGCAGCAAGGCTGATCCCGATCACTTCGTTCGATTTGCAAAAGCGACAGTCTGACAGGCTGTCGCTTTCATTTTTTTATGACCCAGTTTTTTCATATTCATCCCGATAACCCGCAGCAGCGGCTGGTGCGCCAGGCCGCAGAGATGATTCATGGCGGCGGCATTGTCGCGCTGCCGACCGATTCGAGCTATGCGCTGGTCTGCCACCTGGATGACAAGGGGGCAGTGGACCGCCTGCGGCGCATCCGTGGCGTCGACGACAAGCATCACCTGACGCTGTTGTGCCGCGATTTGTCGGAGATTGCGACCTATGCGCGCGTCGACAACCGGCAGTACCGGCTGCTGAAGGCGGCTACGCCCGGGCCGTATACCTTCATCCTCGAAGCCACGCGCGAGGTGCCGCGCCGGCTGTCGCATCCGTCGCGCAAGACCATCGGCCTGCGTGTGCCAGAGCATGCGATCGCGCAGGCGCTGCTGGAGGAACTCGGCCAGCCGTTGCTGGGGACGACGCTGATCCTGCCGGACGGCGATGCGCCGCTGAATGATCCTGAGGAGATTCGCGATGCGCTGCAGAAGCTGGTCGAGCTGGTGATCGATGGCGGCGGCTGTAGCCTGTTGCCGACCACGGTGGTTGACCTGACCGGTGACGTGCCGGTCGTCTTGCGCGAGGGCAGGGGCGATGTTTCGCTGTTTGCCTGATCGGCGCCGGCGGTCGCTCTGATAAAATCCCGCTGATGAACGATATTATCCAGACGGTAGCGGTCTATGCGTTACCGGTCCTTTTTGCCATTACGCTTCATGAGGCGGCGCATGCTTATGCAGCCCGTTATTTCGGTGACCTGACGGCTTATGCCGAAGGGCGCATGAGCCTGAACCCGATCCGTCATATCGATCCGGTCGGCACGATCCTGATTCCCCTTGGCCTGGCCTTGCTCGGCAGTCCGTTCATTTTTGGCTATGCGAAGCCGGTACCGGTGGATTTCTCACGCCTGCGGCATCCTAAGCGCGACATGCTGTGGGTGGCGCTGGCCGGCCCGGCGGCGAACATTGTGATGGCCTTTTGCTGGGCGATTGTGTATTTCATCATGGTTGGCGCCGGCATGGAGGAGGAGTATTTCTTCCGTGTCTCGGAAGCGGGCATCTGGGTGAACGTGATCCTGTTTGCGTTCAACATGTTTCCGCTGCCGCCGCTCGATGGCGGCCGCATCCTGACCAGCCTGCTGCCGGTCTCGCTGGCGATTCGCTTTGCGCGGATCGAACGTTATGGCTTTTTCATTGTGCTGGCGCTGATGGTACTGAACCTGCTCAAGTACTGGATGCTGCCGGTGATGGCAGTCACCAACATGCTGCTGAATCTGCTGATTTCTCCTCTTAAATTACTGCTGACCTGAGATCCCCATGTATCCTGATCGTGTTGTCTCCGGCATGCGCCCGACCGGCGCAATGCACCTTGGTCACTACCATGGCGCGCTGAAGAACTGGGTGCGCCTGCAATCCGAGCATCCGTGCCTGTTTTTCGTGGCCGACTGGCATGCGCTGACCACCCACTACGACGACCCGTCGATCATCGAGAGCAGCACCTGGGACATGGTGATCGACTGGCTGGCAGCCGGCATCGATCCGTCGCAGGCGACTATTTTCATCCAGTCGAAGGTGCCCGAGCATGCGGAGCTGCACCTGCTGCTGTCGATGTCGACGCCGCTCGGCTGGCTCGAGCGCGTGCCGACCTACAAAGACCAGCAGGAGAAACTGGCCGACCGCGACCTCGCTACCTATGGCTTCCTCGGCTATCCGCTGCTGCAGGCGGCCGACGTACTGATTTACCGCGCCAGCAAGGTGCCGGTCGGCGAGGACCAGGTACCGCATGTGGAAATGATTCGCGAGCTGGCGCGCCGCTTTAATCA
>JACCDS010265409.1_pt1 | contig 10958 bp, 8 predicted proteins | sample 7446441 | NCBI WGS metagenome assembly JACCDS01 (sample SAMN15323445, study PRJNA562643) | freshwater metagenome | isolation source: river surface water | place: USA:Blue River Watershed | collected 2017-08-17 | reverse complement strand
ACGCCCTGCAGGTACATGGCCAGGCGCTCCAGGCCGTAGGTGATCTCGCCGGTGATCGGCTTGCAGTCGATGCCGCCCACCTGCTGGAAGTAGGTGAACTGCGTCACTTCCATGCCGTTGAGCCAGACTTCCCAGCCCAGGCCCCAGGCCCCCAGCGTGGGGTTTTCCCAATCGTCTTCGACGAAGCGGATGTCGTTTTTCTTGAGGTCAAAGCCCAAGGCCTCAAGCGAGCCCAGGTACAGCTCCAGGATGTTGCTGGGCGCGGGCTTGAGCACCACCTGGTACTGGTAGTAATGCTGCAGGCGGTTGGGGTTCTCGCCATAACGGCCATCCTTGGGGCGGCGGCTGGGCTGCACATAGGCGGCCTTCCACGGCTCGGGGCCGATGGCGCGCAAAAAGGTGGCGGTGTGGCTGGTGCCAGCGCCCACTTCCATGTCGTAGGGCTGGAGCAAGGCGCAGCCCTGGGCGTCCCAGTATTGCTGCAACGTGAGGATGATCTGCTGGAAAGTCAACATGACTTGCGGGGCCGGCCGCGAGCCGGCCCAAGGTTGGTGAACACGCCCACAGACCGGCTGCGGGCGTAAACCTTTGATTTTACTGCCCGCCCCCCTGTAGCAGCGCGCCCCTGCGCGCCAACAGCCTTCGGCCGCAGGGGCGGCCTCCTACAGCAGACTGCCCACACCCCGTAGGAGCGCACCCCTGCGCGCGAACAGCCTCGGCCGCAGGGGCGACTTCCTACAGCGAACGGCGGCGCGCGCACCACAACGCCCAGCCCACCACCACCAGCGCCAGGCCCCACAAAGGCCACAGTCCGAAAGCGGCTGCCCAGCGGGCATAGGGCGTGAGGCCTTCGCGACCCTCAAAACTGCCGACCAGACTGCCCCGGGTAAAGCGCGGCAGCAGGCCCTGCACCTGCCCGCGGTGGTCGATGATGGCGGTGGCGCCGGTGTTGGTGGCGCGCAGCATGGGCCGCCCCAACTCCAGGGCACGCAGGCGAGAGATGTTCAGGTGCTGGTCCACCGCGACCGTGTCGCCAAACCAGGCGATGTTGCTCACGTTCACCAGCGCGGTCGGTGGCTGCTCACCCGGGCCGAAGCGCGCGGCCAGCTCCTCGCCAAACAGGTCTTCGTAGCAGATGTTGGGCGCCAGCCGCTGGCCCTGCCAGTCGATGGAAGGCTGGTGTACCGAGCCCCGCGCAAAGTCGCCCAGCGGAATCTGCATTTGCCGCACAAACCAGCCAAAGCCAGTCGGAATGAATTCACCGAAGGGCACCAGATGGAACTTGTCGTAGCGGTAGCCAGACTGCCCCTGCGGCCCCAGCGCCAGCAAGGCGTTCGAATAGCCCTGCACCGCATCGCCCCAGGGGATGCCGACCAGCGCCAGCTGCTGGCCCTGCGCAAAATGGGCTTGCAGCGCTGTCCAGTAATCGGGGGGCAGCTGACGTGGCAACACAGGAATCGCCGTTTCGGGGGCGATCACCAGCGGCTGGCGCGAAGCCATCAGGCGCTCGCCATACCAGCCCAGCGCATCCCGGATGCCACGCCCGGCATCGAACTTCTCGGTCTGAGAAATATTGGCCTGCAACAACTCAACTTCGGACTGGCCCGCGCTGCGTGTGAAGTGGTCTGCGTCGGGCAGCTGACGTGCAGCAACGAACACCAGCACGAGCGAGGCCCACGCCCGCCAGGACTTGTGCGGCCAGGCCTGGAGCATGGCCAGCCGCATGGCCGCAAAGGCCGCTATCGCCCCCATGCCGTACACCCCCACCCAAGGGGCAGCCCCGGCCAGCCAGCCATCCACATGGGCATAGCCGCCCGCGCCCCAGGGAAAACCAGTGAACCAGCGTCCGCGCATGAGCTCGGCCAGCAACCACAGCGCAGCAAACAGCACGCTGGCCGCCATCGGACGCAAGTCCCAGCGGGCCAGCCGCACCAGGGCCACCCAGACCGTGGCCGCACCCACGTAGTACAGACCCAAAGCCGTCGCCAGCAGCAGCACGGCCGCCACGGACAAAGGCGCTGGCAAACCGCCCACCTGATGCATGGACACATGCAACCACCAGAATGTTCCGGCCAGCCAAGCCACGGCAAATACACCGCTACGGCGCGCCGCACCGACCAGCGCCGCCCTCAAGGGCCGGCCAGACACGGCCAGACGACACAGACTGAAGGCCAGCAGCGCCAGACTGCCCACTTGCAGCCAGCCATGGGCTTGGCCAGTGCCAGGCCAGGCGATCGACAGGGCCTGCAAGCCACCGGCCAGCGTGGCCAGCAAAAGTCCGCCCGAAGGCGACGCGAGCGCGGCCCGCCGCCTCATGTCGCAGTCTTGGTCTCGATGTGCGACACCTTGAACCAGCGCACCGCACCGGCGCGGGTGTGCAAGACGATAAATTGCAGACCAGCAAAGACAAAGGATTCGCCACGGCGGGGCACATGCCCCATTTCGTGGGCGATCAGGCCACCGATGGTGTCGAACGTGGGCGCGTCTTCACCGGCCTGAGCGGCCAGCAGGTCCACGCCAAACGCTTCGCTCACGCGCTCGACCGAGGTGTCGCCGCTGACGCGGAAGGTGCGGTCGGGCAGACCAAAAATGTCGCCCTCGTCGTCCTGGATGTCGAACTCGTCCTCGATCTCGCCAACGATCTGCTCGAGCACGTCCTCGATCGTGATGAGACCGGCCATGCGTCCAAACTCGTCGATGACGATGGCCAGGTGGTTGCGGTTGTCACGAAACTGGCGCAGCAAGTCGTTCAAGCCCTTGCTTTCGGGCACGAACACCGCCGGACGCAGCAGGGCGCGCAGGTTCAATTCGGGCGCTCGCTGCAGCTTGAGCAGGTCCTTGGCCATCAAGATGCCAATGACGTTTTCACGCTCGCCCTCAAACACCGGAAAACGCGAATGCGCGGTCTCGATCACCTGGTGCAGCAACTCGTCAAAAGGCGCATCGATGTCGAGCATGTCCATGCGCGGGGCGGCCACCATCACGTCACCCGCCGTCATGTCGGCCATGCGGATCACGCCCTCGAGCATGAGGCGGCTCTCGCTGTTGATGATGTGGTTGTCTTCGGCCTCGGCCAGGGTTTCGATCAGCTCATCGGCGGAGTCGGGTCCGGGGTGGATGAATTCGGCCAGTTTCTGCAGAAAGCTGCGCTTGTCTTCGCGGGTGCCCGCGCGCGCAGGAAGGGGGTCTGACACAGTGTGCAGTGCAGGACATGCGGTTGTGGATATGCCGCAAGGATAGCGGATTCATGTGACAGACCGCCAAGTCCGCCGTCAAGGCTGGGGATCGTTATGGTGGCGTGCCTCGCGCACGCCCTTGCGCACTTCCTGCATCAGGCCCAGCCATTGTCGAAACTGGCTGGCCTGGAGCTTGAGCTGGTAATCCAGTTCAGCCATGCGGTCCTGCAGCAAACCCGAGACCTGACTGTCGAGCGTCGCCTCGGGCAGCGTCAGGTAAGCCTCGCTTTCGCTGCCATCGCGCTCGACCCGCGCGCCGGCATTGCGGGCGATCTTGAGCATGGCCGCGTTTTCGCTCAGCGCGTGCACAAAGAACATGTGCACACCCTGGTTGCGGGCGTAAGTGACCGCACGGTCGAACAGCTTGGCGCCCATGCCGCGCCCACGCTGGCTGGCCGCCACCGAAACGCCGAATTCGGCGCAGGTGGACCATTTCGGATCGACGGAAAACGCCACATGCGCCATGGCCACCAATTGCAAGCGGCGGTTGAAGATGCCGAAAATCTCGTCACGCTGGAAATTGAGTCCATCGACATAGCGCCGGATGTGCTCGTCGGTGGCCGGATAGCCAAAACGCAGGTAGCGGTCGTTGTCGGACAGCGCCAGCAAATGCGCGAGGATGCGCGGTTTGTGGCGCGGCGCCAGCGCCCGGATGGGCACCCAGCCATAGTCACGACGCGCGCCATCAGCTGCGCCCGGATCGGCCGAAGCGAACCAGCGCTGCCAAAGGCGGCGCCAGAAACCGGAAGTGGGAGTCGCGTTTGAGTTCATTGGAGTGCGTGACAGCAATATAGGTATTAACCCTTATTTTGCCCCGATTGCCAAGCCCTTCAGCGATCCAGGTCAAAACATCGTCTTTTTGTCGCCTTCGAGACCTGTCAGCACCTGCATTGAGGACTTTTCCGGAGCACGGTCGTTCGTTTTTTTGCGCACAATGGCATCCACAGGAGACATTCAGCATGGAAAAAATCTGGCTCAAGAGCTACCCCCCAGGTGTTGCCCACGACATCCATCCCGAGCAGTACAGCTCTTTGACCGACGTTCTGGAACGCGCCTTCCGCGAACATGCCGACAACCCTTTCTCGGTCTGTATGGACCGCTGGATGACTTACCGCGATCTGGACCAGCACTCGGCTGCTCTGGGCGCCTGGCTGCAGGCTCAAGGGCTGGAGCCCGGCAGCCGGGTGGCCATCATGCTGCCCAACCTGCCGCAGTTCGCCGTGACCATGTCGGCCGTGATTCGGGCCGGCTACACCTGCGTCAACGTCAACCCGCTCTACACCGCTCGCGAGCTCGAACACCAGCTCAAGGATTCGGGCGCCATCGCCATCGTCATCCTCGAGAACTTCGCCCACACCCTGCAGGAAGTCATCGCACACACGCAGATCCGCCACACCGTGGTGACCGCACTGGGCGACATGCTGGGGCCGATCTACGGCCGCTGGATGACCTTTGCCGTGCGCCACCTGGCCAAGCTGGTGCCCGAATTCGAACTGCCGCTGGACGAAGGCCGTACCGTCACGCCCTGGCGCAAGGCCATGACCCAGGGTCACAGCCTCACGCTCAAGCCCACGGCGCAGAACATGGACGACATCGCCTTTTTGCAATACACCGGTGGCACCACCGGCCTGTCCAAAGGCGCCATCCTGACCCACCGCAACATCGTGGCCGCCATGCTGCAGGCCGAAGCCTGGTTCAACCCGGCGCTCGAGCGCGTGGGCGACCTGCGCAAGGTCAACTCGATCGCCGCCCTGCCTCTGTATCACATCTTTGCGCTCACGCTGTGTCTGCTGGCCATCCGCCAGGGCTCGCACATGACGCTGATCCCCAACCCGCGCGACTTCGGCAAATTCATCGAAGTGCTCAAGAAGCGGCCCTTCCATATCCTGCCCGGTGTGAACACGCTGTTCAACGCGCTGCTCAACCACCCAATGTTCAAAACGATCGACTTTTCGTCGCTGTGCCTGACCCAGGCCGGTGGCATGGCGGCGTCCGAGGGCACCGCACGCCAATGGCAGCAAGCCACCGGCAGCGCGATGATCGAAGGCTGGGGCATGAGCGAAACCTGCGCCATCGGCACCAACAACCCCGTGACCCAAAAACACTTCAGCGGCAACATTGGCCTGCCCTTGCCGGGCATCGAGATCGCCATCAAGGACGACAACGGTCAGAACGTGCCGTTGGGACAGTCAGGCGAGATCTGCATCAAGGGCCCCAACGTGATGCCGGGCTACTACAACAAGCCCGAGGAAAACGCCAAGACCTTCACCACGGACGGCTTCATGCGCACCGGCGACATCGGCGTCATGGACACCGAGGGCTTCACCCGCATCGTCGACCGCAAGAAGGACATGATCATCGTCAGTGGCTTCAACGTCTTTCCAAACGAACTGGAAAACGTCATCTCCACCTGCCCCGGCGTGGTGGAATGCGCTGCCGTGGGCGTACCCGACGCCATGCAGGGCGAAGCCATCAAGGTGTTCGTGGTGCGCAACGATCCGCTGCTGACCGAAGATGCTGTCGCACGCTTCTGCCACGACAACCTGACGGGCTACAAGCGCCCCAAATACATCGAATTCCGCGACGAGCTGCCCAAGTCCAATGTCGGCAAAATCCTGCGCCGGGAACTGCGCAGCGGCAAGTGATGACGGCCAAGGCCCTGTTGCCCGCCGGCGTTCAGGTCTTTGAGCGGGGTTGGCTCTCGTCCAACAACATCCTGCTGTGTGACGACACGTCCACCACCCTGGTGGACAGCGGTTACGCCACCCATGCGGCGCAGACACTGGCCCTGGTGGAACAGGCCTTGGGCGGACGGGTGCTGGACCAGCTCGTCAACACCCACCTGCACAGCGACCACTGCGGCGGCAATGCAGCGTTGCAGACGCGCTACCCCGCGCTGCACACCCGCATCCCGCCAGGTCTGGCCGAACCGGTACGCAACTGGTCTGACGCCGACCTGAGCTACCAGCCCACCGGCCAGACCTGTCCGCCGTTTGCCATCACCGGCCTGCTGCAGCCGGGCAGCATCCACCGCTGGGCCAACAGCGAATGGGAGGTGCATGCGGCCCCCGGCCACGACCCGCATTCGGTCATCCTGTTCAACCCCGAGCACCGCGTGCTGATTTCCGCCGATGCCCTTTGGGAAAACGGCTTCGGCGTGGTCTTTCCTGAACTGGAAGGTGAACCCGGTTTTGACGATGTGGCGGCCAGCCTGGACCTGATCGAGCGGCTCGACCCGCACACCATCATCCCCGGCCATGGACCGGTGTTTGCCGACTCCCCGGGGGCACTGCAGCGCGCACGGCAAAAACTTGAGGCTTTTGCACGCACGCCCGACAAACATGCGCGCTACGGTGCCAAAGTGCTGCTCAAGTTCAAGCTGCAGGAGTTCGGACGCCTCCCCCGAGCCGACTTTCTGCGCTGGGCGTCAGGGGTGCCTTATCTGCACACCTTGCACCAGAACCATGGCGGAGGAAGTCTCCTGCAGGAATGGCTGGAGCAGATGCTGGCCGATCTGGTACGCACCGGCGCACTGGCCGATGACGGCGAGACCATCGAGGATGTGGCGAACTGAAAAGACAAAGGGTCTGCTGAACAGATTCAGCAGACCCTTTGAAAATGGAGCGGGATAAGAGGCTCGAACTCTCGACCTATACCTTGGCAAGGTATCGCTCTACCAACTGAGCTAATCCCGCAAAACTTTGGCTCCCCGACCTGGGCTCGAACCAGGGACCTACGGATTAACAGTCCGGCGCTCTACCGACTGAGCTATCGGGGAATGTCGGTATCACATGCAAAGGCCCATCAGGTGATGGGCCTTGCAGCGAAGCTTAAATTATACATCATGTGCAGACATGCACCTGCGGCCGGCGGCCGTCGTTCCACCGACCGCCCATCGCCCGCTCGATTTGTGCCGCCAGTTGCAAGAGCAAGCCGTCGTTGGCCTGGCGAGCCTGGGCATGGATGCCGAAGGGCAGGCCGTTTTCCTGCACCGCCATGGGCAGCGAAATGCCCGGGATACCGCACAGATTGGTCAAGGGCGTGTATGCAAAATTGCGCCAGAGGTTTTCGAACCAGTCATGCACCGACGGGTTGTCACTCATCGTCAGGTACTCGGTCGTGCCCAACTTGGGCGTGGGCAGTGCGGTGATCGGCGTGAGGACGATGTCCCAGTCTTCAAAAAAGGCCCCGAAAGCGCGCGCCGTGGTGTTGAACACCGCCTGCATGCGCGCGCGCTCTGCGTAGCTCGTGGGCAGGCCTTCCTGCCAGATCTTGATGTTAATGGGTTCGATCTGCCCCTCGGGTGGCGCATCCAGTCCGCGCAGGGCCAGCAGGCTGGTGATGGTTTGCGCAAAATTGCTGATGTAGCACAGCGTCTGTGCGGCAAAGGCCGCGCGGTAATCGACCGGCGGCAACACCCACTCCACATGGTGACCCAGGCTTTCAAGAAAACGTCCGGCCCGCTCCAGTTCGCCCACGATGTGGGGCGTGGCCCGGTAATCACCCCACTCGTGCGACAGCGCGATGCGCAGCCGGGCCGGGTCACGTTCGATCAATTGCGAGTACGGTTCGGCGGGCATCCAGTAGGGCATGAACTCGCCCGGTGCGCCGCCACGGCAATGGTCCACAAACGCGGCCGTGTCGCGCACCGTGCGGCTCTGACAGCCCTGCGTGGACACGAAGCCACTGATGTCGGACAGCCCTGGCGCAATGGAGAACACCCCGCGCGAGGGCTTGAGGCCGATGTTGCCGTTGAACCCCGCCGGAATGCGGATGGAGCCGCCACCATCAGTCGCATGCGACAAGGGCATGACACCGGCCGCCAGCGCCGCCGCCGTGCCAGCCGACGACCCGCAAGTGGTGTATTCGAGGTTCCAGGGGTTGCGCGTCACGTACACCTCGGGGTTTTCCGCCGAACTGCACACGCCGAACTCGGGCGTGGTGGTGCGCCCGATGATGTTCAGCCCGGCCTTGCGGATCTGCCCGGTGAGAAAACTGTCGGCTTGCGCCCGGTTGCCGCGCATGAACAACGAACCCATTTCCTGCAAACGCCCCTTGACGGTGGGGCCCAGGTCCTTCATCAGCCAGGGCACGCCGGCAAAGGGGCCCTGCGGGTTCATGCCGTCCTTGAGCGGATCGGCGACCACGTCGTCAAACACCTCCACCACCGCGCTCAGCGCCGGGTTGACCTTGTCGACGGCCGCCGCCGCCTGCGCTGCCAGTTCGGCCGGACTCACCTGCCCCTGGCGAACCAGTTGCGCCAGACCCACCGCGTCATAACCGGCCCATTCATCCCACCCCATCACCACCGACATACCGTCACCTCGCGTCAATTCCTGGGCATTATGGGCAAGCCGGCGCGCCACACAGGGACCTGCACGCGACACCCGGTCACGGTCAAGCCATGACGCTGGGCTATGCTTTGGCCATTGCAAAACTTGCCAGAGAAAAGACTTTTCCATGAAACGCCGCCATCTGCTTCTGACCGGTGCCGCAGGCACACTGTGCGCCACTTTCGCCCCTCTGCCGGCAGCCGCCGCGACCGCGTGGCCCGACAAGGTGGTCCGGATGGTGGTCGCCTTCCCGGCGGGCGGCCCGACAGACACCGCGGCACGCCTGATTGCACAGAAACTGGCCGAGCGCCTGGGCCAGGCCGTCATCGTCGAGAACAAGCCCGGCGCCTCCGGCTCGATTGGCACCGCCGCATTCATCAAGGCCCCGGCCGACGGCTACACGATCTCCATGTTCGGCATGCCCGCCCTGATCGCGCCGATCGTCTACCGCAACAACCTGTACGACGCACGCAAAGACTTCACCTGCGTCAGCACGGTCTACGACCTGCCTTATGTGATCGTCATCAACCCCAAGGCATTGCCCGGGGTGGAGGACCTGCAGCAACTGCTGGCGATCGCCCGGACCCAGGAACTCAACTACGCCAGCCCCGGCACCGGCAGCATCGGGCACCTGTCGATGGAGCAACTCAAGGACCTGGCAGGCGCCAAACTCCAGCACATTGCCTACAAAGGCAGTGCACCGGCCATCACGGACCTTCTGGGGGGACAGATCCCCCTCATGTACGCTGACCTGATTGCCGCCATGCCCCACATCCAGTCCGGCAAACTCAAGGCCGTGGCACTGGGCGCCCCGGAGGCGCGGGCCTTCCTGCCCCAAGTGAAATCGATTGCCGAGCAAGGCTTTGCAGGCTTCAAATCCAGCTCGTGGAGTGGCATTGTGGTGCCCAATGGCACACCCGCCGACGTCGTGGCACGGCTGGACAAGGAGCTCAAGAGCATCCTGGCCGAGAAAGACACCCGCGAGCGCATGGAAAAAATCGGCGCCCTGGCGGCTTACCAGTCCCCCGAGCAAATGAAAGCCCGGCTGGTGGAGGAATACAACCGCTGGAACAAGGTGGCCACCGAGAAAAACATCACGGCGCAATAAGGCCTCACGAGCCAGACTGGCTCACACTCCGCTTTTTCTCCCGCATCCACCCACGCCCGACATTCCCGCCAACACACGCGCACCCAAACGACGGCGCGGGAATTCGGGGGGACTTCAGGAGCGGTGCACCATTGGCGCTCCGACTGGTCGGTTTTCAGTCGGAGTCAACCGATGGCAATTTCCAGTTCAACCAAAGCGTGAGCAGTCTCGTGCCCGTGGTGACCACCGTGCAGGCGGCTACAGGCATCCATTCGGGAAACTCCAGCCAGGCCATTGCAGCGTACACACCAGCGCCCAGGAGAGCACAAATGGCGTATGGGCGGTGATCCCTGAAGAGACTGGGAATTTCGTTGCACACCATGTCCCTGAGTACGCCGCCAAAAGTGCCGGTGATCACCCCCATCATGATGGCAACCGCTGGCGGCTGGCCCAGGGTCCACGACAAGTGCAGTCCGGTCGTACAAAACAACCCGAGCCCAAGTGCATCAGGAATGGACAATAACCTTTCACTGCTCTCCAGATCGTGCTGCTTGAACAATGTGGCGCATGTGATGCACAGCAGCAATACCCCCAGCAACACGGCCTGATGCTCTGCCCAGAAAAAAGGGCGACGATCTATCAGCACATCACGCAGGGTACCGCCGCCAAACGCGGCCAGGAACCCGCAAACGCAAATGCCCACGACATCCATGCGTTTGCGCATTGCCCCCAGCACGCCTGAGACGGCAAAAGCAGCGGTGCCCACCAACTCCAGCCCCACGAGGGTGTGTTGCCGAAGGGTTTCAATCGTGCTCACAGACAAACTCCAGCTGGCGAATATGAGAAAGGTAAGTGACGTGTCACTCTAACTCAATCAAGCAGACAGGAATTCATCCACCAACTTCACCCAGAACGCTGCCCCAGGTTCGATCAACTCATCGTTGAAGTCGTACCCCGGGTTATGCACCATGCAGGCGCCCGGACTTCCTGGACCACCGTTGCCAACGAAGAGGTAGCACCCCGGAACTTTTTCGAGCATGAAGGCGAAGTCCTCACTGGCTGTCAGGGCCGGACCATTGGACGAAACCCGTTCATTGCCGAACAGCCGTGTGGCCACATCGGCTGCAAAAGCGGTATGTTGCTCTGAATTCACAAGAACCGCATAGCCTTCGCGCCAGTCAATGGTGGCCTGTACCCTGTAGCTTTCGGCTTGAAGCCGGACCAGTTCCAGAATGCGCTGCTTGAGCAAGGCGCGTACTTCCGGGTCGAGTGCACGCACACTCAGCTTGAGGGTGGCTTCGT
>JACCDS011205222.1_pt1 | contig 10960 bp, 6 predicted proteins | sample 7446441 | NCBI WGS metagenome assembly JACCDS01 (sample SAMN15323445, study PRJNA562643) | freshwater metagenome | isolation source: river surface water | place: USA:Blue River Watershed | collected 2017-08-17 | reverse complement strand
GGTCCCGGCCGCCGGCGCCGCGGCCGTCGTCGCGCCGGACTCGGACTTGGAACAGGCGCCGAGCAGCGCACACCAGCCCGCGAGCACGCCGGCGGCACCGCCGCGAAAAGAAGAGGGGAAACGCATCCGCGCAGCAGCGCAGACGAACCGTCCGGTGGCAAGCCGGCCGGCGCCGCGCCGCCTCAACCGTCGTTGGCCACCGCCATCCGCACCCCGGCCCGCAACGTCGCCGCCCGCACCACCGCCAGCTCCTCCATCGTCGCGCTCTCCGTCCCGATCAGCACGATGCCAAGCGTGCCGCTTTCCTCGCGCCGGGCCACGAGATGGGCTTCGAGCAACTCGAGCCGCACACGCTCGCCGCCGTCGCAGCGGAAGAATCCGTCGCCCTGCACCTTCACGGTCACGATCCGCTCCGGCGCGCTGCGGCAGCCGAAGACCGTGGGAAAACGCGGGGCGTCGTCCGGGACCAGCAGGACGGCCGAGGCCCGGACCAGCACCGCCAGCGCCACGCCCGTGCCGACCAGCGTCAGGAGAAAACGCCGCGACGCGTTCCGCGCCCGGGGATCGCGGGGAAAATCGACCGGCGGGATCACGCCCCGAGCAAACCGGAATCCGCGCCGCCGGCAAGCCGCGCTTCCGCCGCGCGCCGCGCCCCCCGCCTACGTCGCCCACGCGCGGTCACCCGGCGCCAGCGGCAGCGACCCGCGGTAGCCGCCCGGCACCGGGTCGTAGCGCAGCGCCTGCGTCGCGCCCGGCTCCGAGGTGAAATAGCCCAGCAGCACCAGGTGCTTCAGGTGGCGAAACGCATCCACCGCCGCCTCGCCGCCCGTCTTCGCCCGCACCGCCGCCGCGGCGGTCGCCGCGGAGGTTTTTTCGTAAGCCGCGAGCAGCGCTTCGCGCTCGGCCGCCGCCAGCGCGGCGAAGGCTTTCGCATGGCCCGCCCGCGCCGCCGCCTCGATCTCGCGCAGCGCCCGCCGCGTCGCCGCCGCGGCCTCCGGGGCGAAACAGTCGTTGGTCATCGTCAGCACGAAGCGCCCGATGCCCACCTCGCCCGCGCCCGGCGAGCCGGGCGTCGCCGGTAAAATCGTGTCGCCCGCGAGATTCGCGAGCGCCTCGTCTGCCGCGCTCCAACCGGCCGGCGCCGGCAGCGCCGCCCAGGTCCGCTGCGGCAGGCTCGCCCAGAGCGCGGCCACGCCGGCGAACCGCGCCGCCCGGCCCAGCGCCTCGCGCCGCGTGAGATGTCCGCCTTTCGCCGTGCTCATAGGTTGCCTTTCTTCAGCTCCGCCACCGCGTGATTCGCCGCCCGCGCCGTGAGCGCCATGAAGGTCAGCGAGGGATTCTGCGTGCCCGTCGACGCCATGCTCGCGCCGTCGGTCACGAACACGTTCGGGCAGGCGTGCAGCTGGTTCCACCCGTTCAGCAGCGAGGTCTTCGGGTCGCGCCCCATGCGCACGCCGCCCATCTCGTGGATGTCGAGGCCCGGGTTCCGTTTGTCGTCCGTCTTGCGGATGTTTTTCGCCCCGGCCGCCGCCAGCATCGCCTCGCCCTGCGCGAGGAAGTCCCGGATCAGTTTCTCGTCGTTGTCGGTGTAGCCGACGGAGACCGTGAGCAGCGGGATGCCCCAGGCGTCCTTCTTGTCCGACGAAAGCCGCACGTGGTTCTCGCGCCGCGGCACCGTCTCGCCCTGCATCATCATGTAGACGCCCCACGGCCCCGGCCGCGTGATCTTCTCCTTGAAAGCCGCGCCGACGCCGGCCGTCCCGTTTCCCTGCGTCCAGCCGCTGCGGCCGGCGCTGAAAAACGTCATGTAGCCGCGCTGGAACTCCGTCTCCTGCCGGCGCACGTTCCGGAAATTCGGCATCATCACCTGCGTCGGCCGGCGGCCCGAGTAGTAGCTGTCCGCAAATCCCTCGATCGTCGCGTTCAGGCTGCCGCGGTAATTGTGGAACGCGAGGTAGCGGCCGAGCAGGCCGTGGTCGTTGCCCAGCCCCGCCGGAAACCGCTCCGACTTCGAGTTGAGCAAGATCAGGTTCGTGTTGAGGCAGGCGGCGTTCACGAACACCACGCGCGCGAAATACTCCGTCGTGGTCTTCGTCTCCGCGTCCACCACGCGCACGCCGCTGGCGCGGCCGCTCTTGCCGTCGACGAGGATCGACTCGACCACCGAGTGCGGACGCACGGTGAGTTTCCCGGTTTTCGCCGCCCACGGCAGCGTGGCGGAGTTGGAGGAAAAATAGCCGCCGAACGGACAGCCGCGGTAGCAGAGGTTGCGCGCCTGGCACTTGCCGCGTCCCTGGTCGAAGTGCACCTGCTTCGGCTCGGTCAGGTGCGCGCAGCGCCCCTGCACGACGAAGCGGTCGGGAAACGCGCCGCGGATCTTGCCCGCCACGTGCCGCTCGACGTCGTTCATCTCCCACGGCGGGAGAAACTCCCCGTCCGGCAGCGTCTCGACGCCGTCGCGGTTGCCGCTCACGCCGACAAACCGCTCGACGTGCGCATACCAGGGCGCGAGATCATCGTAGCCGATCGGCCAATCCGCGATGCCGTCGCGCACCGCGCCTTCGAAATCGAACCGGCTCCAGCGCTGCACCTGCCGCGCCCAGATGAGCGACTTGCCGCCGACCTGGTAGCCGCGGATCCAGTCGAACGGTTTCTCCTGCACGTAGGGGTGCGTGCGGTCCTTGACGAAGAAATGCTCCGTGCCCGCGTCGTAGGCGTAACATTTCTTCACGATCGGGTCGTCGCGCACCTGCGCGTGCGGCAGCCGGCCGCGGCGCGGCAGGTCCCAGGGGTTGTGCAACGCCGTCGGGTAGTCCTTGAGGTGCTCCACCGGGCGGCCGCGCTCGAGCACGAGCGTGCGCAGGCCGGCCTCGCAGAGCTCCTTCGCGGCCCAACCGCCGCTGATGCCGGAACCGATCACGATGGCGTCGTAGGTGTGGGCCTGCGCGCCGGTCGACGTGGGGTGATTCGCCATGCGGGCGAGAGCAAGCCGTCGCGCCCCCGGAATTCAAGCGCGCACCGCACGCGCGCACCCGCGGCATAACCTGCGCTGCCGGGTTGCCATCCGCGCCGGCCCCGCCGAGTGTCCGGCCTTCACGCACATGTCCGGCGATCTCACCGAACTCTACCAGCAGGTCATCCTCGACCACAACAAGCGCCCCCGGAACCGCGGCAAACTGCCCGCCGCCAACCGCGTCGCCCACGGCGACAACCCGACCTGCGGCGACCAGTGCAGCGTCTACCTGCGCCTCGACGGCGACCGCATCGCCGAGATCTCCTTCGACGGCTCCGGCTGCGCCATTTCCCAGGCCAGCGCCTCCCTCATGACCACGCAGGTGAAGGGCAAGACCGCCCCCGAGGTCGAAGCCCTGTATCAGCAGTTCCACCATATCGTCACCACCGGCGAGACCCCGGAGGAGATCAGCGACCTCGCCGCCTTCGCCGGCGTCCACACCTTCCCCGCCCGCATCAAGTGCGCCACCCTCGGCTGGCATGCCGCCCGCAACGCCCTCAAGGGCGACGCCGCCCCGGCCACCACGGAAAAGCACACCGACTGACCGCGCCGTGAATCCCGCCCTCCACTCCGCCATCGCCGCCGGCACCGCCACCGCCGGCTGGAGAAACGTTCGCGCCGACTTCCCGATCCTCCACCAGCAGGTCCACGGCAAGCCTCTCGTCTACCTCGACAACGCCGCCACCGCGCAGAAACCGCGCGCCGTGATCGACGCCCTCGTCCGCTACTACGAGCGCGACAACAGCAACGTCCACCGCGGTCTCCACGCCCTCTCCATGCGCGCGACCGACGCCTACGAAGGCGCCCGCGCCCGCGTCGCGCAGTTCATCAACGCCGCCGACCCCGCCGAGATCATCTTCACCCGCGGCACCACCGAGAGCGTCAACATCGTCGCCCGCAGCGTCGCCGCCGGCCTCAAGCCCGGCGACGTCATCCTCTGCACCGAGATGGAGCACCACAGCAACCTCGTGCCGTGGCAGCAGGCCGCGCGCGCCAGCGGCGCCACGCTCCGCTACGTGCCCGTGCTCGGCGCCGACGCCGAGGGCGGCCTCGACCTCGCCGCGCTCGACACGCTGCTCACGCCGCAGGTCAAGGTCTTCGCCTTCACCCACATTTCCAACACCCTCGGCGTCATCAACCCGGTCGCCGAGCTTTGCCGCCGCGCCCGCGCCGTCGGCGCGTTGAGCGTGATCGACGCCGCCCAGTCGATCGGCCACGGCCCGTTCGATGTCCGCGCGATCGGCGCCGATTACGTCGCCTTCTCCGGCCACAAGATGTGCGGCCCCACCGGCATCGGCGTGCTCTACGGTCGGCGCGAATTGCTGGATACGCTCGCGCCCGACGAGACCGGCGGCGGCATGGTCGTGACCGTCGACTACGCCGGCGCGAAATGGAAACCCGCGCCCGAGCGCTTCGAGGCCGGCACGCCCAACGTCGCCGACGCCATCGCCCTCGGTGCCGCCTGCGACTACCTCGACGCCCTCGGCCGCGCCGAGATCGCCGCGCACGACGAGGCGATGGCCGCCCTCGCCTACGAGAAGCTTTCCGCGCTCCCCGGCATCCGCCTCATCGGTCCGCGCCGCGGCGGCGCCCGCAGCGGGCTGGTGAGCTTCGCCTTCGCCGACGTGCACGCGCACGACGTCGTGACCTTCGCCGACGAAGACGGCATCGCGCTCCGCGGCGGCCATCACTGCAACCAGCCGCTCATGCGCAAGCTCGGTCTCACCAGCACGACGCGCGCGAGCTTCTACCTCTACAACACCGAGCAGGAAATCGACGCCCTCGTCGCCAGCCTGCGCCGAATTTTGAAGTTCTTCGGCACGAGCTGAGCCGGTCGCGGACCGACTGCCGGTCGCAATCGCGGCCCGCGTTGAACCCACGCCTCGCGGTCAGCGCTGCGCCTCGAACAGCCCGACAAAGGCCTTCGGCACCACCGCGGCGCTGCGGCAGTTGGTCGCGACGAGCACTTTCGCCGCCCACTTGCTCACTTCGTCGCGCGTGATCGTGTCCATCAGGTTGCCGCGCAGCGCGATGATTTCCTCGGTCTCTTCCGGCCGCTCCTGCGCGCGCATCAGCAGGTTCACGAGGAAACTGTTTTCACGGAAGGCCTGCCGCAGCTGGCTGCGCAGAATGCCGCGCGCCCCGATGAACTCGCCGTTCTGCACCCCGCGCTCCGCGAGCTCCGCGCCGATCGCGGTCACCAGCGGCGCCACGCGCGTCGAGTCGTTGGGCGCGCAGTCGATCTGCGCCCGCAGGAGCGCGAACGCCGGGAAGCCGTCGTAGGGCTGGAACTCCGCCGAGGGCGAATACGCCAGGCCGAGCTTTTCGCGCACCTCCGTGCGCACCCGGATCTCCAGAATCTTGGCCAGCAGCTGCAGCGCCGCCTGGTCGCGGATGTGCAGCGGCTCGGTCACCGGCCAGGTGCCGACCACGAGCCCCATGTTCTGCTCGCCCACGAATTCGATGCGCGTGAAACCGGGATCGGCCGTCACCGCCACCGGCGCCGCCGGCGCCGACAGCGTTTTCTTCTCCGCGCGCGGCTTCAGCGCGCCGAGGGTGCGCGCGACGGCGGAGGTCACCGCGTCTTCCGTCACGTCGCCGACGATCGTCGCCTCGACGTAGCCCGACGCCAGCGACGGCTCCATCCAGCGCTTCACGTCGACCACGCTCAGCTTCATGTAGTCGAGCGGCTGCCCCCACGTGAAGCGGGCGTCGCCCTTGAAGAGATGATCCACGAGGCTGCGCATCCCGCTGCCCATGCCGCCGGTCGACATCATGCGCCCGATGAAGGCCTGCGCCCGCTGGTCGTTGTGCACGTAGCTGTTGAACTGCGGCGCGTGCAAAATGTCCGCGACCAGCGCGAGCCAGACCTCCAGCTGCTCGGCGGTCATCATCCCGCGGAACGTGAACGCATCGCGGTCGCTCACATCGAGCCCGAAGTCGATCAGCCGGTCCTCCAGCAGCGCGCCGAACTGCTCCGGCCGGAAATGCACCGCGCCGCTCGCGAGCAGCGTGTTGATGCCGAATTCCTTCAGCGCCGGCTTGCCGCCCGGCATCTCCAGCAGCCCCGTGCCGACGCGCACCACGGCGTGCACGAGACCCGGCTCCTGCCGGTTGGGCACGAAGTTCAGGCGCACGTTGTTGCCGTAGCGCATCAGCTTGGCCCCGAGCGACGGCAACTCGCGCCGCTCCGCCACCGCCGTCGGCGCGGTGAACTTCGGCAAATTGAACGCCACCGTGCGCCGCGACCGCGGCATCACGTGCGCGATGCCCTGCCGGCGCGCCTTCTGCACCTCGGCGAGCACCTTGTCCGGCGTGAGTTCCATGTCGAAACCGCCCGAGAGGTGGAAGGCCATCGTGTCCACCGGCCAGAGCGCGCGCAGGACCTTCTGCGCGTCGGCCGGGGTGAACCGCTCCAGCCACTCGCGCATCCAGCCGAAGCGCGTCCCGAAGCCGGTGAACACCGCGTGGGTCGTCACCGCATCCGTCAGCGCCTCGCAGAGCATACCGGGGTCGAGCGTGGGCAGCTGCTCCAGCATGTGCGCCGCCAGTTTCAGCTGGCGGGTGCGGCGGGTCTCGATGTCGACCGGGTCGAGGCCGCGCTCGAGCGCGAGCCGCACCGCCTGGTCGAGTTCCAGAATGCCTTCCTTCCAGCCCTTCGCGGGGCCGCGCACCGACGCCATCGCGACCGCATGGCCCATCAGCTCGTCGTAGTTCGCCTCGCCGCCGCTCTCGCGCTTCAGGCGGTCGCCGAACACTTCCATCACGAATTGCCGGCGCTGCTTCTCCACCTGCACGTCGCGGGAATCGGGCCGCGTCGGCAGCGCCGCGACCGCCGCGGCGTCGATGCTGGCCGAGCCGACGCCGTTGATGCGGAAGACCCCGGCGCGCAGCGACCGCGCGTCCAGCCGGCCTTCGTCGCGCGCGGGAATCGGCTCCGGCGGGCGCACCATCGACGCGAAGAGCTCCTTCACCAGCGCCTCCATGGCTCCGCGTTCGAAATCGCCCGCCCCGACCAGCACCATCAGGTCGGGCCGGTAGTTGCGCCGGTAGAACCGGAGAAACTGCTCGCGACTGAAAGTCGCGATCTGCTGGTCGCTGCCGCCCGGCGAGCGCAGCGGGAACTGCAGCCCGCGGAAGACAACCGGCATCGACGCCAGCTGCGCCCGGTCCATCAGCGTGTCGCGGTTGCGCAGCTCGGCCCGCACCACGCGGCGCTCCTGTTCGATGATCCGCGGCTCGAAGCTCACCCCGTCGCCGAAATCCCGGAACAACCGCAGGCCTTCCCGCAGCAGCGCGCCGTCGTTTTCGCGGAAATCCAGCCGGAAGGCCGTGTAGTCGAAGGTCGTGATCGCGTTGACGTCGCTGCCGTATTCCACCCCGAGCCGCTGGAAGAGCGCGATCATGTCCTCCGCCTTGAAGTTCTTCGATCCGCCGAAACACAGGTGCTCGATGTAGTGCGCGATGCCGAGTTCGTCGGGCCGCTCGTCGACCGAGCCCGCGAGCACGATGAGCTGCAGCGCCACCCGGCCCGGCACCCCGCGGTGCGGCAGCAGCGCGTAGCGGAAGCCGTTCTCGAGCCGTCCCCAGGTCACCTGCGGATCGGGCGCGAGCGTCGCCTTGGGCACCTCGTGGGCCCACTTGCCGCCCCGCGGTCCGTTGATCTCGGGCGCCCGGGCGGCCCGGGCCGCGCCCGCACCCGCCGCGGCCGCCACCACCAGAGCGAGGAAGAAGAGCGTGCGCCTCATGACGAAGGCCGGAACCGTGCGCGAAGTCCCGGCAAGGGCAACCCTGCGTTGCGCGCGGGCCCGCGGTTTCCGCGTCCGCCGGCGGAGCGTTCAGGGCGCCGCGTAGAGTTCGATCAGCACGATACCCGCGCCCGCTCCCGTCGCGTGCACGGTGTAGCCGCCCGCCGGCGCCACCAAACGCTCGGCCGCATCCCGGCTGCCCCGCGGCAACGCGAACGCCCCGACCGCGGCGAACAGCGGCTCGAGCGCCGCGGCCCAATCGTCGTTCGCCGCCACGCTCCGGGCGCCCGAGAAGATCTCCAGCCGCGGATTCTCCTGCACCGGCGCCACCCCGAACGGCGCGAGCCCCGGTCCCACGTTGCGCACCAGCAGCGGCCGTGTCCCGCCCGCCAGCACCGCCCCGACAATCACGGTGCCGCCGGCCGGCAGCGCCAGCCGGCAGGAGAGGTTCGCCAGCTGCGTGCCCGCATCGCGCGAGAGATCGTAAACCTCCACCAGCGCCTCGGCGGTCGGTCCGGGGTTGAGCAGGTGCAGCGTGTAGCTGCCCGGGGCCAGCGTCACTTTCAGCGCCGCATCCTTCGATGCACTCCCCAGCGGAAACGCCCCCGCCGCCGCGAAATCCGCCGCGAGCGCCGCCTCCCAGTCCTCGTTCCGCGCGATCTGCCGCTCGCCCGCGAAGAGCGCGACCGCGGGATCCGCGACAAAATTGTCCACCCCGAGCACCCCGAGCGTGGGGCCGACCCCGCGAAGCAGCACGGTTTTCTCGCCGGTCCCCGCGATGCCGAAGCCCACGATCAGCGTGTTGGCGCCGCTGCCGGCCGGCGCCCGCGTCGAGACATTGGTGAGCCGCGGCACCTCCGCACTGACCGCGAGCGTCGCGACCGCACTCGTCGCCGTCCCGGCGGCATTGGTCGCGATCACCGAGTAGCTGCCGGCATCGGCGAGAACGGCGGCGGGAATCGCCAGAATCGCGTCGGTCGCGCCCGGGATCGCCGCCCCGTCTTTCCGCCACTGCAGCGACGGCAGCGGCGATCCCGCCGCCGTCGCGACCAGTTCCACCCTCGACCCGACAATCGCGGTTCCCGCGCTCGGCTGCGTGGTGAAAACGGGCGCCACCTCGGCGAACAGCGCGAGGTCGATGGGCTTCGTCGCCCGGTGGACGATCACCTGGTCGGAGTAGAGCGTCAGCAGGTCGGTCAGCCCGTCGCGGTCGAAATCGCCCACACTGATTCCCGAGTTCGTGCTGGCGCGGAACACCTCGCTCACATCGGCAAACACGGCGTTGCCGCGGTTGAGCAGCAGCGTGCGCGACGAATTCACCGGCGCGTAGTTGGCCGAGTTCATGCGCAGCACGAGATCGGGCCGGCCGTCACGGTTGAAGTCGACCGCCTGCGGGAGCACGACCCACTGGTCCGTGCGCGCATAGGTCACGTTCAGCTGCGCGTTGGCCTCGCTCAGGCGGCCGGTGCCGTCGTTGAGCAGGAGCTGCAGGCCGGGGACCACGGCACCCCGATCCGTCGAGAGCAGGAGGTCGGCGGCGCCGTTGCCGTCGAAGTCCGCGGTGACGATCCGCGGCGTCACGCCCTCGATGCCATGCAGCTTGGGCGGCAGGGCAAACGCGGGATCGCGTCCGAAGCGTCCGGTGCCGTCGTTCATCAGGAGGAGATTGGGACGCGTCGAGTTGGGACCGTTCGGCGCATAGTAGACGCCGCCGAGCACCAGTTCGGGGCGACCGTCGCGGTTGAGATCGGCGAAGCACGCACCCGGGTTTTCGGAGAATCCGGACGCGACATCGGCGGGCAGACGGTTCGCCGTGTCCGTGAACACGCCGGCGCCGTTGTTCAGGTAAAGGCGCGGCGTATGCGGGGCGATGTTGCTCACCAGGTAGAGGTCCAGGTCGCCGTCGCCGTCGATGTCGGCCGACGCGACGTCGTGCGTGTAATGGTTGCGCTGCGGCAGCCGCACCGCGCTCTCGTCCACGAGGCGCCCGTCGGCCGACTGGATGAAGAGCCGCGACTGCTCGCCCGGCACGGGCAACATGTCGGTGCCGGTCCCGGCGATGAAGAGATCGGAGCGGCCGTCGCCGTTGAAATCGGCGACCCAGGTCCGATACGGATTCACCATCATCACCGTGCCGAGCACCGCGTCGGTCGCCTCGACGAAGGTCCCGTTGTTGTTCCGGAATGCGAGCACGCGACGAAGCGTCTCCGGATAGGTCGGGGGTTGCTTCACCTGCATCACGATGAGGTCGGGATCCCCGTCGTGGTCGAAGTCGATCACCTCGGTCGAGCTGGGATCGGGCAGCATCGCCCGCCCGACCGTCAGCGGGGTCGACACGAAATACGGCCCGCGCTCGAGCACGGCGCGCCGCATTGCGCCGCCGATGTCGGCCTTGGTCAGCGCCCGGCCGCGCCCGCCGACATCGCGCAACGTGGTGCCGCCGCTCTCGTCGAGCGGCCAGGACGCGACGAGCCCGGTCCGCGCGCCCGGCACCACCTCGCCCATCGCGTCCGCGATCTGCGCGGCGCTCCGCGCGACCGACCAGAAACGCACCTGGCGCGCAAACAGCACCGCCGGCTCCCCTGCCGCCGGCCGGCCCGCGGCGTCGAAGGCCGCCCCGACGCCGAAGGGCAGCGTCGGTGCCGCCGGGATCGCCGGCGACTCCGTGCGGGTCGCGACCACGGCGCCGTTCACCAGCAGCCGCGTCGTCCCGCCCTCGAGCGTGACGGCGACATGCGTCCAGGTCCGTTGCGGGAGCGGGCCGGGGGCGGCGAGCGTGAGGCCCGCCGTCACGAAGCGCAGCCCGGAGCCGGCATCGTCGAGTTGCAGGCCGAAATTCAGCGCCATCCCGCCGGCGCCGCCGTCGATCGGCGCCGCTTTGCCCATGAGCCAGTGCCGCGGATAAGTCCCGGTGAGAAAGATCCAGCCCTCCATCGTGAACACCGACCCGGCCTCGAAGTCGGCCGGCGTCCCCGCCCTGAGCGGTTCCGCCCCGATATCCGCGACGAAATACTGGAGCGGCGGCGCCGGGTCGGCCGCCCGCGCCGCGGCCGTCATCCCCAGCGCACCCAGCGCGCGGACGACCGAAAGAAGCACGCGCCGCCAGGCAGTTCGAACCGAGGGGACCATCGCGCCCACCGTGCAAGTCGGCATCCGGACTTCAACCCCGGCCTTCCCGCCGTCCGTCGCTTCCGACTGG
>JACCDS010812784.1_pt1 | contig 10962 bp, 4 predicted proteins | sample 7446441 | NCBI WGS metagenome assembly JACCDS01 (sample SAMN15323445, study PRJNA562643) | freshwater metagenome | isolation source: river surface water | place: USA:Blue River Watershed | collected 2017-08-17 | reverse complement strand
TCTCGATTGACTCTAATAGTAGCAGAGGTTTCATTAGTATTCCATAAATAGGAATAATCATTTTCAATTGCTGGAGGAATAATTCCAGCATCTAAAATCACAGAATTATTTACTCCTTCGCAAAGTATTTTAGAGCTTTTTAATTGAATAGATGGACTTTGATCTACAATAATATCAAATTGGCCTGTCCCAAAGCACCCGTCTTCATTTTCGGCTCTAATATAAAGTGTCTTCGAATTTGAAATATATTTTATTGCTAAGGGATTAGTCCCCAATTCAGCATCATTTTTACTAGCAAAATATGTAAATATTACATTTTGTGGGAGATTCAATTCACTACGGATTTGAATTGTTTTTTTTTCCAAATCGAATTCAGCTTTACCATCAGAATTAGCACATTGGTGCATAGAAACAGGTAAAATAGATATGTTTCTATTTGCTTGAAGAATTATAGTTTGAATACTATAACACGATCCAGACGGTAATACTATTTTGGCATACACTACTTCGTTTGGAATCGTATTGCGATAAATTAAGTTTAATGAATTTAGATTATTTGTATCTTCATTTGCTTCTAATATAGATTTGTAGTAATATATCTGAACCTCTTTTTGTCCAATACTTAGAGCGTTACTCGAGAGGGCTAAGTTAAAAGTTGCCAATCCATCGGTTGGATTAGAGTCTTGTGTGTCACATTGAATTAGTTTATACGGATTAATCGTTGTTTTAGGAATTTCATATATGGTAATTGTTTTTTCAATAGGTTCTCTATTTTCTCCATTTACTGTTTTTATAAGAGATACTTTGTAATCTCCAGGAGTGAGATAAGTGTGAAATGCATTTCTATCGGTTGATGTAGTTCCATCTCCAAAATTCCACAGTACGCTATCAGTTGTTTCTGATGAACTGATATAAAAATGTGTAGCTTGCCCTAAACAATTGAATTCATAATTAAATGAATAAAGAAATAATGAAGTTATAAAAGGAGGTAATCCTAGATAGGTTTTACGTCCTTTTAAATCAACTTGATTTTGGATATAATTACAATCTGTTCCGTCTGATTCTGGATTGTTGATTACAGAAAGCTTGTCATAGCCATCTTGAGAAACAGAATAGCCTGATCGGTATATTTTTTCATCAATTGCGAGTTGTAAGGCACCTGCTACGTGGTATGAGTTTGTAATTTCAATTTTCGAACTAATAATGTTGTCACTTTTTAAATTGTATTGAAATACCGAACTACCTTGACTAATTCCTTCTGAATTAAATAGATTTGTGGTTACATATAATTTTTTTGATTTTGCAGAAAATTCTACTCCATATGGGTTTGCACCACTTAAAATAGGAATACCATTACTAATTGTACCCGTTGAAGTATTAAAATTAAATAGCCAAACAGCACCTGTATTTCTCCTCACTTCTCCTTTTGGACCTAACTCATTATTGGTTTTTAAAGAAGAATTTACGATAGCTAATTTTGTTCCGTTTGGGGAAGTTTTTAGGTAGCCAATAGCATTGGAATGATATCCACCAAGAGGGACATTCATTGGAGTGTTTGTTTTTACAGGTGTTTTATTTACCCCAGTAGTACTGACTTTAAATGCATAAAAATTATCTAAAAAATGGGTAATAACCCAAAATGAGATTCCGTCACCATGTTGTACTGCAGTTATTTTTTCAGAACATTTAAATTTTACTTCTTCTGTGTTTTGTGGATCATAAGTAATTAAATGAATATTTTTTTCAGTAGTAACAATATCTCCTAATCCATTATTCAATCTTAAATCGACTTGTGAATAATTTAAACCATTATTTGGAGGATCTTCATCATTTAGTAGGTCTTCATCAACATTTTCTGCTAGAGGTTGGTCTACTGTAAAGATATAATAGATGTAAGGATTTTTAGGTTTTGGTACAATAATAGCAGACTGTGTGCTTGATACATGCCCAAGTAAACCAGACCCATTAGGCATTACTTGATGTAATTTATTGTATACTTTTGACCCGTCAGTATAAAAAAGAATATTACCATCTTTATCAGAAATACTAGCACAACCTTCTCGTGTAATTAATTGACCATTTAATAGCGCAACTGGAGATCCAGAATTGAATGTTAAACCAGCCATATCACCAAAGTACCAATTAGCAGCTTCTTTCTGAGCAAAAGAAGTACTAGATATAAGAATTACAACTAAAAGTAAAAACTTTGGTTTCATGTATTTAAGCAAATTCAAATTTAGACAAATAGTTGTATTATAACTAATTAATAGTATTATCGTTTCAAACTAAAATGTCCCTTGGCTTCTCGGTCATCTTCTAGTTTTACTGTGAACCAATAATCATCTGCTGGCATAGGTTCTCCATTTATAGTTCCGTCCCAACCTTGACTTGAAGGAAGAATTTGTTTTAATAATTTTCCATATCGATCAAAAATGTAAATAATCGATTTAGAATTAAAGATGTTATTTACTCCTTTGACATTCCAGAAATCATTAAATCCATCTCCATTAGGGGTAAAAAACTTTGGTACACCAATTACAGCTACGGTTTCCGTTATCGTTCCGCAACCATTCGTGTCAATAACATATAAATCATGAATACCAGCAGCCACATTTTCAAATAAGTTGGATGTTTGAAACGGACCAACTGGAGCGTCTAGACTGTATTCATAAATTCCTTTTCCAGAAGCATTTATCGTGACGGAATTATTATCTGTTAAATCAACAATAGTAACACTATTTATAGTAGCAATATCTGAAGCTGTAACCTGAATAGTTCTTGTTCTAGAACATCCTGATGGTGTTGATACGGTAATTAAATAAGTTCCATTTGAATTTACATTTAATGTTGAATTAGTTTCTGAATTTAATATTACTCCGTCTTTTTTCCATTCATAGGAATAATTAGTAGTAGGAGTACTATCGGTAATTCCGGCATTAAGCTCTACAAAGAAAGAAGGTAAGTTAGAGCATACTAACTCATTATCGTGTCCATCTTCATTAGTATCAATACTTGGTTTTGGATTTACAATTAATTTAATATGCGGTCCTAAACCAAAGCACGAATTATCTAAAATACTTTCTACTCTTACCCAAATATCTTGTTCATTTGGATATCCGATATTTCTGTAATTTGTAGTATTGATGATTTCATTGGTTTCCGCTAATGCATCGGCCTCATTGCGGTAATATTTTATAGCATAATTAGTTAAAGGAGGAATTAGAAATTGCTGAACATCAGCTGTAACACTACTAAAATCAAATTTAGAAATTCCGTCTGTATCGGTACTTATTGAACTGATTGCATCATCGCAGGTTTTAAATTCTCGTTTAAAAGTCGATGGAATTTGTGTGGATGAAACGGTTAAATTCATTTCTGAAGTACTAAAGCACCCATTTGCATTTTCAACTCTTACCCAAATTCTATTAGAATTACTAGTATAAGCAATTGGGTTAGCAATTAATGTGGCATTGTCTTTAGTTTGAGCTCCAATTGGAGAAGTATAATAGGTAAATGTTTCAGTTGCAGCATTAGTAGAAATAAAATTATTTTTTTCTGTAAGGTTAAAGTCTGATCTTCCATCTGCATTATCGTCACATTGTTTCAAATCTATGGTTGGTAATAATGATGGTAAAGGATATACAGTTAAAGTGGCTACATTCGATAGTAATCCACAACTATTACCAACTTTACTTAGTTGAACACGATAGTGATAACCATTCATTGAGTTGCTTACTCGATTAATATTTAATGTGTTGGTCGTTACTCCAGAATATGTAGTATTATTGGCAAGATTATTCCAATTGTTACCATCAGAGGATTGTTCCCATTGATATGTATTTCCTCCATTATCTACAATCGAAATAGAAGTATTTTGCAATTCACAAGTAGGATTAATTTGAGGTTGTGTATTTATACTAATTGGAGCAGCTGTGATGTAATTCGTGTTAGGATTTAAGTAACCCGTACCGCTCGTTACAACTCCATTAATATTAATGGTCGCAGGAGATGTGTTTCCTAAAATTCCATCACCATTAGGATCTAAAAAGCCCGCTTCGATTACATCAAAACAGCCATCATTATCACTGTCTAATTCTCTGTAATTTTTAATTCCATCATTGTCTATATCTTGATTAATAGAATTGGTTCCTGATTCGTCTTTATCATAAATACCATCATTATCGCTGTCCAAATCCAAATAATCAAAAACAGTATCATTATCTGTATCTAAAGGGGCTGTGCCTGAACCAAAAACATCATAAAGTCCATCTTTGTTAGTGTCTAAATTAGATGAGTTAACAGCTGTGTTTGTTTGTGCTTCAATTATATCTGTAATACCATCATTGTCACTGTCTAAATCCAATTGGTCAGCAGTTCCATCTAAATCAGAATCTCTAGGGATACAAGTAGCTTTTATTGAGAAAGTAGCTTTGTTGTTATTCGTATCCGATAAGTTGGAATGGATAAAAGTAAGGGAAGAGTTTAAGTACGATTGAAAACTAAACTTTCCTGTTCCAGCGGCAAGGGGTGTACTACTGTTGAGTCTAAACCGTATTTCAAACGACGAATATTGAGTAACGCCACTCTCATAAATCCCATCATAATTAGTATCGATCAATAACTGATTGTTTGGATTCAATACTGTTACCGTCTTATCGATGTCTGATTTGATAATAAATTCGCCGTCTGAGTTAATTAAGTCAGCACTATTAGCTGTATTTACATATTCTAAAGCTAAAGAAATAGGATTAGCAAAATTGATTTTATATTCTAAACTATTCCCTTTTCCTGCAGGAACTTCGCTTATAAAATCTCCATTTGGTCTACCAATAAAAGGGGTAATAACAGCGGAGTTGTTTAATGATGATGTTGCAATATTAGTTGAAAATGTATTCGAATAAGTTTGTTTTGTAATATTAGCTGCACTAAGGTCTATACCTAAATTTCCAAATGATTCTGTGCAATTTGAAATTCCATCATTATCATTATCTACATCAACGTTATCAGCAACTGAATCATTATCGAGGTCAGTTGGACAATTGCTGATTGGGATTTCATCGGAAATCAATTGCTTGCCACAACTAGCTAGGGTTGAAGTTACATAATAATATCCTGCTTTAGTAGGATTGAATGTTGCATTGGTTTCTCCTATAATAGGACCTGATTCGTCCTGCCATTGATAAGTATCGTATGAATTTATTGAGCTCGCATTTAAAATAATATTGGGAACACAATTTAATTTACTTGAAACAGAAATATTTGATGTTACTTCAGGTTTAAAAGTAAATCCCGAGTAATAACCCCCAAAAGTTGCGGCACCATTAGAACCAATAGCTGATAAATAAAGTTCATCATCTGAGAATACAGAGATATTTCCTGCTAACCCATCAATCAAATATCCTGAATAATTGGTGTTACCTGTTACAGGACCTAAAGGAGTTAAAGTAACCCCTAAAGTGGGTAATGTCACTAATGTATAAGGAGATCCATTTACAATAAACTGTAAACTATTTATGACATTAGTTTTAGTAACTAGTCTTATTTTTCCGGTAAATACTCTTGTATTTATTTTATCAATTTGCGGAATGTTATTAATCCATTTTGGAGTTTGACAACTTAAAGGTGGTACGAAAAAAACTTCTTGATTAGGATTTCCTCCAGTATCCCCTATTGCTTGATATGCAAATATGTTTTTATTGGACTCAATGAACATAGTTTTTCCAGAGTAATTTGTCCCGTCTAAATCATAATATTCTCCTTTATTCAATGTTCTAGGTAGTGGGGTGCTACTCCCATTTAAGAAAATCTGAGTATTGTTTTCATGAGCAATTAATAATATTCTTTCTAACGAATCTTGACCAATCCCTTTTATAAAAATATATTTATTCCCAGTTCGTTCTGCAGAAACAATTTGGTCAAAACCAATATCCATTCCACTATTAGTATTGGCATTACTGCCTGCAAAAGAGCCACAGTTTACTACAATTGGTTTGTCAGAAGATACCAATGACCCAATTAAAGCGGTTTGGTTTACGGGATTACTGTTCATTTTTAAAGCGAGGATGTAACTTTGTCCAACATTTAATGTTACTGGAGGAACTGAATTTCCAACAAGTGTATTGTTTAATAAAGTAGCCCCAGTAGCAATATTACTGAAATTCACTGTAGTATTGTTTTCAGTAGCCATGACAGAAACAAAAGTTAAATAATTTGCCGATAATCCAGCACCTAAATTATTCATAAAACCTCCTACTCTAAATTGTGTGCCAAGTGCTGCGATTCCCTTTGAAGTAATTTGCCCAGCCTGGTTGTTATTCCCTGCCATAACTCTAACAGTCACATAGACTACATCTTGAGCATCAACAGTAAATCCTCTGTTTGACATAACGCTTCCAATAGAGGTCTCAGGTACAATAAATTGATTTATTCCAAAAGAAGTAGTATCATATGATTTTGGGTTATCTCTACTTACAGTTCCAGTTATAGGAGTACCTCCAATAGGAGTTAATGTAAATGAGATTGGAGTTGTACTAGGAGTTGAAATATAAATATATTGATCCCCTGGAGCAACAGAACTAGCGTAAGTCAACGGCGGTATATAGTGTGTTTTGCTAAATTGAGCGATACAATTGAGCGATAAAAAGAATAAGAATAAAAGTGGTATTTTTTTCATTTGCTAAAAATAGCAAAAATAATTTTACCTTTTTAAGCTAAAATGTCCATTAACAACTTGATTGTCATTTAATATTAATCGAAACCAATAATCAGTAGCTGGAAGAGGGTAGCCATTAAAAGTTCCATTCCAACCTACAGAATTGGCATCCATTTGCTTTAGGAGTTTACCGTATCGATCAAAAATATAAATTGTAGCAAGGGAGTATGAATCTAAACCATCTACTTTCCATACATCATTGGCGCCATCTCCGTTTGGTGTGAAAAAGTTGGGGTAGTCTAAAATGGTAAATGGGTAAGTGGCATAGTCACAATTGGCTCGGTTTCTTATGTAAGCGATATAATTTCCTCTGCTTATATTCAAAAAAATAGGGCTGGATTGGTAATTGATTCCGTCTATTGAAAATTCAAATGTGGTATTTGTTGAAGGAGTAATTAGTTCAATAGAATTTTTTCCTCCTGCAAATTCGTTAATGACAGGTGAGGATAGATTTCCTAGGACAGGATTGCTCGTGAGTGTTTTTAGTGTAATTTGAGCCGTTTCTGTGCAGCTAAATTTTGAATTAACCCCTTTGGCATATAATGTTTGGTCACCTGAATTGGTTTTTTCGAATGCGGTTGGAGTTGTGATTTCAATGGTTTGATTACTGTCTTCGTAGTAATTGGAAATAGTAGTATCAGGGTTATTATTAGTAATTATTGTATTCAATGAAGTCAAGTCAAAGAATGCCGAGCCCGTACCATTATCATCGCATTTAGCAAGAGTTACGTCTTTTAAACCCATTCCTGTTGTATATTCAATTTTGATTTCACCAATAAAAGTACAGCCCCTAAAATCTGTAACTTCAACTTTATAAGTGCCTGCTTGGGTTGTCATGAGTGAAGGATTTGTTTCTCCATTTAAAGGAGTAGTCAAGCCGTCTTTGTACCATTTAAAAGTATATCCAGTACTTGACATATTGGTTTTAATTTCAAAGGTTTCGCCATTGCAAATAGCCGAATTATCTGCGATTAATCGGTCTTTTCCTAAATCTATTTTAGAGATAAAGCTTCCCGATTCTACAAAAACTGCCGAATTATTATCGTTATCTCTATCGTTTGCAATAACTAATTTAATATGGTAAGTATGTCCAACAATTAGTGTAGTTTTTGCGGTTAACGGAATGGTTAGTCCCGCATAATTTATAGCACTTGTGCTTGGAGTTGTGGTGTTAAATTGACCAAAAAAAGTTTCGTTTTTCGAATCACATTTTGTATTGGTAAAAGTGTCCGAATAATTAATTGCTGGATGAATATTCTTAGATGAAACGGTTGTTCCATCAGGTAGTATAGCTAAATTACTATAAGAACCTGCTAACATTACATCTTTAATTAATAATGCTAGTCCATCTGAATATTGACAAGGATTGTCTTTAATATATTCATTGGAGGCAAAAATATAATTAAAGCTTAAATAATTGGTTTGTGCAATAAAATCAAATTCTAATGAACTTGCATTTCTGGAACTTATACCTAAAACTGAGTTTATATCTGAATCACCATTCCAATTAGTGCCCCCTCCAAGATTTGTATAAGGGCCTTCTGAATATTTACTTGACCATGTGCTTAAAACAATTCCTGTAGAGAAAGGAAAGCTACTATTCGTATTTGTAAAAACCCCAAAACTATTTTGAATAAGATTTAAAGGGTCTCCCTTAACCAATTCTCCTGAAACACTTATACAAGAGGCATTGTTGGTTAGCTTTTGTACTAAAGCAGAGGCATTTTGATTAGCATCTACAATTATGGATTGTGCTGCAGTTCCAATTGGGAAACTACAAATTATCACAATAATAAATACGATTTTTATCCTACTCATAACAAAACAAAGATACTATAAATCTCTTTTTGTAGTTGCTAACGGAAAAGGAAACCAAAAATTATTTTTCACCAAAAATTTCAGTAAATTTGTTGTAAACACATTCCCAATGAGCGAAGAGCCTTTAATGATTTTTAAAAAGCCATCTTATCCGATTAATGAGGCACTGTTAGATTATCTCGAACGATTTGATCGGATTTCAAAGTTTCCTATTGCTTACGATGATTTATTACGTTTTTCGGGCTCTATTAATGTTTATGATAAAGAAGATAGAGATACGTTATGGGTTAGGGTGTATTACAATGAATTTGAGCGAGAAGAAATTGATTTAACGCTCAAAAAAATCTATTCTTTGCTTCACTCTGATGGGAATCTAGAAATTATCAAATTCTTAAATGTTGACTCGATTGATTATTGTACGTTTGGGAATTCAAAGCCTTTCCGAATTAAAGTAAGAAACGTACTTAATGACAACTACACTCATTTTTATGTAAAAAAAGCGGATGCTTCTAGGGTTTATGGTTTAGAATTAGAACATATTTTATCTCCTGATAAAATTAACTTTTTGGTTCATCAAGATACTTTAATCGAAGAGCATATTATGGGAATTGCGGGGGATGTATTTATCAATAATCACTTGAAGAATTGTACCGAAACGGAAAAATCTCAAATAGCTAAAGAGTTTGTGAAGTTCAACGAACGTTCTATGATTCGTTTACTTGGAGATATGCGTGCTTATAATTATGTGGTGATTCCAATTCATGATTTTGACCAAGTAGTGTATAGAATTCGCGCCATTGACTTTGACCAACAATGTTATGAAGGCAATTTTAAAGTGTACCGTCCTCAGTTTTTTAAAGAGAATTATCCTATGGTGAAATTGGTAAAAGACAAATTACAAGAAAGTTCCATCAATCAATATAAAAATGAAGAGCGTTCTGTTTTGGCTAAAAGAATTCACTCGGCTGAAAATAGAATCAAGCGTCTGTTGAAAATTATGGGAGATGATATGCTGTCGACTCCAGAGCATTTAGAGCAATTAAAAATGGAATTGTATAGGTACACCAATGATTTGAATTTCAAAAAAGCCAAATCGATGGGTAATATTATGCATGCGTCATTTCAGTACATTACCCGAAACTTCAAAAACGTCAATCCGTTTAAATCATATTGATCTAAAAAAAAATCCCCGATGAATACTCATCGGGGATTTTTTTTAATTTTTCTCTTCTTTATTGAAATAGACCAAGTAATAATACATTTGCTTTTCTTCGTCCCAGCCTTTTTCTACAAATTTCTCAGCACTTTCAGGATTAATAAAATCCATTTTGATTTGGATGTGTGTATCTAAATTGATCACGTTTTTGATGGACTTTCTCGCATCAGAAACTGCTGCATTGGCAATAGGGAAGGTGGTAATATCTTCAATACTGTATTTATCTCCCTTATCTACTTTATAGTTTTTGAATTCAGGAATCAAATCCGGATTATCTAAAACTTCGTTTAAGAAATTAGTTTCTTCAAATTGATCGTTTTTGGCAAAATAATTCACAGAACGATTCATGAACATGACTTCTTCTTTTTTGTCTTCGGCAGGAAAAACAACATCTTTAGCAAAGCCTTGACAGAATTTCAAATACTTTTTAGTGATGTAGTTTTCATCTTCGAAAGCATCTACAGATAAGAAATGTTCTAACCAATAACGTGCATCATAACGGTTACTATCTACGGTCAGGATTTTATACCCTTCTTCTTTCTTGTAATTGAAAATCAAGCATCCTTTGTCTAATTTATTCAGACTTACCCCGTGTTGTAAAATCATTTCAAGGTGGGTGTCTTTTTCTTCAAATTGCAAGAAATCCGCTTGAATTTCGCTTTTGAATATCCCAATTGCATCGACTACATTGTTGTCAATAGCGAGGTTGGTTAAATAGGTAACATACACTTCTCCATTCTTGATGTGTGGATGATTGGATTGCTCAAACAAATGTTTGGTAATTTGTTTTGAAACTTCATGTACATTCGACGGATTCTCGAAAATCTGAGAAGCAAATTTGTACATTTCATTGTAATCCAAATCCACTTCGTGCGCAAATTGAAAGTAGTTTTCTTCTTTTTCTCTGAAAGGTTTAAAGAAAAATTCCTTTATCAACGGAACAATTTCATCATTGAGATTAAAGGGTTGTTCCGATAAAAAAATAGCTTCGTTGCGGCTCTTGTTTCCTACACGGTGTATAGAAAGAGAATCAATGTGGGTGTTGAATAAGTTAATCATAGCTTTAGCCCCTCCCGTCCTCCCCAAAGAGGAGGTGTCAAGAACTGGACAGTATTTTTAAGTTAATTTTTATTTAGAAAGAGCAAAAAGTATCAGTCTTTATTTTAATTTGATATAAACTCCCTCTCCTTTGGAGAGGGTTGGGGAGAGGCCTAAT
>JACCDS010607083.1_pt1 | contig 10966 bp, 10 predicted proteins | sample 7446441 | NCBI WGS metagenome assembly JACCDS01 (sample SAMN15323445, study PRJNA562643) | freshwater metagenome | isolation source: river surface water | place: USA:Blue River Watershed | collected 2017-08-17 | reverse complement strand
CTCGGGCAAGGCCATCGTTCAGTTGCTGCGGCGCCAGGCTCGCATCAGCGGGCAGGCGCTGTTCGACGGGCAGGATTTGTTCGCCCTGCGCGGCGAGCCACTCGTGCAGGCGCGGCGCGGCCTCCAGATCATCTTCCAGGACCCGTTCGCGTCGCTGAACCCCCGCATGCGGGTGGCCGATGCGTTGGAAGAAGGCCTGATCGCGTTGCGCCCTGATCTGGATGCCACCGCGCGCCGCGCCCGGCTGCTGGAACTGGTGGAACAGGTGGGCTTGCGGCGCGATGCCTTGCAGCGCTGGCCGCACGAGTTCTCCGGCGGGCAGCGCCAGCGCATCGCCATCGCGCGCGCGCTGGCGGTCGAGCCGCGCCTCATCGTCTGCGACGAGCCGACGTCGGCGCTGGACGTGTCGGTGCAGGCGCAGATCCTGAACCTGCTGCGCGAGCTGCAGCGCGAGCGCGGGCTGGCTTACCTCTTCATCACGCACAACATCGGCGTCGTCGAATACATCGCCGACGACATTGCCGTCATGCAACGCGGCCGCCTCGTCGAGCACGGCGCCTGCGCGGACGTGCTGGGCCAGCCGCGTGAAGCCTATACAAGGGACTTGCTCGCGGCGGTGCCGCGACTGCTTGTCACATAACGCTGAGTCAGCGTCGTACGGCGGCAACGGCTAGGGTTTGCCTGTAGCGCTGAGTCGGCTGAAAAAACCCTATCTAAATCAATGTCTTGCGCTCTTGGTGTGAGTCGCTAGGGGCATCTACCGTGCGTTGGCTATGTTGCAGCCGCACAAACTCGCGCACCGCAAACCCGGGCCTATCGCCCAGGTGACGGATCGGCTTCATCTCGGCCGGCAGCGGGTCGCCTCGTGGCGCGCCCCAGCTCTCTTATCAGGAGTTTCAATGTTCAGGAAAACCACCATCACGTGTGCCGTTCTTGCTCTGGCCGCCACAAGTGCGCTGGCGCAGGAGGCGCAGAAGCTCGAGCGCATCGAGATCACCGGCTCCAGCATCAAGCGCATCGATGCCGAGACCGCCGTGCCCCTCACTGTGGTGACGCGCGAATCCATCGACAAGTCCGGCGCATCGAATGTCCAGGAGCTGGTCGACCGTCTCAGCTCGAACAACGGCGGCGGCCGCTCGCTGGGCGAGTCGATCGGCGACTCCAACGCGACCGGCCAGACCGGCGCATCGCTGCGTGGCCTGGGCCGTGAACGCACGCTGGTGCTGCTCAACGGTCGTCGCCTGGCCATTTATCCCTTTGCTGGCGCGGGCGTCGACCTGAACGCCATCCCGCTGGCGGCCATTGAACGCGTCGAAATCCTGCGCGATGGTGCTTCGGCCACCTATGGCTCGGATGCGATCGGTGGGGTGATCAACTTCATCACCCGCAAGGACTTCCGTGGCGGGGATTTCACCGTCGGCTACGAGCAGCCGCAGGCAACAGGCGGCAAGGTGACGTCCGTGCAGGGCGGGCTCGGCTTCGGGGATCTGGGTAAGGACAAGTTCAACCTGCTGGGCACGTTCAGCTACCAGGATTACGGTGTCATTCGTGCGGCGGATCGCGACTTCTCGAAGACGGGTAATCGCCCGGATATCGGGGTGGTCAAATCCTCGGGCAACACCTTTCCGGCCAATGCCTACAACGCGGATACCGGTGACTACATCCCGGGCGTAGCGGGTTTCCCGACCTGCGCACCGCCCGACAGCTTCGTCGGTGCGGCGAATTGCCGCTACGACTACACCAGCAAGATCGACATCGTGCCGGCCTCCAAGCGCTATGGCGGCCTGCTGCGCGGCACGGCACAGCTGAGTCAAGACCATCTGCTGTTTGCGGAGCTTTCTTACTCGAAGAACGAGCTCACGCTGGGGTCGTCGCAGACACCGTCCAGCACCACCGGACGTCCGGACTATGTCTACCCGGGTGGCGGCAAGTACTACCCGACCGCTGCCGTGGATGCGGTCACGCCAGGCTACCGGGGTGACCTGGTGATTGCTTGGCGTATCGTTGATGGCGGCCAGCGGCTGACCAAGGTCACCAACGATATGACGCGCGCCCTGGTTGGCGCCGAAGGCTCGCTGGCGGGTTGGGATTACAAGGTCGGGTTGATGAAGGCGACCTCCAAGGCGAGGGAGGACTTTGTCAGTGGCAACTATTCCGACACCGAACTGGTGCGGGTGCTGAAGACCGGCAATGTGAATCCCTTCGGACCCAATGACGCGGCTGGCTTGGCGCTGCTGAAAGAGGCAGAACTGTCGGGCAACAACCGAGCCTCCAAGACCACGCTGGATGCGTTTGACGTGTCTTTGTCGCGTGAGCTCTTTGCGATGCCCGGGGGCAACGCCGCCGTGGCCGCGGGGCTGGACATCCGCAAGGAAGACTACCTGGACGGCTATTCCGACATCGCTGGCTCCGGCGATATCGTTGGCGGCTCTGGCAACGCCGGCAAGGTGCATGGCGAACGCAAGACCATGGGTGTCTATGCCGAGCTGAACATGCCCGTCATCAAGAACCTGGAATTGAATGCCGCCGTGCGCAGCGACCGCTATTCCGGCACGAAGGGGGAGTCGCGCGACGGCGGGTTCAGCTCGCCGAATCTGTCCTCGACCAGCCCTAAGTTCACGTTCCGCTGGACACCCCTCAAGGAGGTTCTGGTCCGTGGCTCGGTGGGTCGCGGTTTCCGGGCTCCCGCGCTGGATAACCTGTATGCGCCGTCGGCAGGTACGAATACCGCCGGCAACTTCAGCGATCCGTACTACGACTCGCTCAAGGGCTGCAAAGACTTTCCCAATACGAACTATTGCGATACGCAGCTGACGGCGGTCAACAACAGCAACCGCAACCTGAAGCCCGAGAAGTCCAAGACGGCCACGTTGGGCGTCGTGTTCGAGCCGATCCGCGACCTGTCGTTGGAAGTGGGCTACTTCAACATCAAGATCACGAACGGGATCAAGTCGCTCACCGGTGACGACATCCTGAAGGACTGGTTTGCGCACAAGACCGGCCCGACGACGAGTTCATCCGTCTACGCCAACCGGCTGATCCTGAACTCCCAAGGCTATCTGGATCATGTCGAAGCCTCGCTCGAGAACGTTGGCGAAGCGAAGGTTGCCGGCTTTGACTTGGCAGCCCGCTACCGCGTTCGCACGGCTTTCGGTACTTTCACGCCGAGCTGGGACGCCACGGTCGTTACCAGCAGCAGCGAAACCAACATCGTCACTGGCGAAGTCGAGGACACGCTCGGCAAATACCAGAGCGGCGGACCGGTGGTGCGGGTCAAGCAAAACTACAGCGTCGACTGGGACTACAGCGACTGGTCAGCGGGCGTTCGCTATTTCCGCCAGAGTGGCTACCAGGACTATGACGAGGTGCGCCACGTTCCGAAGTACGACCTCTGGAGCCTGCAAGGCCAGTACAAGGGCATCAAGAACTTCACGCTGACCGCAGGTGTACTGAATCTGCTGGACAAGAAGCCCCCGGTCACCGTGCAGGAAGACTATTTCCAGGTGGGCTTCGATCCCACCTATGCTGATGTCAAGGGTCGCAGCTTCTACGTGCGAGCGAACTACAAGTTCTGAATCTTTGAGGATCAGAGCATCACACGGCAGGCCTTCGGGCCTGCTTTTTTGTCTGACGCTTGCTCATGAATTACATCAACCCCTCATTGGATATCGACGCATTGCGTACGCAATTTGCGCAGAATCGTCGGCTTCTTATCCGTGATTTCTTTGTGCCCGACGTGGCCGATGCCCTGGCACGGGCTGTTGAAGCGGTGGACTGGAGTCTGTGCTATCGGGACCGGCATGGCGATCGGAGGCTGATGGGTGATCAACTGCGTGGGCTGGATGGCGCTCAGCGAGCTCATCTTGTGGATGGCATCGCGGAGGTGGCGCGCCATGAGTTCCAGTTTTCCTTCTACACCGAGTCATTGGCCGACGCCGTGCAGCGTGGTGACACGGGTTTGCTCGCCCGCTTCATTCGGTGGATGGCTGACGAAGCCTTCCTCGGCGTGATGCGCCGCATCACCGGGGTTGCTGAGGTCAATCGCATCTACGCGCAGGCAACCATGTATGCCCCTGGCAGCTTCTTGCTGGCACACGACGACCACGTGGACGCAGAAGATCGACGGGTGGCCTATGTGATCAACCTGACGCGGCAATGGCGGCCGGACTGGGGTGGCTTGCTGATGTTTGGCGCCCCCGATGGCAGTGTTCAGGACAGTTACTTTCCGCACTTCAACTCGTTGTCGCTGTTTGCGATACCGCAGACGCATTTCGTGTCTTATGTGCCGCCGTTCGCGCAAGGGCAGCGACAGGCCATCACCGGCTGGATGATTGCTGCTTGAATGAGTTCATGGGTGCCGCTTGTCGCGTTCGCGCGCCTCGCCCGGGGCGGCCGTACCCTTTGCGAGCGTGATTTCCGAACTGCACGGTCAGCCGGCAAGATGCTTGCGCGGGTTAGCCCCAGGGAAAGCGCCGGCGGTGCACGGCTAAGATGCCGCTGCGGCTAATTCAGGCCGGCGGTGTGGTTCTGCTGCACCGCGTTCGTGGCGATGAAATGCGTGCCCGACGGCTTTAGCCACCGGGCGTTTTTTTTGGCCAGAACGTGTATGGAGGGGCTCTCGTCGTGGGGCATGTGTATGACGAATCGGTAGCGCTCTCCTGAGCGTTCTAGAATGCACCCCCTTCGGGAGCTGGTTGGACGGCTGGAGCGCAACTTCCGCCGTTTCGTAGCGGCCACTGCCCCAGGAGCCATCGACTGTGATTTGTAGTTGCAAGAAGGAGCGCGCATGAATTTTGCGCAGGAGAAGCAGGGCGCATCCCGGTTCACGGGAATCGGCATCGTGGCCCTGATCCACGTCGTCGCTATTTATGCGCTCGCCAGCGGTCTGGCCCGCGACATCGTGAAGAAGGTCAGCGGCCCGATCGATGTGAAGGTGATCGAAGAGAAGGTCAAGCCGCCGCCGCCGCCCGAGAAGATCGTCCCGCCCCCGCCGGACTTGAAGGCTCCGCCGCCGCCGTTCGTGCCGCCGCCTGAATTCCAGGTCACGGCCCCGACGCCGCCGGCTCCCGCCATTCAGTCCACACAGGTGGCGCCGCCTGCGCAAGCCGAGATCCGTCCGGCTCCGCCGCCGGCTCCGGTTGCTGCACCGACACCCAAGCCGACTCGTGTGACGGCAGCTATGGTCTGCACCAAGCGCGGTACGCCCGAAATGCCGTCCGTCAATTGGTCCGGCGAAGCGCTCTTCAAGGTCGTGGCGACCGTGAAGGCCGGCCGCGTGACCTCCGCTGAAATCACGTCGCTGCGTGGTGGTGTTGACCGCAAGGCGCTTCGTGCCATGACGCAGGCGATCGACGCGACGCTGCGTGACACCTATGAATGCCCGGGCGACCACGTGTTCGAGCAAGAGTTCCAGTTCAAGATCGACTAAGACAACGACCTTGAACTCGCGCCGACCCGGCGCATCCAGAACGCATCAAACCAGAATCTTTCCCTAGGAGTTGACTCCATGATTTCTCGCATCACCGGCTTCCTTGCCGCTATCGCCATGGCCGCGACCCTGGCCGTCTCGCCTGCTCACGCGCAAGACCAGAAGCCGGCCGACGTTGCTTCGGCACCCGCAGTCGAAGCCGCTCCGGTTGACGCCGCCGCAGCTCCCGCTCCTGCTGCTTCCAAGCCGGTCGACAACCCCTACAGCCTGGGCAACATCATTGCCCACGGCAACGTGGTTGACCAGGTCGTGCTGGTGATCCTGGCCATCATGTCCATGGGTTCGTGGTACATCCTGGTGGTCCGTCTGTGGGACACCGCCAAGCTGTCCTCGGAAGCCAAGGAAGTTCGCGCCACCTTCTTCAAGAAGGCCAACCTGAACGACGGCGTGCGCAGCCTGAAGGAAGAAAGCGCCTTCCGCTACATCGCCACGGCCGCCATCGAAGCGTCGGAGCACCATGAAGGCGCCCTGACCGAGAACATCGATCACAGCACCTGGGTGACGATGAACGTCGACCGCGCTGTCGCCGACGTCAATAGCAAGATCTCCGCCGGCCTGGGCTTCCTGGCAACCGTCGGTTCGACCTCGCCCTTCATCGGCCTGTTCGGTACCGTGTGGGGCATTCTGAACGCCCTGACCGCCATCGGCCAAGCCGGCCAGGCTTCGATCGACAAGGTGGCCGGCCCCGTGGGCGCCGCGCTGATCATGACCGCCATTGGTCTGGTCGTCGCCGTGCCGGCCGTGCTGGGCTATAACTGGCTGGTCAACCGCAACAAGAGCGTCATGAGCCAGGTCCGTTCGTTCGCCGGCGACCTGCACGGCGTGCTGATGGGCAACCGCGCTGTTGCCAAGCGCTAATCCCTGAGCTGCCGCTCGTAAAGGAGCCAATGCCATGGGCATGAACGTCGGATCCTCTTCCGGCGAGGACGAAGTCAACTCGGCCATCAACACCACGCCCCTCGTGGACGTGATGTTGGTGATGCTGATCATCTTCCTCATCACCGTGCCGGTGGTGACGCAGACGATCGCCGTGAATCTCCCCAAGGAGACCAACGTCGTTCGCGTCACGAAGCCGGAAAACATCGAAATCTCGGTCAGCAAGGACGGTGACGTCTACTGGGGTACCAAGCTGATTCCCGACATGGAGGAGCTCGTGCAGCGCCTCGGCAAGGAATCGGTCAAGAACCCGCAGCCCGAGGTGCACATCCGCGGCGACGACAAGACGCGTTATGAGTCGGTCGGCCGCGTGATCTTCGCCAGCCAGCGTGCGGGCATCATGCGGGTCAACTTCGTCACCGAGCCGCCGGCTCGTGGCGGCTGATCCCAGGAGTCAAGCATGGGAATGAATGTTGGAAGTTCGTCGGGCAGCGGAGAACCCGAAGTCCTGATGGACGTCAATACGACGCCGCTGATCGACGTGATGCTGGTGCTGCTGGTGATGCTGATCATCACGATCCCGATCCAGCTGCACACGGTCAACCTGGACATGCCGCCGCCGAACCCGAACTCGGTGCCGCCGCAAGACCCGGTGGTGCATACCGTCCTGATCGACTTTGACGGCACGATCTACTGGGACGAAGCCGCGCTGCCGAACGTCGACGCGGTGAACGCCAAGATGCAGGAAGTCGGGGTGATGCCTATCAGCGATCAACCCGAGATCCACATCAAGCCGAACAAGCTGGTCGACTATGGCGTCGTGGCTGCGGTGATGGCTTCGGCCCAGCGCAACAACGTCAAGAAGATGGGCATGGTCGGCAACGAGCAGTACGTCAAGTGACGTCCTTTCTGGCCAGCTGACGCCGGTATATTGATGCGCGCTGCCCGAAAGGGCGGCGCGTTTTTGCTTTGCAGGAGAGCAAGTTGATGACTTTGAAAACCGTGGTGGCTGTGGCCGTTGGCGTCCTGGCTTTGTCCTTGAATGGCGCGCCGGGCGCTGAGTTCGGTCTGAGCCAGGCACAAGCCCAGGAGACGGTGCGCAAGGAAGTGGGCGCACCCCTGGGCGAGGCGAGCAAGCTGGTCAAGGCCGGCAAGTACAAGGAAGCGCTGGCCAAGCTGCGCGATGCGGAAGCCGTCGGCGGCCGTACAGCCGGCGAGAACAATGCGATCGAGGGCGTGCGCTTCTCGGCGGCCATGGGTGCCGGCGATGCCGACACGATGGCGCGTTCGTTCGACGTGCTGAAGCCCAAGCTGGCTGGCCCGCAGCAACTCCAATACATGGAAGCCATCGCGGGCACCTATCTGCGCGCGGGCAACGCCGCCAAGACGCTGGACTGGGCTGGCAAGTACTTCGCGGCCGGCGGCACCAGCCCCTCCGTCAAGCAGATGCAGCAGCAGGCGCAGTTCAAGTCCGGCGACATGACGGCCGTCTTGAAGGACACGCTGGCTGAAGTGCAGGCCGACGAGAAGGCGGGTCGCGTGCCCAGCCAGGACAAGCTGAACCTGGTGCTGTACGCCGCCCAGAAGAAGGGCGACGGCGCGACCGAGGCCTATGCCGTCGAGAAGCTGCTGAACCACTATCCGCGCAAGGAATTGTGGGCTCAGGTGGTGGGCGGCCTGCAGAGCAAGAAGGGCTTCGCGCCGCGCTTCGGGCTCGACGTCTATCGCCTGCAACTGGCCACCGGCAACTTGCGTGGTGCCGACGACTACATGGAAATGGCCCAGCTGGCTGCGCAGGCCGGCTACCCGGACGAAGGCAAGAAGATCGTCGAGCAAGGGCTGGCCGCCAACGTGCTGGGCCAGGGCGCCGAGGGCGCTCGCCACAAGCGCCTGCTGGACCTGATGGTCAAGAAGTCGGCCGAGGCCAAGGCTGATGCGGTCAATGCCGAGAAGTCGGCGGCGGCGGCCAAGACCGGCGACGAACTCGTCAAGCTGGGCCTGTCGCGCGTGTTTGCGGGCGACAAGGCCGGCGGCCTGAAGCTCGTCGAGGACGGCATTGCCAAGGGCAACTTCGCACGTGCCGACGATGTCAAGCTCTACCAGGGTCTGGCCTACTACAACGCGGGCGAAACCAGCAAGGCGCAAGCCGCCTGGCGTGCCGTCAAGGGCACCGACGGCTCCGCCGATCTGGCCCGTCTGTGGCTGGTCCAGTCGCGTACCAAGCGCTGATCGGTGCCGTGGGCGGCTGCCGCCGCTCACGTGATGCCCTGCATGTCAAAGGCCCTTCGCGGGCCTTTTTTCATTGGCGGCCGGGCTGTGGTGCCGTCACTTCGGCGCGAGGCGGATGGCGCCGTCCAGCCGGATGACTTCGCCGTTGAGCATGTCGTTGGTGATGATCTGGTGGACGAGCTTGGCGTAATCCTGTGGGGTGCCGAGCCGGCTCGGGAACGGCACGCCCGCGGCCAGCGCGTCCTGCACCTCCTGCGGCATGCCGAACAGCATCGGCGTGCCGAAGATGCCCGGCGCGATGGCCATGTTGCGAATGCCGTTGCGAGCCAGATCGCGCGCAATGGGCAGCGTCATGCCGACGATGCCGCCCTTGGAGGCCGCATAGGCCGCCTGGCCGATCTGCCCGTCATAGGCGGCGATGGAGGCGGTGGAGATCAGCACGCCGCGCTCGCCGGTGGGCTCGGCCTCGTTGCGGGCCATCGCCTCGGCGGCCAGGCGAATCATGTTGAACGTGCCGATCAGGTTGACCGTGACGGTCTTCGTGAAGCTGGCCAGCGGGTGCGCGCCGTCCTTGCCGACGGTCTTGGTGGCCGGTGCGATGCCAGCGCAGTTGACGAGGCCGACGAGCTTGCCGAGCGCCGTGGCCGCCGCGATGGCCTGCCGGCCGTCGTCTTCCTGGCTGACATCGCAGCGCACGAAGATGCCGCCCAGCTCATGCGCGACCTGCGCGCCGCGCTCGGCTTGCAGGTCGGCAATGACGACCTTGGCGCCATGGCTGGCCAACATGCGGGCCGTGCCTTCGCCGAGGCCCGAGGCGCCGCCGGTGACGATGAACACCTTGCCTGCGATTTCCATGGTGAGGAACCTCTGGTTTGATTGACGTGAACGTCAATTGTGGCCCACAAAAAAGCCGCGGGGCTGGCGCGCCGCGGCTCGTGCCTCAAAGGCGGGCTGCTCAGCTGCTGAGCGCGGCCAGGGCGTTGCGTGTGATCTCGTCGACCGAGCCCACGCCAGCAATGCGACGGTACTTCGGCGCGCTGGCATCGCCGGTGGCGGCCCACTGCGAGTAGTAGTCGACCAGCGGGCGCGTCTGCGCGGAGTACACATCCAGCCGCTTCTTGACGGTCTCTTCCTTGTCGTCGTCGCGCTGCACGAGATCTTCGCCGGTGACGTCGTCCTTGCCGTCGACCTTGGGCGGGTTGAACTTGACGTGGTAGGTGCGGCCCGATGCCGGGTGCGAGCGGCGGCCGCTCATGCGCTCGATGATGGCGTCAAAAGGCACATCGATCTCGAGCACGTAGTCCAGCTTCACGCCGGCGGCCTTCATGGCATCGGCTTGCGGAATCGTGCGGGGGAAGCCATCGAACAGGAAGCCGCCTGCGCAGTCGGCCTGGGCGATGCGCTCCTTCACCAGCGCGATGATCAGGTCATCGCTGACCAGGGCGCCGGCCTTCATGACAGCATCCGCCTGCAGGCCCAGAGGCGTGCCTGCCTTGACGGCCGCGCGCAGCATGTCGCCGGTGGAGATCTGCGGAATGCCGAATTGCTTGCAGATGAAGGCTGCCTGGGTGCCTTTGCCGGCGCCGGGGGCGCCCAGAAGAATCAGTCGCATGGGTCTCCTCGTAGTGTCGGGGGTGCTCACGCGCCGGCCCGACTCGGTCAGCGCGGGAGTATCGCACGGGGGCTTTCGGTGGCCTGACGCCACCGGGGGGGGCTCAGTGGGTGAGATGGAAATCGGCGTGAGCGGACGGGCGCCCCGAAGTGCCCCCATCTCGGCGCAAAGCGCAGCCGTAGCGCGGGCTGCGGCGAGCATTGGCGACGACGAGTGGGGAAGGCAGTTCGGGCCGCAAGACGGGCATGCTGAATAGCTTCTCGCCGTCTCAGGCCTGGATGAGGTGTCGCACGCGCGCCAGGTCCTCGGGTGTATCGACGCCGGGGCCCGGTTTCTCACTGCTGATGTGCACAGCGATGCGCTCGCCATGCCACAGCACGCGCAGCTGCTCGAGAGACTCGATCTGCTCCAGCGGGCTCACCGCCAGCGTCGGGAAGCGGCGCAGGAAGCCGGCACGGTAGGCGTACAGGCCCACATGGCGCAGCGCCTGGTTGGGCTGGCCGGCGCCGTCGCGCCACCAGGCGATGGGCGCACGCGAGAAGTACAGCGCCCGCCCCAGCCGGTCGGTGACGAGCTTCACGACGTTGGGGTTGGCGAAGTCGCCAGCATCGGTGAGCGCGTGGGCCACGGTGGCCATGACGCAGTCCGGCTGGGCCGCGAGCGTGGTGGCGCACGCATCGATCATGGCCGGGGCGATCAGGGGTTCGTCGCCCTGCACGTTGACGACGGTGTCGTCGTCGGCCAACTCCAGTTGCTCGACG
>JACCDS011831496.1_pt1 | contig 10967 bp, 3 predicted proteins | sample 7446441 | NCBI WGS metagenome assembly JACCDS01 (sample SAMN15323445, study PRJNA562643) | freshwater metagenome | isolation source: river surface water | place: USA:Blue River Watershed | collected 2017-08-17 | reverse complement strand
GCGTCGTATTCGTAATGGCCGGAGTCGAAGGTGCCGACCACCGTCATCTGCTTGAGGCGCGGCACCACGCCGGCCGGCGTGACCTGGCCGCTGGGCGCCACCAGGGTGACCTTGTCGCCTGGCTGCACGCCGAGCTGGCGCGCCAGGTCACGCCCGAGCACGATGCCGAATTCGCCCGGCACGAGCCTGGCCAGGGCGCCCGCGCGCAGGCCGGCGGCCAGGTCCGTCACCTCGCCTTCGAGCGCCGGATCGATGCCGCGCACGATGGCCCCCTTCATGTCCTCGCCGCGCGCCAGCAGGGCCTGGGTACCGATGAAGGGCGCGGCGCCGATGACCTGCGGGTTGGCCCTGACCTCGGCCAGCGTGCGGGCGACGTCGGGCAGCGCCGCGCCGTAGGGCGAGAAGATCTCGATGTGCGAGACCACGCCCAGCATGCGGTCGCGCACCTCCTTCTGGAAGCCGTTCATCACGCTGAGCACGATGATGAGCGCGGCCACGCCCAGCGCGATGCCCAGCATGGACACGCCCGAGATGAAGGAGATGAAGCCGTTGCGCCGGGTGGCGCGGCCGGCGCGGGTGTAGCGCCAGCCCAGGATGAGTTCGTAAGGTATTTGCATGGAGGGCCTGCTGACCCCCCATTATTCGCGATGTGCGGGCCCGGCCCGGGCCACGGCTGGCGCATGAGGTCCGACCGGGGGATGTGGCGAGACCCGCGCCGGCGTGGCTGCGCTCGCCAGTTCAGCCTTGCACCATGGCGCCATGAATGCCCGAGGCCGGTCGGCCCGGCAAGGCACACGACGCGCGCTCAGGGTTTACCGGAGGCCTTCCCCCGTGTAGGCCGTGTGATACTTGGCCCCGCTGTCAAGTCGCCCTGACCGGCCCCCAGTGTGCCGGCGGAGCGGAGAACGAGTTCAAGGGAGGATGTCATGGATCGTCTGCGTGCGTTGGCCGCCGGGGCCAGGAACGGGCTTTGGTTTTGTGTGGCGCTGCTCGTCAAGCCGGTGATGGCCCTGCTGGGCCTGATCCCCAACTGGGTCAAGCCCCGCGCCTGGTGGTGGCTGCAGGAGAAGCTCGGACCCTACGAGATCTGGGAAGGCCGGCAGAAGCTGTGGCTGGTCGCGGGCCTGCTGGCGGCCCTGTTCGTGTGGAAGAACGGGCCGGCCGGCGGCTGGGCCAGCTGGTGGGAGTGGAACACCTTCAGTGGCGCCAAGCCGGACGCCGTATCCGGCAGCGCGCCGGGCGGGCCATCGGCGGGCAACGCCAATGCGGTGAATCGCAATCGCGCCGGCATCCACGTCAGCGGACCGGAGCGGCCGAATGAGAACGACAGCAAGCCGCGCCCGGTCATCCTGCACTTCCCCATGGCGGCGGCGCCCCTGTCCGGCGTGGGCCAGACGGCCCAGGACGTGACGCTGTCGCCGGAGCTGCCGGGCCAATGGACCTGGACCGCCACCAACCGGCTGGAATTCGTGCCCGAGCAGGACTGGCCCATCGGCGAGCCCTACAAGGTCACGCTGGGCCCCAAGGCTCTGGCGCCCCATGTGACACTCTCTGACAACACCATTGCGTTCCAGACTCCCGCCTTCCAGGTGGACGTGGCGTCCGCCAGCTTCTACCAGGACCCGGAGCAGGTCACCCTGCGCAAGGCGGTGTTCGACGTCCGTTTCTCCCATCCGGTCAACCCCGAGAGCTTCGAGAAGAACCTGAGCCTGCAGAACGACGGCACCTCGACGGGCTTTCTGTCCAAGGTGTTCGACAGGACCAACAAGGCGCCGAAGTTCACGGTCACCTATGACAAGAACCGCCTGGCCGCCTCGGTGCACTCCGAGCCCTTGCCGATCCCCGACAGCTCCGCCTCGGTGACCCTGCTCATCGCCAAGGGCACGCAGCCGCAACGGGGCGAGCGCGGCTTCAACTCGGAGATCCGGCGCTCGGTCAGCATCCCGGGCCTGTACAACCTGGACATCACCGATCTGCGCCACATGATCGTCACCGGCGAGAACGGCGAGCCGGAAAACGTGTTGCAGATCACCGCCGGCATGGCCGTCAAGCAGAGCGAGATGAATCGCGTCGTCAGCGCCTGGCTGCTGCCGGAGAAGCGCAAGAGGGAGGATTCCGAACAGGAAAGCCCCGTCTGGAGCGACACAGGCGACGTGACGGACGAGGTGCTGAAGCAGGCCAAGACGGTGGCGCTGAACCCCATCGCCTCCGAGCGCGAGGCCACCGAGACGCATTCCTACAAGTTCAATGCCGAGCCCGGGCGCTACCTCTTCGTGCGCATCGCCAAAGGGCTGAGCTCGGTCGGCGGCTACCAGCTGGGCGAGGCGCGCAGCAACATCGTGCGCGTCAAGCACTCGGCACCGGAACTGTCCCTCATGAGCCGGGGCTCGCTGCTGGCCCTGTCGGGCGAGAAGAAGCTGCGGATCATCGTGCGTGACCTGCCGGGCCTGCGCTATGAGATCGGCCGCCTGCTGCCACAGCAGCTGCAGCACCTGGTGACGCAGTCGCAGGGCGACATGAGCAAGCCCGAGTTCTATTCCGGCATGACGCCCGACAACCTGACCGAGCGCTTCGAGAAGAAGGTGCCGCTCAGCCTCGCCCGCGGCAAGACGCATTACGAAAGCATCGACTTCGCCGACTACCTGCGCTCCGATGCCTCCGATCGGCGCGGCGTGTTCCTGGTCACCCTCCAGGGCTACGACCCCAAGGCCGGCCCGAACCAGGCCAGCGACTATGTGCCGCGCCCGCGGCGCTACCGTGACGCCGACGAGGGCGAAGGCGAGGAAGGCGGCGAGGAGGAGAACGCATCGAACGAACGCGAGGAGGCGGTCAACCCCGCCTCGGTCCGCGACAGCCGCCTGGTGATCGTCACCGACCTGGGCGTGGTGTCCAAGCAGACGCCGGATGGCGCGCGCGATGTGTTCGTGCAATCGATCGCCAGTGGCCAGCCCGTCGGCGATGCCACCGTGGAGATCTGGGCGCGCAACGGGGGCGTGCTGGTGAGCCAGACCACGGACAACACCGGCCTGGCGCGCCTGCCCAGCGTATCGGGCCTGGCGCGCGAGAAGTCACCGGTAGTGCTGGTGGTGCGCAAGAGCGGCGATCTGAGCTTCCTGCCCCTGAACCGGGCGGGCCGCACCCTGGACACCTCGCGCTTCGACGTCGGCGGCGTGCATGCCGCCGGCCTGCCCAACCGGATCCAGGCCTATCTGTTCTCCGACCGGGGCATCTACCGCCCTGGCGACACCATCAACGTCGGCATCGTCGGCAAGTCGAGCAACTGGTCGCAGAAGCTGGTCGACATGCCGGTGGAGGCGGAGGTCATCGACGCGCGGGGCCTGGTCATCCGCCGCGACAAGCTCAAGCTCGGGGCCGGTGGCATGGCCGAGTTCTCGCACACCACGCAGGACTCCTCCCCGACGGGCAACTACACCATCAACCTGAACCTGGCCCGCGACGCCGGCTCGGCCCTGCCCGGTGCCTCCGTGCCGCCGGCCTTGCGCCTGGGCAGCGTCACCGTCAAGGTCCAGGAGTTCATGCCGGACCGCATGAAGGTGTCGGCCTCGCTGTCCAGCGAGGCCACCGACGGTTGGGTGTCGCCGGCGGACCTGCGTGCGCGGGTCAACGTGCTCAACCTGTTCGGCACCCCGGCCGCGAATCGGCGCGTCGAGGCCTCGTTGACGCTGTCACCGGCCTACCCGGCCTTCCGCGCCTACCCGGATCACAGCTTCAGCGACCCGTCACGGGCCAAGGACAAGTTCCAGACCAAGCTGGAGCGCAAGGACACCAACGAGCAAGGGTTTGCGGAATTCGATCTGGGCCTGCAACGCTACAAGCAGGCGACCTACCAGCTGCATGTGCTGGTCAACGCCTTCGAGCCCGAAGGCGGGCGCAGCGTGGCCGCCGAGGCCGCCAGCCTGGTCTCGGATCGCCCCTATCTGATCGGCTACAAGGCCGACGGCGACCTCGCCTACGTGGCGCGCGACGGCGTGCGCAATGTCTCCTTCATCGGCATCGATCCCAAGGCCAAGAAGATCGCGGTGAAGGATCTGCGCCTGGTGCGGCTGGAGCGCAAGGTGGTGTCCGTGCTGGTCAAGCAGGCGAACGGCCTGTTCAAGTACGAATCCAAGTTCCTGGAGACGGTCTTGAAGGACGACAGCTTCCAGATCGGCGCGGGCGGTGCCAGCGTCGCGCTGTCCACCGGCACGCCGGGCAATTACGCGTACGTGGTGCGGGACGCATCCGGGCTGGAGCTGTCGCGCGTCAATTACAGCGTAGCCGGCACCGGCAACGTCTCGCGCTCCCTGGATCGCAACGCGGAGCTGCAGATGACCTTGAACCGCAAGGACTACGAGCCCGGCGACGAGATCGAGATCAGCATACGCGCCCCCTACGCCGGTGCCGGGCTGATCACGATCGAGCGCGACAAGGTCTACAGCCACAAGTGGTTCAAGACCACCGATACGGCCTCGGTGCAGAAGATCACCCTGCCCAGGAATTTCGAGGGCAACGGCTACGTGTCGGTCCAGTTCACCCGCGATCTGGCCTCGAAGGAGATCTACATGAGCCCGATGAGCTACGGGATCATGCCGTTTGCCACCAGCCTGTCGCGCCGCACCACCCCGGTGACCCTGCAGGCCCCGGACCTGCTCAAGCCCGGGCAGACCGCGAAGTTCACGCTGGAATCCAGGGTGCCGGGCCGCGCGATCGTGTTTGCCGTGGACGAGGGCATCCTGCAGGTGGCCCGCTACCAGTCGCCCGACCCGCTGAAGTATTTCTTCCAGAAGCGGGCGCTGGAGGTCAGCACCCAGCAGACCCTGGACCTCATCCTGCCGGAATTCCGGCGGCTGATGCAGGCGGCCGCACCGGGCGGTGACGCCGAAGGCATGCTGGGCAAGCACCTCAATCCCTTCAAGCGCCGCACCGACAGGCCCGTGGTCTACTGGTCGGGCATCGTCGACGTCGACGGCAAGCGCGAGTTCTCCTACACCGTGCCGGAGAGCTTCAACGGCGCGCTGCGCGTGATGGCGGTCGCCGTGAATGACGACACCGTCGCCGCCACCTCGGCCACCACCACCGTGCGCGGCGACATCGTGCTGCTGCCCAACGTGCCGGTGGCGATGACGCCGGGTGACGAGGTCGAGATCGGCATCGGCGTCGCCAACAACACCCGCGGCTCGGGCAAGGACGCGCCGGTGGCGCTGACCCTGAACGTTGCGCCGGGACTGGAAGTGGTCGGCCCCGCCACGCAGACCCTGAAGATCAGCGAACGGGCGGAGGGATCCACCAAGTTCCGCATCAGGGCCCTGGCCGGGGCCCAGGCCCAGCTGGGCTCGGCCAGCGTGACCTTCAGCGCGCAGGTGAAGGATGCCAAGGCCCGCCTGTCCACCGACGTCAGCGTGCGGCCGGCCTCGGCCTTCGTCACACTGGTGCAGACCGGCATGTTCCGCGGCGAAGCCGAGCTCCAGTCCCTGGGCGAGATGTACCCCAGCTACAAGCGCAGTGAGGCCGCGCTGTCGGGCTCCCCCTGGGCGTTCACGGCCGGACTGATCCAGTACCTGGATGTCTATCCGCATGGCTGCACCGAGCAGATCACCAGCCAGACCTTCCCCGCCATCGTGCTGGCCGGGCAACCGGCGGTGGCCGAACAGTTGCTGAAGTTCGAGCAACCCTCCGCGCGCGGGGCCAAGCGGCCCGATCCGCAGAAGTCGCTCGATCGCTACCTGACGCAAGTGCGGGCGCGGCAGGCAGCGGACGGGGGCATCGCCATGTGGCCTGGCAATCGCTCGGACCTGTTCGCCACCACCTATGTGGTCAGCCTGCTGGTGGAGGCCAAGGACCGCAAGTTCGCGGTCCCGAACGATCTGCTGCAACGCGCCAATGTGTACCTGCAGACGCGCCTGGCGGAAGCCTCGCCGCAGGACTACCAGTGGCGCGTGCAGGCGCAGGCTGCCTATCTGCTGACGCGGCAAGGTGTGGTGGTCACGGCCGCGTTGAACAACCTGCACGAGAACCTGCGCGGCCGCGTCAGCCGGGCCCGCAGCGCCGCCGAGCGCGAGTCCATCGAAAGCGACCAGGGTGCGGTCTACCTGGCCGCCAGCTTCAAGCTGCAAAAGCAGGACAAGATCGCGCAGGAGTTGCTGCAGCCCGCGCTGCGTGACCTGGCGGGCAACACCGATCCCTGGCGGCGCTGGTACTGGAACTACTACTACGACCCGCTCGTCCACCGGGCCACGACCATGCAGCTGGTCGCGCAGCACTTCCCCGGCATGATCCAGCAGTTGCCGATGGATTTCTGGGGGCGCATGGGCAGCGCCATCCGGGACAACTACTACCAGAGCCTGTCCGCGGCGCGCATCCTGCTGGCGGTGGACGCCTATGCCGCCGCCGCCACGCAAGCGGCCGCAGGCAAAGTGGGCTTGGCGGCGCTGGACCGGGCCGGCGTCGAGAAGGCGATTGCGCTGCCGCAGCAGTTTGCGCTGGCCCAGCTCGCCGTGCCGCCGGACGCCACCAGGCTCAAACTCAGCAGCGGTGGTGAGCTGCCGCTGTTCTACTCGTGGTCAGAGTCCGGCTACGAGATGAACCTGCCCAAGGAGGCCGTGAGCAAGGGGCTGGAGATCGTCCGCGAGTTCCTGGACGCCAAGGGCGCTGTCGTCAGCGAGGCCACGGTGGGCGACGAGCTCACCGTGCGCGTGCGCGTGCGCGTGCGCTCGAATGATCGCAGCGATGTGTCCCAGGTGGCGCTGGTCGATGTCCTGCCCGGCGGCGTCGAGCCGGTGCTGACCGCGCCGTCGGACAGCGACGAGCCCGACACGCCGATCTGGCGCCGGCGACTGGGCGGCAAGAGCACCTGGGACATCGAATACGCGGACATCCGCGAAGACCGCGTGATCTTCTACGGCTCGGTCAACCGCGACATGACCGAGGTGACCTACACGGTGCGCGCCACCAATGCGGGCGAGTTCGTGGTCCCGGCCGCCTATGGCGAGGCCATGTACGAGCGCCGCATCTTCGCCCGCTCGGCCGCCGCCCGGCTCAAGATCCATCCGGCGAAGCAATGAGATGGCTGGGCTCGGTACGGCAGACCTGGCAGCGTCAAGCCATCCGCCGGGCGGTCGGCGGCAGGCGCCTCCGTGTCGGGCTGATCACCGGCGCGACACTGGCGCTCGCCCTGGCCCTGCCGCGGCTCCTGCCCAAGGAGCCCCTGTCGGCGCTGGCGCCCTCCTCGCGCAGCGTGCTGGCGACCAACGGCGATCTGCTGCGCCTGACCCTGGCAGCGGACGAGCAGTATCGCCTGTGGACACCGCTGGAGGAGATCGCCAGCCCGATGCGCGAGGCCATGCTGCTGTACGAGGACCGCTGGTTCGACTGGCACCCGGGCGTCAACCCCTGGGCCCTGGTGCGCGCCGCCGCCACCACGATGACGGGATCGCGCCGCGTGGGCGGCTCGACCCTCACGATGCAGCTCGCCCGCCGCGTGTACGGGCTGGACACGCGCGACGTCGCCGGCAAGCTGCTGCAGATCGCACTGGCGCTGTGGCTGGAGGCGCGCTACAGCAAGCGCGACATCCTGGAGGCCTACCTGAACTACGCGCCCTTCGGCGGCAACGTCGAAGGGGTCGGCGCGGCAAGCCGGGTGTACCTGGGCAAATCGGCGCAAGCCCTGAGCGTGCCGGAAGCCTTGAACCTGGCCGTCATTCCGCAGAACCCGCGCAAGCGGCTGGGCCCGGATGGCGGCGCCAACCAGACCGCGGCCCTGCGCGAGGCCCGCGGCCGCCTGGCGCGGGTATGGGCCCGGCAGCACCCCGAGGACGCGCGCTTTGCCGAGGATGGCGCCTTGCAGATGTCCTTCGGGTCGCGGTCCCGGCTGCCGTTCCGGGCGCCGCACGCGGTCGATTTTCTGCTGCGGGAGACGCGGGAGCGCGTCGTGCGTTCCTCGATCGACCCGGCGATGCAATCGGTCGTGGAGCGCCTGGTCAGCGAGTATGTGAAGTCGCGGGCCGGGACCGGCATCCAGAACGCGGCGGCCTTGCTGGTGGATGCCTCGACGATGCAGGTCAGGGCCCTGGTCGGTTCAGCCGACTACCACAACGCCGACATCGCCGGGCAGGTCAACGGCGTGTTCGGCAAGCGCTCGCCGGGCTCGACGCTGAAACCCTTCATCTACGGCCTGGCGCTGGACCAGGGCCTGATCCACTCGGCCTCCATCCTGAAGGATGCCCCCAGGAGCTACGGCGCGTTCTCACCCGAGAACTTCGACGGCCGCTTCTCCGGCCCCCTGTCCGCACAGGAAGCGCTGATACGCAGCCGCAACGTACCGGCCGTGGACCTGGCCTCACGCCTGAGTCGCCCGAGCCTGTATGACTTCCTCAAGCTGGCCGGCGTGCAGCGCCTGGCCTCGGAAGCGCATTACGGCCTGTCGCTGGTGCTGGGCGGTGGCGAAGTCACCATGGCGGAGCTCGCCCAGCTCAACGCCATGCTGGCCAACCGCGGCAAATGGCAGGCCCTGCGCTACCTGAGCACGGAGCCCGCCGAGCCAGCCGCCGCGCTGACCCTGATGAGCGCGGCGGCCGCCTACATCACGCTGGACATGCTGCGGCAGACCCCGCGTCCCGATACCTACGCCCCGGCCCGGCCGGCCGTCGCCTGGAAGACGGGCACCTCCTGGGGCTTCCGGGATGCCTGGACAGCCGGTGTGTTCGGCCGCCATGTGCTGGTCGTGTGGCTGGGCAATTTCGATGGCGCGGGCAATCCCGCCCTGATCGGCATCGAAGCCGCGGCACCGCTGTTCCTGCGCATCGTCGACGCGCTGCGGGCCGAGCGGCTGGAGCCCGGCGAAATCGCCTACGCCCAGCCGCCGGATCTGCAGCGCGTCGAGATCTGCACCGCCAGCGGCGACCTGCCGAATGAAGCCTGCCCGGCGCGCTCGCCGGCCTGGTTCATCGCCGGCAAGTCCCCCATACGCAAGAGCACGCTGCATCGGGCGGTGCTGATCGACAGCCGCACCGGCCACATGGCCTGCCAGCCGGGGCCGCACACCCGCACCGAGGTCTTCGAATACTGGCCCTCGGACCTGGCGGCGGTCTACCGGCTGGCCGGCCTGCCCCTGCGCCGTCCTCCCGCCGACCGCTGCGGCCACGCCGCGGAGCTGCCCGCGCCGCCGAGCATCGTGTCGCCCCTGCGCGGGGTGATCCACATGCGCCGCCTGGCCCGCGCCGAGCCCCTCCACCTGCGGGCCGAGACCGGGTCGGGCAGCAGCCACCTGATCTGGTTCGTCGACAACGCCCTGATCGGCCAGAGCAAGCCGGGCGAGCCCCTGGCCTGGAACCCCCCGCAGACGGGCAAGTACCTGATCCGCGTCGTCGACGACCAGGGTCAGTCCGACAGCCGCGAAATCCAGTTTGAATTGACGGACTGAGCGCCGTGGCATCGGTGCGCGGATCGGGCCGACAATAGCGGCATGCACGTGCTGATCCCTTATGCCCTGAGCGACGACGCGGCCGCGCGCGAGGCCCTGCGCACCCTGCAACTGCCCCGGCTGCAGGCACTGCTGTCCCGCCTGAGCCCGCACACCGCGGCCGAACTCCCGCCCGACAGCCCCGTGGCGGCTCATGAACATGTCCATGCCGGCCTGCTGGGCCTGGCGCCGCAGGCCCCGGCCTGGGCCGCGCTGCGCGCGCACGAGCTGGGCCTGGAAGGTGCGGAACGCGATGCCTGGGCCTTCATCACGCCCAGCCACTGGGAACTGGGCCAGGCCCGCGTGACCTTGCGCGATCCGCAGGCGCTGGACCTGCGGCCGGACGAATCGCAGGCCCTGCTGGCGGCCATGCAACCCTATTTCGACGAGGACGGCATCCTGCTGCACTACGAGCAGCCGCTGCGCTGGCTGGCGCAGGGCGAGCCACTGCGCGGCCTGGTCAGCGCCACGCCGCAGCGCGTGATCGGGCGCGACGTCGCCCCCTGGCTGCCGGCCTCGCCCCTGCTGCGCCGGCTGCAGAACGAGATGCAGATGCTGCTCTACACCCACGCGGTGACCGCGGCACGCAGCGAGCGCGGCGCGCTGGCCGTCAACTCCTTCTGGCTCAGCGGCAGCGGCGCCCTGGCCGAAGCCCCGGGCCGGCCGCCGCCGCTGCAGGTGCTGGAGGCACTGACGCCGGCCGCCCGGCAAGGCGACTGGGCGGCCTGGGCGCAAGCCTGGGCCGTGCTCGATGCGCAACTGCAGCCGCTGCAGCAGGCCCTGGACGCCGGCCAGGACGTGCGGCTGACCCTGTGCAGCGAACTCACGGCCCGGCACTACACGCCTGCGCCACGCGGCCTGCTGGCACGCCTGCGCCAGCGCATCCGGCCCGCGCGCCTGTCTGAGATACTCCTCGCCTCATGAAGATCGTCACCCGCGACATCCCGCCGCGCGCCGCCTGGGCGCTGGAACAGGCCGGCATCCACCCGCTGCTGGCGCGCCTGTATGCCGCCCGCGGCGTCGCCAGCAAGGACGAGCTGGACGACGCGCTGGCGCGCCTGCTGCCGCCGGCCACCCTGAAGGGCGCGGCCGAGGCCGCCGTGCTGCTGGCCGACGCCATGGGCCAGAACAAGAAGCTGTGCATCGTGGCCGACTACGACTGCGACGGCGCCACCGCCTGCGCGGTCGGCATCCGCGGCCTGCGCATGCTGGGGGCGCAGCAGGTGGGCTATCTGGTGCCCGACCGCGTGGTCGACGGCTACGGCCTCACCGCCCCGATCGCGCGCCGCGTCAAGGACAGCGGCGCCGAGGTGCTGATCACCGTGGACAACGGCATTGCCAGCGTGGAAGGCGTGGCGGTGGCACGCGAGCTCGGCCTGCAGGTGCTGGTGACCGACCACCACCTGCCCGGGCCCGCGCTGCCAGAGGCCGATGTGATCGTCAACCCGAACCAGCCCGGCTGCGCGTTCGAGAGCAAGGCACTAGCCGGCGTCGGCGTGATGTTCTACGT
>JACCDS010064463.1_pt1 | contig 10969 bp, 19 predicted proteins | sample 7446441 | NCBI WGS metagenome assembly JACCDS01 (sample SAMN15323445, study PRJNA562643) | freshwater metagenome | isolation source: river surface water | place: USA:Blue River Watershed | collected 2017-08-17 | reverse complement strand
TCATGAGGTTCATGCGGCACCCCCGACGAGCTGCGCGTCCGTGATGTCGATGACATTGGCTGGCCGGCGGTCCATCAGCTCATCGACCCACGCCTGATCGGCAGCCTGGCGCGCGGCCTTCGACTGCGGCATGACCACGCCCGGCTTCTGCCCGGCAACCCAGTCGGCCTTGAAGCCCTGCCAACCACGGGCGCAGCACAGCGCCAGCGCATCGGCCAGGCCCATGCCGGCCTTTGAGGCTTCGCGCTGGATACCGTCCAGGGCGGTCTGGGTCAGCGGAGCACGCTTGGCCTTGCGGATGGCCTGGAAGTCCGCCCACACCGATTCGGAAACACCGTCCGGCCGAACAGCGGGGCGAGTGCGCGCAGCGGGCTTTTCATCTACTACGTCAGTAGTAGATGTATCTCTTCTCTTTTCTTCTCTAGGTAACGCATCGCTAACGGTCTCAGCGTTACCTGTCGCGTTAGCTTTCGCGTTCGCCTTGTGGTGCGCAACGCGCTTGGCCGTGAGGGCGCGGCTCTTCGCAGTGTTTCCGTTGTGCCGGTCGAAGTTCGGCAGGTTGATCCCGGACTCATGGATGCACAGCCACCCGACCGATCGCATTGCTTCGCAGAAGCCGGTAACGCCGACAATGCGATCAAGTAGCGCCGTGGTAACGCCCGCAGCGTTACCGTCAGTCGTCTGCTGGTCGAACCAGCGCCAGACGCGGAACAGCTTGCCGACCGTCAAATCGGCATCGTCCCAGCCCATCCTGGCCGTGATCGCCAGCACCTCGGACTTCTCCGGGGTGCAGGCCTCCATCTTCAACCACTCGCCCGCCATGCTCAGGCGCTTTCGGGCTCAGGCCGGGTCTTCGACATGCGCGGCTCCTTGAACCACTCAGGGCGCAGCACCTTGAGCTGCCAGATGCGACGATCGGGCAGTTCTTCGCCCCACTGGGACACCGCGCCAGGGGTGATCCCGAGCAAAGAGGCCAGCGCGGAAGAGCCCCCGGCAAGTTCGATTGCTTTCTGTGTCTTCATGCACCGTAATTTAGCACACTAAACGACATAAGTGAAGTAAGCTAAATGTTTTAGGAAGCTAAAATGAAAACTATGACCCTCGCAGAACGCATCCGTGAGGCGATTCAGCACTCGGGCAAGAGCCAAGCGCAAATCGCCACAGAGACCGGCAAGAGCCCCGGTGCAGTGACGCAATGGCTCGACGGCAGCACCAAGAGCCTGCGCGCTGACACGGCGGCAGCGTTGGAGCGAGCGACCGGCTACAACGCGACATGGCTTGTCACTGGTAAGGGGCCAAAGCTGGCTGCAAACCTGCCGAACGTCGTCCCTGCCCCCGTGGGCGCGCGATCGATCCCGCTCATCAGCTATGTGCAGGCCGGCACCTGGACTGAAGCGACGGACCCATACGCCATGGGTGCGGCGGGTGAATGGCTGCTTACTGATTTAGAACTGTCGAGCAACGCCTTCGCGCTCGAAATTAAGGGCGACTCGATGCTTCCTGAGTTCAAGCCGGGCGATCGGGTCATCATCGACCCGGCGGTCGCACCGCAGCCCGGCGACTATGTTGTCGCCAAGAACGGCGAGGACGAAGCCACGTTCAAGAAGTACCGGCCGCGCGGCATCAACGAGCGTGGTGACGTGGTGTTCGAGCTGGTGCCGCTCAATGAAGACTATCCGTCGATGCGGTCCGATGTGACTCCCATCCGCATCGTCGGGACGATGGTGGAGCACAGGAAATACAGGAGAAGAGGATGAAATTTGCTCTATTGCTGTCAGCCGCATTGCTTGCGGGTTGTGCCAATCCCAACCTGGTAGGCCTGCGCGGGGACAAGCTGGATACGCGATATGGCCTTCAAGATAGACGGGCGGCAAAAATGCACATCAAGCAATTTGGCGATCAAGTTCCACCAGGCTACACGAAGACAAAGATTTACCAAGTTGAGCGGTGCAACCAGTACGCGCAAGACGAGAAGCCGTCGAAGCAGACATTGACGGACGATCTGATTATGTTGGCCTATGCAGAAGGTGCTGATGCTATCTCTGACATCAGATTTGATTCGGAATCAGCAATCCTTAAGAACTGCTGGACCGTAGAACGCGCGTCTGGAATGTTTTGGATTAGTACATCCACCCCTCGCTAAAAAATATTTGACGCTATCCCAATGAGCGCGCAAATTAAACTACCGTCCGTTTGGACGATAGACCAATACATTCGCCCTATACAGGTAGAGCATGGTGGGCAAATGGCGCAGACGCACTTGGCATTGGTGCGAAGCGCTAATGGCACACCTGTACGCGGGTATGTCAAGCACTACGGTGCGCAACACCCTAGAGGTTTGTTCAATGAATGGTTCGGGTATACCGTTCAATCGGCCATGGGTGTCCCGCAACCAGATTGCGCGCTGATGCCTGCGCCGCTGCCAGGAACACAGTTGGTTGCTTGGGCTTTTGTTAGCCTTGAGCCGTTACCTACGTTTCAAGGAACACCCAAGCAGTTGTATCGATTGGATGATCCCGCACAACACCACGATTTAGTGAAGCGTCTCATGGCTTGCGCAGCCCTGCCTCTATTAGTTGCAGCAGATCAGTTGCTAGGCAATAGCGATCGCAACATGGGGAATCTGGTGTTTACTGGAAAGAATCAGTTTGTCGCCATTGACCAAGGCGGCATATTGGGTGGGCTGAACTGGCAATTGGCTGATTTATGGTTTACACAACAATGGGCATTGTCGAAGCCAATTGAGGCACTTGTGCCGATAAGCAGCTTGAGTGCCAGTCAGAAAAATGCTCTTTATGCAGCGGCAGAACTGGTGCAGCAGGCGTTCTTTGATTTGCAACACGAACTCAAAGCGGCCATGGGTGCTGATAACCTTGATGTGAATGTTGCCATACAGGCAGTGTGGTGGCGGGCCTTGGCCCTTGCAGAATGGTTCCGCAATAGGTTAAATTTACTCTGATGCAGCCTATGGAATTTTTACCAAACCCGACGACCACGTCCATGCAGCAGGCCGGTGTGGTGATGGTCGTGCGCTGCGTGCCCGATTTGTTCACTGGAGAACGTCTGAACATTGGCGTGGTTGCCATTGACAACACTGGGCGACGACTGGCCAAGATGATTTCTGAGCCAGGGCGACTTGACTGCCTGTACGGTGATGCCGCCAACAATGTGCTATGGCTGGCCAAAGCTGCCGAGGAAGCCTTCCTCAAATGCGCCTCAATGCCAAGCCCACAGATCATCATTGACGATCCAGCCCCGTACTACAACAGCAGCTTGGAAGATGTGCTGAACAACGTCTTCGCCGACCAGATCACGGTTGCTCTACCTCGACGTCAGGACGCGACGAAAAAAGCGTTGGACGATGAGTCCGCTTGGCTGGAGGTCTCAAACCAGATCAAGCTCATGAAGGGATTGCGCGCTGACGTGATTGCAAACACGCCTCATGTCTTGATTGAGACAGAGCGCGGAACAAGAGCCGTGACTGCGCAGTTACAGCCTGCTCATGGTGTTGGCACGGTGCGAAGTGCCGACTATTCGCCCGCCACACTCAAAACACATCTGATGGATAGTCTGCTGGACCTGGAGTGTGCTGCCAGATACAGGAACAAGCGCGGTATGGGGATTTTCATCTTGCGGCCAGATCGCGAGACGGTCAAATCAGCTGGAGCAATCGATGCAGTGATTGACAGCGTCGCTTTCCGGGCACCACGCACTCTGCATTTGGAAGTATCGCAGGACAGCCACATCCTGGCTGAGTCCGTTGCAGAGTGGGCGGAGAGCATGTCCTCCTAATCATCTACACAGCCTGAAATCTCAACCCGCCCTGGCGGGTTTTTGCCTTGACTCATCAGGTGTCAAAATGATGAGCATGAAAGAGCCGCCAACTCAGCATTGGAGCGCCCGAAGGGAGGCGTGGAAAGACCGCCTACGACTCTTGCTCGCCGTGACAGGGCTTGTCTGCCTTGCTGGCGTCATCTTGGCACTCGTTCTACCTGACCCGGACGCTCCAAGTCAGTCTCGCTACGAACAATGTCTGGACCATGCGGCCGACAAAGCTCAAGGCGCTGTAGCGATCTTCAACGCCATACGGTGGCAGAAGTGCGAAAAGCTCAAGCCACCTTCCGCTCCGGCCGCAGTGTTTTTTGATGACCTTATTCCAAGCCAACACGTCGCTGGGACGGCACCACGCGCGGCAGCCTTCCTTGACGCTCCGTTAAAGCCCGTGACTGATGCCGAGCTGCTGAAGCAACTCAACAGCCACGGCGGTCGGCCCCTGACTTTTCGCGGATACCCATGCACTGTCGATTGCTCGGGCCATGCCGCAGGCTACAACTGGGCGCAACGCAAAGACATTGACGATGAAGATGACTGCACAGGGCGATCGCAGTCGTTCATCGAAGGCTGTCTGGCCTACGTAGAAGAGCGCCGCTGATTCCAGACGACAAGCCAGCCCCACAGGACCCGCCTCGGCGGGTTTTTTTTCGTCCGGCGTCTGGGTTTTTCCCAGTCTACTGAACTTTCCTAATTTAGGGCGCTTTACTTCTATCGTTTAGTGTGCTAAATTAAACTCCATCGCAACTCAACGCGAGACGACCAAGGCCAAGCGATACGTGGCCGAAGCCGACAGGAAGCAAAGGCGGGTCTAGGGGCAGTGCTCCGAAGCGGTTGAAGCGATGAAACCAAACGATGGAGTGAACATGAACCAAGAACTTCGCTCCGTACCGAAGCAGCTCACCGCAGCACCAGGCACGGACACAACCTTGCACGCATCGGGCTTCAGCCCGTATCTGCTCGAACGCCTCTACCACCGCCTGGGCTCGCCTGGCTGGTACTGGCCGACCGTCCTCGTGCTGCTGCTCGTGCTGATCGTGCTGGGCAGCTCAGTCGCCCCCGAAGCGGAGCTACTGACATGAGCAAGCAGATCGTTCTGGCTTGCGCTGGACTCAACCCCGACAAGAAAGCCCCCTTGTGTGAGCGACACGACGAGTGCGCCCACTACGAAGAGTGGTGGGCGAGCGCTGAGCAGCGCCAGTGGTCCATGAACCTGTGCACGGAGGCCGGCGGCGAGTTCCGCATGTTTACCGGCTGGAGGCCGCTGGTCCGCGCAGGCGTCAAGGTCGAGTTCGCCATGCGCTCCGCACAAGGGGAGCTGTTCGCATGAGCGCGCAGCGTCCTGCCAGCGTGGCCAAGGTCGGCCGCCGCACACCCAAGCACCCGCAACCGCTGCGCGCCCAGCGCCATCGCGGCTACCTGCGCCACTTGGCGCGCGCCATGTTGCTTGCGATCGCGGCCATGTTCATCAGCGCCGTGACGGTCGCGCTGATGGCTCGATGAATCACCACAAGGAAAACCCATGAACGCAATCACCAAACACGAAGCTGCCGCGCTGCCTGCGCTGCAAATGAACGAAGGAGAGCTGATCGAAGTGCTCGCCACCAGCCTCTACCCTGGCGCGCAAGTCACGTCGATCAAGATGGTCCTCGGCTACTGCAAGGCCGCCGGCTTGGACCCGATGCAAAAGCCCGTGCACATCGTCCCCATGTGGGACAACAAGGCCGGCACGATGCGCGATGTCGTGATGCCTGGCATCGGCCTGTACCGCACCCAGGCCGCACGCTCTGGCGAATGCGCTGGCGTCTCCGAACCCGAGTTCGGACCGGACGTGACCGAGATGATCGGCGGCCAGCAAATCACCTTCCCCGCCTGGTGCCGCGTCACAGTCAAGCGCCGCCTGCCGACAGGAGAAGTCGTGGACTTCACCGCCAAGGAATTCTGGAAGGAAAACTACGCGGTCAAGGGTGGCAAGGACAGGAGCATCGCCCCGAATGCGATGTGGACCAAGCGCCCCTACGGCCAGATCGCCAAGTGCGCCGAAGCCCAGGCCCTGCGCAAGGCGTTCCCCGAGATTGGCAGCGAGCCCACCGCCGACGAAATGGCCGGCAAGTCGCTGCACGAGGACGACACCGTGATCGACGCCAGTACGGGGGAAATCACTGGCCGCAAGCCAGCCGTGGCCATGCCCGCGCGCAAGCCTGCGCCAGCACAAGAGCACACCGTCAGCGACGCGCAGCCCAAGGCAGAAGCCAGTGTGCAGCAGCAGGCGCAGCAGACCAATGGCGCACCGGCCACCGTTGGCGAAGTCGCCTACATCCTCAAGAAGATCAACGCCAAGGGCGTGACGATTCCCCAGGCGCGCGAAATGGCTGGCCTGCCTGAAGGCGAAAACCTGGAAGGTCTGACCAAAGACGGGTTTGTCGCCCTGAAGGACGCACTGGCATGAGCGGTCTGACCTTTGACGAGGCGACGCACACCTACCGGTACAACGGCAACGTCGTGCCGGGCGTGACGACCATCCTCTCGCCCCTCACCGACTTCAGTCGCGTACCGCCGCACGTCCTGCGCGCCGCCGCCGACTTCGGTACCGCCGTGCACCTGGCCTGCGAGCTGGACGACCTCGGCACGCTGGACGTGGACGCACTGGACCCAGCGCTCGCGCCCTACCTTGCGGCCTGGCGCAAGTTCAGCGCCGACCATGCAGTCGAGTGGACGCTGATCGAGCAGCCGGTCTACCACAAGGCGCTCGGGTACGCCGGAACGCTGGACCGTCTCGGGAACGTGAAGGGCCTGGCCACCGTGCTCGACATCAAGAGCAGCGCGCAGCTCTACCCAAGCGTCGGCCCACAGCTCGCGGCCTACCAACAGGCCGCAGAGCATCCGACCGTGCAGCGCATGGCCGTGCAGCTCAAGAGCGACGGCACCTACACCGCGAAGACCTACACGGACCCGACCGACTGGCCGGTGTTCGCCTCCCTTCTCACGCTGCGCACCTGGTGCGCGCGCCACGACATCACCCCCAACTTCAAGGACTGAACCATGGACACCAAGACCCAAGACACCATCGCATACGACGCCAGCAGCGCGATCGTTCTCGCCGGCAAGGCGCAATCGGCACTGGCCAGCGCCAGCGACTTCGTGATCGACAGCCACACGATGTTCGAGCTGGCCAGCGACGACCTCAAGCAGGTCAAGGCGCTCCAGAAGGAAGTCGAAGAAAAGCGCACGAGCATCACCGGACCGCTGAACCAGGCGGTCAAAGCAGTGAACGACTTGTTCCGCGCGCCCAAGGACTACCTGGACAAAGCAGAAGCCACGCTCAAGCGCGCCATGGTGACGTGGACCACCGAGCAGGAGCGTCTGGCCGCCATCGCACGCGCCGAAGCAGAGGCCGCAGCCCGCGCCGAACGTGAGCGCCTGGCCGCCATCGAGCGCGAGCAGCAGGAAGCCGCACGCAAAGCCCAGGAAGAAGCGCAGGCCGCCGCCGCTGCCGGCAACCAGGAAGCCGCAGCGCGCGCCATGATCCAGGCCCAGGCCGCGCAGGAGCAGGCAGCAATGGCCGCCGTGACTGCAAACGTCGTCACCGCCGCGCCAGCCGTCGAGGCACCGGCCAAAGTCTCAGGCATCAGCGGTCGCATGACCTTCAGTGCCGACGTGACAAACCTCTTGGAGCTGGTGAAAGCCGTCGCCGAAGGCAAGGCCCCCATCGAGGCGATCCAGGCCGACATGAAGTTCCTGAACGCCCAGGCTCGCGCATTCAAGAATCCAGGTCAGCTCTACCCAGGTGTCATCACCATGGTCGAGCGCAGCATTTCCGCACGCGCTGCCTGAAGGGAAGTCCCATGAAGCAGTCGCAAACCGAGTGGATTTTGACCAGGCTGAAGCACGGCCCCGTCACCGCGATCGACGCGCTCGACGGCTGCGGCTGCTTCCGACTGGCTGCCCGGATCAATGACCTGCGCCAAGCAGGCTACGACATCGAAACCAAAACCCTTGAACTGCCCAACGGCAAGCACGTCGCGCAGTACCACCTGAAAGAGAAAGAGACAGCGACATGCTGAACCAAGTCCAGATCATCGGCCGCGTCGGCAAAGACCCCGAAGTCCGATACCTCCCCAGCGGCGAAGCCGTCGCCAACTTCTCCGTGGCCACCACCGAGAAGTGGAAGGACAAGCAGTCCGGCGAGCTGCGTGAAGAGACCGAATGGCACCGCATCAGCACCTTCGGCCGCCTGGCTGAAATCGTCGGCGAGTACGTCAAGAAGGGCGGGCTCGTCTACGTGAGCGGGAAGATCAAGACCCGCAAGTACACCGACAAAGACGGCTCGGAAAAGTACGCGACCGACATCCGCGCGAACGAGCTGAAGTTGCTCAGCAGCCGCGAGAACAACCAAGGGGGAGAGCGCGCGCCCCGGCCCAGCACCGCCCAACAGCGTCCAGCGCCAGCCGCACAAGGGTCCGGCTTCGACGACATGGACGACGACATACCGTTTTGACCGATGAACAACCTACCCCATGACGTGACCCGCTGCCGGCCGCAATCGGCGAGCTTGCAGTGCGCAAACTGCAAACGCTGGGCAGATCATCCCGAACAGGTTTTCGGGAACATCACACCGCTGGTCAACGCCGCCAGGCCGCGCGATCCGTCCTGCATGTATGTGCCCATCAGCCTATTGCCGGAGGCGGCATGAGCGTCCAGCAAGACATCCTCATGCGCCGGTTCATCTTCCAGCGCAATCAGGACGTGTCGGGTACATCTGGGACTGGCATCGTCGCCGAAGGCATCCAGTTCACGGACGGCACCGTGGCCGTGCGCTGGCGCTCGATGTTGGCCAGCCACGTCATCTACCCCAACGTGCACACCGCCGAGCACATCCATGGCCACGGCGGAGCCACCAGACTCAAATGGATTGATTGATGAAATTCGCGGAGACCATTGGCGACCTGCGCCGCAGACAGATCGCCGGAGAGATTCACAAGCCCTTGCGCTCATTCGCAGAGCTGTGCCAAGAGCTGGGCGTCGCGCCCCGAACCATGAGCGGCAAGCTCGTGCGCAAAGACGCCCCCAAACCGAAGACCGTTCACCGATCAAACGGCGCAGGCAAGCAGAGCTGGTACGACCCTATCGAGTTCCGCGAGTGGTGGAAGCGCGTCCAGGAGGAAGCATGAACACCTGGCCAGACGGCACACCCAAGAGCCAGAGCAACGCCTTCTCATGGAGCGGCGCTTCCACGATCGGGCAGGCCATCCAGCGCAACGCCGACAAGTCCAAGACCGTGACCGAATCAGTCAACAGGATGCGCGCCAAAGGCAAGGACCTCTCAACAATCCCCGGCCTGAGCGACCGCAGCGAAAAGCATGAGCGCGACCCGAAGCGCTTTGTTGTTGGAAAGAAGAAGAAATGACGACGACCGTTGAAACCATCGACTCGGACGAGTGCGCAGCCCTGCTTCGCTGCACCTCCGAGCAAGTCGAAGAGCTGGCCCGTGCCGGCGAGATTCCTGGCTTGAAGATCGGCCGGAGCTGGCTATTTGTCCGCTCCGACCTTTTGGCCTACCTGGCAGAGAAAGCCCGCCGTGAAGCAGACGAGCGCCGGGCCAAGCGCCAGCCCGGCGTGGTGCAGCTCACTGCGAAGCCGAAGCGCCGGCAACCTCCGCCGCTGATGTTGCCCACAGCCTAGCGGCCAGGTCAGACCCTCGGAATGACGCATACCGCTGGGCCATGGTCGAATTGCTCGACCAGCCCATGATGCGGTTGACCTCTTCCAGACGGAACATCCAGTTGCCCGTGGCGTCCTTCAGCTCCAGCCAGCGGCATGTGGCCTCGTGCCGCAAGTCGTGCTCGTGCAGGCCAACGATCCCCGCATACTCGAATGCCAGCCGGTACCGGAAACTCAGACGCTGGCTGACCTTCTTGATTGGCAGGTCCGGCTCTTCATCCATGAACGGGAATAGGTGCGCACTGGGCAGCATCGGCCGCGTGCTCAGGTAGTTGACCAGAGCTGCATGCGCCTCGGGTCGCATGGGCACATCGCGGAAGGACACCTTGCCGCGCCACTGCTTGCTGTTCTGCACCCGGATCACCTTCGCATCCATGTCCACCTGGCCGCGCGTCAGCGTGTACGCCTCCTTCAGGCGCAGCCCCGTGTTCACGATCAGCAGGTACATCGTCAGCAGGGCGTTGCCCCCTTTGAGCTGAAGCCCGCGCTGCTTGTCCTCACGCTGATGGCCAGACAGGACCGCGACGATCTTCTCGTGCTCTCCAGGATTCAGCCGTCGATCGCGCGCGACGTTCTCCTTGGCCTTCCCGCCAGCCGCTTCGGCCAGCTTCGCATCGACCTCGGAATAGTTGGCGTACCCCTTGGGCAGCAGGCGCGTCGGGTTCTGCATCACCACGTCGGGATGATGGCGCAGGTACTCGTCGATGGAACGCCCCAGAGCCTGGACCCGGTGCTTGATGGATGTCGGCGTCAGATTGTTCTTGACCTTCAGCCGCTGCACATACTCCATGAGCCACTTGTAGCTGGCATCGGCCAGGCGCACGGACCCGACCTCCATGACCAGCGAGCCCAGGGCGGATTGCTGGGTCGGCGCGGGCAGCCCGCTATTCATCCAGGCCCGCACCACATGGGCGAGCGTCACCGTGTTCTTGGGCGCAGCCTTCAGCAGCTCGGCCGGCGGCGCGATGTCCGCCATCTTCATCAGTCGCCACTGGTCGGCGTAGGCGTTGGCCTCGGCCTCCGTGTCGAATGTGAAATACTTGCGGCCACCAGGAAGCGATGGATGCCGCAGCCCGATTTCCCACTTGCCCGAAGGCTTCTGTCTTGCTCTTGCCATGCCGGTCCCCGTCTCGTTCAGACGGCTATGCTATCCGATCGGCGGCGTCTCAGCCGCCATTTTGTGGCGGCTGGAGCTGGTTTTCAGGCTATTTGAGCTGGGAAGGGCACCCGAAGAAGTGATGCAAGTTGTTGATTTCAAACAGATTCAGCACATGGCCGAATGTGGACTTAACGGCTACAAGATTGAATTGATCCAGCGGCCCAGCATGGCCGGCGGCACCGGCCTGAACGGCTGATCAGAGCGCTTCGCCGCGCGGGCCGCGGCCCATGAGCACCTGCACGGCGTCAAAGGCCTTGA
>JACCDS011442262.1_pt1 | contig 10970 bp, 9 predicted proteins | sample 7446441 | NCBI WGS metagenome assembly JACCDS01 (sample SAMN15323445, study PRJNA562643) | freshwater metagenome | isolation source: river surface water | place: USA:Blue River Watershed | collected 2017-08-17 | reverse complement strand
CGCGAGCCTTGAGAGACTGGCCAGATCGGACATCCCCACCCCCAAATTAATTTGCACCAACCTAAGAGTTAAAGAATCCGCAAAAAACTGTGTTCAAACGAGATGAAACGGTTATTTTTTGGACGAAGGCGGGATTATAACCCGCCAAGGGATTCCGGGACTACCCGTGCCAGGCAGGCGCGCGGCGACCATGCCAAGGGAGCGCCAAGCTTGCCGAATCGCTATCAATGGCTGCTCCGGCGGCGGCCGCGCCCGTGTTTCCATCAGGGGATTTCGTTTGGGGCAACCGGCGATTGCACTAAAATATGTGCTCAGTCAGATTGACCCATCCCATGCCGAAAAAGAATCCTGCGGAACAGCCCGTCGCCACCTTTGAAGAGGCGATGGACGAGCTTGAGCAACTCGTCGCGAAGATGGAGTCCGGCGAGCTGCCGCTGGAAGCGTCGCTCGCGGCTTACCAGCGCGGCTCCGAACTCGTGAAACATTGCGCCGCCCAGCTCGAGCGCGTAGAAAAACAGATCAAGGTCCTCGAGGGAGATATGCTCAAGCCCTTCGACGCCGGGGACAACGAGGACGACGACGAATGACCACCGATTTTGCCGGCTGGCGCACGCAAGTGCAGTCGGCCATGGAGGCGGTGCTGGACCGGCACCTGCCGGCGGCATCGCAGCAGCCGTCCCGCTTGCACGACGCGATGCGCTATGCGGCGATGGATGGCGGCAAGCGGGTGCGCGCACTGCTGGTGTTCGCCGCCGGCGAGCTGTTCGACGCGCCGCGCGATGCGCTGGAGCGCGCCGCGGCGGCAGTGGAAATGATCCATGCCTATTCGCTGGTGCACGACGACATGCCCTGCATGGACGATGATGACCTGCGGCGCGGCAAGCCCACGGTGCACAGGAAGTACGATGAGGCGACCGCACTGCTGGTCGGCGATGCGCTGCAGTCGCAGGCCTTCGAGGTGCTGGCCGGCGGCGAGTTGGCCGCTGAACGCAAGCTGGCCATGCTGGCGCTGCTGGCGCGCGCATCCGGTTCGTCGGGCATGTGCGGCGGGCAGGCGATCGATCTCGATTCGGTCGGTATCGCGCTGTCGCTACCCGAGCTGGAACAGATGCACCGCCTGAAGACCGGCGCGCTGTTGCGCGCGTCGGTAATGCTTGGGGGTGTCGCGGGCAAGGCGCTGCTGCCGCCAGAGGAAGCCGCGCTGGATGCCTACGCGCAGGCGATCGGGCTGGCGTTCCAGGTGGTCGATGACATCCTCGACGTCACCGCCGATTCAGCGACACTGGGCAAGACGGCCGGCAAGGACGCGGCCAACGACAAGCCGACCTATGTGTCAATCCTCGGGCTGGATGCATCACTTGCCCTGGCCGAGAAGTTGCGGCAGGATGCCCATCGGTCGCTCCAGCCCTTCGCAGACGGCGCACGGCGTTTGCGCGAACTGGCCGATCTTGTCGTGCAAAGGAGGGCCTGACCGATGAACCTGCTACAGAAAATTAATGACCCTGCCGACCTGCGCGCGCTGTCGCGCACCGACCTGCAGCGGCTGGCCAGCGAGCTGAGGCAGTACCTGCTCGAGTCGGTCTCCAAGACCGGCGGCCACCTGTCGTCCAACCTCGGCACCGTCGAGCTGACGATCGCGCTGCATTATGTATTCACTACGCCGGAAGATCGCATCGTCTGGGACGTCGGTCACCAGACCTACCCGCACAAGATTCTGACCGGGCGGCGCGACCGCATGTCGACGTTACGGCAGCGCGGCGGCCTGTCCGGTTTCCCGCGCCGCGATGAGAGTCCTTACGATACTTTCGGTACCGCGCATTCGTCGACCTCGATCTCCGCGGCGCTGGGCATGGCGCTGGCCGCACGCACAAAGGGCGAGTCGCGCCACTCAGTGGCCGTGATCGGCGACGGCGCGATGACGGCCGGCATGGCCTTCGAGGCGCTGAACAATGTCGGCGTGTATGAAGACATCAAGATGCTGGTCGTACTGAACGACAACGACATGTCGATCTCGCCCCCGGTGGGCGCGTTGAATCGCTACCTCGCGCGACTGATGTCGGGCAAGTTTTACGCGGCGGCGAAGAACGTCGGCAAGTCGATGCTGCCGCCGTCGATGCTGGAGTTTGCCAAGCGTTTCGAGGAGCATGCGAAAGGCATGCTGACGCCGGCAACGATGTTCGAGGAGTTCGGCCTGAACTATATCGGCCCGATCGACGGTCATGACCTTGACGCGCTGATTCCCACCCTGCAGAACCTGAAAAAACTCGAAGGCCCGCAATTCCTGCATGTGGTGACGAAGAAGGGCCAGGGCTACAAGCTGGCCGAGGCCGATCCGGTGCTCTACCACGGTCCCGGCAAATTCAATCCGGCCGAGGGCATCAAGCCGGCGAGCGCCCCGGCCAAGCAGACGTATACGCAGGTATTCGGCGACTGGCTGTGCGACATGGCAGCGGCCGACGACAAGCTGGTCGGCATCACGCCGGCGATGCGCGAAGGCTCGGGCATGGTCGCGTTCGAGCAGCAGTTCCCCGATCGCTACTACGACGTCGGCATCGCCGAGCAGCATGCGGTGACTTTCGCCGCGGGTCTCGCTTGCGAGGGCATGAAGCCGGTGCTCGCCATCTATTCGACCTTCCTGCAGCGTGGCTATGATCAGCTGATTCATGACGTCGCGCTGCAGAATCTTGACGTCACCTTCGCGCTCGACCGCGCGGGACTGGTCGGCGCCGATGGCGCGACCCACGCCGGCAATTACGATATAGCGTTCCTGCGCTGCATACCGAACATGGTCGTGATGACGCCGAGCGACGAAAACGAGTGCCGCAAGATGTTGTCGACAGCGTATCTCCATCCGGGCCCGGCGTCGGTGCGTTACCCGCGCGGCGCAGGTACCGGCGCCCAGCTCGATGCATCGCTCGACGGCGTCGAACTGGGCAAGGGCATCTTGCGCCGTCAGGGCCGGGGAGTAGCGATACTCGCGTTTGGCACGATGGTGGCGCCGGCCATGAAAGCCGGCGATGAGCTGAACGCGACCGTGGCCGACATGCGTTTCGTCAAGCCGATCGATGCCGCACTGGTCGCGCAGCTGGCGAATTCACATGACCTGATCGTGGTTGTCGAGGAAGGTTGCGTGATGGGCGGTGCGGGCTCCGCCGTGGCCGAGGCACTGGCCGCCGCCGGCATCGTTAAACCGCTGCTGCAACTGGGCCTGCCGGACAAGTTCATCGACCATGGCGATGCGCAGCAATTATTGGCGGAATGCGGGCTGGATGCGGCGGGGATTATTGCGTCGGTCAAGCAGCGTCTGGGTGGCGCGGAGCCGAGGCTGGTGGCGAACAGCTGATGAAACAGTGGTGGGCAGAGCCGGAGGCGACACCCACCAAGGCGCCCCGACAGCCTCACTCCCCGCTGCGCCCCTTCTCCCACAGCACATCACTCCCGCCGGCGTGCCGGTTCAGCACCCGCGCCAGCACGAACAGCAGATCCGACAGCCGGTTCGCATACTGCCCCAGCCGCGCATGGACTTTCTCGACGCGTCCCAGCGCGACGATGTTGCGTTCGGCGCGTCGGCAGACGGTGCGGCACACATGCGCCAGTGCTGCCGAGCGCGAGCCGCCGGGCAAGATGAATTCTTTCAGCGGCGGCAGCGTCGTATTGTATTTGTCGAGCAGCGTATCGAGCCGCGCCACTTGTGCATCGCTCAACAGCACGAAGCCTGGGATGGAGAGTTCGCCGCCGAGGTCGAACAGGTCATGCTGTATGGTCACCAGCTCATCGCGCAGTTGCGCCGGCAGCTCATCGCACAGCAGCAGGCCGAGCTGGGAATTCAGTTCGTCCACGTCGCCCATCGCCTGTACCCGCAATGCATGCTTGTCGGTGCGCGTGCCGTCGCCCAGTCCCGTGGTGCCATCGTCGCCGGTGCGCGTCGCGATTTTCGAGAGTCGGTTGCCCATGGTGTTCCTTCCAGTTGCGATGCGCGCAAGGATACGGTAAATCCCGCCGCCCGGCTTCGGCTGCCCCTGAAACCGATCTCGTCAAACGGTTCAGTATGCCGCTAGGAGTACAATAGCTTGCTTCTGGAGAACTCCAATGAATCACCCCTCCCCTCCTGCGCTGCGGCGCGAAATGTCCCCGGCATTGCTGGCAGCGTTACAGGCCCGTTTCGGCGACCGCCTGTCGACCAGCCAGGCCATGCGTGAGCATCACGGGCGGGACGAGTCTTCGTATGCCCCGATGCTGCCGGATGCGGTCGTGTTCGCGCAGTCGGCTGACGAGGTGGCTGCGGCAGTCGCATTGTGCAATGAACATCGTTTCCCCGTGATCGCCTATGGCACCGGCACCTCGCTCGAAGGCCACATCCTTGCGCTGCAGGGTGGTTTGTCGATCGACCTGTCGCAGATGAACCAGGTGGTCGCCGTCAATCCCGAGGACCTGACCGTTACCGTGCAGCCCGGCGTCACGCGCAAACAGCTGAATGCCGAAATCAAGGACACCGGCCTGTTCTTTCCGATTGACCCGGGTGCCGATGCATCGATAGGCGGCATGAGCGCGACCCGCGCCTCCGGCACCAACGCCGTCCGCTACGGCACCATGCGCGAAAATGTGCTCGCGCTGAGCGTCGTCACTGCCGAGGGCAAGATCATCAAGACCGGCACGCGCGCGGAAAAATCTTCGGCCGGCTATGACCTGACCCGTTTGTTCGTTGGCAGCGAAGGCACGCTGGGCATCATCGTCGAGATCACGCTGAAACTGTATCCGCAGCCGGAAGCGATTTCGGCGGCCGTCTGTTCTTTTTCCGATATTGCGAGCGCGGTGAACACCGTGATTCAGACGATACAGATGGGCGTTCCGGTCGCGCGCGTCGAATTCGTCGACGAGCAGAGCGTGCGCGCGCTGAACAAGCACGACAAGCTGACGCTGCCCGAGAAGCCGCTGCTGCTGTTTGAATTCCATGGCAGCGAACAGGGCGTACAGGAACAGGCGGAGGTCGTGCAGCAAATCGCCGATGAGCATGGCGCGATCGGCTTCGAGTGGGCGACGCGCCCCGAAGATCGTTCGCGTCTGTGGCAGGCGCGGCACAACGCGTATTTCGCGCTGCTGCACCTGCGCAGCGACTGCCGCGCGATCTCCACCGATTGCTGCGTGCCGATCTCGCGACTGGCCGAGTGCCTGCTCGAGACCAAGGCCGATCTCGAGCGCGAGGGTGTCGTGCACGGCATCATCGGCCATGTCGGCGATGGCAATTTCCATGTGCAGATGATCGTCGATCCGAATGATCCGGCCGACGTCGCGCGCGCCGAGGCTGTCAACGAGCGCATGGTGTCGCGCGCGATCGTGATGCAGGGTACCTGCACCGGCGAGCACGGCATCGGCCTGCACAAAATCGACTTCCTGGTACAGGAAAGCGGCGCAGACACGGTGGATGTGATGCGCACCATCAAGCACGCGCTCGACCCCAACAACATATTCAACCCGGGCAAAGTGCTCCGGTGGTGACCCGACTTTATTGAAGCAAGGTTCAGATGGCTAATCGAATTCCTCCGGTCCATGCGCTGTCCGCATTTGAAGCGGCTGCGCGGCATGGATCTTTTGCGCTGGCGGCTGAAGAACTATGTATTACGCCATCGGCGTTGTCACACCGCATCCGCCTGCTCGAAGAATTTGTCGGCGAACGCCTGTTCGTGCGTGACGGCCGCAACGTTGGCCTGTCCGAGTTCGGTCGCCGCTATCTGGATGTGGTGCGGCAGGCACTGCGCACACTGACAGACTTCCCGATACCGCGTCGCGCGGCCTCGGTGCAGCCGCGACTGAAGATCACCGCGCCGCCGACCTTTGCGCGCTACATGCTGGTGCCGCATTTGTCGTCGTTCAGCGAGCGTCATCCAGACATCGCTATCGAGATCTACCTGTCCGTTCCGCTGTATGACCTGGCGCTGGCCGAGAGCGATCTCGAAGTGCGCTTCGGCCCCGGCAGGTATCCGAATCTGCAAAGCGAGTTGCTGTTCTCGGAGCCGACCTTCGTCGTAGCCAGCCCGAAGTACCTAGAGCAGATCGGGGAGCTGAAAGAGCCGGCCGACCTGAAGAAGGCGACATTAATCCGCTCCGCGCTCGAACCCTGGCAGCCCTGGTTTGAGGCCGCCGGCCTTGACTGGCCGGAGCCGACCACCGGCATCCGGGTCGATGACCTCGGCCTGCTGCAGGAGATGGTGCGTCATGGCCATGGCATCGGTCTGGCGCGCGCGCACTTCGCGCGCGAACTGATCGAGGCAGGTGAACTCGTGCGCCTGTTCGACGTGCAGACCGGCCCGCCGCCGCATGCCTACTATGCGGTTTACGAGAAGCCGGTACTGGAGCGACCTGAAGTGGCCTTGTTCCTGCAGTGGATGAAGGATACTTTCAAGAATCCCTAGTATCGGTATTGCCGATATCTGCCTGACTGCAGGCTGCCAGCCAAAAACTTTCATCTTTTCCACGAAAGCTTTTCAGCCGAAATCGCCGGATTTCACCAATCGGGCGCAGGGCCATTCGCTACACTAGCGGTCTTTGCCACTTGGCGGCCTGTTACCAGGCCGCTGGCCCAGGACTCAGCAAAATGAACGCCCCCAACGAACCGGTCTTCGCGCTCGCGCGCCAGCAGGAAGTGGTCGCCGCGCTGCGCGCGGTGCTGCCCGCACAGGCTGTTCTCTACACCGAAGAAGACACGCGCCCGTACGAATGTGACGGTTTGTCAGCCTATCGGCAGCTGCCGATGGTGGTCGTGCTGCCCGAAAACGAAGCGCAGGTGGTCGCAGTGCTGAAGACCTGCCATCGCCTGAATGTGCAGATCGTGCCGCGCGGCGCGGGTACCGGCCTGTCTGGTGGCGCGACACCGATCGCCGATGGCGTGGTGCTGTCGACTGCGCGTCTGAACCGCATCGTCAAGCTCGACCCTTATTCGCGCACGGCCGTCGTGCAACCCGGTGTGCGCAATCTCGCGATTTCCGAAGCGGCGAACCCGCACGGCCTGTACTACGCGCCCGACCCGTCGTCGCAGATCGCCTGTTCGATCGGTGGCAACGTCGCGGAAAATTCCGGCGGCGTGCACTGCCTGAAATACGGCCTCACCGTGCACAACGTGCTGCGCGTGCGCATGGTCACGATCGAAGGTGACGTGATCGAACTCGGCAATGAAGGTCTCGACGCGCCCGGCCTGGACCTGCTCGCAGTCTTCATCGGTTCCGAAGGCATGCTCGGCGTGGTCACTGAAGTGACCGTGAAGCTGGTGCCGAAGCCGCAACAGGCGCGCGTGATCATGGCCTCGTTCGATGACGTGGTCAAAGGCGGCAACGCGGTCGCAAATGTGATCGCGGCCGGCATCATCCCGGCAGGGCTGGAAATGATGGACAAGACCAGTTCGCGCATGGTCGAGCCTTTCGTGAAGGCCGGCTACGACACCGATGCCGAGGCGATCCTGCTATGCGAATCCGATGGCACCAACGAAGAGGTTGAAGAAGAGATTGCGCGCATGACCGAGGTGATGAAAGCCTCCGGCGCGACCGCGATCGCGGTGTCGACCAGCGAGGCCGAGCGGCTGAAATTCTGGTCAGGCCGCAAGAATGCATTCCCGGCGGCTGGCCGCATCTCGCCGGACTACTACTGCATGGACGGCACCATTCCGCGCAAGCACCTGGCGCAGGTGCTGCTCGGTATCGCCGAGATGGAAAAGACCTATGGCCTGCGTTGTGCGAACGTGTTTCATGCGGGCGACGGCAATTTGCACCCGCTGATCCTGTTCGATGCCAATACGCCGGGCGAATTCGACCGTGCCGAGAAATTCGGCGCAGCGATCCTCGAGCTGTGCGTCGAGGTCGGTGGCACCATCACCGGTGAACATGGTGTCGGTATCGAAAAGATCAATTCGATGTGCGTGCAGTTCGCGCCGGAAGAGCGTGAAGCCTTCTTCGCGGTCAAGCGCGCCTTCGACACCGCTTTCCTGCTGAACCCCGATAAGGCGATACCGACGCTGCACCGCTGCGCCGAGTACGGGAAGATGCATGTCAAGCGCGGCGAACTCAAATACCCCGAGCTGCCGCGCTTCTGAAAAAGAAAACACCATGGATCAGGTTTTGCAGCAATTCCGTGACCGCATCGCTTCTGCCTCTTCGAGCGGAACGGCGCTGCGCATTCGCGGCAACGGCACCAAGGATTGGTACGGACAGGAACTGCACGGCGACGTGCTCGATACCACCGTGTACAGCGGCATCGTGTCGTACGATCCGACCGAGCTGGTGATTACTGCTCGCGCCGGCACCACGCTGCGCGAAATTGGCGCGGTGCTGTCCGCGAACAAGCAGATGCTGGCCTTCGAGCCGCCGCGTTTCGACGGACTGGCGACCATCGGCGGCATCGTCGCCAGCGGACTCTCGGGTCCGCGCCGGCAGGCGGTCGGCTCGGCGCGCGATTTCGTGCTCGGCAGCGTGCTGATGGATGGCAGGGGCGAGGTGCTGCACTTCGGCGGACAGGTGATGAAGAACGTCGCCGGCTATGACGTGTCGCGCCTGCTGGCCGGTTCGCTCGGCACGCTCGGCCTGATCCTCGAAGTGTCGCTGAAGGTGTTGCCGCGTCCGTTCGCGCAGTACTCGCTGCAGTTTGCGATGAATGAGGAAGACGCGCTGCGCCAGCTTAACGTCTGGGGCGGGCAACCGCTGCCGATTTCGGCATCGTGCTGGGTCGACGGCAAACTCTATGTGCGGCTGTCTGGCGCGCAGGCGGCAGTCGATGCCGCGATCGCCAAGATGGGCGGTGCAGTGCTGCCCGATGCCGACGATCTCTGGGACAGCCTGCGCGAGCAGCGTCATGCGTTCTTCGCCGATACGGCGCAAGGCTTGTGGCGCGTGTCGGTGCCCACCGTGGCCGCGCCGCTGCAACTGCCGGGCGAGCAGATGATCGAATGGGGCGGTGCGCAGCGCTGGCTGAAGACCAGCTCGGACGCAGCAACAATTCGTGCGGCAGCGACCGCTGCGGGCGGCCATGCGACGCTGTACAAAGGCGGCGACAAATCCGTCGGCGTGTTCCAGCCGCTGGCACCTGCCGTTGCGCGCATTCACCGCCACCTAAAAAACGCTTTCGATCCGGCGGGCATCTTCAATCCGCGCCGCATGTATAACGAATTCTGATAATGCAAACCAATCTCGCCGACTTCATCAAGGACACGCCGGAAGGTCAGGAGGCCGATGCCATCCTGCGCAAGTGCGTGCATTGCGGCTTCTGCACGGCGACCTGCCCGACCTACCAGCTGCTCGGCGACGAGCTCGACGGGCCGCGCGGACGCATCTACCTGATCAAGCAGGTCCTCGAGGGCAAACCGGCCACCGAGAAGACCCAGCTGCACCTCGACCGTTGCCTGACCTGCCGCAACTGCGAAAGCACCTGCCCGTCCGGCGTGACCTACGGCCGCCTGGTCGACATCGGTCGCGGCATCGTCGAGAAGCAGGTCAAGCGTCCGTTCGCGCAGCAGCTGGTACGCACTGCGCTGAAGGAGGTGCTGCCGCGCAAGGCCATCTTCACGCCGGCGATGAAGGCCGGCCAGCTGCTGCGTCCGCTGCTGCCGCAGGCGCTGAAGAACAAGGTGCCGGTCGCACGCGACGCCGGCGCCTGGCCGTCACGCGCGCATGCGCGCAAGATGCTGTTGCTGGATGGCTGCGTGCAGCCGGCGATGTCGCCGAACATCAATGCCGCGACCGCGCGCGTGCTGGACAAGCTCGGCATCGAACTCGTGGTGGCGCCGAAGGCCGGCTGCTGCGGCGCGATCCGCTATCACATGAACGACCAGGACGGCGGCCTCGATGACATGCGCCGCAACGTCGATGCCTGGTGGCCTTATGTCGAAGCCGGTGCCGAGGCGATTGTGATGACCGCGTCGGGCTGCGGCGCGACCGTCAAGGAATACGGCCACCTGCTGGCGCAGGATCCGGCCTACGCCGAACGTGCGAAGCGCATTTCCGAACTGACGAAAGACCTGTCGGAGATCATGCCTGCGTTCGAGAAGGAGCTGGAGCAGAAGCTGGCCGGCAAGATCGGCAAGCGCGTTGCCTACCATCCGCCGTGCACGCTGCAGCACGGGCAGCAGATCCGCGGCAAGGTGGAATCGGTATTGCGTGCCTGCGGCGTCGATGTGAAGCTCTGCGCCGACAGCCACCTGTGCTGCGGCTCGGCCGGTACCTACTCGGTGACCCAGCCGGAGCTGTCCTACAAGCTGCGCGACAACAAGCTGAAGAACCTCGAGGCGACCGATCCGGAAATGATCGTGTCGGCCAACATCGGCTGCCTGACGCATCTGCAGTCGGGCACCGACACCCCGGTCAGGCACTGGATCGAGCTGATCGACCAGGCGCTGTAAAAAAAACAGGCGCATGCGGTTGCATGCGCCTGCGTTGCCCTGCCGTCAGCGCTTACCAGTCGATATTCCTGTCGCGCTCCGTCGGGTTGCCATGCCAGCCTTCGTCATCGCTGTCGGAGGAGACTTCGACGACGCTGCTCTCGTCGCCCTGATCGTGCAGCGGCACAGAGCCCGGCACATCCGCTGAACCGGAGGGCTGTGGCTGCCCGGTGCGTGCGGCCCTCGCAGGCGGAGCGCCCCGCTCATTCATCCCGGCCTGCATCATCGCCCGCAGCAGGCCGCTGTACACCGGCCGGGCCGTGAAGCCCGGCGGCATGATCAGCAGCAGCGCCTGCAATGCATGCGCTGCCGCGGTCAGCCAGAAGTTTCCGCTGGCGCGCCATGGCACCAGGAACTCGGCCAGTATCGCGACCGGCGCCAGCGAAATGGTGCGGCCGAGCGATTCGGACAGGGTATCGGCCGTGGCCTCTTTCGTCGCAAACTGCGCGGTGAATTCATGGGCGAACGTGCCGAGGAATTCAGACTTCTTCCGTGCGACGGCGAGTGCTTTCTCGGTCTTGCGGATGGCCTTCAGCAGCTCGCGTTCGGTCGG
>JACCDS010629275.1_pt1 | contig 10970 bp, 7 predicted proteins | sample 7446441 | NCBI WGS metagenome assembly JACCDS01 (sample SAMN15323445, study PRJNA562643) | freshwater metagenome | isolation source: river surface water | place: USA:Blue River Watershed | collected 2017-08-17 | reverse complement strand
TTTACAACCCAGCCGATGTCGCACTGGATCTGACTGGTTACTCCATCAAAGTGTTTTCTAACGGCGCTATCACTGCCGGCAAAACGGTCCCGCTGAGCGGCACCCTGGCAGCCAAAAGCACGCTGGTACTGACTGATACTGGGTCTGCTGCTGCGCTGGCGGCCAAAAGCAACATGACGTTCGGTAGCAGCAACTTTAACGGTGATGATGCAATTGCCTTATATAAAGGCGCTGATTTAATCGATGTGTTTGGCCAGATTGGTGTGGATCCGGGCACTTCATGGGGTAGTAACAACAATTTCACCCACGACCGTACTTTAGTGCGTAAAAGCAGTGTAGTGCAGGGCGACGCCAACGGCAGCGATGCTTTTGATCCAAGTGTAGAATGGGATTTTTACGCCAAAGACGAATTCGCTAATCTGGGTAGCCATAGCGGCTCAGGCACTGGCGGTGGCGGCGGCGTGGTGGTGCCACCAGTCGGCCCGGTCATTGGTAACTGTGGTGACAGCGCGACATTGATCAGCGCAGTACAAGGTGCAGGTGCTGCATCACCGGAAGCTGGTAAAACTGTAGTTGTCGAAGCGGTTGTCAGCCGGGTCACAGCATTTGCCACCGGTTTCTATATTCAGGAAGAAGCCAGTGATTCAGACAATAACCCTGCCACATCTGAAGGTATTTTCGTATACAACGACGCCGCGGTCGACTATCCGTCGGTCGGTGATAAAGTTCGTGTCATCGGTAAAGTCGAAGAGTATTTCACCAAAACCCAAATTCGTCGCACTGGCCTGGCCGCCTGTGGCACTGCCACTCCTGTGCAACCGGTCAGCGTAACACTGCCTATTGGCAACCTGAACGACTGGGAAAGTCTGGAAAGTATGCAGGTGACCTTCCCGCAACAACTGGTCGTTGCCGATCACTATAACCTTGGCACATATGGCGAACTGACACTGGCACCGCAACGTCTGTTCACACCAACCAACCAGTTCCGTCCGGGCACCCCTGAAGCTGTGGCATTGGCATCGCAAAACAGCCGCAGCAAAATTGTGCTGGATGACCTCGTCAACGGAAAAAACCCAGCCAATATCATTTATCCGGCCCCAGGTCTGAATATGAACAACCCGGTCCGTGCCGGTGATGCCGTCAATGCCAACTTAAGTGGGATCCTAGACTATGGCTTCAGCGCCTGGCGTTTACTGCCAGCGGGTACTGTGCAATTCACCGCCAACAATCTGCGCGAAGAACAACCAGTCATGCGTAACCTTGGCAACCTGAAGGTAACCAGCGCTAACGTGTTGAACTACTTCAACGGTGATGGCCTGGGCGGTGGTTTCCCAACTTCACGCGGCGCATCAACAGCGGTTGAATTTGAACGTCAAGCCGACAAAATTGTCGCAGCGTTAAGCGCAATCAACGCCGATGTCGTTGGTTTGATGGAAATTGAAAACGACGGCTACGGCAGCACCAGCGCCATCGTCGATTTAGTCAGCCGGTTGAATCAGCGCCTCGGTGCTGGAACCTATCAAGTCGTGCAAGTTCCTGGCAGCACAGCACTTGGCACTGATGCAATCAGCGTTGGTATGCTGTACAAACCAGCCAAAGTAACGCCGCTTGGCAATGCCGTCACTACCAGCGCTGGAGTGTTTGGTTTTGGCAACCGTCAACCACTGGTCCAAAGTTTCACGCAGAAATCCAATAACGAAGTGTTCACTTTTGCCGTCAACCACTTCAAGTCAAAAGGTAGCTGCCCAAGCGGTTCAAGCAACCCAGATCGTGACCTGAAAGACGGTCAGAGCTGCTGGAATGCCACCCGTGTGCAGGCTGCGAATGAACTGACCACGTGGCTTGCCACTAATCCAACCGGTTCTGCCGATAAAGATGTGCTGATCATGGGCGACTTAAACGCCTATGCGAAAGAAGATCCAATTCATACACTGGTCGGCAAAGGCTTTGTCAATCTGGTAGAGAAATTCCAGGGCAACCGTGGTTACTCCTACCTGTTTGGTGGTGAAAGCGGTTATCTGGACCATGCATTGGCCAGCTCTACATTGTCTTCACAGGTCACTTATGCGATGGAATGGCATATCAATGCCGACGAGACCACGCTGTTTGATTACAACATGGAAGATAAAACGGCACAGCAACAAGCAGACTTCTATCAACCAACTGCGTTCCGTGGCTCTGACCATGATCCGGTTGTGGTTGAACTGGCGCTGAAAGCAGTGAACCCAGCCGACCTGGATAAAGATGGTGACGTCGACAACAACGACATCGCGCTGTTCAACGCACTGTTGAAATCAGGGGTGAAATTGGGTCTGGAATACGACTTTAACAAAGACCGCGTGGTTTCAAGCAGCGACGCCCGCGCCATGGCAACGCTTTGTACTTACGCCCGTTGCGCTATCAAATAATTACGAATAATCCGTAGTAAGGAATTTTATATGAAGAAGTTAATTGCATTATTCGCGCTGTGCCTGACGTTCAGCAGCCAGGCCACCGTGATCAAAGTTGAGTTGGACAAAGCACAATACCAAAAAGATGAATTGGTTCAGGCGCAAATCCGCTTACAGGGTTATGAAGATGGCTTGGCCGGTTTTAAACTGGATCTGAGTTACTGGTCAGCCGCTTTGGGTTTTGAGTCTGTGACCTTTGGACCGCACTTTTCACCGGTCGAACCGAACTTTGGTGAATATAGCAAGAATGGCAGCAAACTGACGATCAGCGAAATGAATCTGTTTGACTTGGCTTGGGATCTGGCTGACGTGCAAGGCCCGGATTTCACCTTGGCGACCATCACCTTCAAAGCGTTAAACAGCGGTGTGCATAAACTGACACTGAGCAAGATTGAATTGACCGATGGTTGGGGCGACAAAGTGACAGACTTCAGCAGCCAAAACGGCCTGGTGAATGTTGCTGGTCCAGCAATTCCTGCGCCTGCGACAGCCCTGCTGCTGTTACCGGCACTGCTGATGTTGGCGCGCCGCCGCGCTTAAGCCAGTCTCTGTTGAAAAAAACCGCTGATCTCAGCGGTTTTTTTTTATCCTGGTAAGTCTCACCGCTACTCGTCTGTTTACAGCGCCAATCCATCACAGATCTTTGAGTCAGACTTAATTAACTGCTATGGTTGTTGCGTTCACCCTTCTGGGTAAAATCAGGTTAATCTGTTGTATCAATTGAATAATCAGCAGACGCACTCCGAGTGCTTACTGCTGAACACCGGCTTGAGGTGGCATGTTAGATTCATTGCGTAGTCGTCTGATCCTGTTATTACTGGGCATGCTGACCTTTATGACGGTTGCCATGGGCTTTGCAGCGCTTGGCGCAATGCAACGCGACAGTGCCGCACAGGCCCGCCAGGCGCTGGATGTTGCCAGCCGGGTATTTCAGGAGGCTCTCAGCAACAGAGCCACGCAGTTGGGCAATTCAGTGCGGCTGGTCGCCAGCGATTTTGGCTTTCGCCAAGCCGTCGCGTTGCGTGAACAGGACACTATTTCGTCGGTACTGGAAAATCATGGCAGCCGCATCGACGCCACACTGACCGTGTTACTGACCCCTCAGGGCGAGCTGATCGCCAGCAGCGGCCAAGACGTCAGTGCCGACCAAATCACGCAGTTATTTAAAGATATGCGCTTATCCGGTCAGGATTCTGTGTCGGATATCGTGCATATTGGCAACAACGCTTATCAAATGGTGATGGTCCCCGTTAAAGCGCCGCAGCTGATCGCCTGGGTCGCAATGGGATTTGCGCTGGATACCGCACTCGCCGGCCAGATTAAAGCGCTGACCGACCTGGATATCAGTTTTGTGTTTGGCCGTGGCACTGCTGGTGCAGAACTCTTGGCATCTACGCTGGGGCCGGCACAACAGATGGACTTAACCGCAGTCCCAACTCCAATCTCACTCAAAGTACTGGATCAGCCACTGCTTACCACCGAGCGTCCGCTGGACCGCGCCGGTACTATCAGTGCCCTGTTGCATTTGTCGACTGCGCCCTGGCAGGAAACCTATCAACAGGCACGCACCCAGTTATTAGCTATTTTTGGCCTCGGCCTGACACTCGCCGTGTTGTTTGCCGTGGCGCTTGCGCGCAGTATTACCAAGCCACTGCAGCTGCTGACCCAGTTTGCCCGGGCTATCGGTCTGGGCCAGGCGTTGCAGGCACCGTCGATCAAACGCGGAGAAGTGGGTTTACTCAGTGAAACCCTGCAAAAGATGCAGCAGGATATCCGCCAGCGTGAACAACAAATTCTGTTTCAGGCGCAGCACGACACTCTGACTGGCCTTGCTAACCGTCATCTGGTCGAATTGCAGCTGCCCGCCTTGCTCAGCAGTCAGCCACTGTGGTTATTGCTGATCAATATCAAAGATTTTAAACACGTCAACGACGCCTTTGGTTATAAAAATGGCGATTCACTGTTGGTACAGCTGTCACAACGCTTAGTGAAAGCGCGGCCCGTTGCATCGATGATCGCGAGGCTCGGTGGGGATGAATTTCTGCTGGTCAGCCCAACACCGATCCAGCAAAAAGACCTGCCCGCATTGCAACAACTCCTGTCTTACGATTTTACGCTGGATAATTCCCGGTTAAATCTGAAGCTGGCATTGGCTTTGTATCAGGCGCCGGCTCCTGCCGCTGCGTCGGTTGGAACGGCGAACGATGCACTTCGCCGGGCCGAGATCGCGATGGTGCATGCCAAAACCAGCCATCAGTTGATTGCCGAATACCAGCCGGGTCAGGATGAAAGCCATCAACGGGAACTGACTTTATTACACGATCTACCGTTATCGCTGCAATCCGGTCATATGTTTGTGGTGTATCAACCTAAAGTCAGTCTGCTTGGCCGCACTGCGCACTCGGCGGAAGCGTTGATCCGCTGGCAACATCCACAACTCGGCTTTGTGCCGCCGGATGAATTTATCCGTCTTGCCGAGCATTCTGGCCTGATTTCACGGGTCACCGACTGGATGATCGCGCAGGTGATCGAACAGTTGGCGGCATGGCGGCAACAAGGCATAGATCTGACGGTTGCGGTCAATTTGTCGGCCTATGATTTGCTCAGCAGTGATTTGCCGGGGCAAATCGCCGCATTGTTGGCACAGCATCAGCTGCCGGCAGCAGCCCTTGCACTGGAAGTCACTGAAGGTGCGGTGATGCAGGACCCGGAACAGGTGATCCAAAACCTGCAGACGTTACGCGAAATGGGCATTGAACTGGCCATTGATGACTTCGGCACCGGTCAGTCGTCGCTGGCATATCTGAAACGCCTGCCGGTACATGAAGTGAAAATCGACCGGGCTTTTGTCAAAGATATTGAACATAATCATAATGATGAACTGATTGTACAGACCACTACCGAGCTGGCCCATGGTCTCGGTTTACTAGTGACCGCCGAAGGTTTGGAAAATCTGGCCGGTCTTGCCAAATTACAGGCCGCCGGCATTGACAAAGTGCAGGGCTATTATTTCGCCAAACCGCTGAAAGCCGCGGATTTAGCCAATTGGTTGCGCGAATTTCAGCAAAACAATGACAGATGGTTTCCTGAGGTTTCATGAAAAAACCGCTCCTGAGTGCGGCGTTATTACTGTGCAGCCTGAATGCCGCGGCCGCCGGCAGCAAAGTGCTGGCCACCGGCGGTGCCACCAGTATTGAAGGTGCAGCTGGTGGTGGCATCGTGCCATGGGCACTGATCAATGGCTATGGCAGCTCTGGACAATGGTCAGTGACCGGTTATGCCAGTCAGGTTGGTGTTGACGATTTTACGCTGAACAGCAAAGGCATTGGCCTGTCCTACGACAACAAGTACGAACTGAGTTTTGGTCGGCAGGAATTAAAACTCGATACCATGGGCGGTGAGCTGAACCAACAAATCATTGGCCTGAAATATAAAATCGCTGGCGAGCTGCTATATACCGCAATGCCGCAGATCAGTGTTGGTCTGCAACTGAAAAAACAACTCGATTTTGCCATTCCTACAGCTGTCGGCGCCCGCCATGACAGCGGGACTGATGTTTATGTTGCCGCTAGTAAGGTCTGGTTTGATGCCTTTTGGGGACGCAACATCTTACTCAACGCAACTGTGCGCGCCACCAAAGGCCAACAAACCGGATTGCTCGGCTTTGGCACCGTCAGTAATGATGATTATCAATGGGTCAGCGAATTTTCAGCGGTCATGCTGTTCAACCCACAGTGGGCCATCGGCGCTGAATTCAAACAAAAACCCAATGAACTGGCGTTTGCCCGCGAAGATCACTGGCGCGATGTCTTTGTCGCCTGGTTCGCCAATAAACACCTGAGTCTGGTCGCGGGCCATGTTGATCTGGGCAGCATCGCGACCTTTGAGAATCAAACCGGATATTACCTGGCGCTGGAGTCCACATGGTCGTTTTAGTCCGCTCTGCCCTATTGTTCTTGCTGGTTGGCTGCAGCAGCGCACCTGAACCGAAAGACTGGTTATATCAACAGCTGGGGGCGGAAACCGGCGTGACCCAGCTGGTTGATGGGCTGCTGGTGGAAATTGAACAAGACCCGCAGATCGTGCAGCATTTTAAAGACACAGATATCGCGCGTTTTCGTAAACTATTGATTGAACAGCTGTGTGAGCTGAGTGGTGGCCCCTGCAGATATAGCGGTGCAACGATGCAGGAGAGCCATACCGGTTTTCAAATCACTCAGGCCGATTTTGATAATCTGGTTGCTCACTTAATCAAAGTGATGACCGCACAGAAGGTACCGGTTGGCGCCCAAAACCGCCTGTTGGCGAAGCTGGCTCCGATGTATAAAGACGTGGTTTACCGCTGAAGCGCAGGAAACCCCGCTTGCTGAAAATGCTCGGCATAAATTTGCGCTAAGCGACCGCTTTGATACAACCGTTGCATGCCGCGATCAAATTCTGCGGCAAGTTGGCGGCCCGCAAAGGTATTCTGGAATACCGGATATAACGGTTGTGCCGGCGCCAGTTGTAGACGTCTTAATTTGGGTCTGAGCGTTTGCGGCACATTGTTATCATAACTGATATAGGCGTCCAGCCTGCCGTACTCCAGCATGTCGAAGCCAAACTGTTCAGCAGACACTTCAACGCCATTGACTGACACTGGCAAAAACTGATCAAACTCATAGCCGAGCAGCCACCCCACCGTTTTGTCTTTCAGCTTTTCGGCCGAAACAAAAGTCTGCAAACTGAACAACACGACCGGCGGATCCATATCAAGATGCCAGAGCGGGAAAAACTGCCGGCTACCGACACTGCGATAATCAGCAAGCAACAAGTCAGCCCGGTTGGCATAAAACATCTGCTTGGCCCGCTTCCAGTTCGCCACCCGGAATTTCAGGTCAATATCAGCTCCACCAAGCGCCTCTCGCAACACTTGAAAATACAGGCCTCCGCCGTTGGCTGCCGTCATATCTCCCCAGGCACCCGCAGCCACCGTGACTGTTTTAGCCTGCAACGGGAAGCCAATGCTGATACAAAAAGACAAGCAAAGCAGACAAACCTGCTTCGCCACTGTTCGGGCCCATTGTTCACAATGCCACTGCTGTGCCAAGGACCAACTCCGCTGTGTTGTTTTAAAAAGTGCTTTATTTTTAGAGGTCTGGTCTGGTAAAAGCAACCTTTTGACGAAAAGGACTCAGGCTGATGCAGCAAATTGTGTTTCTGGATACGGACACTATGGCGGGTGCCGATTTATCGGTGCTGCAAATTGAAGGCACCCAGCTGCGTTGTTACCCGACGACCAGCGCTGCGGAAGTGTCAAAGCGCATCCACAACGCCAGCATAGTGATTAGCAACAAAGTGGTGCTGAATGCTGCCATTTTGGCTGCTGCACCACAACTCAGACTGATTTGTATTGCCGCCACCGGCACCAATAATGTCGACCTCGCGGCTGCAACCGCACAGGGTATTCAGGTCTGCAATGTGCAGGATTATGCGCTCGGTGCGGTGCCACAACATGCCATGGCGCTGTTATTGGCGCTGAACAATCAGATCTGGCAGCAACAGCAGGCGGTCTTGAGCGGAAAATGGAGTCAGAGCCCGGTGTTTTGCCTGCATCAGCAACCGGTGCAAAGTCTGCAGGGGAAAATTTTTACGGTGGTCGGCTACGGTGGTTTAGGTCAGGCGACCGCGCAACTGGCAAAAGCTTTTGGCATGCAGATTTGTCTGTCAGAACGCCCCGATGCCAGCACTATCCGTCCGGGCCGCGTGGCCTTTCGCGAGGCATTGGCAAAAGCAGATGTCGTCAGCCTGCATTGTCCGGCACAGGCCAACATGCCACCGTTATTGGGCAGTGAACAACTGAGCTGGCTAAAACCCAACGCATTGCTGATCAACACGGCCCGTGGCGCGCTGATTGATGAAGCCGCACTGCTGCTGGCTTTACAACAAGGCCGGCTGGCCGGTGCAGCACTTGATGTGTTGGCGCAGGAGCCGCCGCCGGCCGATCATCCATTTCTGACCGGCGCACTACCGAATCTGTTGCTCAGTCCACATATTGCCTGGGCTACCACCGAGTCGATGCAATTGCTGCTACAGCAGCTAGCCGAGAATATTCTGGCTTATATTGCTGGCTCCCCGGTACGCACTTGCAATATGATCGGGTCTTCTCGCTGACTATCGCCTTTTGCGGAGCTGCTATGCGTCTGTTGTGCTTTTTCATTGCCTTTTGCTGGTTCAATACCGCGGCAGCCGCTGATTTTCAGGCCGAGCGAAAAAAAGTTGAAGCCGATCCGGACAAAGCCATCAACCAGCTCAGTACTCTGACCGCTCCCAGCGCAGAACAGTGGCTGTTGCTCAGCCACGGTTATATGAAACTGCACAACAAAGATGGGGCTTTATCCGCCGTAGATAAAGCGCTTGATCTGGGGTTAACGCCGTCTTTGCAAATAGAAGCTTTGCAACATAAAGCGCTGGTTTACGGCATCATGTTTCGCGACAGTAAAACTGCTATCACAGTGCTGAAGCAAGCGGAAAAAGCGCTGCAGAGCTATCACGAAAACAATAAACCTGCATTACAAACCAGCATCTATGAAAGTTTTGCTCAAGGTTACAACCAGCGTGGCGACATCACTTCGGCACTAAAATATGCTGAACTCAGTGTCGCGATTGCCACTGAGCACAAGTTACCTAAGGCTGAACTACAAAGCCGGTTGATCGCAGGCCGGCTGGCGCTGCAACAAAACAACTTCAGTATGGCGCAGCAGCATTTGAGCCGTGCCCTGGAATTAGCACAGCAATCTGATGATCAGGCCTCACTCGGCTCGATCCATCTTCGTCTTGGAATGGCGTACGACAAACTGGAATTATATCAGCTGGCAGCTGATCACCTGCATCAGGCTGAGCAGTTCCTACAGATGCCGGATCGACGCACGCAGCTGGTTACTGTATTGCTGACGCAAATCGATGTCTGGTTGTCAGCGGGCGATTTGGCTCGCGCCGAAGCTGTCCTACAAAAAGCTCGTGCTCTGCTACAACAGCTGAAAGATCCCTATCTCACGGCACAACTGTCATTTTCTGAAGCACAGTTATCGCTCGCCCGGCATCAACCAGAGGCTGCAGAACACCAACTGCTCAAAGCCGCTCAGTTGTTTCAGCAACTGGGCAATCGCAGTATGCAGCATGAAACCAGCATTACCCTGACTGAAGTGGCGCTGCAACAACAGCAGCTGGAAAAGGCCCGCGCTTATCTGCCGGCAGATCTGCAGGTCGATACATTGCCAGTATTTTTACAACATAAGTACTGGGATGTGTTGTCACGGATCCATGCCAACTCAGGTCAATGGCAAGCGGCCTATCAGACGGTATTGTCGGCGAATAAGGCCCGTTTTGAATTACAGGCTGATCAGCAGCAGCAACGACTGGACCAACTGGCCAAAGGGTTAAAACTGCAGCAACAAATGGCCTCACTGTCGGCACAAAATACTGTGCAGCAATATTGGCTGTGGAGTCTGCTGGCAACTGTGATTGTCAGCTGGCTGGGCGTGCTGTTTTATGCCATTCGCCGGAGTCTTAAACCAAAGACGGCTAATACCGGGCAAGTCTGGGTCAAAAGCTGGACTGCATTCAGCCGGCAACTACGCAAGGATCAACTTCGTGACCCGTCAATATGCCTCATCGCAGTGCAATTACAGCAAATCAGTGAATTTAAACTGGTGGCCGGTGAACATCTGCTGCGACAATCCATGCGGAATTTGCTGGAACAACTGGCCTGTGAAAAACTGATCGACAGCACTGTGCATACCGATGTGTTGTGGTTATCTGTCAGCCAACCTGATGCGGCCTGGCAACAGCGGCTCTGGCTGGGATTATCTAGCATCCAACAACAACTTCCCGGCCAGCCCGCGTTCCGTATCTGGCAAGGCCAACTGACTGCTTTGTTGGGTCAAGACTGGCAGGAACAGGATATCAATGGCTTACGTGAACTGGTGTGGTATAGCTGGCAGCAACAACAAGCCAATGCCGGCGAGTTGTTGCATTTTGAACTCAGTGCGAGCCAACAAGTGCCGTGTAGCTGGCAAGCTGAGAATGTGCGCCAGGACATCAACAATGCACTGGCGCTGGGTCTGCTGCAACTACGCTGCCAACCTCTGGCGCACCAACCGGTTTAAACAGTAAACAGCGCAGCAGTCGGAAAAGCGAAGTCATCTACTTATTTTCCCGGTGCTCTACCGCCGTAACTCCGGCGGTAGTTCATATTGTCGCAAGCCTTTGCCTGGCAATTCAAAAGCAAGCCGCGTCGCCTGCAACGCCATACCTGCCGGATCCTGATTACCATTGCCGTACTGAGGATCACCCATTACCGGATGACCAATCGCCGCAAAATGGCGACGGATTTGATGCTTGCGACCACTAATCAGGTCGATTTCCAACACTGCGCGACTTGGCTGTTGCAGAACTTGTACCAGGCGAAAACGGGTACAACAGACCTTGCCATCCAGTGGCAGGTTGATTTCACCTTGTGCCTGCAACGTCGCGTCCGGT
>JACCDS012057823.1_pt1 | contig 10971 bp, 9 predicted proteins | sample 7446441 | NCBI WGS metagenome assembly JACCDS01 (sample SAMN15323445, study PRJNA562643) | freshwater metagenome | isolation source: river surface water | place: USA:Blue River Watershed | collected 2017-08-17 | reverse complement strand
CGCTGCAGCTCTGCATGCCCGGTGAGGTGGAGATCATTGCCGGCATCAGCCTGCCGATGCTGCTGCGGGCGCTGACTTACCGGCATGATACGTTGGATGTCGTGGTGGAGATGGCACTGGCTGGCGCACAAAATGGCGCCTGCCGTGTCGACAATCGGGTCCGCATCGGCCCTAATTAACTACAAAAAACGGGACCTATGATCAGCCGGGAAATCGAGATCATCAACAAGCTCGGGCTGCACGCACGTGCTTCCGCCAAGCTGACGCAGCTGGCGGCGCGCTACAAGTGCGAAGTCTGGATGACGCGCAACGACCGCCGCGTGAACGCGAAGTCCATCATGGGCGTGATGATGCTCGCTGCTGGCAAGGGCAGTATCGTCACCCTTGATACCGAGGGGCCCGATGAGCAGGAGTGCATGGACGCGCTGGTCGAGCTGATCGGCGCGCGTTTCGGCGAGAGCGAATAAGGCACGCCGATGGCCTCGTTCACTCTGCACGGTATCCCGGTCTCGCGCGGCATTGCGATTGGCCGCGCACACCTGCTGAAGCCGGCGGCGCGCGACGTCAAGCACTATCTGGTCGCGGAAGAAAAGGTCGAGGCCGAAGTGCGCCGGCTGACCGATGCCGTTGCGCTGGTCAACGAAGAGCTGCGCAACCTCCGCCGCGAGCTGCCGTCGGATGCGCCGACAGAACTGGCCGCCTTTATCGACGTGCATGCGCTGATCCTGGCCGATCCCATCATTTGCGACGAGCCGCAGCGCATCATCCGCAGCCGTCACTACAACGCCGAGTGGGCGCTGCTGACTCAGATCGACGAACTCTCCGCGCAGTTCGACGAGATCGACGATCCTTATCTGCGTGAGCGCAAGAATGACATCTTGCAGGTCGGCGAACGCATCCTGAAAATCCTGACCGGCTCGGCCACGCCGCTGCCCACGGCAGAACGTGCCGCAGGCGACTATGCGCCGCAGATGGTCGTGGTCGCGCATGACATCTCACCGGCCGACATGCTGCAGTTCCGTGACCGCGCGTTCGTCGGTTTCGTCACTGATCTCGGCGGGCAGAACTCGCATACCGCCATCGTCGCGCGCAGCCTCGACATACCGGCGGCCGTCGGCATGTCGAATGCCTCGGCGCTGATCGCCGAGGACGACTGGGTCATTATCGACGGCGATGCCGGTATCGTCATTGTCGATCCGGCGCCGGTCGTGCTCGAACAGTATCGCGAGGCACAAGCCAAGCTGATCCGCGAGCGCAAGAAGCTCGGCAAACTGAAAAAGACGCCGGCCATCACCCGCGACGGCACGTTCATTCACCTGCTGGCCAATATCGAGCTGCCGGAAGACTGCGCCGGCGCGCTGGATGCCGGCGCGGTCGGCGTCGGGCTGTTTCGCTCCGAGTTCCTGTTCATGGGTCGCACCGGCCAAACCGCGCGGCTGCCCTCCGAGGACGAACAGTTCGAGTCCTACCGCAAGGCGGTGGTGGCGATGAAGGGGCGTCCGGTCACGATACGCACGCTGGACGTCGGCGCCGACAAGCCGCTCGACCGCGATGAAGAGACGGCGCTCAACCCGGCGCTCGGGCTGCGCGCGATCCGCTATTGCCTGGCCGAGCCGCAGATGTTCCTGACGCAGCTGCGCGCGATCCTGCGCGCATCGGCCTATGGGCCGATCAACCTGCTGATACCGATGCTGGCGCACGCATTCGAGATCGACCAGACGCTGGGCATGATCGAGCAGGCCAAGCAGCAATTGCGGGACGCGAAAAAGAAGTTCGATGAAGAGATCAAGATCGGCGCCATGATCGAGATACCGGCGGCCGCACTGACGCTGCCGCTGTTCGTAAAGCGCATGGACTTCCTGTCGATCGGCACCAACGACCTGATTCAGTACACGCTGGCGGTCGACCGCGTCGACCATGAGGTCGCGCACCTGTACAACCCGCTGCATCCGGCGGTCTTGCAGCTGCTGTGGCTGACGATATCGACCGGCGCGAAGGCGGGCCTACCGGTCGCGGTATGCGGCGAGATTGCCGGCGATATCCGGCTGACCCGCCTGCTGCTGGGCCTCGGATTGCGCGAGTTCTCGATGCATCCGGCCCAGTTGCTGTCGGTGAAGCAGGAGATCCTGAACAGCGACCTGACCTTGCTCGAGCCGGCCGCGAAGAAAGTGCTGAAGGCCTGGGAGCCGGCAGCGATTGCGGAGGCGGTGGACAGGCTGAGTTTGCTTTAGTATCCGCGCGACTCAGGGCCATCGCAGATACGTGCATGTCACTGCGTCCCGGCCTGCGCGGGGATGACGTTTTATCGAGCGCCATACTTTGATGAGTCATCCCGGCGCAGGCCAGGGTCCGGCGTCTTTGAAGCCGTGAGCGTCCTCGTTTGACGCTCCCTCCCGCTTTCGCTATCCTTGTCGCAATGCGCCGATTTGATCTTAGCTTGCGGGCGCATGGGAACCTCCCGAACAAATGCGGCTAAAGCGAGCTCGAATCGACCACGAATCAAGCCCGACAGCCTCCGCTCTCGGGCTTTTTTATTGTTGTCTTTCCATGAAATCCATAGGCGTCGTTACCCCTCAGTCCATGCACTTTGCCGAGCCGCTGCCCTTGCAGAGCGGCGCGACGCTGTCCGACTATACGCTGGTGTACGAGACCTATGGCACGCTGAATGCCGACTGCTCGAACGCGGTGTTGGTCTGTCATGCGCTGAATGCGTCGCACCACGTCGCCGGCGTCTATGAAGGGCAGCCCAAGAGTGCCGGCTGGTGGGACAACATGGTCGGCCCCGGCAAGCCGCTTGATACCGACCGCTACTTTGTCATTGGCGTGAACAACCCGGGTTCCTGTTTCGGCTCGACCGGCCCGATGCATACCCATCCCGCCACCGGCAAGCCGTACGGCGCTGCGTTCCCGGTGGTGACCGTCGAGGACTGGGTCCATGCACAGGCGCGTCTGGCCGACCGGCTAGGCATCCGCAAGTTCGCTGCGGTGATGGGTGGCTCGCTGGGTGGCATGCAGGCGCTGGCCTGGAGCATCCTCTATCCGGATCGGATCGCCCACTGCCTGGTGATCGCGTCCACGTCAAAATTGTCGGCACAGAATATTGCGTTCAATGACGTCGCACGACAGGCGATCCTGTCGGACCCGGATTTCCATGACGGTGATTTCTACGCGCACGGCGTGGTGCCAAAGCGTGGGCTGCGCGTGGCGCGGATGATCGGACACATCACTTACCTGTCCGATGACGACATGGCCGAGAAATTCGGCCGCGAACTGCGCAATGGCGACTACCAGTTCGGCTTCGGCATCGACTTCGAAATCGAATCCTACCTGCGCTATCAGGGCGACAAGTTCTCCGAATACTTCGACGCGAATACCTATCTGCTGATCACCAAGGCGCTCGATTATTTCGATCCCGCACGTGCGCACGGCGGCGACCTCGCCGCGGCGCTGGCGAACACGCAGGCTGAATTCCTGCTGGTGTCGTTTACCACCGACTGGCGCTTCGCGCCCGAGCGCAGCCGCGAGATGGTACAGGCGCTAGTGAAGAACGAGCGTCGCGTTACTTATGCGGAGATCGACGCGCCGCATGGTCACGACGCCTTCCTGCTCGACGACCCGCGCTACATGAACGTGGTGCGCGCGTATTACGACAAGGTGTGGCGCCAGCTCGGCGGTAACGTCGCCACGGCGCAGCCGCAAAAGGAGGCCGCATGAGCGCCGCAGACGTCGTCGGCTTACGCGCCGACCTTGCGTTTATTGCGCACTGGGTTACGCCCGGTTCGCGCGTGCTGGACCTCGGTTGCGGCGACGGAGCAATGCTCGACTTCCTGCAGCGCCACAAGCAGTGTCGCGGCTACGGCGTCGAAATCGATGATGCGAAGATACCGCGCTGCGTGCAACGCGGCGTCAACGTGATCCAGCAGAACCTCGAAGAAGGCCTGGCGATGTTTGCCGATGACGCGTTCGACACCGTGCTCTGCCTGTCGGCGCTGCAGATGATGAAGCACGTCGAGGTCGTGCTGCGTGATATCGCACGTGTAGGCCGCGAGGCCATCGTGTCTTTCCCAAACTTCGCGCACTGGCCGCACCGGCTGGCGCTACTGACGGGCCGCATGCCGGTGTCCGAAAGCCTGCCCTACCAGTGGTACGACACGCCGAACCTGCGCTGCGCGACCATTCGTGACTTCGAGGAACTTGCCCGGGAGGTCGGACTCGAAGTGCTCGAATGCGTGGCGCTGGCCGAAGGTGGCAGGCCCGTGAACTTCCTGCCGAACTGGCGCGGCAGCCTTGCCGTTTTCCGCCTCCGCAAACGCGCCGCATGAACCTGCCCGCCGACTCGACCTCCGCGCCCAAGCTGCTGCGCTCCAAGCTGCTCTGGGTCAGCCTGCTGTACTTTTCCGAAGGTTTTCCGCTCGGCCTGTTCTACGACCTGTTCCCGGTATATTTCCGGCAGCAGGGCGTCGAGCTGAACAAGATCGGCTTGCTAAGCCTGCTCGGACTGTCGTGGACCCTGAAATTCCTGTGGGCGCCGCTGGTCGACTTCACCCGACGTCACCGCTGGTGGATGGCAGCCGCCGACATTGGCATGGGCGCGGTCATGATCGTCTGCGCACGCGAAGCGGGCTTCGGTCCTTGGGTCTGGGTGGCGATCGGCATCTTCACCGCGCTGTCGGCGACCAATGACATTGCGATCGACGGCTATACCATCGAGCGCCTGAACAAGCAGGAGCTCGGTATTGCGAACGGTTTTCGCATTGGCTTTTACCGGGTCGGCATGCTCGCCGCCGGTGTCCTGCTGTGGCTGTCCGACCAGGCCGGCTGGAACCTGACTTATGGCGTGGCCGCACTGCTGTTCCTCGGGCTGGCGATTGTGGTGCTGCTCGCGCCGCGCGAGCCGGAGAGGCCTGTGCGCGATGCGCCATCGAGCCTGACGGGTGAGCTGGCCGCGCTGGCCGGACAGCCGCTGCTACTGACGGCGATCGTGCTGTTCATCGCTGGACTGCTATGGCCGGTGGCGGCCGCGTTCGACCCGGCATGGATCGCTGACATCAAGCGTACGTCCTGGTTTAAGTCGGTGCCGGTGGCGCTGATCCTGCTGTCGGCCTGGCTGTTCTCGCGCGCCTTGCGTGGCCGCTCCGAGGCACTGGCCGAGGCCTCCGAGCGCGGCCCGATGTTCGGTGCAATCGTGTCGCTGCTGAACCGACGTCATGCGCTGATCCTGATCGGCTTCATCCTGATCTTCAAGCTTGCCGATTCGTCGATCGGCTTCATGATCAAGCCCTTCTGGGTCGACAGCGGTTTTACCAATACACAGATCGGGCTGGTGTCGGTGAACCTCGGTCTTGGCCTGTCGATTGCCGGCGGGCTGATCGGTGGCTGGTATACCGACCGCGTCGGCCTATTCCGCGCGCTGTGGGTGCTCGGGCTGTGGCAGGCCTTGTCGAACCTCGGTTATGTAGCGGCCGCCTTCCTGATACCGGCCGCACCGCAGGGCACGGAGATTTCGCTGTCGCTGCAGGCGGTGATGTACTCGGCCAGCGCGATCGAATCGTTTACCGGCGGGCTGGGCACGGCCGCTTTCCTGGCCTTCCTGATGGCCATCGTCGATAAGTCGCGGGCGACGACGGAGTACGCGATCCTGTCGTCGATTTTTGCTTTCTCACGCTCCATCGCGGGATGGGCCGGTGGCATAGGCGCGCACGAAATGGGCTATGCGAACTACTTCCTGCTGACCTTCGTGCTAGCCTTCCCCGCGTATGCGCTGCTGCCCTGGATACGCGCCATCCTGGTCGAGCAGGAGGCGCGTGGCGGCAAGGACGAACAGGCCCGGGGTGCTACGGTCTGAGCCGCGAGTACGCGTGCCGGCATCGTCAATGGACGGCAGAATCGAACACTGCCTCGATTGATGGTGCACTCACCAGCTCCGCCACACGGTTACCGAGTTAGGCGTTGCAGATCACGGCCCGCAACTCGTGGTCAAGGGAAACCAGATGCTGCCCGCACTGCGCGGGCGGCTACACTATCGTGCCATGAGACATCTTTTCAGACCTGTCCTGTCATGCTGAATGCGCTTTGGCTGGGCTTTTTCGTTTGCGCTGCCATCGCCGCCGGCTGGCGCTCGTTGTTCCAAGGGGATCCGACTGTGTCCGCCGCGATGGTCGAGAGCCTCTTTGCGATGGCCAAGCTGTCGGTCGAAGTGATGGTGCTGTTGTTCGGCACGTTGACGTTGTGGCTTGGTTTTCTGAAAATCGCCGAACGCGCGATGCTGGTACAGGCGCTGGCGCGCTGGCTGTCACCGCTGTTTGCGCGGCTGATGCCTGAGGTACCGCGCGGCCATCCGGCGCTTGGCCTGATCACGCTGAATTTCACCGCGAATGCGCTCGGGTTGGACAACGCAGCCACGCCCATAGGCCTTAAGGCGATGCGCGAACTGCAGTCGCTCAACCCGCAGCCGGAAGTCGCCAGCAATGCACAGATCCTGTTCCTGGTGCTGAATGCGTCGTCGCTGACGCTGCTGCCGGTATCGATCTTCATGTACCGCGCGCAGCAGGGCGCGGCCGATCCGACGCTGGTATTCCTGCCCATTCTGCTGGCGACGTCGGCCTCGACGCTGGCCGGCTTCCTGATGGTCGCGCTGATGCAGCGGCTGCGGCTGCGCGATCCGGTGGTGCTTGCGTGGCTGCTCGGTGCGACGCTGTTGATCGGCGGCTTCGTCGCATTCCTGTCCAGCCTGTCGGCCATGGCGATTGCATCGCTGTCCTCGCTGCTGGGCAGTGCTGTGTTGTTCGGATTGATTCTGCTGTTCCTGCTGCTGGGCGCAGTGCGCCGGGTACCCGTCTATGAGGCTTTCGTCGACGGTGCGCGCGAAGGCTTCGATGTCGCGAAAAGCCTACTACCGTATCTGGTGGCGATGTTGTGCGCCGTCGGTGTGCTGCGCGCGTCGGGTGCGCTTGATCTTGCGCTGTCCGGCATCCGTCATCTGGTCGAGTTCGTCGGCTGGGACGCGCGTTTCGTCGACGCGCTGCCGACCGCGCTGGTCAAACCGTTCTCCGGCAGTGCGGCGCGCGCGATGCTGATCGAGACAATGAGCGCGCATGGCGTCGACAGCTTTCCTGCCCTGCTGGCGGCGACCATGCAGGGCAGTACCGAGACCACGTTCTACGTACTGGCGGTGTACTTCGGCGCAGTCGGCATACAGCGCGCGCGCCATGCGGTCGCCTGCGCCTTGCTGGCCGATCTGGCCGGCGTACTGGCGTCGATTGCGGTGTGCTATTGGTTCTTCGGCTGAGCGATAGCGGCGGCTCAGGCCGGGAAGTCGTAGCTAATCGTCAGCGGCGCATGGTCCGAGAAGCGTTCGTCCTTGTAGACGGCTGCCGACTTCGCCGTGGCGGCGACACCGGGCGTAGCAACCTGATAGTCGATCCGCCAGCCAACATTGTTCGCTCAAGCCTGGCCGCGATTGCTCCACCAGGTGTAGGCCTCGCCGGTGGTGTCCGGATGCAGCAGCCGGTACACGTCACGCCAACCGGCTTCGCCGAACACCTCGGTCATCCACGCACGCTCTTCCGGCAGGAAGCCAGAGTTTTTCTGGTTGCTCTTCCAGTTCTTTAGATCGATTTCCTTGTGTGCGATATTCCAGTCGCCGCAGATGACGATCTCGCGGCCGGATTTGCGCAGCTCGACCAGATGCGGCATGAACACGTCCATGAAACGGAACTTGGCCTGCTGCCGCTCCTCGCTCGACGAGCCTGACGGGCAGTACACCGAAATCACCGATAGCTGTCCGAAGTCGCAGCGCACATAGCGACCTTCGGCATCGAACTCGGCTTCGCCGAAGCCGATATTTACGCCATCAGGTTTCAACCGGCTGTACACGCCGGTGCCTGAGTAGCCCTTCTTCTCTGCGTAGTGGAAGTGACCGTGGTAGCCGTATGGCGACAGGAAATCCGGCGTCATGTCCGTTGCCTGCGCCTTCAGTTCCTGTACGCAGACGAAGTCGGCGTCCTGTTTGCGCATCCAGTCAAAGAAGTTTTTCTTGGCGGCCGAGCGTATGCCGTTCAGGTTGGCGGAGATGATCTTCATGCGTGCATGCAAAAGGGACAAAAACGGCCGACAGCATAACCGATCAGGCGCCCCGTCGCGGCGCGATAAAATGTACGCCTGATGACGTTTTCCCTATGGTTTATTGAGTGAGTAATACAGTGACTAATAACGTGAGCAACCTGCGCCAGCAATTCATCGAGTTTTCCGTCAACGCCGGCGTACTGCGCTTCGGCGAGTTCGTCACCAAAGCCGGCCGCCTGTCACCGTATTTCTTCAATGCCGGTCTGTTCAATGACGGCGAACGTCTCGGCAAACTCGCGCAGTTCTACGCGCAGACGCTGCTCGATTCCGGCGTTGGTTTCGACATGTTGTTCGGCCCTGCGTACAAGGGCATCACGCTGGCCTCGGCAACCGCTGTCGCGCTGGCTGCCATGGGACGCAACATACCGTTCGCGTACAACCGCAAGGAAGCGAAGGATCACGGCGAAGGCGGCACTATTGTCGGAGCAAAGCTCGAGGGTCGCGTGGTCATCATTGACGACGTGATCTCGGCCGGTACCTCGGTACGCGAGTCGGTGCAGATGATCCGTGCGCAGGGTGCAACGCCATGCGCGGTGCTGATTGCACTGGACCGGATGGAGAAGAGCGGCGCCGAAGGCGCGCTGTCGCAGCTGTCGGCCGTGCAGGAAGTCGAGCAGAGCTACGGCATGCCGGTGATCCCGATCGCCAACCTGAACGACCTGTTTACCTATTTGTCCGGCCCGGGTGCGAGCGCAGAGCTCGCGCAGTTCAAGCCGGCGGTAGCGGCTTACCGCGAACGCTACGGCGTTGCGTAAGCTTCGCTGAAGACGGGAAGATGCAGGCTGCGAGGCATGATGTCCGCAGCCTGCGGAGATAAGTTTTAACGTACCGCGTACACGTCGTAACGCACGTACGATTCTTCCTTCGTGCGCCTGTACGAAGCGACCTTGCCAATGCCCTGCAGCTTGTTCAGCCAGTCGTACTTTGGCGATGAGGTCTGAAACTGCGGTGTGGTGACGAAGTAAGGGAAACTGTCGGGACCCAGTGTCTCGCCGCGTGTGAGCGCTTCACCGACTTCTTTCGATAACACTACCACGCCGCCATAGGTCATGTAGATCAGCGCGCCATCGTCGGTTTCGATGGTCAGACGTACATCGAGGCGCAGCGCGCCGGACGGCATCACGCGTACCCAGTCACCGCCGGGCGGCAGGATTTTCCCGGTGATCTTCGGTCCCTTCACGGTGCCACCGGCCGTGATGTTGACGATGGTGAGCGAGCTGTCGACGGCAACGCGCTCGGTCGGGATATGCACCGTCATCAGGTATTCGGAGCTGACTTGCGTGGTCTGCGCCTGCGCGATGGTGTTCAGTCCGAACAGGGACAGCGCGAAGACGACTGCTGCGGAGATGTTTTTCATTGTGATGGCTCCTCGGGTTGATCGATCCCTCCGAGTGCGACTATACAGCGTCAGCGCATGAAAAAGGGCGGCTGAAGCCGCCCCTGGCGTGAGTAGATATCGCTTAGCCGAGCTTCTGCTTCAGCAGCTCCGTCAGCTGCGCCGGGTTCGCCTTGCCCTTGGTCGCTTTCATTGCCTGCCCGATCAGCGCGTTGAACGCTTTCTCCTTGCCGGCACGGTATTCCTCAACCGACTTCGCGTTCGCGGCCAGCACGTCGTCGACGATCTTCTCCAGCGCGCCGGTATCCGAGATCTGCTTCAGGCCCTTGGCTTCGATGATTTCGTCCGCGAGTACTGCGGCCGACGACTTCGCTTCCCACATGCCGGCGAATACTTCTTTCGCGATCTTGTTCGAGATCGTGCCGTCGGCAATCCGCTGCAGAAGCAGCGCCAGCTGTGCTGCCGACACTGGCGAGGCAGCGATATCGATGCCCTCGCGGTTCAGCGTCGACGACACATCGCCCATCAGCCAGTTGGCAGCGGGCTTCGCCTGCTCCTTGCCGGCGGCTGAGACCACCGCTTCGAAATACGCCGCCATGGCTTTCGACTGCGTCAGCACCATCGCATCGTATTCAGGCAGCTGGTAGTCGCGCACGAAGCGCTCGCGCATGGCGCCCGGCAGTTCCGGCAGCGCTGCCTTCACACGGTCGATCCAGTCCTGACCGATCGCCAGCGGCGGCAGGTCGGGATCAGGGAAGTAGCGATAGTCCATCGCGTCTTCCTTGCTGCGCATCGAGCGCGTTTCCTTCTTGTCCGGATCGTAGAGGCGCGTTTCCTGTACCACCTTGCCGCCGTCTTCGATCAGCTCGATCTGCCGGCGCACTTCATAGTTGATGGCTTCTTCGAGGAAGCGGAACGAGTTCAGGTTCTTGATCTCACAGCGGGTGCCGAATTCCTTCTGTCCGACCGGACGCACCGACACGTTGGCGTCGCAGCGGAACGAGCCCTCCTGCATATTGCCGTCGCAGACACCCAGCCATACGACCAGCGCATGCAGCGCCTTCGCATACGCCACCGCTTCGGCGGCGCTGCGCATATCGGGCTCGGTAACGATCTCGAGCAGCGGCGTGCCGGCACGGTTCAGGTCGATGCCGGTCATGCCGTGATAGTCCTCATGCAGCGACTTGCCCGCGTCTTCTTCAAGATGCGCGCGCGTCAGCTGCACGGTCTTGACCTCGGCCTTGCCATCCTTTTCGACAACGAACGAGATCGTGCCGCCCTGCACCACCGGGATCTCGAACTGGCTGATCTGATAGCCCTTCGGCAGATCGGGATAGAAGTAGTTCTTGCGCGCGAAGATCGAGCGCGGCGCAATCGTTGCACCGATCGCGAGGCCAAACTGGATTGCACGCTCGACGGCGCCCTTGTTCAGCACCGGCAGCACGCCCGGCAGTGCCAGGTCGACCGGGCAGGCTTGCGTATTTGGCTCGGCGCCGAACGCGGTCGGTGCG
>JACCDS012458495.1_pt1 | contig 10974 bp, 6 predicted proteins | sample 7446441 | NCBI WGS metagenome assembly JACCDS01 (sample SAMN15323445, study PRJNA562643) | freshwater metagenome | isolation source: river surface water | place: USA:Blue River Watershed | collected 2017-08-17 | reverse complement strand
GGTGTTCGGCGCACGGCCGCTGAAGCGTGCCATCCAGCAGCGCATCGAGAACCCGCTATCCAAGCTGATTCTCGAAGGCCGCTTCGGGCCCAAGGACGTGATCCCGGTGGATGTGGACGGCGGCGAGTTCGCGTTCGGGCGCGTCGTGCACTGACCAGGCCGTCAGCCGCCGGCCGGCCGGTGCTGGCGCGGTTCGGGTTCACACGGTGGTTGGCGAGTCCGTCCACAGGCTCTTGTCGATCTCGACCCGGTTACGGCCGGCGTCCTTGGCGCGATAGAGGGCCTCGTCGGCGCGCTTGATCGCGCCAGCGGCCGGTGCGCCGGGCGGGGCCAGCGCGACGCCGAAGCTGGCCGTGACGGTCACGCGGTTGCTGCCGACGCTGATGTCGCTGGCCTGCACGCGTTCGCGCAGCTTCTCAGCCAGCCGCGCCGCGTCGCGCACGCGTGTGCCCTGACAGGCGATGAGGAACTCCTCGCCGCCCCAACGCCCGAACACGTCGCTGGCACGCAGGTTGGCGGCGACGACGGCGGCGACACGCTTCAGCACCTCGTCCCCGCAGTCGTGACCGTGACGGTCGTTGACATGCTTGAAGTGGTCGATGTCCAGCAGCACCAGACTCATGCCCTGCGCAGCCTCCTCGAAATCGTCGAGTGACTGCTCCATGCCTCGGCGATTGAGCACGCCGGTGAGCTCGTCGATGGTGGCCAGGCGTTGCAGCCGGTCCTGCTCGATGCGCAGCTGTCGGGTGCGCAGCGTCAGCGCGTCGATTTCGCGCTGCTGGCGGTTGTTGGCCTCGCGCAATAGGGCCCAGCCGCGCAGCACCAGCAGCGCCGCGCCGACCAACCAGGCGCAGAGGATGGCCAGGTAGACACGGTCACGGCTGATCCATTCGCCGTGGAAGGTGAGCCGGCGCAGTTGGAGTTCGTGCACCTGCCCGGACAGCTCGGAGGGAACGTCGATGGTCAGCGCACTGGCGTTGTCCAGGGCGGGGCGGTTGTACTCACGGGGCAGTTCGAACTGGCGGATCCACCACTCTGGCACGGTCAGCTCATTCAGGTCCAAGGTGACCGGCTGCTCGATGTCCCGCTGCCGCAGATTCACCGAATGCATGCGGGCGCTGTTGCCGTCTTCCACCTTCGAGAAGCGCTTGTCGAAGTTGCGGATGGCCACGCGCACGATCGGGGACGGCCCCTTGTAGACGAGGTCCATCTCCAGCGTGGAGAAACGGCTCAGATCCACGCCCTGGGTAGGGTTGTCTCCCGTCAGCACGAAAGTCAGGCCGCAGGGCTGGTAGTTGTCGACCGTCATGTAGTGGCAGCGCCAGCGCAGTTGCTCGGCATTCACCCAGCTGACGGGCGCGTCGCCCGGATGCTTGTCGGGCGCGTGCAGGAACACGTTGTTCCCGGCCGCCGGGGCGGTCAGCTCCAGAGTCCGGGCGGGCGCAAGCGCCTGGCCGGCGAGCGCCGCCAGGGTCATGAGGATGCCGCCCATCAGCAGGTTCGGGATGCTCAGGTCGTAGCGCACGTCGCGTCGTCTCGACAGGGGTTCGGCGCACTTTAGGGCTGTTGACGAGGCCGTGCATGCCCTTGTTGGCCCGTGGATGTGGTTTCCTCCTCGGGACTTACCAGCGGGGACGGTGGTTCTGCGTCACGCTGCTCAGGCCCAGGTCGGTGTTGACAGGCGGCGGCTGCAGCGTCACGGCCGGCTGGCGGATGAGGACGAGCCCCACGGGTTTGCCGCCGCGCGGTCCGGCAGGGTTTCGGGTCAACATGCTGGGATGGACTGGCTGCTCGACCTCTACCAGCGCCACGGCGACTGGCGCGACTTGACCCTGGTGATGCTGTCACCCGTCTTCATGATCGCCATCGCGAGCGAAGCCTGGCGCTTTCGCAGCACCGGCGTGTTCGACCTGCGTGACAGTGTGGACAGCCTGAACTGCGGCGGCAGCTACCTTGCTGTCGACCTTGTGCTGCTGGCCGTGTTGGTGTTGCCGGCCATGGGCTGGGTCTACGAGCACCGCCTGTTCACGGTCGACACCACGCCGCTGCGTTTCGTCGGGCTGTTCCTGTTGGTGGAGTTGCTCTACTACGGGTTCCACCGTGCCAGCCACCGCGTGCGCTGGTTCTGGTGCGCGCACGTCGTGCATCACGGCTCCGAGAAGATGAACTTCGGCACGGCGCTGCGCCAGAGCTGGTTCTATCCGCTGGCTGGCAACTGGCTGTTCTACCTGCCGGCGGTGTTTCTCGGCTTCGAGCCGCGCTGGGTGCTGTTCGCGCTGTCGATCAACCTGGGTTACCAGTTCTTCGTGCACACGACCTGGGTGCAGAAGCTGCCAGCCTGGTTCGAGTTCGTCTTCAACACGCCGTCGCACCACCGTGCCCACCACGGCCGCAACCCGCAGTACATCGACAAGAACTTTGGCGGCATGCTGATCGTGTTCGACCGGCTGTTCGGCACGTTCGAGCCGGAGCGCGAGGCGGTGGACTACGGCCTGGAGCATCCTTTCCCGACGCACAACCTGTTCTGGCTGAACGCGCACGAGTGGCGCGCCATGTTTCGCGACATGGCGGCCGAGAAGACCTGGGGCCTGCGCCTGGCCCACCTGTGGAAGCCGCCGTCGTGGCGGCGCCACGGCAACGGATTCAGGGAGTGATCAGGGCTGGAGGTGCTTGGCCAGGAAGGCTTCCATGCGCTGGGCGAAGTCGATTCGGTTCTTGATCATGCCCCAGCCATGGCCTTCGTCAGCGTAGGTGACCCAGACGGGCTCGTTGCCGGCCTTGCGCAGTGCATCGCGCATGCGCTTGCCATGCGCCAGCGGCACGCGTCGGTCTTCCTCGCCAAAGGCCAGCAGCACCGGTGCTTTGATGCTGGCCGCCTGCTTCACCGGTGAGTTCGCCGCCAGCATCGCGGCGTCCTTCTCCGCGTCGCCGATCATGTCCGGCAAGTGCTTCTCGCGCAGCAGGTAGTGGGTGTCGTCCGCCACCAACCACGAGCCCTTCACCAACAGTTCCAGATCGGTCACGGCCACCCAGGCCACACCGCAGCGGTAAAGCTCGGGGTCCTTGGCCAGGCCGATCAGCGCGCTGTAGCCGCCGTAGCTGGCGCCCGCGATGCAAGTCTTGTCGCTGGCAATGCCTTGTGCCTGCGCCCACTTCAGCGCGTCGGTGACGTCGTCCTGCATGGCCTGGCCCCATTGCTTGAAGCCGGCGCGGTAGTGCGCGTCGCCATAGCCGGTGCTGCCGCGGAACTCGGGTTCGATGACAACGTAGCCGCGCGAGGCCAGGAACTGGGCCTCCTGATGCCAGCCCCAGACGGCACCGCGCGTCCAGGGGCCGCCGTGCACGAGCACGACGGCCGGCTTGGGCTTGATGCCGCCTGGACGCTGCGTGATCCAGACCGGCAGGTCGCGGCCATCGCGCGCCTTGATGCGTTCAAAGCGCATGGTCGCCATCTCGGCGGGGTTGATGTCTTCGCGCACGCGGCCGACTGGGCGCCAGCGCGGCGTGCCTTCGGGCGGCTGGGCCTGGTAGATCCACAGCCGGCCCGGGTCGCGGTCGCTGAAGGAACGCACCAATGCTGTCATGTCGGGCTGGCCGCAGCGGCGGCAGCTGATGCGGTTGACGCGATCGGGGAAGCGGGCGTCAGCCTCCTGCTGCAGTGCCTTCAGCGCCGGATTGAACCAGGCGGTGCTCTCTGCGTCGGTGATCACGCGCACGCCCAGGGCCACCCCTTCCGAATCCAGCACCATTTGGCCGCCGAAGCTGAAGCCTGGTGTGGTGACGATCGGCTTGTCGCTCGGCGCGCGCCGCTCGAAGTCGTAACGCGTCAGCACGGTGTCGGCGCCCTTGCCCGGGGCATGGGTCACGAAGAGCTGCCCAGCGCTGTCCACGGCGCGGATCTCGAACGGCTGCTCCTCGTGCCAGGCGGTCTCGTAAAGGGGCTGCCAATCGCTTTGCCCAGGCGCTCGCCACAATGCAGCGACGCGCCGGCCGCGCAGCCGATAGGCCACTCGCACAACGCCCTGCGCGTCGGCCAACGCGGGCACGGTATCGGGCGGAAGATCGTCAATCAGTCGGCGTACCTTGCCGGTGCGTGTGTTGATCCACAGCGGGTCTCGGTACCCGCTGATCAGCACCTCGTCCGTGGACGCGGCAGGGCCTGCGGTCGGCACGCCCAGCAGTTTGGCGTTGGGTGAAAGGATGTGCTCATCGCCATCAAGGAATCGCCTGTTGACCTCTTCAACCGTGGCGACGCGATGCATGAGCTGGCGGTACTCGCTCCCGTCGGCGTTGATGGCGAACAAGCCCGGTCCGGTGTCTCGGACGCCGCTGCCTCTGGATAAGTCGATGGCGCTGAAGAGCAGACGGTTTTCACTGACCCAGGCTACGCGACCCACGTCGGCGTTCGCAAGCTGGGCCACACGCCGGGCCGTGCCGGTCGCGAGGTCAATCACGATCAGGCTCTCTCGGGGGTCGCCGCGCCCGTAAATGACGGCCAGTTGCTTGCCCGAGGGCGACAGCACGGCCTCGACGATGTCCGCACCCCGGAAGAATGTTTCCGCAGGCGGTGGTGCCGCCTGCGCCGTGGCGGCGAGCAAAAGGCTGCATGTCGCCCGCGTCCAGTGGGCCAAGTTTTTCTTCAAAGCTGTCTCCCTAACCTGCTTCGTTTGAGCAGTGGCGGTGAGCTTATGGGGGGATGCGGCACAACGGCAGTGCCGCAAAAGAATGCGCAGCAGGTTGACTGCTTGCTTTGCATCAGTGCAGATGCTTGGCCAGGAAGGCTTCCATGCGCCTGGCGAAGTCGACGCGGTTCTTCACGTCGCCGAAGCCGTGGCCCTCGCCGGCGTAGGTGATCCAGACAGGCTCGTTGCCGGCCTCGCGCAGCGCCTTGCGCATGCGATCGCCGTGCGCCATGGGCACGCGGCGGTCGCCTTCGTTGAACGCCAGCAGCACCGGCGCCTTGATGCGTGCCGCTTGCTTGATGGGAGAGTTCGCGGCCAGCATGGCCGCGTCCTTCACCGGGTCGCCGACCATGTCGGGAATGGTGTAGCGCCGGCCGGAGGCGCTGATGTCGTCGCTGACCCACCACGAGCCGGCGGCATACAGGTCCAGGTCGGTCACCGCCAGCCAGGCGACGCCGCAGCGGTAGAGCTCGGGGTCGCGCACCAGCCCCATCAGCGTGCTGTAGCCGCCATAGCTGGCGCCCGCGATGCAGGCCTTGTCGCTGGCGATGCCTTGCTTCTGCGCCCACTTCAAGGCGTCGGCCACGTCGTCCTGCATGGCCTGGCCCCATTGCTTGAAGCCGGCGCGGAACAGCGTGTCGCCGAAGCCGGTGCTGCCGCGGAACTCAGGCTCGATGACGACGTAACCGCGCGATGCGAGGAACTGGGCATCGGCATCCCAGCCCCATTTGCCGCCGCGCACCCACGGCCCGCCATGCACCAGCACGACGGCGGGCAGCGGGCCCTGGGTGTTGGCAGGCCGTGTGATCCACACCGGCAACTCCAGACCGTCGCGGGCCTTGATGCGCTGCAGTTCGACGGTCGCCATGTCCTGCGGCTTCACGCCTTCGCGCACGGGGCCGATGTCCAGCCAGGTTTTCTCGCCGGCCGCCGGCTTGGCCTGGAACAGGTAGAAGCGGCCCGGTTCACGGTCGCTGAAACTGCGCACCACCGCCACCATGTCGGGGCTGCCGCAGCGACGGCAGCTGATGAGGTTGACGTTGGCCGGGAACAGCCGGTCCACGCGCTCCTGGAAGGCCTTCATCGCGGGGTCGAACCAGGCCATCGTGGGTCCGTCCACCAAGAGGCGCAGGCCCAGCACGCGGCCACTCGTTTCGTCGATGACGAGGCGGCCTTCGAAGTCGAAGCCCGGCGTTGACACCAGCGGCTTGTCCTGCGGCTTGCGCGCCTCGAAGTCGTAGCGTTTGAGTGTGGCCTGTCCGGCCTGGCCTTCATGCACGCTGACGTATAGGCCGCCGGCGTCGTCGACGGCTTGGATGGCGAAGGGCGCCGACATCAGGTCGCTCTCGTAAAGCGTCGTCCAGGTCTTGCTGCCCGGTGCTCGCCACAGTGCGGCCTGGCGGCCTTCGCGACGCGTGAACGCCACGCGCGCCTCGCCGCGGCTGTCGGCCAGCCAGCCCACGGTGTTGGCGGGTTCCTTGAAGTCGACGCTGCGCGTCAGCCCCGTGCGCGTGTTGATCCACTTGAGCGTCTCGGTGTCGTCATCGGCGCCGGGTGAGAACTCGGCCAGCAGCACCTCATCACTGCCGGCGCCGGCGGGCAGGCGTGGCACCTTGAGCAGGCGGTGATGCCAGTCCAGCAGGCGGTCGTTGAGGCTGCCGTCGCTGATGACCGGCTTCCATTGGCGGCGCACCAGCTGGCGGAACTTGCTGCCGTCGGCGTTGACGGCGTACAGGCCCGGGGCGCCGCTGTAGCGCGCGCTGCCGTTGAATAGGTCCACGACGCCGTAGACCAGCCGTTCGTCGTCGACCCAGTGCACGTCGTGCACGTCGCCGTCCTGGAATCGCGCCACCGCGTTGAGCTTGCCGCCCTTGTCCAGGTCCATGACGGCCAGTGCCACGCGATCCACACCGCGCGAGGTCGTGAAGGCCAGCTTGCGGCCTGACGGCGACAGCACGACTTCCAGCAGTTCGGCGTCCTTGTAGAACAGTTCGGCAGGCGGTGGCGCGGCAACTGCCGTGCCGGCCAGGCCGGCCAGCGCGAGCAGGCCGCGGATGAGCAGGTCTTTCATGTGTCGTCGTGTCTTGCGGGATCAGGGGTTCAGATGCTTGGCCAGGAAGGCCTCCAGCCGTTCGGCGAAGTCCACCCGGTTCTTGACGACGCTGAAACCATGGCCCTCGCCGGCATAGGTCACCCACAGAGGCTCGTTGCCGGCGTCCTTCAGCGCGTCGCGCATGCGCTTGCCATGCGTCAGCGGCACGCGGCGGTCGTCCTCGCCGAAGGCCAGCAGCACCGGCGCCTTGATGCGGGCCGCCTGCTTCACCGGTGAGTTGGCGGCCAGCATGGCGGCGTCCTTGACCGGGTCGCCGATCATGTCGGGCAGTCGGTACCTGCGCGCCTCGTCGCTGGTGTCGTCGTTGACCCACCAGGAGCCGCTGACCAGCAGTTCCAGGTCCGTCACCGCCAGCCAGGCGGCGCCGCAGCGGTAGAGCTCGGGGTCGCGCACCAGGCCCATCAGCGTGCTGTAGCCGCCATAGCTGGCGCCGGCGATGCAGGCCTTGTCGCTGGCGATGCCCTGCGCCTGCGCCCACTTCAGCGCATCGGTGACGTCGTCCTGCATGGCCTGCCCCCATTGCTTGAAGCCGGCGCGGAAGTGGTTCACGCCATAGCCCTTGCTGCCGCGGAACTCGGGCTCGATGACCGCATAGCCGCGCGACGCGAGGAACTGCGCCATGCGGTGCCAGCCCCACACATTGCCGCGCACCCAGGGCCCGCCGTGCACGAGGACGACCGCCGGCAGCGGCCCCTTGGCGTCGGCCGCCTTGGTGACCCAGACCGGCAGGTCGCGGCCGTCGCGGGCCTTGATGCGGTGGAAGTCCATCAGCGCCATCTCGGCGGGTTTGACGTCGTTGCGCACGCGGCCCACGGGCCGCCACGTTTTCTCGCCGCCCGGGGGCTGCGCCTGGTAGACCCAGATCTGGCCCGGCTCGCGGTCGCTGTAGCTGCGCACCAGCGCGACCATGTCGGGCTGGCCACAGCGGCGGCAGTCGATGCGGTTGATGCGGCCGGGGAAGCGCTCGTCCGCCTCGGCCTGCAGTGCCTTCATGACGGGGTGAAACCAGTGGGTGCTCTCGCCGTCGGTCTTCACGCGCACGCCCAGCGCGGCGCCGTTGCCGTCGTTGAGCAGCTGACCGTCGAAGTTGAAGCCGGGAGTGACGACCACGGGCTCGGCCTCGGGCGCGCGCTTGGCGAAGTCGTAGCGCTTGAGCACGGTCTCGCCGGCGCGTCCCGTGGCTTGGGTGACGTACAGCTGGCCGGCGTCATCGACGGCGTGGACGATGTAGGGCGCGTTGAACAAGCCGCTGTCGAACAGCGGCTGCCAGGCCTGCTGGCCGGGGCCGCGCCACAGGGCACCGGCGCGGTCCTTCTTGACCGTGATGGCGACGCGCAGCTCGCCGCGGCTGTCGGTCAGCCAGCCCACCGTGTCGGACGGGAACTCGCCCGGCGCCGCGCGTGTGCGGCCGGTGCGGGTGTCGACCCACAGCGGCGTCTGCACGCCCTGGCTGTCCAGCGAGTACAGCAGGACCTCGTCGTTGGCCTCGCCGGTCTTGGGTGTGGGCACCTTCAGCAGGTGGTGGTTCCAGTCCAGCAGCCGCTGGTTGCGGCTGGAGCCGTCGCTGACCATGGGCACGCCCTGGCGCCGGATCAGCTGGCGCATCTCCCGGCCATCGGGGTTGACGGCGAACAGCCCCGGCTGGCCGTTGGGCTGGCCGCTGCCGTCGGACAGGTCGACGATGCTGAACACCAGGCGCTGGTCGTTGACCCAGCGCACCTCGTGCACGTCCCCGTCGCTGAACTGCGCCGCGCGTGTGGCCTTGCCGTTGCCCAGGTCGAAGACCGCCAGGCCCACGCGCGTGGCGCCCTTGGCCGACGTGATGGCGAGCTGGCGCCCGGACGGCGACAGCACGGCTTCGGCGATGTCGGCGTCCTTGAAGAACACCTCGGCCGGCGGTGCGGCGTGGGCGGCGGCGCCCGCCAGGCTCAGCAAGATCGCGATGCAACGTGCGGTGAGGGGCGTCATGGTGCAGGGGAGAGGTGGCGGGCCAGGAAGGTCTCCACGCGTCGGGCGAAGTCCATGCGGTTCTCGGTCTTGGTGAAGCCGTGGGCCTCGCCGGGGTAGCTGACCCACTCCGGCGGCCGGCCCACCGCGGCCAGTGCATCGCGCATGCGCTTGCCGTGGGCCAGCGGCACGCGGACGTCTTCCTCGCCATGGGCCAGCAGCAGCGGCGCCTTCATCCGCGCGGCCAGCTTGACGGGCGAGTGGGCGGCGATCATGGCAGCGTCCTTCGTCGCGTCGCCGACCAGGTCGGCCGTCGTCAGCCGGCGCGACAGCGCCTGGTCATCCTGCACAAACCACGACCCTCGCACCATCAGCTCCAGGTCGGACACCGCCACCCAGGCGACGCCGCAGCGGTACTGGTCGGGGTCCTTGGCCAGCCCCATCAGCGTGGCATAGCCACCGTAGCTCGCACCCATGATGCAGGCCTTGTCGCTGGCGATGCCCTGCGTCTGCGCCCACTTCAGCGCGTCGCTGACATCGTCCTGCATGGCCTGGCCCCACTGCTTCCAGCCGGCGCGGAAATGCGCATCGCCATAGCCGGTGCTGCCGCGGAACTCCGGCTCGATGACGACGTAGCCCCGTGACGCGAGGAACTGCGCCCACGCGTTCCACTGCCACGATACGCCGCGCACCCAGGGGCCGCCGTGCACCAGCACGACGGCCGGCAGCGGGCCCTTGGCGCTGTCAGGGCGGGTGATCCATACCGGCAACTCGCGGCCGTCGCGAGCCTTGATGGTCTGAAGGTCCAGCCCGGCCATCTGCGCTGGGTCGACGGCCTCGCGCAAACGCCCGAGTGCGCGCCAGCGGTTCTCGCCCTCGGCGGGCTTGGCCTGGTAAAGCCACAGCTTGCCGGGGTCGCGATCGGTGTAGGACGTGACGACGGCCACCATGTCGGGCTGGCCGCAGCGCCGGCAGTCGATGCGGTTCAGCTTGCCGGCCAGCAACTTGTCGACCTGGGCCTGGAATTTCTTCATGCGTTCGTCAAGCCAGACGGTGACTTCGCTGTCGGCCGTGGTGCGCACGCCCAGCACGACGCCGTTCTCGCGGATCAGATGGCCCTGGAAGTCGAAGCCGGGCGCGCGAACCAGCGGTGGCTCGGCCGGCGCCTTGGCCTGCGCGTCGTAGCGGGTCAGCACACGGTAGGGGCTGTCCTTGGGCACATGGCTCACGTAGAGCGAGCCGTCGGCGGCGACGCCTTCGAGATCGAAGGGTTGGTCGAAGTAGGCGGTCTCGTACAGCTGCACCCAAGTGCTCTTGCCAGGTGGCAGCCAGTGGGCCTGGAAGCGGTCGCCCTGGCGCGTCAGCGTGGCTCTCACGCCGCCGTGCTGATCCACCACCCAGTGATAGCTGTTGCTGGGTGCAGCGTCGGTGTAGGCGTAGGCCGCCCCGGTATTCACGTTGACCCAGACCGGGCTCTCGGCGTAGCCGCCGTTCGCGCTGCCCATCTCCGCCAGCAGCACACGATCACTGGCTTCGCCGGCACGTTGATCAGGCACCATCATCAGCCGGTGGTTCCAGTGCAGAGCGTCGCGGTTGGTGCCATCGTTGGTGATGTAGTGTTGGGTCTGCCGCACCAGCATGCGCATGCGCGAGCCGTCCGCGTTGACGGCGAACAGGCCCGGCGCCCTGTCGTGGCGGCCGCTGGCCTCACCCAGCTCGGTGAGGCTGAAGACCAGGCGGTCCTCGTTGACCCAGCGCACCTGGACGACATCCGATGCGGTCGACTGCGCGACACGGGTGATCGCGCCGCCCGGGGCCAGGTCCATCACCATCAGGCCGACCCGCGGCGCGCCTTTTCTGGTGGTGATCGCCAGCCGCTTGCCTGAGGGCGACAGTGAGGCCTCGCCGATGTCGGGGTCGCTGAAGAAGGCCTCGGGCGGGGGCGGCGCGGCCTGGGCCAGCGGTGCGATCAGCAGGTGAGCAGCGGCAGCAACCGCCCAGATACGACTCGTCTTCAAGGGTCTCCTCCAGCTGTTCTTCGACAGCGTTGACTTCGGCGCGCGCAGCATAGGGGCAAGGCATGCTCATTCAACGGGCAATCCTCACCTCGGCGACCGGGGCGCGGCGCTGCGGGACAATCCCGCCCCATGAATCAGCCCCCACGCTCGCTTCGCTCACTGCCCCCCGCGGGGGCGCGTCAGTGCCTTCGGGCGGCCGGGCGCCACTGACATG
>JACCDS010482442.1_pt1 | contig 10974 bp, 8 predicted proteins | sample 7446441 | NCBI WGS metagenome assembly JACCDS01 (sample SAMN15323445, study PRJNA562643) | freshwater metagenome | isolation source: river surface water | place: USA:Blue River Watershed | collected 2017-08-17 | reverse complement strand
TCCCTTGTTGAAGGTGCAGAGTTTGTTGTAAGAAAAAACACTAGCATTCATCATCCACTGAATCTGTTTTTCGCCCCGCACGCGGATGCGCCTTATCGTAAACCTTGGCGAGATGCTGGAAGTCGAGATGGGTGTAGATTTGTGTGGTAGAAATATTGGCGTGGCCGAGCAGCTCTTGTACTAAACGTAAATCGCCGCTGGATTCAAGCATATGGCTGGCGAAAGAGTGGCGCAGCATGTGCGGGTGGATGGGGTTATCCATTCCCTGGCTGATGCTTAATTGTTGCATGCGCATTTGCACGGCGCGGTGACTGATACGCCCGCCGCGCTGGGTAGTGAACAGCGCAGGTTCATTGTCTTGCGTGTATTGCTTGCGTGCGACCAACCAATCTTTTAACGCCGTTATCGCCATAGAGCCGATGGGAAGCAAACGGGTTTTGCGGCCCTTACCGGTGACGGTGAGCATGGCTTCGCCCCAGTCGATATCTTTCAGGTCCAAACTCGTCACTTCGGCCAAACGCAAACCGGATGAATAAATTAATTCCAGCAGCGCGCGGTCGCGTTTGTTAATAAAATCATCACCCTCTACGGCGACAAACTGTGCGGTTTGATCCACGTCTAATGTTTTGGGCAACAACTTGGGAGACTTGGGTGCGCTGATACCATCAGCAACATTGTTTTGCATCCAGCCGCGACGAATACAAAACTGAAAAAAACTGCGCAGCGATGAGAGCCAGCGCTGCAAACTTTTACCCCCCAATCCCTCGCGATGTAAATGTGCAACGGCGGTTCGCACATGGCTCATGGCCAGCATATTTAAATCGGCAATATTTTTTTGCGCGCAATAGCGGCGAAACTTTTCCAGGTCGCGTTGGTAATTTTGCTGTGTCAGCGGGGAGTATTGTTTTTCACTGCGCATGTAGGTGAGAAATGCAGCCAATTCCTGTGCAAAAGGCAGTGAGCGAACGGCAGGCGGCGCTTCATTCGCGACAGAGGGATGGGCTGGGGTGCTGTCGGGTGGCAATTGATCAGTCATGCTGTTGGTCAGCCATAAGAATCCCGGTGTGCCGCCCGATCATCGATCAGCGCGGTAAATATTTTGGCAATAAACGGTTCAGAACTTCCGCAATATACCCCAAAAACAAGGTGCCCATACTGGAGCGGTAATATTGCGGGTCGCGGTTGCCAATGGCCAGTAGACCAAACGCGCTGCCATGAACCAGCGGCACGACGGCAACCGAACCAATTTCACTGGCGTGATTGCCAAACACAAATTCCAACTCTTTACTGCCCAAGGTACCGCACACGGCACGGCTATTTTTTAACAGCGCGCCCAAATGCTCGCGCGCCTCAGCAATGCTTACGACACGCGCTTGGCTACTGGGCACTTTTTCCAGGTTGCCAAATAAAATGACACTGGTGAAGTGAATCGAAAAATCCTTATCAAAACTGTAGTGCAGCGCGTCGATTATATCGCCCATGTCCTGCCCTTCCAGCAGGTTGAGCACCAGTCGTTTGGTTTTATCAAATAGCTTGTCATTGTCGCGCGCATTATCGAGCAATTTACTCAAGCGATGGCGCATATCGATATTGCGCTCACGCAGGATCGCCACCTGCCGCTCCACCAGCGAAATAGCCGAACCGGATTCGTGGGGCAAACTCAGTTCTGCCAATAAATCCGGGTGATTTTCAAAAAATTCCGGATGCTCGCGCAACCAGGCTTCAATTTGTTCCGGCTCCAGGGGATCGGCAAGTGTCGGCTTATGTTCGGTCATAGACGTCGATTCAGGATAATTAGATTTTTATTTGCCCATGGAAAACGGTAACCGCAGGCCCCGTCATAATTACCGGTTGGCCTTCACCGGGCCAATCGATTTGTAAACTGCCACCGGGCAAATTCACTTTTACCTGCTGATCCAGCAAACCGCGTAAACGCCCAGCCACTACGGCACCACAGGCGCCTGTACCGCAGGCAAGGGTTTCACCAACGCCACGCTCAAACACCCGCAAATTAATTTCATGGCGCGACACAATTTGCATAAAGCCCACATTCACTCGCGCAGGAAAACGTGGGTGATGTTCAATAATCGGCCCAAGCTCAGCGACCGGTGCCGTTTTGACATCGTCCACCAGCAAGACACCGTGGGGGTTGCCCATGGACACTGCTGATATGTCGTAGGTTTTACCGGCAACCTCAAAGGGATAGGTGATAGCTTGGGCATCGGCAACGAACGGGATTTGCGCGGGCTGCAACCGCGGCGCGCCCATATCGACACTGACTTGCTCATCCTGCTGCACGCGTAATTCCATCAGGCCGCCAGCGGTTTCCACTTTAATCACGCTTTTGCCGGTGAGTTTACGCTCGCGCACAAATACGGCGAAACAGCGCGCGCCATTGCCGCAATTTTCCACTTCGCTGCCGTCGCAATTAAAAATGCGGTAGCGAAAATCCACATCGGGATTCTCCGGCGTTTCCACCAACAAAATTTGATCGCAGCCCACACCAAAATTCCGGTCGGCAATGTAGCGAATTTTTTCCGGTGTTAAACGCACGCTTTGGCCAACGCCATCGATCACCACGAAGTCGTTACCCAAACCGTGCATTTTGCTAAAACGTAAACGCATATTTTTTCCCGCTTATTCTGGCAATAACTGCTCGCCACGAATCATATCGTCAAAGGTCTCGCGCGCACGCGCCAAATGCATTTGATCGCCGTCGACAAGGATTTCCGCCGCACGGCCGCGCGTGTTGTAGTTGGAACTCATGCTGAAACCATAGGCGCCAGCGGACATAACCGCCAGTAAATCACCCGCCTCAATGGCCAGGTCGCGATCTTTACCAAGGAAATCGCCAGTTTCACAAATCGGGCCGACCAGATCCCATTTCTTTACTTCACCAGCGTGAGGCTTCACCGGGCGGATGTCTTGCCATGCTTGATACAGGGACGGGCGAATATTGTCATTCATGGCAGCGTCAATCACTGCGAAATTTTTGTGCTCGGTGGGCTTCAGGAACATCACCTTGGTGAGCAGCACGCCCGAGTTTGCCGAAATGGAACGACCTGGTTCAAACATCAAGGCTAATTTGCGATCACCCAATTTGGTTTTGATGGCGGCCATATAGTCGGCAACAGGCGGTGGGGTTTCATTGCGATAGGTAACACCCAAGCCGCCACCCAAATCCAGGTGGGAAATAGTAATGCCACTTGCCGCAAGCTCATCGACCAATAACAACAGACGGTCGAGTGCATCCAAAAATGGTGTTAACTGGGTGAGCTGGGAGCCTATGTGGCAATCCAACCCTTTAATCGCCAAGCTCGGCAATTGTGCAGCGCGCGCGTAAACCGCCGGTGCGCGCTCGATGGCGATACCGAATTTATTTTCTTTCAAACCAGTGGAGATATAGGGATGGGTATTGGCATCTACATCCGGGTTTACGCGCAGCGATACATTGGCCACTTTGCCTTTTTGTGCTGCCACATCAGCCAACAATTCCAGCTCCGCTTCCGATTCGACATTGAAACAGAAAATGCCAACATCCAATGCGCGCGCCATTTCTTCCACGCTTTTACCCACACCGGAAAATACGATGCGCGATGGTTGGCCGCCAGCGCGTAATACCCGCTCCAATTCACCACCGGAGACTATGTCAAACCCAGCACCGAGTTTGGCGAGCATATTTAAAATGGCGAGGTTGGAGTTCGCTTTGATGGCATAACAAATCATGCCAGGATGCGAACCCAGCGCCTGCGCATAGGATAAATATTGTTGGGTAAACGCCGCGCGGCTATAGACATAACAAGGCGTACCAAAGCGCTCGGCAACGGCGCTCAGCGGAGTATCTTCAACGTAGAGTTCGCCGTGGCGTTCAGTGAAATGCTGCATAAGAAATCTCAATCTGGAAAACGGTAGGACAAATTAGGACGGATCGGTACCGGGTGCTACAGGTGTAGACGCGGGCGCGCTCGCCGGTGCAGACGATGCCGGTTTGGCCGCCGGTGCGGCGTCAGGCTGGGGCTTGGATTGTTGTTGCGGTAAATACAGCGGACCTTTTTGCCCACAAGCGGCAATGCCACCCGCCATGATTGCCACAGCGCAGAAGATTACTGCGCTTTTCATAACCACTCGCGTACTTTTCATAACCACCCGCGCATTTTGCATAACCACCGTCCGATAAGACCCCACGCCTGACGCACGAACAGGACGCCAAGGCGCACCGGGTTCAAATAACACAGGAGTGGGATAACGAGTCAGGATAAAGACGGGGCAGTATAACCCTGCACCCTCAGCCCCACAACAAAACACCGTAGGCTGAGACAGCAGGAGGGATTAATCAGAAAAGAAAAAGCAGGAGTTACAGCAGCGCGCGCAATTCGTCAGCCGTGACCAAACCGCCTTGGTTGCGCATCGCCACTTGCTTGAGCAGATTTTTCAGGCCGTCTACGTTAGCGGTAAATTCGTGGGTCTCGAGTAATTGCCAAGCGCAATCCTGCAAGTCCACATCGCCCGCCAAGGCAAACTCGGCAATAAAAAACTGCACCAAATCGTGCAGATCTTCGCGGCGTTCTGCCAGTGTTGGCAATGGCAGCGATTGCACAAAATGCATCATCCAGCCCAAGCCAATCGCCACCGGGTCAATTGCCGCACTACTCAAACTGAACACCAGCGAGAGCGATGTGCCACTGCGGGTGGCCGCCATCCACTGCAAGCAAAAATGGCGCAGTGCCAGCATATCCTTGGCTGAAAGCGCATCAATACTGCGCAAAAACAAGGTGCCGCCGGTGGCGCAACTGCGCAGTGATTGCAAAATGGCAGTGGCGGTTCCCTCTTCCCATTCGCGACAATCTGACTCAATAAAAGGAGCCGTTTCACTGCATGCGATATCGTGAAAGCGGCGCGCCGCTATAATTTTGCCGGTGCCTTTATCCGCGCGCAGCAATACGGGCGACTTCCTTTTGGCCAATTGATCGATCCGTTGATCCAACTGGCGCAATATTGAACTGTTGCCGACCCAAAAACTTTGGTCGCCATACCAGTGAATAGAACGATAACGAGACTGATAGCGACTGATAACACGCACAATCTCTTCAATCACCAAAGACAACTCATGCTTGACTGTCGCATCGGCCACGTGCACACCGGGCGCCATTTGCACCACCAGATAACCCAGGCGCTGGGACTCATTGTCCGGGGTTTTGAAATTGACGGGCAAACTCAATGCAGCCTCTGCATCAAATCCTTGAAAGGGAGAGGCGTTTGCCTCCTGGGTAGAAATAATAAATTCCTCGGCACCACCGGAGGCGGCAACAAATAAATCGCGCACGTCGTCGGCCAACAACAAATGGCGATAGCCTTGATGGTTAAGGCAGCGCAGAGTCACCGCCGCCTGCTCTAATCCCAGGCGCGTTGCGGCAGAGCGCAGAATCATTTTAGTCAGCGCAATAAAACTTTTATTGACAGGAACCCAACGCGGAACAGACGATTGATTAAACTTGCGTGTTGGGCGAACCCGGCTTTTATAACTGCTAACGGCCTGAAAGAGGGCGATCATAGCGATATTCTCATAACTCACACGGACGATAACTGGGAAAACATCGGCATCTTGTGGCAATCTATAGCCATCGGACGTTACTGACCATTACACGGAATTACATGCAGAACTGGCGCACGCCGGCTAAACCTATAAAAAGACCCAGGTGTTAGCTAAACAAAACACCGGTTCGGCCGATTACTCACGGCCCGGCAAGGAATCAGCGGCATAGGTAGACCCCGAATGCAATCGCCAGTGCTAAACGCATTGGCGCCAAACCCTGATCAGAAAAACAAGAGTTAACCCGGACCCACTATGGCTTATTTGTTGGATGTCGCTGCAGAGGCCTATTTTCCTCTCGCCCCTCATCACACCTTTGGCAGGCTCGCCAATAGTGTGGACACCCATATCGATAAACCCTACGTCTCCAAATTACATGCCGCGATTGAATGGAACGGCGAACACTGGCGCATTAAAAATCTCGGCCTCAACGGCACCTGGATCAATGGCATCGCCATGGCGCAGGGCGAGACCCGCGAGCTGGCGGTGCACGATGAAATTGTGCTGGCAGCCCAAAATGACCCCTGCTTTCGGGTGATAGATTTACGCGCCCCCAGCGATATGCTCTGGCCGCTCAACCGCGACCTGGAGACCACCCCGCCGCTCTACCTCTCGCGCTACCATTTGCTGCCCGATGGCGATGCACCGGAAATCGCCCTGTATTACGATGAACAGGCCCAGCAGTGGTATCGCGAAGCCATTGAGCAACACACTGAACCCCAAGCCCTTAATGATGGTGATCTGGTGCAGTTTGCATCCGGCCATTGGCAGTTTGTGCGCGCACAAATTTACGGCCCCACTGAAGTCAAAAGTGCACGCCACATTAACGACTTTGAATTTGTGTTTAATATGAGCCTGGATGAAGAGACCACCCAGCTCGAACTGCATCAACAGCAAGTACTGGATTTAGCGGTACGCACCCATCACTATTTGTTATTGCAACTGGCAAGACACCGCTGCGAAGACGCGGCGCGCGGGTTGGATAGCAAAAGCCAGGGCTGGGTATACGCCGAGCAACTGGCCGCCGAACTGGGGCTGGACAGCACCCACATGAACATCCAGATTTTCCGCGCGCGCAAACAATTGGCCGATGTGCTGCCCGATGCCCTGGGTCAGCAATGCCTGCTGGAGCGTCGCGGTGGAAAAATTCGTTTTGGCTGCGAGAAATTTAAAATCTATAAAGGCGACCAACTCACCGCCGCCTCTAGCCTGAAGGATTGCTGATCGCCTTATGGACAGCATTCCACAGCCCACCACCCCTGCCTATATCGGGCACTACCACTTGCTGGAACCTATTGGTCGCGGCGGTATGGGCTTGGTATTTCGCGCACGGGACACCCGCCTGGAACGGGAAGTGGCGATTAAATGTTTGCGCACGGAATTGTTTGAAGCCCATTACATCGAGCGCTTTAAACGCGAAGCCTTGCTACTCGCCAAATTAAATCACCCAAATATTGTGCAGATTTACGATTTTATCGAAGCGCCCGACCAACTGGCGCTGGTGATGGAATTGGTGGACGGCCAGAACCTGCAAACCTATTTGCGCGAGCATATAGTGCCCATGTCGCAACGCTTGCACTGGCTCACCCAAATTGCAGAAGGTTTGGCCATCGCCCACGATGCAGGCATTATTCACCGCGATTTAAAAGCCGAAAATATTCTGATCAACAAACGCGGCCAATCCAAAATTACCGATTTGGGTATCGCCAAATCCCAGGACTTTAACGCCACCCTCACCGACCATGTGGCTGGCAGCTATTGCTCCATGTCGCCCGAGCAGGCGATGGGTGAAGACATCAGCTTCAAAAGCGATTTATTTTCGCTCGGTATTTTGGCTTACCAACTATTGTGCGGCGCCCATCCTTTTGGCGACACCGGCAACAAGCTGCAAATTATGCAGCGCATTATTTCGCACCCACCCACGCCACCGCACCAACACAACCCGGACTTACCCGCTGAGTTTGTGGATTTGCTGGGGCAGTTATTATCCAAAGACCCGAACAAACGCCCGGATAATACCCACTGGGTGGCCGCGCAGTTTAAAAAACTCAGCACAATGAATGTGCACGACAATATTGCCAGCGATGACACTCAAGCACTGGCAATACCACAACCCAATATTGCTCGTAGTGCGCGCACGCAGGATCATCCTACGTTTGAAACGCGCTTTGTTGCAGTTGCAGCCCCCAAAATATCTTTATGGAAAAAACTTAAAGACTACATCGCCGCCAATAAAATTGTCGTGGGCTCCGCAGCACTGAGTGTATTGATGATTACCGGTGTGATTGTGTGGCAATTGCAACCCAAACCGCCCAAGTATGTCGCGGTCATTCCACCCAAGTTGACGGCAGAGGGGATGCAGGAGTCGCAGCAGGAATTGGTGAAAGGCGCGGTTTATGATGCTATTCAGCAGAGCGTGATCCAGTTGGATGGGTATTATTTAATTCCGCGCGATGAAATCGCAGATGTTAATGGAGACAATGAAACCGTTAGCAAGGCGACGGCGGCAGATGAGGTAATCACTACGAATATTTTGTGCAAAACTGAAACGTGCACAATAACAGTATCCAAACTCTATCCCAACAACAACGAACAACAAGCAAGACTGCGAGTGGAAAACACGAGGAGAATCGATGTACTGGCGGATCATTACCTATCAGTTGCAAGTGAAGTGGAGCAAGTTATAGCAGGACTGTATGCACAAAAAATTGACGGAGAGTACACACATTTCTCAACTAATGAATATAACACCCTAATATCGACATATAGTTCTTATCTACGTAACGGCGCCACACTTGACATGCTCGCACAACTGGATAATTTGAGTGAAAAAGCTAAAAAAACTTCCAGTGTTAAAATGCTGTTTACAGATATATTACTGGATATTTACTATGGTTCAGGAGACACAAGCTTATTAGAAAACAAAGAGATTAATTTTTCAGCACCCACAAATAAACAAGAAAAAATTATTCACCTAGTGAATATTCATGCAATACAGATGGCAAAGAAAGATTATGCATCGGCAAAAGAAACACTCAATCAACTCAAAGAAATCGGATTAAATAATGCCCACGTTAATGAATTAAATGCACAGTCCTTAATCGGACAGGGAGAATATGAACTAGCAATAATGTCACTTAAAAGAGCACAATTAATACGCCCCAAAGCAAGCACTGCTTATAGCCTAGCACTTGCACATTGGTATAAAGGAGAGCATACAGACGCTCTTGCAAACCTCGCAAAGGTACTAGACATATCACCCAATAATTATAAAGCACTCAAATTACAAGGCATAATCGGACTCACCATGGGGGACACCGCAACAGCAATTACTTCATTTCAGCAAGTTATTGAAAGAAATAATGATGAGTCAACAATCAACAACCTAGGGCTGGCATATCTACTGAAAAAGGATTATCAAAGTGCAAGAGATTATTTTTCAAAGGCACAACAACTTGCCCCTGAAAACGCAAGCTTTTTATTAAATCTTGCTGATGCTGAGGCACTAATAAAAAGTGACGAAGCCATCAACCTATATAAAAAAACACTACAACTAGTTAATCAAAATACAGACAGAGAATCATTACTGATACATGCTCAAGCAAATGCTCATCTTAATAATTTTGTAAATGCAGCCGATACAATTCAAAAAGTAATGAAATCAAACTCAGAAAGCATTGAGACCCAGTACACAGCCGCATTGGTTTATGCACTAGCAGAAGACAAAATATCTGCAATAACCAATGCAAAAAATGCTCTTAAAAATGGGCTAAATGTTATTTGGTTTGAACTGGACTGGTTCGAAAGTCTTTGCACACACAAAGACTTTCGAACGCTTATGGAGGAATATCGCAGTAAAACTTGCTCCAGCAACAAAATTCATTGAATGTTCGTTGCAGTTAATTAGTTTAAGGTCTAGGAGGTCTGCCAACAGAAATAATAGGATCTTTTGACTCGTATAAGGTCACCACCCCAGTATATTGGTTAGTGAGTGATGCTACAAAACCAAAAGGAATATTTTCTTCGTTATTCTCCAATGCGTGCACATAGACAATCATCGTATAACCGTTATCGATAATATCCACCATCACATCATTATCTGGATCGCTATCAGCGTTATCGGTTGCAACTCCCCCCAAAGCAAAACGCCAAGTTCCGCCAGAAGCAGGGTTTTGTTTAATTTTAATCACTAATATCGCGCGCTCAAATTGGCGATTCAATGCTGACGGGTTTAGTTCGAACCCAACTGTCAGATTCTCTATATCAACCGTGCTGCCTTCTTCAGTAAAAATCCAGTCACCCGGTGCTGCTGCTGTGCTTTTAGCAGGCATCAATTCAAAGGTTTTAATAACCTGACCGTTCAGCGGTACATTGATTACCAAATCAGTCGCCGTCAGTTTTTTTCCGGACTTTTTGGCTTTTGCGGGTTTAATAGCGGCCTTTTTTACCGCCTTTTTGTCCGCTTTTTTTTCATCGGCTTTCTTTTTTTCTGGTGCCATCTTCAATATTTCCTATCCATTAAGTGTGTGAAAATCCCTAGGTGGTTGGTGCAATTAATTTTACTTAATTGCACCATCACTCTCTTCCCGGAAAATGACTGAGTTGTTGCTAATACACCCAACTAGCATAGAACAGTTTTTCTATTTGGCCGAATGACGCTAGCGAAACTGCTATTAATATTGATATGTCACCGACATGCCAACCGTGCGCGGGCGAGTAACAAACTCAAACTGCCCTTGGTCACCGTAAAAATCATCGAAACGACCGCCGGTAATACCGCGGGTATTTTCAATATTATTTACAAAGGCACCCACACGCCAATTACGCAGTGTTACACCAACGCGTACATTAGCCGTGTTGTAGCTAGCCAATTGTTGGTAGTTAGAAAAGTTTTCATTGAGCGCGGTATACACCTCACCCATGCGGTTGAAGCTCAAGCTACCATCCCATTCAACGCTACCTATAGCTTGCAGATAGTCCAGCGCCACGCTGAACTGGGTGCGGGGTGAGCCGGGTAAGCGGTCACCGTCAAACGCATCAATAGCTTCCACGGTTTCAGTCAGCTCGGCATCGGTATAGGTATAAGTGCTGCGCAGGCTAAAGGCACTGCTGAGTTGGGCATTAAGTTCTAGTTCAATACCCTGGGAACGTGCTTCGCCCGCATTCGCGGTAATGGAACGACCATCATTTTCAGCCGTGGTTTGCACTTGAATATCATCCCACTCGGTGGAGAAAACAGCTGCATTTAATTGCAATCGTTGGCTTAACCAATCGCTACGCAAACCCAGTTCAACGCTGGTAGCTTTGTCTGGTGCATAGAAGCGATTGGTTGTGACATCGGGTGGAGTAAGGTTAGCGCCTCCGCGACGGTAACCTTCAGCGAC
>JACCDS011544649.1_pt1 | contig 10978 bp, 12 predicted proteins | sample 7446441 | NCBI WGS metagenome assembly JACCDS01 (sample SAMN15323445, study PRJNA562643) | freshwater metagenome | isolation source: river surface water | place: USA:Blue River Watershed | collected 2017-08-17 | reverse complement strand
GTGCCGCTGGTGGTGCTGGTCAACGAAGGCTCGGCCTCGGCCAGCGAGATCGTGGCCGGTGCCCTGCAGGACCACAAGCGCGCCACGCTCATGGGCAGCCAGACCTTTGGCAAGGGTTCGGTGCAGACGGTGCGCCAGCTCGGCCCCGATACCGCTCTCAAAATCACCACGGCCCGTTACTACACGCCCAGTGGCCGCAGCATCCAGGCCAAGGGCATCGTGCCCGAAATCATGCTCGACGAGACCGCCGAGGGCAATGTGTTTGCCGCGCTGCGCACCCGCGAAGCCGACCTCGACAAGCACCTGTCCAACGGCCGCGAAGCCGAGAAGAAAGACCCCGAGCGGGAAAAGGCCCGCGAGGAGGCGATCAAGAAGCTGGAAGAAGAAGCCAAGAAACCAGCGGCAGAACGCCGTCTGCCCGAGTTCGGCTCGGACAAGGACTTCCAGCTGCAGCAGGCCCTCAACCAACTCAAGGGCCAGCCCGTCAAGGCCAGCACCACCGTGGCCGAGCGCAAGCCTGAACCCAAAAACAAGAACTGAACCGCGTTCTGAGCCCGGGCATGGACGACACGCAACTGCTGCGCTACTCGCGCCATATCCTGCTGGAAGAGCTCGGCATCGAAGGGCAGGAAAAGCTCCTGGCCTCCCACGCGCTGGTCATCGGCGCGGGTGGGCTGGGCTCGCCGGTGGCGCTGTACCTGGGCAGCGCAGGCGTGGGCCGCATCACGGTGGTCGACCACGACACGGTGGATGCCACCAACCTGCAACGGCAGATTGCCCACACACTCGACCGCCTGGGCCAGCCCAAGGCCGAATCGGTGCGCACGGCCATCGCACAGATCAACCCCGACCCGGTTGTCACCGTGATCAAGCAGCGCGCTGATGAAGCCCTGTTGGAGCAGCTCGTGGCCCAGGCCGATGTGGTGCTCGACTGCACCGACAACTTCGCCACGCGCCAGGTCGTCAATGCCGCTTGCGTGCGCCACGGCAAGCCCTTGGTCTCGGGCGCGGCCATTCGCATGGACGGCCAGGTGTCGGTCTACGACACGCGCCAGAGCGAGGCGCCCTGCTACGCCTGCCTCTTCCCGCCCGGGCAAATGCCCGAGGAAACCCGCTGCGCCACACTCGGCGTGTTTGCGCCGCTGGTGGGCATCATCGGCACGGTGCAAGCCGCCGAGGCGCTCAAGATCCTCAGCGGCATGGGCTCGCAGATGGCGGGGCGGCTGTTGATGCTCGACGGCCGCGCGCTGTCATGGACCGACATCCGAATTCAGCGCGACCTGGCCTGCCCGGTGTGCGGGGTGCGCTGCACCGGCGCCTGACCTTCCGAATCTGCATGGCAGCTGCCGTGGAACTGGCGAAACACCGCCGGTGACATGGCGGTATCGCGCGCAGCAAACAGGCCGAGCCTCTGGCGCTGGGCTTCGCGTTGCAAGGCCGCGTAGGGGCCGCGCCCGCTGCGGTAGCTGTAGGCCCAGGCCATGCCGGTGCGCACCATCTCGGCGCCCACATCCCTCTCGCCCAACCACAGCCGGCCCAGCTGCCGGCCATAACTGTCGTGTCCAAGGGCTTCGATCTGCACCTTGCGGCGCAGCACCAGGGCAATCAGCGCGTCGCGGGAGGCCTCGCCGCCGGGCTGGCAGGACTCGGGCGCGTCAATGCCCTGGATGCGCCACTTGACCGGCTCACGCTCACCCTCGGGCACCAGCAGCACGGTGTCGCCGTCCATCACCCAGCTCACCCAGGCCTGCTCGAGCGCATGGGCTGGCCACGTCAGCAGCGCAAGGCCGAACGCGAACAAGCCACGTTTCATTCGCTTTGGGTCCGGCGTCTGCCACGGCGCCGGTCGGCCTTGGGCAGCTCGGGGCCCATTTCATCGAGCAGGCGTTGCGCCTGCACTCTCAGCACATCCAGCGCCACGTCAAAGGCCTGTTTTTGTGCTGGATCGAGCACCTGCAGGATGCGGGCGTTGATGGCCTGCACCTGCGGCATGAGTTCACAGTAAAGCGCCTGCCCGGCCGGGGTCAGACTCACGCGCACACTGCGCCGATCGTGCGGGAGAGCCACACGCTGGATCAGCCCCTTGCGCTGCAAAGCCGTCAGTGCACGCGAGGTACGGGCACGGTCACGCAGCATTCGTTCGGCCAAAGCAGATGGCAGCATGCCATCGGGTTCATTGAACAACTGCGCCAACACCGCCCATTCGCGCCGGGTGATGCCGTACCCCCCCTCGCACAGGCGCACCACCATGGCGCCGGCCTTGGTGGTCAGCTGACCCAGGCGGTACAGCAGCAGGTCGTCCAGCGAAGCCAGCCGCTCGGACGGGGTCACGGATGCGTTCTTGGCGGACATCAGGGTTTTTCGGGAGGATGGTTGATTAGATCAATCATGGTCGATCATCCTACAGTGTGGTGCTGGTTTGAAGCCATGACACCATGATCCCAAAGGAGACCTCCATGCCAAACAGCGTCATCCGACGGCTTCTGAACAGGGTACCGCTTGCCGTAATGCTGACCGGCTTGTTGATGCCACTGATCTGCATCGCCCAGGACAAGCCTTGGCCTTCCAAGGCTGTGCGCTTTGTCAACAGCTGGCCCGCTGGCGGGCCCTCCGACATCCTGGCACGCGCAGTCGGTGATGTGCTGCAAAAGCAGTTCGGTCAGCCTTTCATCGTCGACAACAAGCCGGGCGCTGCCGGCAACCTGGGCAGTGATCTGGTGGCCAAATCAGCCCCCGACGGCCACACCCTGGCCTGGGGCATCGACACGACCCAGACCATCAATCCGCACATCTACAAAACCATGCCCTTCAAGGACAGCGACCTCAAGCCGCTGGTGGTGGTGTCCAGTTCGGGCTTGCTTCTGGGCGTGCACCCCTCCACCGGCATCAAGACGGCAAAGGACTGGCTGCAGACTGCGCGCGATCGCAGCATGAACTTCAGCTCTGGCGGCAATGGCTCGCCCGGCCACCTGTGGATCAACATGGCCAACCTGGGTGCAGGCACGCGGCTGATCCATGTACCCTACCGCGGCAACACCCCGGCCGTGATGGCCGTGCTGGGCGCCGAAGTCGATGGGGGCACATTGGCCACCCCCGGCATGCTGCCGCATGTGAAGGCGGGAAAGATCACCCCCCTGGCCGTGACCAGCCAAAAGCGCTCACGCCTGGCCCCCGAGGTACCCACGGTGGGTGAGCTGGGCCTCAAGGATCTGGAAAGCGAAGTCCTCTACACCGTGATGGCCCCAGGCAACACGCCCGAGCCACTGATGCAAGCCATGGCCAAGGCGATCACCGAAGCCCTGGCCCGCCCCGAGGTGCAGGCCCGCATCAACGAGCTGGACATGCGCTTCGAAGGCCTGACCGGCAGCGCCGCCGCCAGCCGCCTGAAGAAACTCTCCGACCAGTACGGCCGCGTTATTCGTGCCACCGGCATGAAGGTCGACTGACCGGCATCAACGCCAGCAGTTCCCATGAGTGCAACACGCCCCAACATCCTCTTCATCGTCGCTGATGACCTTGGCTTTGCCGACCTCGGCTGCTATGGCGGTCGTGAGGCCGAATTCGGTCCGGTCTCACCCGTACTCGACCAGCTCGCTGCCCATGGCCTGAAATTCACCCAGGGCTATTCCAACTCGCCGGTTTGCTCGCCCACGCGTTTTGCGCTCATGACCGGGCGCTACCAGTACCGTCTGCGCGGCGCTGCTGAAGAGCCGATCAACAGCAAGAGCAAGGGCAGCACCACGCTGGGCCTGCCGCCCGATCACCCCACCCTGCCTTCGCTGCTGCGCGAGGCAGGCTACCGCACCGCGCTGATCGGCAAATGGCACCTGGGCTATCCGCCGGTCTTTGGTCCCCTCAAATCCGGCTACGAAGAATTCTTTGGACCCATGTCGGGTGGTGTGGACTACTTCACCCACGCCAGCAACAACGGCACCCACGACCTGTATGCCGGCGAGGAAGAAAAACACGAAGAAGGCTACCTGACCGACCTGCTCTCGCAGCGGGCCGTGGACTATGTCCGGCGCATGGCGCCCGGCGCGGCGCAGGGCTCGCCCTTCTTTCTGAGTCTGCACTACACCGCGCCGCATTGGCCCTGGGAAACCCGCGAAGACCACGCGCTCGCAGCTGAGGTCAAGGACAACCTGTTTCACCTGCACGGCGGCAACATCCACACCTACCGCCGCATGATCCACCACATGGACGAAGGCATCGGCTGGGTGGTGGATGCGCTGCGCGAAACCGGGCAGCTCGACAACACCCTGATCGTCTTCACCAGCGACAACGGAGGCGAGCGCTTCAGCGACAACTGGCCGCTGGTGGGCGGCAAGATGGACCTGACCGAAGGCGGCATCCGCGTGCCCTGGATCGCCCACTGGCCCACCGTGATCGCGCCTGGCGGCGTGAGCAAGCAGCACTGCATGACGATGGATTGGTCGGCCACCATGGTGGAGCTGGCCGGTGCCAAGCCCCATGCAGGCCACCCGCTCGATGGCGTATCGCTGTTGGGCGTGCTGCGCCAGCCCGGCCAGACCTTTGAGCGCCCGCTGCACTGGCGCATGAACCACCGCAGCCAGCGCGCCATGCGTCTGGGCGACTACAAATACCTGCGCGTGGACGGCCACGACTACCTGTTCAACATCCCGGCCGACGAACGCGAGCGCGCCAACCTGGCCACGCGAGAACCCGAGAAACTCGAGACCATGCGCACCGCCTGGGAAGCCTGGAACGCCACCATGCCGCCGATTCCGGCAGACGCGACCGTGAGCCTGGGCTATTCGGTCAAGGACATGCCGCAACGCTGAAGCCTGCGCTCGCGGGGGCAGGCGCCTTCGTTCACAATCGAAACCCATGAAGCGGTTTTCCTGGCAGCGCGTGCTGCCTTTCCTCAACTGGCCACGCCTGACCCCGGACCTGCTGCGCAACGACGCCCTGGCAGGCCTCACAGTGGCGCTGCTGATGATTCCACAATCGGTGGCGTACGCGGCCCTGGCGGGCATGCCGCTGGTCACCGGGCTCTACGCCGCCGTGCTGCCTGCGCTCGTGGGCGCATTGTGGGGCGGCTCGACGCGGATCTCGGTGGGCCCCACCGCCCTGTCGTGCCTGCTGGTGAGCGCATCGCTTTCGGGCATGGCCGAGCCCGGCAGCGTCATGTGGGTGCAGCTGGCCATCTGGCTGGCGGTGCTGTCCGGGCTCTTGCAGGTGGCGCTGGGCGCAGGCGGCTATGGCTGGCTGCTCAACCTGATCAGCTCGCCGGTGATGACCGGTTTCACCCAGGCAGCTGCCCTGCTGATCATCGGTTCGCAACTGCCTGCCCTGCTGGGCTTGCCCTTGGGACTTTCCGGATTCTTCAACGGTCCGCTGGCTGGTCAGTGCGATCAGCAGGCCTTGCTCTTCGGTGTACTGAGCCTGGCGGCCCTGCTGGCCGCCAAGCGCTGGGCACCCAGACTGCCGGCCATCATGCTGGTGGTGGTGGGCGCGGGGCTACTGAGCCATTTCACGGGCTTTGCCGAACGCGGTGGCGAGGTGATTGGCCTGCTGCCTTCGGGCTTGCCCACACTGGCACTGCCCACCTGGCCCGGCCTGGACGAACTGTCGCAACTGCTGGTGCCCGCCATGGTGATCGCGCTGGTGAGCTTTCTGGAAACCGCGTCCAGCGCCCGCACCGAACACCAGCGCGGCAGCACCCGCTGGAACGAAAACCAGGACCTGACCGGCCAAGGGCTGGCCAAACTGGCCTCGGCGCTCAGTGGCAGCTTCCCGACCAGCGCCTCGTTCTCGCGCTCGGCCATCTACCTCTACGCTGGTGCGCGCAGCGGCTGGGCTGCCATCGCCACGGCCGCCCTGGTGGCTGTGGCTCTGGTCGGGGCGGGTGCGCTCTCGCCTGTGCCGCGTGCGGTGCTGGCGGCCGTGGTGGTGATGGCCGTGACCAACCTGATCAAACCGCAGGCCTTCGTTCGTCTGTGGCAGATCGGGCGTGTCGAAGCCATCACGGCCGGGGTGACCTTTGCCATCACCCTGTTGACCGCACCCCGCATTCACTGGGGCGTGCTGGCCGGTGTGCTGCTGACGCTGGGCCACTTTCTGCACACCCGGCTGCACCCGCGCATCATCGAAGTCGGTCTGCACCCCGATGGCTCGCTGCGTGACCGCCACCTCTGGAAACTGCCGCCGCTGGCACAGCAGCTGTACGCCTTGCGCATGGACGCAGAGCTCGACTTTGCGGCGGCCAGCGGCTTCGAACGCGCCATCACCGAACACCTGGCACAGCACCCCGAGGTGCAGCATGTCTGCCTGTTTGCGCAGCCCATCAACCGCATCGACGTGACGGGTGTGGAGACCTTTGGCCAGCTGCAGCGCCAGCTGGTGGCCAAAGGCATCACACTGCACATCAGCGGCATCAAGCTGCCGGTGGAGAACGCCCTGCGTCAGGCCGGCGAGCTGCAGGAACAGCCACTGCTGTGCCTGTACCGCACCGATGCCGAAGCACTGCAGGCGCTGCGGCAGCTCGACCCCCTGCCCGACGACATCGGGGCCGCATCCATCTGATCAGGCCGGGACCTCGGCCTCCACCAGCAGCGCCAGCAAAGCCAGCGACTCCTGCCAGCCCAGGCAGCAAGCCTCGGGCGGAATCATCTCCGGAATCCCGGCCTGCTCGATGTTCACCTCGGTGCCCACCAGCACGGTCTTGAAGGTGATGGTGGTGACCATCTCACCGGGCAGGCCGGGGTCGTCAAACCGGTCGGTGTGCCGGATACGCTCGCCCGGCACCAGATCCAGAAAGGTGCCGCCAAAACTGTGCGATTGCCCGTTGCCCAGATGAGTGAAGGACATGCGGTAGCCGCCGCCCACGCGGGCATCCATCTCGTGCACACGGCCCGTGAAGCCATGCGGCGGCAGCCACTTGGCCATCGCATCGGGATCGATGAAGGCGCGGTAGACGCGCTCGGCAGGTGCGCGCAGCACGCGCTGGAAACGGACGGTATGAGACATGTGTGCTCCTGTTCGTGTAGCAGACATCATGCCGCCAGACTTCTTTCGAACTCGCGCAAGCGCTTGTGGATCGAGCGCAGTTCGGTGATGTCGGTCCAGCGCTCGATCAGGTAGGAAAACGCCTCGTTGACCTTGCCAAAGGCATTGCTCACCTGCTGGATCACGCCCAGCGTGATGAGCCCGGTGAACAGCGACGGGCCCATGAGCAGGTAAGGAAAGATGATCATGGTCTGGCTGTAGAGGTTGCTCCAGAGGTTGAAGTAGGCGTAGTGGTTGAACAGGCGGAAGTTGTTGATCCGCACGCCCATGAAGAGCTGCATCACCTCGGCCAGCGTCATGCAGCTGCGCTCGTCCTCGGCATAGACCAGTTCCTTGCGCAAGGCCGCTTCGGTCTTCTGGTTGTTGTATTCCAGCCCCGGCAGGCGGATGCCCACAAACCACGACAGCACCGTACCGCCCAACGCCGTGGCCAGCGCCACCCAGAACAGCGAACCCTCGAACTGCAGCCAGGTGATCGCCATGCCCTGCGACAAGCCCCACAAAATCGGGATGAAAGACACCAGCGTGAGTACCGCCCGCACCAGGCCCAGGCCGAGGTTTTCGGTCTGCTTGGCAAAGCGCATGCAGTCCTCCTGCAAGCGCTGCGAAGCGCCTTCGACCGTCTCTGCCGTGCGCTGCCAGCGCGGCAGGTAGGTCTCGGTCATGGCCTGGCGCCAGCGGAAGGCGTAGTGCGAAGCCAAATACGCCTCGAAGCTGCGCAGCAGCATGTACGGGAACGCGATCCACGCGAACTCCTGCATGAAGCTCCAGAACTTTTGAAGCCCGCCCGCCTGCTCGGGCTTTTGCAGCAGGTCGTAGAAGTGGCCATACCACTCGTTCAGGCGCACCGTCTGCTGCACCGTGATGAACACCAGCGCCACCAGCACCAGCAGACCGCCCCAGGCCCACAGGGCCCAGCGACGGGAAAGGAAGAAACTGCCCAACATCGTCAGGCCGCCGGGTGGACGTCATCGACCTCCACGGTCTCGAAATCGGCGGGCAGCACCACCTCCAGCAACTCCACATCGTGGCTGTGGCCCAGCTCACGGTGGCGAATGCCGGGCGGCTGGTGCACGCACGACCCGGCCTCCAGGCGCACCACGCCCTGCCCTTCGTACTCGAATTCGATCCAGCCCTGGAGCACATAGACCAGCTGGAACTGCGTCTTGTGAAAGTGCGGCTGGCTGGAAAACGCCTGCCCCTCGGCCGCCCGGATCACACTGGCCGTGACCCGGCCGCCCGTGGCCGCCTTCATGCCCAGGTCGCGGTATTCAAAAAACGAGCGCAGTCCTTTTTCAAACTGCGCATCGCGGGCGTGGGTCACCACAAAACCTTGTGTCGTCATCGCTGTCTCCTGTATGGCCTGCAATCTGCAGGAAACGGTAGCGGGCTATCGTACCGCCAGGATCTCATGGCAAGGCGCGACAGTCACCCTGCAGGTTGCATACGTCAAACCGGCGAGTGCGTCTTGAGCCAGTCACGCAAGGCGGTATCCACACGGGTCTGCCAGCCCTGCCCCGTGGACCGAAACGCATCCACCACGTCCGGCGACAGACGGATAGTGATGCGTTCTTTGGTGATGGTGGCCTTGGGCCTGCCGCGCAGTTTGCCTTGCAATGAAGCCGGCAACTCCTCCAGACGAACGGCCTGCTTGACCCTGCCTCCCTGTTTTGTGATCTTCATGGCAATATACTGTTTATATATACAGTTTTCAAGACCATGCTCCGCTCCCTCTTCATCGACTTCAACAGCTACTTCGCCTCGGTCGAGCAGCAGCTCGACCCGGCCCTGCGCGGCCGGCCGGTGGGGGTAGTGCCGGTGATGGCAGATTCGTCTTGCTGCATCGCGGCCAGCTACGAGGCCAAGGCGTTTGGCGTGAAGACGGGCACGCGAGTGGCGGATGCCAAGCGCCTGTGTCCGGGCATCGAGTTGATCCTGGCGGACCACGCCAAATACGTGCAGGTGCACCAGCAGGCGCTGGCAGTGGTGGACCGCATCGTGCCGGTGCTGCAGGTGGTGAGCATCGACGAGATGGAATGCGAGCTGACCGGGCGCTGGCGTGAACGCGAGCGCGCCGTGCGGCTGGCGCAGCAGGTCAAGGCGGCGCTGCTGCGCGAGGTGGGCGAATGCATGCGCACCTCGGTGGGCATCGCACCCAACCGGCTGCTGGCCAAGCTGGCGAGCGACATGCACAAGCCCGATGGGCTGACAGTGATCGAACAGCACGAATTACCCGAGCGGCTGTACCCGCTGCCGCTCTCCGCGCTCAACGGCATCGGCCCACGCATGCTGCGGCGGCTGGCGGGCTGCGGCATCGCCACCATGGCGCAGCTGTGCGCCGCGCCACGCGATGTGCTGGTGACCGCCTGGGGTGGCATCAACGGTTCGGACATGTACGACCGCCTGCGCGGGCAGTGGTACGGCCCGCGGGGCACCACGGCGCGGTCTCTGGGGCATTCGCATGTACTGCCGCCGGATTTGCGCCACCCCGAAGGCGCGCGGGCGGTGCTGCACCGGCTGGTACAAAAGGCCGCCATGCGCCTGCGCCAGCAGGGCTACTTTGCCAGCAGCATGAGCGTGCATGTGCGCTGCCGTTCGGCCTGGAGCCCGCAGGCTTCTGGCGAACGCTGGGTCGAGGTGGGCGAAACACAGGACACCGCCTTTTTGCTGCGCACGCTCGACACGCTCTGGCACAGCGGCCTCCACACCCTGGCCAAGCCGGTGGCGGTCGGTGTGCAGCTGCACGGGCTGGTGCCGGCAGCGCAGCACACACCCGACCTGTTCGACTCACCCACACCCAGCGAGGGCTGCAAGCCGGTGCGCGACCGCAGCCGTTTGCTCGCTGCGGTGGACGCGCTCAACCGCGCGCATGGCAAGAACACGGTGTACTTTGCCAGCGCACATGCCGGTCGTGACCATGCGCCGATGCGCATTGCTTTTAACCGGATTCCGGATCTGGATTCGGAGCGTTGATCAGGCCGTGACGATCCAGCCTTCGAGTGGGTCGCACTCGGGCAGGCCGAAGCAGGGGTGGCCGGCGGCGTGCTGCCCTGCGGCCCAGGCGGCCTGCATCAGGCACAGCGTGGCGTCGAGCGCGTCGCCGCTGGCGTCCTCGGCCAGGCGGTTCATCAGCGCATGGCTGGCCACCAGCCGCAGACCCAGCCGGGTCTGGCCACGCTCCAGGGCGCTGAGCAGTTCGCGCCGCGCCAGCAGCCGCTCGGGCGTCTGCTTGGCCTTGTCGTCGCTTTTGTAAGAGGTGTTGCCCAGCACCTCGCGCGCCAGCAGGCCGGGGTAAGCCTCCAGTGCGACTCGGCGGCGGTCACCGTCGCACAGGCGGGGCAGGTGCACACCGGCACGGCGCAGCAGCGGCACACCTGCATGCATCATGTAGGCCACGGGCGGGTTGACCCACTTCATCGAGGGGCTGGAGCCGGCCGGGCCGTCGGCTGCACGGTGCGCGAACTTGCCGCCCACGGGCCGCGCATTGCAAAAGGCGGCGAACTGCTCGCGGATCTGCTCGCGGCTGAGCGTGGCGTAGTGGTCCATGCAAGCGCTCCAATCGGTCGGCCAACCCAGCGTCTCGACAAGTTCACGCGGCAAGCCGAACGGGAGATCGAAGCCGCCCACCCATTCGCCGGGCTGTGCCAGCCAGTGACCAAAAGCTTCCAGGGTCTCGAAAGTCTGCAGACCTTGCATCTGAACCCGTGCGCCCAGCACCTGCCCTGAAGCGAGGACGATGGGCTTGCGTCGGGTTGGACTGCTGGAAAAGTCGCAGCCGATCAGGTGCATCTTGGCATCGCGGCGAGGTCGCCGCTCCCACAAAGGAGCAGCGGCGTAGCGGATTTAAATCAGGCGCGACCGATGATGCTGGCGGTGGCCATCAGCTCTTCGAGCAGGGCCATCGAGACCTTGCCCGAGACGCTGTAGGGGTCGAGCTCGGCGCGCTCGG
>JACCDS010788010.1_pt1 | contig 10979 bp, 13 predicted proteins | sample 7446441 | NCBI WGS metagenome assembly JACCDS01 (sample SAMN15323445, study PRJNA562643) | freshwater metagenome | isolation source: river surface water | place: USA:Blue River Watershed | collected 2017-08-17 | reverse complement strand
GTGCGCGCCATTGGCCTGTCCAACGAAACACCGTATGGCGTGCACGAGTTCGTGCGCCTGGCCGAGCAGCATGGCCTGCCGCGTGTGGCCTCGGTGCAGAACGTCTACTGCCTGGTCAACCGCACGCTGGAAAACGCGCTGGACGAGACCCTGCACCGCCTGGGCGTCTCGCTGCTGGCCTATTCGCCGCTGGGCTTCGGCCTCTTGACCGGCAAGTACGACGCCAGCGGCTTCCTGGGGCCCGATGCACCCAAGGATGCGCGCATCGCCAGATTCGAAAGCGTGCGCAAGCAGCGCTGGGGCCGCGCCGAGGCGCTGGAGGCGGCGCGCCGCTACAACGCGCTGGCCCGTGAACACGGCCTGACGCCGGTGCAGATGGCGCTGGCCTTCTGCTATACCAAATGGCAGGTGACCAGCACCATCATCGGCGTGACCTCGCTGGCCCAGCTGGACGAGGACCTCGACGCCTGGGGCACGACGCTGAGCCCCGAGCTGCTCAAGGCCATCGACGCCATCCGCAAGGAACTGCGCGACCCGGCGGTGTGAGTGCCGAAGCGATGCAATCCCGTTCACGCTGAGCCTGTCGAATCCCCTGCAAGCCCTTCGACAAGCTCAGGGCAAACGATGGGCAGGTGCTTGCGGCAAGCTACTTGAGCAGGAACTTCAGCAGCCTGTCGGTCAGCGCCCCGTAGGGCGGCGCGAGCAGCCGCGCGGTGGAAAAGCGCGCCTGCGTGAACACCGGGCGCAGCTTGGAGAAGGTGAGGAAGCCCTCGTAGCCGTGGTAGTGGCCCATGCCGGAGGCGCCCACGCCGCCAAAGGGCAGGTCCTCCTGGCCGACGTGGAACAGGGCGTCGTTGATCGACACGCCGCCCGACATGACGCGCGTGAGCAGCTGCTCCTGTATGCCCTTGTCGTTGGTGAAGGGGTAGAGCGCCAGCGGGCGCGGCCCGGCGTTGATGCGCTGGATGACGTCGTCTTCCAGATCCTCGTAGGCGATGACCGGCAGGATGGGGCCGAAGATCTCGCGCTGCATCAGCAGGCAGTCGGCCGGGGCGTCGAGCACGAGATGCGGCGCGATCTTGCGCAGCTCGGCATCGAAGGGCTTGCCGGGAATCAGCGCAATCACCTTGGCGCCGCGCTGCTTGGCGTCGTCCAGTGCGTGCAGCAGGCGGGCGTAGGCGATGTCGTCGATGATGGTCGTGTAGTCGGGCGTGTCGAGCTGCGGGTAGCGCCGCGGCATGATCTCCTGCGCCAGCTTGACGAATTCCTTGAGGCGCCGCTGGGGGACGAACACATGGTCCACCGTGGTGCAGATCTGGCCGGCGTTGAGGTACTTGACGTAGAGGATGCGCTCGGCGGCGGTGCGCAGCGGGAAGTCCTCGCACACCACGGCCGGCGACTTGCCGCCGAGCTCCAGCGTCACCGGGCAGAGGTTGGGCGCCGCCGCGGCCATCACGGCGCGGCCGGTCTGGCCGGAGCCGGTGAACAGCAGGTGGTCGAAGGGCAGTTTCGAAAATTCCACGCCCACGCCACCGGTCTCGTCGAAGACCTGCAGCTTGTCCTCGCCGAAATAGTCCGGCAGTTCCTTCATCATCAGCCGGGCCAGGTGGCGCGAGTTCTCGCTCATCTTGATCATGGCGCGGTTGCCGGCGGCGAAGACCGCCGTCAGCGGCAGCAGGCTGAGATTGAGCGGGAAGTTCCAGGGCACGATGATGCCCACCACGCCCAGCGGCTGCGGGATCACGCGGTTGCGGGCCAGGCCGAAGGCCAGGCGGTCGATGCCGCGGCGCTGCGGCTTCATCCAGCGCCTGAGGTGCTTGAGGGTGTGCTGGATGCCCTTGAGCACCGGCATGACTTCGGTCAGCAGGGTTTCGTGGCGCGAGCGGTTGCCGTAGTCGGCGTGGATGGCGTCACAGATGGCGTCCTGGTGCTCGCGCACGAAGCGTGCCAGCTTGCGCAGGTCGGCGCAGCGGGCTTCGTAGTCGGGCACCGGTTTGTTCAGGTAGGCCGCGCGCTGGCGCTTGAGCGCGGCTTCCAGCGGGGCGCGCAGGGCGGCGGTGGCGGCAGTGTCGTGGACGGTGTTCATCGTGTGCTCCAGGTTCAGGTGGCCAGGTAGCGGCCGGCACGGTGGTTGACGGCCAGCGTCAGGTTCAGCACCACGGCGCCGGCCACCGACAGGGCGACCTGCGGCAGCGGCGCGGTGGCCAGCGCCAGCGCAAGGATAAGCGCATCCACCGCCATCTGCACGTGGCCGGCGCGCCAGCCGCGCACTTCCTGCAGGTAGAAGGCCAGGATGCCCACGCCGCCCAGGCTGGCGCGGTGGCGGAACAGGATCAGGAAGCCCACGCCCAGCAGCACGCCGCCCACCAGCGCGGCATAGAGCGGGCGCACCTGCTCGAAGGTGATGAGCTGCGGCATCAGTTCGGTCAGCAGCGAGAGCAGGGCGACGGCGAGCATGGTCTTGAGCAGAAAGGCGCGGTCCATGCGGCGCCAGGCCAGCAGGTAGAAGGGCAGGTTGAGCACGAAGAACACCGGGCCGAAGCCCCAGCCCGTGCCATAGTGCAGCAGGAAGGCGATGCCCGCCGTGCCGCCGCTGAGCAGCTGGGCGTGCTGGAACAGTGCCACCGCCAGCGCGATCAGCGCCGTGCCCGAGAGCAGGGCCAGGGCGTCTTCGGCCTTGCTGTGGCGCAGCGGGGCAGCGTCTTGCGGTGAGCTCATGGGCGGGGATTGTGGCACCGCGGCGCCCGGCGCTGCGGGGCGCACTGGGAGAAAATTCACCCATGGCCAAGAAAGAGCACGTCTGCGAAACCCCGGCCACCCGGCTGCTCAAGGCGCAGGGGGTGGATTTCACCGAGCACCCGTACGAGTACCTGGAGCATGGCGGCGCCCAGCACAGCGCGCAGGTGCTGGACTGGGATCCCTACAGCGTGGTGAAGACGCTCATCATGCAGGACCAGGACGCCAGACCGCTGGTGGTGCTGATGCATGGCAACCGCAAGGTGTCGACGAAGAACCTGGCGCGCCAGATCGGCGCCAAGTCGGTCGAGCCCTGCAAGCCCGAGGCGGCGAATCGGCACAGCGGCTACCTCGTCGGGGGAACCTCGCCGTTCGGGACCCGGCGCCCGATGCCGGTCTACATCGAGGAGAGCATCCTGGCGCTGCCGCGCATCCTCATCAACGGCGGCCGGCGTGGTTATCTGGTGGGTCTTGCCCCTCAGGTCTGCGTGCAGCTGCTGGGGGCGAAGCCGGTGCAGTGCGCGCTGCAGGAGTAGGCCGGGCCGCCTCGCCCCGGTCCCGGGTGCCGGCCGGGGACGACGCTGCGAGCATCGTCAGGTCACCGGAGTCCTCCCATGCGGTTTCCGAGCCGGGCGTTGCTGTCCAGGCATGCCGTGGCGCTGCTCAGTGCCGTGGCCGAGTTCGGCCTGCTGCAGGTCGCGGGCGAGGTGCTGCTGCGCTCGCAGCGGCAGGACCGCGCCAACCAGCGGCATATCGAGATGCGGTCGCATGCCCCCGCCTTGCGCGTGCGCGTGGAGGGTGAGCTCAATGCGGTACTGAACCTGGGCAGCGGCCTGGCGGCCTATCTAGGGAAGGCGCTGCTGGAGCACGCCACGCCGGACATGCTGGAGGCCATTGCCCGGCGTCTGCGCAGCTCGATCCAGGAACCCATCGACTACCAGGGGCGGCCGCTGCAGGTGGGGGTGTCCATCGGCGTGGCGCTCTATCCCGACGATGGCAGCGACCTCGACCAGCTGCTGCACGCTGCCGATGGCCACATGTACAGCGACCGGAGCGAGCGCAGAATTGCGGCGTCCCGGCCCGCGCCGCTGGCAGAATAGCCCCCTGCATCAACCACCGGTCCGGGCACTGCGCCGGGCCTTCGAGGAGCAAGCACCTTGGATTTCCTGACCGTCGTCTCACCCGCGCTGGCCGCCGTTGCCGCCTATCTGATCGGTTCGCTCTCGTTCGCCGTCATCGTCAGCCGCCTCATGGGCCTGAGCGACCCCCGCACCTATGGCAGCAAGAACCCGGGCGCCACCAATGTGCTGCGCTCCGGTTCCAAGAAGGCGGCCGTGGTGACGCTGCTGCTCGACGGCGCCAAAGGCTGGCTGCCGGTGGCGCTGGTGCAGTGGTATGGCCCGCCCTACGGACTGGAGGCCGGCAGCGTGGCGCTGGTGGCGCTGGGCGCCTTCCTGGGTCATCTGTACCCGGTGTACTTCCGCTTCGTGGGCGGCAAGGGCGTGGCCACCGCCGCCGGCGTGCTGCTGGGCGTGCACTGGGCGCTGGGCCTGGCCACCCTGCTGACCTGGATCATCATCGCGGTCTTCTTCCGCTACTCCTCGCTGGCGGCGCTGGTGGCCGCGGTCTTTGCGCCGCTGTACTACGTCTTCGGCGACGGCCTGGCCTGGCGCATGGAGGGCGAGGTGCTGTTCGCCATCTGCCTGATGTCGCTGCTGCTGGTGTATCGCCATGCCGAGAACATCGGCCGTCTGGCGCGCGGCACCGAGTCCAGGCTCGGGCAGAAGAAGTCCTGAAGCCGGGGCTACAGCGACCGTCAGGCCGGCTGCAGGGCGGCGTGGGCGCCGAGCTGCAGGATCAGGTGATGGTTCAGGCGCAGGCGCACCACCGAGGTGGCCAGCGCCGCCTGGATCACCGGGCGACCATTGATGGTGCGGTGCAGGCGCGGCTGCGGCAGCACCTGGCCGTCAGGGCCGGTGACGATGGCCACGTGCGGCAGGTTGGGCCGCGTGCTGCGGCGCATCACCACGGCCAGGGTGTTGTCTTCCAGGCGCACATAGGTGCCGGGCGGGCACAGGCCCACGGCGCGCACCAGCGCGTGGCCGACCTCGTCGTTGTAGGCATTGGCGCCCGTCATGATGGTGCGCACGGATTCGGTGGTGCTGCGGCCTTCCCGTGACTTGCGCGGCGAGATCATGGCCGCATAGCGGTCGACCGCGTGCAGGATGCGCACCAGGCGCTTGTGGGCGGGCAGCAGGGTCAGCTGGATCTTCTCGGTGTATTCGTCGTGGTGCGAGGACACCACCTCGACCCACAGCGGGTCGCTGACATGCAGGCTGTTGGCCAGCATGACGCCACCCCTGGGCGCGTGCAGGCGGATGGCTTCGAGCTGCTCGGCGTTGAGCTTGTCCGTCTGCAGGGCCAGCTGGTCCTGCAGCTCGGTCATGGCGATGTTCATGGTCAGCGCGGCATGCACCAGGCTGTCGCGCTCCTTGGGCTCGAGCCGGAGCTCGCCGGCGATCAGCTGGCACAGCACGGCGCAGACCAGGCTGTGCGAGGCGCTGTAACCGGCCGAGGAGTTGGTGGCCAGCTGGAACAGCAGGTACAGGCCGACGTCGGCGTCGCGGTCGAGCAGGGTCTGCATCCAGCGGTCGTACTGCCAGACGCGCTGCTCGAATTCCTGCACGCTCAGCGGGCTGCCCAGCAGGATGCCCAGCCCGGCCTCCAGGTCCGACCACAGGCCCAGCAGGTCTTCGTACTCGTTTTCGTCTCGAACACTCACGGCGTCGTCCGTAGTTTCTTGCAAGGATACAGGAGGTTCGGCCCGCCGCTCTCAGTAGCGCTGCTCCAGCACCAGCTGGTCGTTGGTGCGGGTCATCTGGAAACGGGTCAGGAAGCTGTTGCCCAGCAGCACATAGGGCATGGCGCCGGGGCTGACGATGGCGTCGACGTGGTAGATCTCCACACTGCCCAGGCGTACTGTGTCGAGCTTGACCAGCCAGCCCATGACACTGCCGTTGGCGGTGTTCATCTGCACCGGCTGCCCGGCGCGGTAGTTCAGGCCGATGCGCTCGGCATCGGCGGCGCTGATGCCCACGGCCGAGGCCCCGGTATCGACCATGAAGGTCACGGCCCGGCCGTTGATCTGCCCCTGGGCCCGGAAATGCCCATTGCTGCCGGCATGCAGCACGATGCGCCGGGCATCCCCACCCGGGCTGGCGTTCTCCGCGCTGACCGGTCCCTCGCCCAGGCGCAGGGTCTGACGCACGCCGCCGATCTCCACCTCGGCCTGGCCGGCGCCGAGCGCCAGTACCTTTACACCCCGGTGGCTCTGGCCCACGGCCACGCCCTTGGGCGGGCCGCCGTCGACCGTCAGCAGCGCCTTGCCGCCCAGCAGGCCCGACAGCACCACCGTTTGCGCCTGGGCGGCGGCGGCCAGGGCGCAGCCGGCGATCAGCAGCAGGGCGGCCCGGCCGTTCATGCCGCTCAGTCGCGGAAGTTGTTGAAATCCAGCGGCACGTCGGTCACCTCCTTGCGCAGCAGGGCGATGGCGGCCTGCAGGTCGTCGCGCTTGGTGCCGGTGACGCGCACCTTGTCCTCCTGGATGGAGGCCTGGACCTTGAGCTTGCTGTCCTTGATCAGGCGCTGGATCTTCTTGGCCAGCTCGGACTCGATGCCGTTGCGCACCTTGACGAGCTTCTTGACCTTGTCGCCGCCGATCTTCTGCAGTTCGCCGATGTCCAGGAAGCGCACGTCCACGGACTGCTTGCTCAGTTTGTTGCGCAGCACGTCGAGGATCTGCTCGATCTGGAAGTCGGCATCACCGACCACGGTGATCTCCTTGTCCTTGATCTCTATGCTGGCCGAAGTGCCCTTGAAGTCAAAGCGGGTGGCAATCTCCTTGGCGGAGTTGTCCACGCCGTTTTTCACCTTGACCATATCGGCTTCGCAGACGGTGTCGAAAGAAGGCATGACTGTTCTTCTGTGGTGGATACAAATGAGAGAATCCGGGTCTGATTCCGACCCTCAAGGGCCAATGTTAGTCGAGAAAAACGTCCCGCTCCAGCCGTACAACACCTTCCGCATCGTCGCCCGCGCGTCCACCCTGGTGCGCGTGCGCGACGAGGCCGAGGTGCAGGCCGTGCTGGCCGATGCGGTGCTGGGGCCGGCACCCAAATTCGTGCTCGGCGGCGGCAGCAACATCGTGCTGACCGGCGACGTCAAGGCCGTGATGCTGAAGGTGGAGATCATGGGCCGGCGCCTGGTCGCCGAGACCGATCGGGCCTGGATCGTCGAGGCCGGCGGGGGCGAGAGCTGGCACGACATCGTGCGCTGGACGCTGGAGCAGGGCTGGCCCGGGCTGGAGAACATGGCGCTCATCCCCGGCACCGTGGGTGCGGCGCCGGTGCAGAACATCGGTGCCTATGGCGTGGAACTGCAGGACCGCTTCGAGGGGCTGGACGCCATCGACCTGCAGACCGGCCGCTCCTTCACGCTGGACGCCGCCCAGTGCGGCTTCGGCTACCGCGACTCGGTCTTCAAGCATCTGCCCACGCCAGCTGATCCGGCCAGCGGCCGCCCCGCCGGCCTGGGGCTGGCCGGCCGCGCCCTCATCACCCGGGTGCGCCTGCGCCTGCCCAAGCCCTGGAAGCCGGAGCTCGGCTACCTGGATCTGCAGCGCAAACAGGCCGAAACGGGCGTCAGCGCACCCACGCCGCGCCAGATCTACGACTGGGTCTGCGAGATCCGCCGCGCCAAGCTGCCCGATCCGGCCGTGATCGGCAATGCCGGCAGCTTCTTCAAGAACCCGACCGTCACGCCCGAGCAATGCGCCGACATCATCGCGCGCGAGCCCAAGATCGTGCACTACCACCTGGCTGACGGTACCGTGAAGCTGGCCGCCGGTTGGCTGATCGACGCCTGTGGCTGGAAGGGCAAGTCCATCGGCCAGGCCGGCGTCTACGAGAAGCAGGCCCTGGTGCTGGTGAACCGTGGCGGCGGCGAGCACGGCGAAGGCGGGGCGACAGGCGGCGAGGTCATGACGCTGGCCAAGGCCATCCAGACCAGCGTCTACGAGCGCTTCGGCATCCTGCTGGAGCCCGAGCCGGTGGTGGTCTGAATGGACGCGATGCGGCCCCGGCGCCTGCTGCTGCGCTACGTCGGCCATCTCAACGGCCTGGTGGTGCTGGGCTGGCTGCTGGCCGTGCTGGGCGTCTGGCTGGGCTGGTGGCGGCCGCGCTCGTCCTGGCTGGCCTGGGGCCTGGCCAGCCTGCTGGCCGTGGTGTTGCTGGCGGTCTGGGCCCGCTGGCAGCGCGAGCAGTTCCTGCGCGAGGCGCCGCTGCCGCAATTCCTCAAGCGCAAGCTGCGCGAGAGCTATCCGCATCTCAGCGGCAAGGACGCCGACCTGGTGGAGCGCGGCCTGCGCCAGTTCTTCCTGGCCTGCGCCCGCAGCAACCGCAAGTTCGTGGCCATGCCCTCCCAGGTCGTGGACGCCCTGTGGCACGAGTTCATCCTGCACACCCGCGCCTACCGCGACTGGTGCCAGCTGGCCCTGGGCAGCTTCCTGCACCACACGCCGGCGCTGGCCCTGGGCACCGACGCCCGCGACAACGACGGCCTGCGCCGCGCCTGGTACTGGGCCTGCCGCGACGAGTCCATCAATCCCCATGCGCCGACCCGCCTGCCGCTGCTGTTCGCGCTCGATGCCAAGCTGGGCATTGCACACGGGTTTCATTACGTTGCGGACTGCCGCGACGTCGCGCGCAAGAGCGACGCCGGCGGCGTCTACTGCGGGACCAGCTTCTCGGACAGTTCCTACGGCGGCGACGCGGACGGTTTGGGCGGAGCGGAGTCCTCATCTGCAGACGCAGGTGGCCAGGGTTCCGACGGCGGTGGGGATGGCGGGGGCGGCTGCGGAGGTGGCGGAGACTGAGTCGGCTATGCGCGCGCTTGTCGCCGGTGACTCCGGAAAATGGGGTCTGCAAGGCTGGCGTATGGGAAATCTGGGACAGTATTCAAACGGCGTTCAATTTCGCAGGAGTTACTACATGCGTATCGGCAAATGGCTGGGTGGGCTGTGCATGGCCGCCCTCATGGCTCAGGCGACGGTGGCGCGCGCCCAATCCCAACTCGTGCTTGCCATCAGCGAAGGCGCTTCGGGCGGGCTTGATCACGCTCAGGTCATCGCCAAGTACCAGGATCTCGCCAACGTTCTAGGGGCAGTCCTCAAAGCCAAGGTCAGCGTTGTGTTTGCGCGCGAATTCGCCACGCTGGAAAACGGGATGAAGGAGGGGCGATTCGATTTCGTGATGGCTCGCCCCAGCGACTATCCGGCGCGCGGGATGCGTGACTACGGCTACCACTACCTCGCCAGCGCCACGCCCGACGGCCACTGCCTGATCATCGTGCCCAGGGATTCACCGCTGAAGAAGCTGGAAGACGCTCGCGGCAAACGCTGGGTCTTTCCTGAGGAGGTCTCCTACATGGCGCGCTTCTGCCGTGCGGAGTTGCGCGACCGCGGCATCGACCTGAGTCGGGAGCAGGTGCAGTACGTGCGCGAGCAGGGCGCGGTGACCTTTTACATGAGCAACAAGTTCGGCGACGTTGGCGCCATCGCTTCCTATTCCGGTCCGGCCAGGCAACTGGAAAAGGATGGCTTTCGCATCCTGCACACGAGCGTGGCGCAACCCTACTTCCCGCTGGTTGCGCATGGCAGGTACAAGCCGGAACAGCTCAAGGCCATCCAGCGTGAGCTGCAGTCGTTGCCGGAGAAGCCCGGTGGGCCGGAAACGCTCAAGCGCATCGGCATCGTCGCCTTCGACCTCAGCACCGAGGCGCGCATGCGGGAGCTGCTGACCTGGCTGGAGAAGTGACCCGCTCGGAGACGCGGCGTCTCCGGCCGTGTTGCGAGCCGCCGCCGCGGTCCGGTCGCCGGTCCCAGCCCTTGCAGCGCGACTGAGGCGTCCATCGCCGCGGGTGCCTGGGCGGCAAGGGAGGCGTCCCTGTCCAGAAATCGCAGGGTGGCCAAAAACAACAAAGCCCGCACAGGGCGGGCTTGGTCGGTCAGCAAGCGAACCTGAATTACTTCAGCTTCGTTTCCTTGTACTCCACATGCTTGCGAGCCTTGGGATCAAATTTCATGATCGCCATTTTCTCGGGCATGGTCTTCTTGTTCTTGCTGGTGGTGTAGAAGTGACCGGTACCGGCCGTGGATTCCAGCTTGATCTTTTCGCGTCCGCCTTTGGTGGCCATGGTGTAGCTCCTAATTCAGTGGTTTAGGCTTGGCCACGTGCGCGCAGGTCGGCGAGCACGGAGTCGATGCCGTTCTTGTCGATCAGACGCAGGGCGGCGCTGGAAACGCGCAGACGGACCCAGCGGTTCTCGGACTCGACCCAGAAACGGCGGTATTGCAGGTTCGGCAGGAACCGGCGCTTGGTCTTGTTGTTGGCGTGGGACACATTGTGTCCAACCATGGGCTTCTTGCCCGTTACTTCGCAGACGCGTGCCATGAGGACACTTCGCTTTCTTCAAAACGGCCGCCACCTGTGCAGTGGGGGCCTCACCTCGCCAGATTTCCTCAAAGGGTAGGGTGGCGGTAACCCCTAGGATGCCGGGAAACCCAGCAAAGCCTGCAATTATAGCCGGATTCTCAAAACCAGGGCCGCGCGCAGCGCCGGACCGTTTCAAGGCACCCGCAGAACCGGCTTCGCCGGGCTGCTGGGTGCGCCCCCTCCGCGCAGCAGGAGGGGGGTGGCGGAGCGCAGCGCAGCCTGGGGGAGGCCGGAGGCATAGCCTCCGGTTCTTCCTGGAGCAGGAGGCTTACGCCTCCTGCTCCAGAAACCGCTGCGCGTCCAGCGCCGCCATGCAGCCCGTGCCGGCGCTGGTGATGGCCTGGCGGTACACATGGTCCTGCACGTCGCCGGCGGCGAAGATGCCGGGCACCGAGGTCTGGGTGGCGAAGCCCTTGAGCCCGCCCTGGGTGACGATGTAGCCGTTTTCCATCGCCAGCTGGCCCTGGAAGATCTCGGTGTTCGGGGCGTGGCCGATGGCGATGAAGCAGCCCTTGAGCGTCAGCTCCTCGGTGCTGCCATCCACCGTGCTCTTCAAGCGGATGCCGGTCACGCCGCTGGCGTCGCCCAGCACCTCGTCCAGCGTCTGCCACAGGTGCAGCCGGATCTTGCCGGCCTCGACCTTGGCCATCACCTTGTCCACCAGGATCGCCTCGGCGCGGAACTTGTCGCGCC
>JACCDS011618500.1_pt1 | contig 10980 bp, 8 predicted proteins | sample 7446441 | NCBI WGS metagenome assembly JACCDS01 (sample SAMN15323445, study PRJNA562643) | freshwater metagenome | isolation source: river surface water | place: USA:Blue River Watershed | collected 2017-08-17 | reverse complement strand
GGCGCTATTGAGTTCGCCGTCTGCGCTGCTGAGAACGATGCGCGCCCGCGTGCTCAACGCAACAGGCAGCGAGCGGCTGCGAGCAAACGACTGAAGCTGCGCGCGCTCTTCGTCAGTCAGCAGCAATTCAACCTTCGGTCGACCTGTCCTCATCGCGGTATCTCGGTTCCAAGATACCGCAACAGCATGCAGGATTAATGCCAGAAACTAATGGGACAGGACACTAGGACTACGACAAGGCCACCATCGTTGAAGACATCGCACCGTTGCGCAACTTCGAGAATGCCTACGGTGCAGTCCGCGCCGGTAAAGCGATCGAGTACGCGTTCGACACGACGAACTGGTGGACGCGATGCCCAGCGTTGCGTGCAAGCGCAGTAGGCCGCAACGCTGGGCCGAGAAGCTGCATGGGCGCAAAGGCTACGACTTTGCACGCTGCCACGGACACCTCGGACGACGAGGCGCATCCCAAGCCGCATCGCACGACAGGGTGTCGAAAGCAATGACCGGCTGGGGCGTCACCACTCGATGGTCGAACGAACGCACGCTTGGCCGGCGGCCTTCGGCAAGCTGCGCGTCCGGTTCGAGTGCGCCGTCGAGACCCATGTGGCGCTGGTGAGCTTGGCCTGCTGTGTCATCTGTTGTCGCGCCTTGCCGAAATTTTGTTAGCGGCTCTAGGTGCACAGCCGTATGCCACCACCCCCTCCGCCGCCCAGCGTCAGCCCACCGCCGCCGGACCCGGCGACACCGCCACCGCTGCCGCCGCCGCTCGTGACGCCGGAACTCTGCACTGTCGACTGCACGCCGCGCCACTTGCCCATGGAGCGCTTGATCGTGCCGTCGGGCAGGCGCTCCACCTTCACGCACAGCTCGGGGTTCAGGGCCATCGCGATGCGCTCCTCGAAGGTGGGCTTGGGCGTGTTGCTGCGCGGATCATGAACCGCCTCGTTGGACCCCATCGATCCCAGCAGCACGTCGCGCGAGGGCTTCAGCGACAAAGCGCCGCCGCCACCGCCACTGTTGCCACTGCTGCCGGCCCCCGGCGCATGCGCGGCGGTTGCGACCGTCTCCGTGGTACCGGACGATGCGGGCACTTCCAAGGGTTCCGGGTTGACGCCCGCCGGCACCGGCGGCGCGACGGGCGCTGGCACCGGCTGCCGCACGGCAGCCGCCAACGGCGGCGACGGCCGCGGTGACGCCACAGGCACCTGCCGCGTGGACGCACGGGGCGCCGGCAGCAACCGGACCTGCAACAGCGGCGCCGGCTCGGCAGCGTCGCGCGACGGCGCCAAGCGGTTCTGCAACAGCGCCATCAGCAGCAGCGCATGCCCGGCGCAAACGGCCGACGCGGCGAGCGCACGGCGCCGGGACGACAGCGCCGCGCGAACGCGGCCGCCGCCCAGAGAAGGAGCCGCGCTCACTCCTCGCGTCGCCGTGAGCCGGCCAGCGGTTCGCAGGGCCAGGCATCGTCGCCCTCGGCGGCGTAGGCGGCCTGCAGCATCAGCAGGCGCAGCAGCGGCCAGGCCAACGACATCACGACGAACAAGGTCACAGCCGTTCGCGCAAACACCTGCAGGCTGACCAGAAGCCACTCCCGCCAGAAGGGGCCGGGCGGGCGGAAAGGGAATCTCATGGCTCTGGGCAAACGCGCGGCGACAAACGACACGCGATGCTAGAAAGGCCGCGTGTTGCCTGAGGTTCGGGAACGTTAGCCTGGGTAAAGCTCGCCGCGTGGGAGCGCCATCACCATGCGCAGGCCGCCGCCTTCGCGCAGTTCGGCATGAACGCGCCCACCATGCAGCGCGAACGCGCGCTTGGCGATGGCCAGGCCCAGGCCGACGCCCTGCACGTTGTCCGAGCCGGCCACCCGCGCGAAGGGCTGGAAGATGGCGCCCAGCATGTCGGTGGGAACGCCGCGGCCGCGGTCCTCGACGGTGCAGGTCAACCACAGGCCGGCCGCGTCCACACTGGCGCTGACCAGCACTTCGCCGTCCGGCGCGTTGAACTTGATGGCGTTGCGGATGATGTTCTCGTAGGCCCGGTACAGCAGCTCGCCATGCACCTGCGCGACGAACTCGGGCGGCGCTTCGAACCGCACCACCTGGCCGCGAGCCTGGGCCTCGAAGTGGGCATCGTCGGCGATGGCCTGCAGCAGTTCAACGACATCGAGCCGGCTGGGCGGCGGCACGGCCGCGCCGGCTTCCAGCCGGTGCCATGTGAGCAACTCATCGATCAGGGCGTCCAGACGCTGGCTCTCGCGCTCGATGCGGTCCAGCATGGGCTCGAAGCTGGTCGGGTCTTGCCGCACGAGGCCGATGGCAACCTGCAGCCGCGCCAATGGCGAGCGCAGCTCATGCGAGATGTCGTGCAGCAGTTGTTGCCGTGATTCGGTCAGCTGCTGCAGCTGACGCGCCATGCGGTCGAAATCGCCGGCCAGGTCGACGATCTCGTCGTCCCGCCCGCCCATGCGGTGCTGCACGCGGGTGTCCAAGCGCCCGTCTGCCACCTGATGCAACGCCCAGCTGAGGTGGCGGATGGGCCGCGACAAATACCAGGCCAGGCCGGCGCTGGTCAGCAGCATCCCGATCACGCCCGTGGTGAAGGGCACGAGCGGCACGACGCCGAACAACAACGCCTCGCCCCGGGGATGGGGCGGCGGCTCGTGACCGCTGAGATGGAAGTAGGTGGCCACGACGACCAGCGTCATCAACATGCCCAGCCACTGGGACAGGAAGAACTTCCAGAACAGCCGGCCGGGGCGGCGCGCGGAGCGGGTGTTCACGGCGGCTCAGTCCAGCAGCAACTGGTAGCCGCGCCCGCGCACGCTCTGTATCCACGATTGGCCGTCGCCACGCAGGCCGAGCTTCTGGCGGATGCTGCTGATGTGCACGTCGATGCGGCGGTCAAAGCGTGCCAGCGGCTGGCCGAAGGCCTGCAGCGAGATGTCCTGCTTGCTGACGAGCTGGCCGGCCTGCCGCGCGAGCACCTCCAGCAGCGAGAACTCGGTGCCGGTCAGCTCCAGCGGCTGGCCCTGCCAGCTCGCATGGCGGCTGCCGGGCGACAGGGTCAGCGGGCCGGCCCGCAGTTGCTTGCTGCCGCCCGCTGCTGCAGCTGCGGGCGCAGGCTCGCGGCTTTCGGTGCGGCGCAGGATCGCGCGGATGCGTGCAACCAGCTCGCCCGGCGTGCAGGGCTTGGGCACGTAGTCGTCGGCGCCCATGTCGAGCCCGACGATGCGGTCGATGTTGTCGCCACGCGCCGTCAGCATCAGCACCGGCACCGGGCTCGTCATGCGGATGCGCCGCAGCGCCTCCACGCCGGAGAGGCGCGGCATCATGATGTCGAGGATGACGATGCTGTAGGGGTTGCCGATGGCCGCCGCCACACCGGCCTCGCCGTCGTGCACCGCATGCACATCAAAGCCCTCCCGCAGCAGGTATTGGGAGAGCATGGTGGTGAGCTCGACATCGTCGTCGACAAGCAGGACCTTGTTCATCGGTGACGAGTATCTGCGGCCAAGTACCGGGCGGGCCATGCGTTTTACCCACCTTAACCCTGCCTGAAGCCGCTTGCCCGACTGGCTGGCTAGCATGGGATCCAACAGGTATCTCATGCACCAAGCCCCGATCCCACACGCGCTCTCGGCCGCCTTTGCCGTGCTCACGCTGGCTCTGGCCGGCTGCGCCGTCGGGCCGGCCTACCGCGCCCCCAGCCCCGCCACCGCCGCGACCTGGCACGCCCCGGCGCCGCACGACGGACAAGCCGCGTCGCTGCAGGACTGGTGGTCGCAGTTCAACGACGCCGCGCTGACGCAGTTCATCACCTGGGCCGAGGCCGGCAGCCCGACGCTGACGCAGGCCTGGGCCAATATCGAGAAGGCCCGCGCCACGTTGACGACGACGCGCGCCGGCGGCCTGCCCACCGTCACCGCTTCCGCCGGCGCCACGCGCACCGGCGGCACGGCTGCGACGACCGCGACGACGCGCAGCGCGGGGCTGGACGCCTCGTGGGAGATCGACCTCTTCGGCCGCGTGCGCCGCAATGCCGAGGCCGCCAGCGCACGCATCGAAGCCCGCGAGGCGGACTGGCACGACGCCCGCGTGTCGCTGGCCGCCGAGGTGGCCGACACCTATGTGCAGGTCCGCGCCTGCGGCCTGCTGGCCGACGCCTACGAACGCGAACTCGACTCCGTGACCAAGACCGAGGCCACGACCGCGACGATGGTGCAGGCCGGATTCACGGCGCCGTCCGACGGCGCGCTCGCGCGCGCCAGCCTGGCCAGCAGCCGCTCCACCGCGATCAGCCAACGCGCGCAATGCGCGTTGCTGCTGAAGTCGCTGGTCTACCTGACCGGCCACGACGAGCCCGAGTTGCTGGCCACGATGGCCAGCGGCAGCACGGCCGTGCCGCAGCCCGCGCAACTGAGCGTGGACAGCGTGCCCGCTCAGGTCTTGCGCCAGCGGCCCGACCTGGCCTCGCTGGAACGCGAGCTCGCCGCCAGCAGCGCCGAGATCGGCGCGGCACAGTCCGACCTCTACCCCAGCCTGTCGCTCAGCGGCGCCATCACGCGCAGTCTCAGCCAGAGCCTGACGTCCTGGTCGTTCGGGCCGGCACTGTCGATGTCGCTGTTCAACGGCGGCGCTCGGCGGGCCGCGGTGGACAGCGCCAATGCCAGCTACGCCAGTGCGCTGGCCGGCTACCAGCAGGGCGTGCGCACGGCCGTGCGCGAGGTGGAACAGGCGCTGGTCAACCTCGACAGCACGCGCCAGCGCGCCACCGAGGCGCACCGCGCCGCCGAGGAGTACCGCCGCTACTTCAACGCCACCGAGGCCAACTGGCGCGCCGGCACGGCCAGCCTGCTGAGCCTGGAGGAGGCGCGCCGCTCGGCGCTGTCCGCCGAGATCACCGACCTGACGCTCACACAGAGCCAGGTCAGCTACTGGATCGCCCTTTACAAGGCCCTTGGCGGCGGCTGGACACCCGGCGCCGCAGTCCCCTCGAAACATAACGGAGCCCAGCCTTGAACCGGCTCACTCGCATCCCCGCCTTCGGCGCCATTGCCGCTGCCCTGCTCGCCCTCACCGCCTGCAGCAAGCCCACCGACAGCGGGCCCGCCGCTGCCGCCAGCGCGCCCAGCGTGCTGACGGTGGAGGTCACGTCGCCCACGACGCTGGCCTGGCCGCAGACCGTTCAGGCCAACGGCGCGCTGGCGGCCTGGCAGGAGGTCATCGTTGCGCCGGAGACCGGCGGCCTGCGCATTGCCGAACTGGCGGTGGACGTGGGCACGCGCGTTCGCAAGGGCCAGTTGCTGGCCCGCCTGGCCGACGAGAGCCTGCTGAACGACCTGCACAAGCAGCAGGCGCTGGTCGCGCAGGCCCAGGCCACGCTGGACCAGGCCGCCTCGAATGTGCAGCGCGCCAAGGTTGCAGAGAACAGCGGCGGCCTGTCAGCGCAGTCCATCGAGCAATACCGCATCACCGAGGCCACGTCACGCGCCGCGCTGGCCTCGGCCAAGGCCGACCTGGACGCCACGCAGCTCAAGCTGCGCCAGACGCGCATCACCGCGCCGGACGATGGCATCGTGTCCACGCGCACCGGCGTGCTGGGCAATGTCGTGTCGGCCGGCACGGAACTGTTCCGCCTCGTGCGGCAGAGCCGCGTGGAGTGGCGCGCCGAGGTCGACGCGCAACAGCTCGCCGTCATCCAGGAAGGGCAGCGCGCCCGCGTCACGCTGCCCACCGGCCAGGCCGTGGACGGCAAGGTGCGCCTGGTCGGCCCGGTGCTGAGCACCGACACCGGCCGCGCCCTGGTCTACGTCTCGCTGCCGACCGACAGCGCCGCCCGTGTGGGCATGTTCGCCTCCGGCACCGTCGAACTGCCGGCGACCCCTGCACTGACGCTGCCGCTGACCGCCCTGGTGTCGCGCGACGGCCGCAACTACGTCTACACGGTGGACGGCGCCGGCAAGGCGCACAGCGTCGTCGTCACGCCCGGCCGGCGCCAGCAGCAGCGTGTGGAGGTGCTGAGCGGCGTGCCGGCGAACGCGCGCGTCGTGGCGGGAGGCGGCGCCTTCCTGTCGGATGGCGCGCAGGTGACGGTGGTCTCTGTGCCGGCCTCGGCACCGACTTCAACGTCAGCGCGTTGATCGGAGCCGCACCATGAACGTCTCCGCCTGGTCGATCCGCAACCCGGTCCCGGCCATCCTGCTGTTCATTCTGCTGACGGTCGTCGGCCTGATCGGCTTCAAGAAGCTGCAGGTGCAGGACTTCCCCGACATGGACCTGCCGACCATCCAGGTGTCGGCCTCGCTGGAAGGCGCCGCACCGGCCCAGCTGGAAACCGAGGTCGCCCGCAAGCTGGAGGACAAGCTCGCCTCGCTGTCCAAGCTCGACCACGTCACGACGACCATCACCGACGGCGCGGTGAGCATGAGCGTCAGCTTCGACATCGACAAGAACTCCGAGGAAGCGCTCAACGAGGTCCGCAACGCCATCGACGGCGCCAAGGCCGACCTGCCCGCCAGCATGGCCTCGCCCACCGTCTCCAAGATCACCAGTGCGGGATCGGCGCTGCTGACCTTCACGATCGAGTCGTCGCAGCTGGACGAGCAGGACCTGTCCTGGTTCGTCGACAACGATGTGGCCAAGGCCCTGCTGGCCGTGAAGGGCGTGGCCTCCGTCGCACGGGTTGGCGGCGTGGACCGCGAGGTGCACGTGGACCTGCAGCCCACGCTGATGGCGGGCCTGGGCGTGACGCCTTCCGACGTGTCGACGCAGCTCAAGGCCATGCAGAAGGACAGCTCCGGCGGCCAGGGCGACCTGGGGGGCCAGCGCCAGTCCGTGCGCACGCTGGCCACCGTGGGCCGCCCGGCCGACATCGCCGCGCTGACGCTGCCGTTGGCCGACGGCCGCAGCGTGCGGCTGGACCAGATCGCGACGATCACCGACGGCCATGCCGAACGCTCCACGATCGCCTTGCGCGACGGCAAGCGCGTCATCGGCTTCCAGGTCACGCGTTCGCGCGGCTTCTCGGACACCGGCGTCGCCGCCGACATCCGCGCGGCCGTGAAGACCTTTGCCGCGGCGCATGCCGCCGTGCACATCGACGAGGCCTCCAACACGGTCGAGCCCATCCAGGAGAACTACCACGGCTCCATGCACCTGCTGCTGGAGGGCGCGGCGCTGGCCGTCATCGTCGTGTGGCTGTTCCTGCGTGACTGGCGCGCCACGCTGGTGTCTGCCGCGGCGCTGCCGCTGTCCATCGTGCCGGCCTTCCTCGTCATGTGGCTGCTGGGGTACTCGCTGAACACGATCACGCTGCTGTCGCTGTCGCTGGTCGTCGGCGTGCTGGTGGACGACGCCATCGTCGAAATCGAGAACATCGAGCGCCACCTGCTGATGGGCAAGAGCCCGTTCCAGGCCGCGATGGAGGCCGCCGACGAGATCGGCATGGCGGTCATCGCCACCACCTTCACGCTGGTGGCCGTGTTCCTGCCGACGGCCTTCATGGGCGGCATCCCGGGCAAGTTCTTCAAGCAGTTCGGCATCACGGCCTCGGTCGCCGTGCTGGCCTCGCTGCTGGTCGCGCGGCTGCTGACGCCGATGATGGCCGCCTACCTGCTCAAGCCCAAGACGGTGCAGGCGCACGACGCTGACAACGATGGGCCGACGATGACGCGCTACCTCGGCTGGGCGCGTGCGGGCCTGAAGCACCGCAAGACCGCGATGGCGCTGGCGGCACTGTTCATGGTCGTGTCGCTGTCCGTCGCGCCGCTCATCCCGACGGCCTTCATGCCGGCGCAGGACAAGGCGCAAAGCAGCATCAGCATCCGGATGGCCCCCGGCACGACGCTGGCGCAGACCACGGCCACGAGCGCACGCGCCGCCGAACTATTGAGAACGCTGCCCGAGGTGGAGCGCGTGTTCGTGTCGGCCGGCACCGCCTCGACCGGCGGCGGCATGGGCGCCTCGTCGTCTGCCGACCTCACCAGCGCCACGCTGACGGTGGACCTGGTGGCGCGCGGCGACCGCGCCCTGAAGCAGTCGCAAGTCGAGGCCCAGATGCGCAGCCTGCTGCGCACGCTGCCCGGCGCGCGCATCTCCGTGGGCGGCGGCAACAGCGGCGAGTCGCTGCAGCTGACGCTGGCCAGCGACGACCCCGACGCGCTGACGCTGGCCGCCACGCAGGCCGAGACGCAGTTGCGCACGCTCAAGGGCATCGGCAACGTGACCTCCAGCGCCGCGCTGCAGCGCCCCGAGATCCAGATCCGGCCCGACACCGTCAAGGCCGCCGCGCTGGGTGTCACCTCCGAGGCGCTGGCCAACGCGGTGCGCTTCGCGACCTATGGCGACTACGCCACCTCGCTGCCCAAGCTCAACCTGCCGCAGCGCCAGATCGCCATCCGCGTGCGGCTGGACGACGCCGTGCGGCAAGACCTGGCCGCCATCGGCCAACTGCGCGTCGCAGGCGCCAACGGCACCGTCAGCCTGGCCTCGGTGGCCGATATCTCGCTGGGCAGCGGCCCGTCACAGATCGATCGCATCGACCGCTCGCGCAACGTCACGCTGACGGTGGAGCTGAACGGACGGACCATCGGCGAGGTGCAGAAGGAAGCGCTGGCGCTGCCGGCGCTGCGCTCGCTGCCGAGCGGCGTGCGCTTCATCGACCAGGGCGAGCTGCAGCGCATGGGCGAGCTGTTCTCCAGCTTCGGCGTCGCCATGGCCATCGGCGTGTTCTGCATCTACGCGGTGCTGGTGCTGCTGTTCCACGACTTCCTGCAGCCCGCCACCATCCTGTGCGCGCTGCCGCTGGCCATGGGGGGCGCGCTGCTGGCGTTGTGGATGACCGGCCAGTCCTTCTCGATGCCCGTCGTCATCGGCGTGCTGATGCTGATGGGCATCGTGACGAAGAACTCCATCCTGCTGGTGGAGTACGCCATCGTGGCGCGCCGCACGGGCGGCATGTCGCGCATGGAGGCCATCGTCGACGCCTGCCACAAGCGGGCCCGGCCCATCGTCATGACGACCATCGCCATGGGCGCCGGCATGTTGCCCAACGCGCTGGGCCTGGGCGCCGAACCCAGCTTCCGTCAGCCCATGGCCATCGTCGTCATCGGCGGGCTGTTGACTTCCACCGCGCTGAGCCTGCTGGTGGTGCCCGTGGTGTTCACCTACGTCGACGACCTGCTCGTGTGGCTGCGTCGCCACCTGCTGCCACGCAGCGCCGCTGAGGTCGCCTGATCAGCACGCGCCGGGCGCCGGTGACGGCACCGGCGCGGCCGCTGGCAGCCTCACGCCGCGTTCAGCATCTGGCTGAAGAACTTCTCGCCGGACACGCGCGGCCGGTAGGCCGACACGGCCTTGGCGATGGCGGCGATGTGGTCGGGCGTGGTGCCGCAGCAGCCGCCTGCGATGTTCAGGAAGCCGGCCTGCGCGAACTCGCCCACCAGGCGCGCCGTCACGTCGGGGGTCTCGTCGAAGCCGGTGTCGCTCATCGGGTTGGGCAGGCCGGCATTGGGGTAGCAGCTGACGGCCACGTCGCCCGCCACCTTGGCCAGTTCCTCGATGTAGGGCCGCATCAGCGTGGCACCCAGCGCGCAGTTCAGCCCGATGGCGATGGGCCGCGCGTGCCGCACCGAATGCCAGAAGGCCGTCACCGTCTGGCCCGACAGGATGCGGCCGGAGGCATCCGTCACGGTGCCGGAGATGATGACCGGCAGGCGCTCGCCGGTGGCTTCCATCAGCTCGTCGAGCGCGAAGATGGCAGCCTTGGCGTTGAGCGTGTCGAAGATGGTCTCGACGAGGAAGACGTCGGCGCCGCCGTCCAGCAGCCCCTGGGCCTGCTCGTAGTAGGCCGCGCGCAGCGTGTCGAAGTCGATGTTGCGGGCGCCGGGGTCGTTGACGTCCGGGCTGATGGACGCCGTGCGCGGCGTGGGGCCCAGTGCGCCGGCGACAAACCGCGGTTTGTCTGGCGTGGCGTACTTGTCGCAGGCGGCGCGGGCGATCTGCGCGGCGACGAGGTTCATCTCGTAGGCCAACTCCGGCAGGTCGTAGTCTTCCTGCGCGACGGACGTGGCGCCGAAGGTGTTGGTCTCGATGAGATCCGCGCCCGCCGCCAGGTATTGCTCGTGGATCTCGCGGATGACGTCGGGCCGCGTGAACAGCAGCAGCTCGTTGTTGCCCTTCAAGTCCTTGCCGTGGTCCTTGAAGCGCTTGCCGCGGTAGTCGGCCTCGCCGAGCTTGTAGCGCTGGATCATGGTGCCCATCGCGCCGTCGAGCACGGCGATGCGTTGCTGCAGCAGGGCAGGCAGGGCCTGGGCGCGGGTGTAGGCGATGGGCTTCATGCGGCGATTTTCGCAGCCTCGGCGATGGCCTGGCCGAGCTGGGCACAAGAGGCCTGGCCGCCCAGGTCGGGCGTGCGCGGCGCGCGCGGGTCGCCCAGCACGGCCTCGATGGCCGCCATGACGGCGTCGTGGGCGGCGCGGTGGCCGAGGAAGTCCAGCATCATCGCGCCGGCCCAGATCTGGCCGATGGGGTTGGCGATGCCCCGGCCCGCGATGTCGGGCGCCGAGCCGTGCACCGGCTCGAACAGGCTGGGCCACTGGCGCGTCGGGTTCAGGTTGGCCGACGGCGCGACCGCGATGGTGCCGGTGCAGGCGGGGCCCAGGTCGGAGAGGATGTCGCCGAACAGGTTGCTGGCCACCACGACGTCGAAGGCCTGCGGCCGCTGCACGAAGTGGGCGCACAGGATGTCGATGTGGAACTTGTCCACCGCCACGCCGGGGAACTCGCGCGCCATGGCTTCGACGCGCTCGTCCCAGTAGGGCATGGTGATCGCGATGCCGTTGCTCTTGGTGGCCGACGTCAGCTTGGCGCGGGGCCGCCGCGCGGCCAGCTCGAAGGCGAAGCGCAGCACGCGGTCCACGCCGACGCGGCTCATCACCGTTTCCTGCAGCACGATCTCGCGCTCGGTGCCGGCGTACAT
>JACCDS011215608.1_pt1 | contig 10980 bp, 10 predicted proteins | sample 7446441 | NCBI WGS metagenome assembly JACCDS01 (sample SAMN15323445, study PRJNA562643) | freshwater metagenome | isolation source: river surface water | place: USA:Blue River Watershed | collected 2017-08-17 | reverse complement strand
TCCCCGCCAACCTCGCGATCGCCCTGCATCCGGAAATCGACTACGTCGTCGCCGATCTCGGCGCCGAACGCATCGTCGTCGCCGCGGCCCTGCTTGGCTCCGTGCTGAAGGCGGCCAAGATCGAGGCCCAGCCCGCGATCGCGCTCACGCTCAAGGGCGCCGCCCTCGAGCACCTTGCCCCGCGCCACCCGTTCATCGGCCGCCCCTCCCCGGTCGTGCTCGCGGACTACGTCACCACCGACAGCGGCACCGGCTGCGTGCACACCGCCCCCGGCCACGGCGCCGAGGACTATCTCACCGGCCTCAAGTACAAGCTGGAGATCTACTGCCCCGTCGGCGACGACGGCCGCTACCTCGACGACGGCAAGGTGCCCGCCGAACTCGTCGGCCTGACCACGCTCGAATCCGTCGAGGATCTCGCCGCCAAGAAGACTTCGCCCGCCAACATCGCCGTCCTGCGCAAACTCGACGCCGCCGGCGCCCTCTTCGCGAAGGAACGCTACACGCACAGCTACCCGCATTGCTGGCGCTCGAAGACCCCGATCATTTTCCGCGCCGTCGACCAGTGGTTCGTCTCCCTCGACCGCCAGGGTCACCGCGCCCTCGCCCTGCGCGAGATCGAGAAAATCGCCGCCGCCAAGGGCTGGATCCCCGCCTGGGGCGAAGCCCGCATCCGTGGCGCCGTCGAATCGCGCCCCGACTGGTGCATCAGCCGCCAACGCGCCTGGGGCGTGCCGATCCCGGCCTTCTACGACGAAAAGAAAAACGCCTACCTCGATGCCGGCGTCGTCCGCGCCATCGCCGACAAGTTTGCGCAACGCGGCACCAATTTCTGGTACGACGCCTCGCCCGCGCAGATTCTCGAAGGCATCGCCTTGCCCGCCGGCTGGCCCGCGCCCTCCGCCCTGATCTGCGGCCGCGACACCCTCGATGTCTGGATCGATTCCGGCTCGACGCACGCCGCCGTCCTCAAACGCGGCCAGGGCGGCACCCAATGGCCCGCCGATCTCTATCTTGAAGGCAGCGACCAGCACCGCGGCTGGTTCCAATCCTCCCTCTGGACGAGCGTGATCGCCTTCGGCGCCGCGCCCTACAAGGCCGTCCTCACCCACGGCTTCATCGTCGACAAGAACCGCCAGAAAATCTCCAAGAGCTCGACGTACCAGAAACCGCAGACGGCCGACGCCTACGTCAACCAGCACGGCGCCGATGTCATCCGCCTCTGGATCGCGTCGCAGGATTTCCGCGACGACATCCCGGTCGACGACGAAATCCTCAAGCACGTCGGCGACGCCTACCGGCTTTTCCGGAATACATTCCGCTACCAGCTCTCGAACCTCTTCGACTTCGACGCCGCCGCGGACCTCGTGCCGGTCGCGCAGCTCGACACGCTCGACCGCTGGGCCCTGCACCAGACGGCCGCGCTGATCCGCGACTGCACCGCCGCCTACGACGCCTACGAGTTCCACCGCGTCTACCAGCTCTGCAACCAGTTCTGCGCGGTCACGCTCTCGGCGACGTACCACGACATCCTCAAGGACCGCCTCTACACGCTCGGCACGAAGTCGCCGCTGCGCCGTTCCTCGCAGACCGCGCTCCACCACATTTTCCACGCGCTCGTCCGCCTGCTCGCGCCGGTACTCACGTTCACCTGCGACGAAGCCTGGGGCTACGCCGTCGCCAAAGTCGAATACACCGCCGACTCCGTGCACCTGCAGGATTGGCCCGTCGCCCCGGCCGAGTGGACCGATGCCGCCCTCGAGGCCGAGGTCGCCGCGTTGCTCAAGGTCCGCGCTCTGGTCAACGAGTCCATCGAGCCGCTGCGCGCCGCCGGCAAACTCGGCAAATCCCTCGACGCCGCCATCGCGCTCACCCCCGCCGCCGGCGACCCGCTCGCCCTGATCTTGGAGCGGCACCGCGCCTTTCTGCCCGAACTCTTCATTGTCTCTCATGTCACGCTGGAGCCGGCCGCAGGGTCGGCGCTTGGCGTTTCCGTCCAACCGTGCAGCGAACTCGGCTTCGTCCGTTGCCCGCGCTGCTGGCGCTGGGTCCCGGCGCTGCACGCGTCGGCGCACGGCGAACTCTGCCCCCGTTGCGCCGAGGCGCTGTCCGTCTAAGGTAAACGACCCCCAACTCCCCATGGCCAAGAACAAAAAGACCCCCGTCAAGAAACCCGCTCCGAAGCCCGCGCCCGCCAAGGCGCCGGCCAAGCCGGTTGCCGCTCCGGCACCGGCGCCCAAGGCCGCCAAAAGTTCTCCTCCCATGGAAAAACCGTCCAAGAAAACCGCGCTGCGCGACAGTATCCTGAAGCGCAAGACCGCCCTCAAACCGATCGCTTTCAGCTTGGATGAAGTCCGCGCCATCGCGCAGACCGTCACCTCGAAGACCGCCTCGCCCTTCCCGGCCAAAGCCACCGCCAAAGCCGCCGCGAAAGCCGCCGCCGCCAGCGCCGAGAAAGCCAAGCCCCAGCACGTCAAGGCCGCCTCGCTGGCCGACATCCTCGGCTTCAATCCGAAGAAAGGGAAACCCGTCGACCTCGTCGAAAAGGACGTCCCCGAGAAATTCAAACGCTACCACAAGCTGCTGCTCGATCTCCGCGCCCACCTCTCCGAGGGCATCGAGCGCCACTCCGAGCAGACCCTGAAGCGCTCCGCCAAGGACGACGCCGGCGACCTCTCCGCCTACGGCCAGCACATGGCCGATGCCGGCACCGACACCTTCGACCGCGACTTCGCCCTCAGCATGGTCGCGAACGAGCAGGAGGCGCTCTCGGAAATCGAGGCGGCCATCAAGCGCATCCACGACGGCTCCTACGGCGTCTGCGAAATCACGCAGAAGCCGATCGCCAAGGAACGCCTGCTCGCCGTGCCGTTCACCCGCTACTCCGCCGAGGCCCAGAAGGATCTCGAGCGCAACCGCCACCGCTCCCGCACCCAGGCCGGCCTCTTCGGCGAAATGGGCGAAGAAGGCGGCAAGATGATGGAAGACGACGGCGGCGACGAATAACCCGCCCGTCCGCTCCGGCGCCCGTCCCTCGCTCGCCCCGATGTCCGTCCCCTCCGGTCCGACCCCGCCGCCCAAACCCGCAGGGGCCGACGACGGGGCCGACCGGCTCCCGGGCGCGACGCGCGACAGCATGCCGCCGTTTCCCGGCCGGCTCTCCGTCGCGCCCGCCCCGCTGAAAACCCGCGTCGCCGCGTACCGTCTCCTCTGGGTGCTCGGCCTCGTGGTGTTCGCCCTCGACCAAGCCACCAAGCTCTGGGTCGTCGCGAACATTCCGTTCAACCAGATGCACGTCCACTCCGGGACCTACGACATCCCGGTCATCCGCGGCTTCTTCTACCTCATCCACGTCGGCAACACCGGCGCCGCGTGGAGCATGTTCTCCGGCCAAAGCGTCGCCCTCGCCTTCCTCGCCCTCGGCACGATCGTCGCGATCTATTTCTGGCGCCACGCCCTCGGCCTCAAGGACCGCCGCAACCAAGTCTGCTTCGGCCTCCTCTGCGGCGGCATTGTCGGCAACCTCGTCGACCGCCTCCAGCACGGCCACGTCGTCGACTTCCTCGATTTCCATTTCGGCAACTACATCTACCCCACCTTCAACGTCGCCGACTCCGGCATCTGCGTCGGCGTGCTGATGTACCTCTGGCTTTCGATCCGCTCGTCCGACTAGCGCGCGCTGCGCGCGCGCGGTTTTGGGTTTTGGGTCTTGGGTTTTGGGTCGGCCGCGCCGCTGAATGCGGCGGTTTGGAGTTCGGAGTTCGGAGTTGTAGCCGACCGCTGAGTGCTGACCGCTGAGCGCTAAGCGCTTCCGGCTTTCACCTTTCAACTTTCAGCTTTCAACCGCGCCGCGCCGCCGGCGCGGCGCTACTCCACATTCGCCATCTGCTCGCGCACGCGCTCGAGCTCGTTCTTCAATTCGATCACGGCACGGGCGATGGTCACGTCGTTGGCCTTGCTCCCGATCGTGTTCACCTCGCGGCCGATTTCCTGCAGGAGAAATTCCGCCTTCCGGCCGATCTCGCCTTCCGCTTTCAGCAACGCCGCAAACTGCTCGAAATGGCTGCGCAGGCGCGTGATCTCCTCCGTGACGTCGCAGCGGTCCGCAAACAGCGCGATCTCCCGCAGCACGCGCTCGTCGTTCACGTCGAGTTCGAGGCCCGCTTCGCGCAGCCGTTTCAGCAATTGCTCGCGGTAGTTCGCAGGCACTTGCGGCGCCCGCGCGGCGACGATCTCGACCTGGCGGTGCAGCGTCTCGCTGCGGTTGATGAAATCGACGAGCAGCGCCTCGCCTTCGCGCGCCCGCATCGCCGCAAATCCGCGCAACGCCGTCGTCAACGTCTCCGCCACCGTGGCCTGCGCCACTTCCGCCGCCGGAAACACGCTCGCCCGCCGCTGCGAATTCGCCACCTGCCAGAGCAGCTCGGGCGTCGGGTGGAACGCCACGCCTTGCCGCTGCGCGAAAACCCGCAGCCGTTCGAGCGCCGCCGCCGCGCTCGCCTCGTCCCACGTCGCCTCGCTCGCGCCGCTTTCGCCCGTGACTTCGATGTCGACGTGCACCTTGCCCCGCGACGCAAACTTCCGCACCGCCTCGCCCACCGCCGGCTCCAGGCTTTCCCAGGGCTCCGGCAGCTTCATCGTCAGATCGAGCGTCTTCCGGTTCACGGAGCTCACCTGGATCGTGAGCGAAAATCCCTCGAGCGCCGCCGTCGCGCGGCCGTAGCCGGTCATGCTTTTCATCGGCCGCACTAAGCCAGAGCGCCGCCCCGCCGGTAAAGCCCCAACCGCCGCCGCAATCGCGCTTCCGTTGCGCGCGCCCGCGCCGCAACCTGCCTCCACCCGACCTGTTCCCCATGTCCTCCCTGCCCGACCTCACCGCCCTGCCCGCCCACGATCCGCTCGAGCTCTACCGCTACCGCGACGGCCTCTACGCCGCCGATCTGCTCACCGCGGCGATCGTGGAGTTCGACTTCTTCACCTGGCTCGCCGCCTGCCCCGCGTCGTCGGCCGAGATCTGCGCCCACTTCGGCATCCACGCGCGCCCGGCCGACGTGATGCTCACGCTGTTCACCGCCGACGGTTTCCTCTCCCGCCAAGGCGACGCCTTCGAACTGACTCCACTCGGCCGCGAACACCTCGTGCGCACCTCGCCGTTCTTCATCGGGCCGTACTTCGCCTCGTTGAAAGAGCGGCCCGTCGTCCGCGATTTCGTGAAGATTCTCCGCTCCGGCAAACCCGCCAACTGGGGCAGCTATCAGGACCAGAAGGAATGGAGCGCGGCGATGCTCACCGAGCAATTCGCCACCACCTTCACCGCCGCGATGGATTGCCGCGGCGTCTACCTCGGCGCCGCCCTCGCGCGCACGCTCGACCTCGCCGGCCGCACCCGCCTGCTCGATATCGCCGGCGGCTCCGGCATCTACGCCTGCGCCTTGGTCGCGCGGCATCCGCACCTGCGCGCCACGGTGTTCGAACGTCCGCCCGTCGACGGCATCGCCCGCACCATGATCCGCAAACGCGGCTTCGCGGACCGCGTCGACGTCGCCGCCGGCGACATGTTCGTCGACGCGCTGCCCGACGGCCACGACGTGCACCTTTACTCCAACGTGCTCCATGACTGGGACACCGACAAAGTCGCGCCGCTGCTCGCCGCGTCGTTCGCCGCCCTCGCTCCCGGCGGCCTGCTCCTCATCCATGACGCGCACCTCAACGCCGCGAAGACCGGCCCGTTGCCCGTGGCGAAGTACTCCGCGATTCTGATGAGCGTGACGGAAGGGAAATGCTACTCGATCGCCGAGATGCACGCCCTGCTCGCCGCCGCCGGTTTCCGCGACCTGACCTTTGCCGAAACCGCCGTCGACCGCAGCGTCATCACCGCCCGCAAACCCGCCTGAACCAAGGCAGGTGAACACTGATGACACTGATGTTGGGAAACATTGGAAATCAGGAAGCGAACGGCGGTGCCACACTCCGCGCCTTGATTCCCTGCAATTCCTTCCGATCAGTGCCCATCAGTGGCCTTCAGTGGTTCCGCTTCCGGCCTTTCCAATACCCGCCGGCACCCAGGCAGAGGTAACCACTGATGACGCTGATGAAAGGCAATGATCGGAATCCGGACCGGACCGACTGCGCCACAGTCCACGCCTTGATTCCCCGCAATTCCCTCCGATCAGTGCCCATGAGTGGCCATCAGTGGTTCCCCAAACTCCGTTTCCCAAACCTCACCCTTTCGCCACCGGTCGCGCCGGATCGCTGACCCATTCGCTCCATGAACCCGCGTAAAGTTTCGATCCGGCCAAACCGGCATACTCCATCGCGAAGAGATTCGCGCAGGCCGTGATGCCGGAGCCGCACTGGTGGCCGACCTCGGCCGGATTCCGTCCCGCCAAGATCGCCGCAAACTCTTCCCGCAATTCCGCCGCGGGCCGCAGCGTGAGATCGGCGTTGAGGTTCGCTTTGTAGAAACGATTCGCCGCGCCGGGAATGTGTCCCGCGACCGGATCCAACGGCTCGACTTCGCCGCGGTAACGCTCCGCCGCCCGCGCATCGATCAGCAGCGATGCCGGACTCCCGATCCGCGCCAGCACGTCGGCGGCGGACCACAGCTTCGCCGGATCGGGCCGCACCGTCACCGCGCCGGCCTGCGGCACGGGAATCTCCGCCGTCACCGCCCGGCCTTCCGCCTGCCATTTGTTGAAGCCGCCGTCGAGAATCGCGACGGCGGTATGTCCGATCCACCGCGCCATCCACCAGAGCCTCGCCGCGTAAAGCCCGCCCGCATCGTCGTAGGCCACGATCGTCGTCCCCGCCGCCACGCCCGCCGCCGCCAAAAAAGCCCCGAACGCCGCCGGCGCCGGCAACGGATGCCGCCCGTTGCGGCCGTCCTTGGGTCCGGAAAGATCACGGTCGACCCCGGTAAACCGCGCCCCCGGCACATGCCCGGCCCGGTAAAGCCGCTCGCCCTTCGCCGTATCCGCAAGGTCGTGACGGCAATCGAAGACGAGGCACGTCGGGTCGGCCAGCCGGGCCGCGAGTTCGGCGGTGGAAACAAGCATCATGCCGCCAGCGTGCCGCGCCGCGCCGCCGAATCACGCGAAATCCCGCCGCGGTCCCGCTCCCGCGGCCTCAGGCCCCGCCCGGTTTCCGGAAAACGAAAATGTGCTGCCACGGCAGCCGCACGATATTCCGCTCGAACGCGACCGGCTGCACGGCGAGTTCTTTTTTGACCTGCTCCGCCGTCATTTTGTGCAGGAGCTTGATCGGCACCTTCGGATCCTCGCCGCGGTACTCGACCAGCACGAGCCGCCCGCCGGGTTTCAGCGCGCGGATCATCGCCGCCGTCATCTCGTACGGGTAATCAAGTTCATGATACACGTCGACCAGCAGAATGAGGTCGCACGACGCCTCCGGCAGTTTCGGATCCTGCACCGTGCCGAGCACCGGCTTCACGATCTCGCCCACCTTGCGTTTCCGCATGTTGGCCATGAGCAGATCGAGAAACTCCTGCTGGATCTCGGTGCCGTAAACCGTGCCCGTCGGGCCGACGCGCTGCGCCATCCGCCACGAAAAATAGCCGCTGCCCGCACCCACGTCCGCCACGACCATGCCCGGCTTCAACTCGAGCGCCTCGACGAGCAAGTCCGTGCGTTCCTCTTCCTCGCGCTCCGGGCGCTCCAGCCAGCTCGCGCCCTGGTGGCCCATGACCTGCGCGATCTCGCGGCCGAAATAGTATTTGCCGATGCCGTCGCGGGTCTTGGGGCCCGCCGCATAGGCCGCGGTCGCCGGGCGGACCGTTTCCGCCGCCGGCAAGAGCGGCCCGAGACCAAGGAGCAAGGCGGCCAAAACGGAACGGCGAAGGATCATGGGGAAACGCACGGGGTTGTCTTTCTCATGCTCAGTTCCGTGCAAATGTCCACCGCCCGGACCGCGCCCCGCGATTGACCCGTCCCTCCTTTCCCCGCACCAACGCCCATGCCCCTGCGCCGCGCCCTCCTGCCCCTGCTGGCCCTCGTTTCCTGGTCCTCCGCCTCCGCAGCTCAGGCCGGCGCGCCGGTGTCGATCACCTACGAAGCCGCCGCCGGTGCCGGCGAGGGCCGCCATCTCGTTTTCCTCACCGGCGACGAGGAGTACCGCGGCGAGGAAGGCCTGCCGATGCTCGCGAAGATCCTGAGCCAGCGCCACGGCTTCCGTTGCACGGTGCTCTTCGCGCTCGATCCCGACGGCACGATCAATCCCGACAACAACACCAGCGTCCCCGGCATCGCCGCGCTCGATTCGGCCGACGGCATCGTCATGGCGCTGCGCTTCCGCCAATGGCCCGACGCCGCGATGCGCCACTTCGCCGCCGCCGTGGCCCGCGGCGTGCCGATCGTCGCACTGCGCACGAGCACGCACGCCTTCCGTTTCCCGGCCAACCACCCCGGCGCCTACAAAAACTTCAACAACTTCGGCCGCGAGGTGCTCGGCGAGAACTGGGTCAGCCACTGGGGCGCCAACCGCCGCGGCGCCACCCGCGGCACGATCGAGCCCGGCGCCGAACCCGACCCGCTCCTGCGCGGCGTGACCGACGTCTTCGGCGATTCCGGCGTTTACGAAACGCATCCCGTCGCCGACGCGAAGATTTTGCTCCGCGGCCTCGTGCTCAAGGGCATGGCGCCGACCGACGCACCCGACACCTACAAAAAACAACGCCACGCCGACAAACAGGAGCAGCCGATCAACGAGCCTGCGATGGCCCTCGCCTGGACGCGCACGCACACCCATGCCGACGGCACGAAGAACCGCGTTTTCTGCACCACGATGGGCGCGGCGACCGATCTGCTCAGCGAAGGCCTGCGCCGCCTCGTCGTGAACGGCGTGCTCTGGGGCTTCGGCCTCGAGATCCCGGCGGCGACGGACGTGCGCTATGTCGATCCCTTCGAACCCGCGCCGTATTCTTTCAAGGGATACCGCCGCGGCATCGTTCCCGCCGACCATGCCCTCGGGAAAACGCTGCGCGCCGGCGACCCGCGGCCGCCGATGCCGGAGAAGAAATCCGCCCCGGCCAAGACCGAGCCGAAAAAGTGAACGCGCCCCGCCCCAACGATCCGCTCCACGGCGTCACGCTGGAGCGCCTGCTGACCGATCTCGTCGCCGAATTCGGGTGGGAGAAACTGGCGGACCGCGTGCCGGTCCGCTGCTTCCAGTTCGACCCCAGCATCAAGTCGAGCCTCGTGTTCCTGCGGAAAACGCCCTGGGCCCGCGCCAAGGTCGAGGACATCTACGTGCGCTGGAAGCTCACCGGCACCTGAGCGTGCGGACAACCTGCTACCGTTGTTTCTGGCCGACCGCGCTCTGCTGGTGCGGCTCGATCGTGCCGATGGCGACGCGCACGCGCTTCGTCTTCCTGATGCACCCGAAGGAATTCAAGCAGGAGAAAGCCGCCACCGGCCGGCTCACTCACCTCTGCCTGAGCAACAGCGAACTCCGCGTCGGCATCGGCTTCGACGAAAGCGAGGAGGTGCAGGCCCTCATCCGCGATCCGCGGAACTTTCCCGTCCTGCTGTTTCCCGGCCGCGACGCGATCAATCTTTCGGAACCGGGTCCGACCCACGCCGCCGCCCTCGCGACGCAACGCGGCGAACGGCAACTCGTCGTTTTCCTGATCGACGCGACCTGGGCCCTCGGCCGGAAGATGCTCCGCCTCAGCCCGAGCCTGCGGCAATTGCCGAAGATCATGTTCACGCCGACGGCGCCGAGCCGCTACGTGATCAAGCAGCAGCCCGTCGAAGGCTGCCTCTCGACGCTCGAGGCGACGCACGAATTGCTGCTGGCGTTGCGGTCCGCCGGACTCGACGAATACCCGTTGCCCGAGCAACTGCTCGGCTTGTTCCAGCGCATGCAGGATTTCCAATTGCGCTGCGCCGCCGACCCGAACCGCGGCGGCTACCGACGCAGCGCGTATTCGGATCCCGCGACGCGCGCTGCGCCGCAGGGCAAGAGCGGCACCCGCCGGACCAAGGTCTTCCAGGCCCCGCCCGGCCCCGCCGCCCCGTGACCGCCGCGGCGATTCCCGTTTTCCAATTTCCGCTTTTCCAATTCTCCGATTTCCCGATTTTCCGCCGCCGCGTCATGAGGCCGTGTTTTTGTTTGCCCTGACCCGGCGCGTCGCGTTTTGACTTTACGGCAACAGGGGCGACCCGGTTGCGCGTTTCACCCGCAACCCATGTCACTGCTCCCCTTCTCCAGCCAGCTCATCGCCGATGTCGGAATTTCGCTCGGTGACGAAGGCAAAGGCCGGCTCATCCCCGAGGTCGCCGACGAACTGCGCGGCACATCCGCCCCGGTTTCCGTTGTCCTCAAGGTCAACGGCGGCGCCAACTCCGGCCACACCGCCGGCGGCATCAAACTGAACCTGCTGCCCGCCGGCGTCGTCGTCCGCGACGCCGCGCATCTTTGTGTCGGCAGCGGCGTCGTCGCCGACCCGCGCAAGATCTGGTGGGAAACCAAACCGCTCGAGCGCAAGGGCCACGCGATTCTTTCCCGCCTGCTGATCGACGAGCGCACGCTCGTGTCCGATCTCACGCACCGCCTGCTCGACCTCGCGTGGGAAGACTACCGCGTCAACGTCCTCGCCGAGGAAGCGCGCGGCTCCACCGGCCGCGGCATCACGCCGGCGTACCTCGACGAGGTCGGCCAGCAGCAGATCACGTTTTCCGATTTCCTCGCCGGCCCGAACTACTTCGCGCGCAAACTCGCGCAGCGCGCCGACCGCGCCTGCCGCACGATCCAGCACGTCTGCCGCGTGAGCGAGGCGACTTGGTCCGGCTTCTTCGACAAACTCACGGCCGCGGAACTCCGCGCCAACGCCGAGGCCATCGAGCTCGGCGTCTTCACGAAAGAGGAATTCGATTTCACGCGTTTCCGCGGCCCGGCGCCGTTCTCGCTGAATCTCGACGCGCTCACCGCCTGCTACTGGGACGCCGGCCAGCAACTGCGGGC
>JACCDS011917844.1_pt1 | contig 10983 bp, 14 predicted proteins | sample 7446441 | NCBI WGS metagenome assembly JACCDS01 (sample SAMN15323445, study PRJNA562643) | freshwater metagenome | isolation source: river surface water | place: USA:Blue River Watershed | collected 2017-08-17 | reverse complement strand
GTCCGGCGCCAGCGTGCCCAGCACGTATTCGCCGGCGGCGGCGCTGCGGTCCTCGGGGGTCTGAAGGTTCAGCATGGCGACAGGCACTCCCTCAGCGCCAGCAGGCTGCGGCGGATCCATGACTTGACCGACCCGATCGGCGAACCCAGCCGGGTGGCGATCTGCTCGTGGGTGTAGCCATCGACATAGGCGTGCACGACGCAGGCGCGCGGGCGCTCTTCCAGCCGGTCGAGACAGCGCTCGAGGCCGGCGGTGTCGAGGCCGCGGTCGTCGCCGTCGGGCGCGGTGGCGGACTGCAGGCGGTCCGACAGGCCGGCCAGATCCTCCGGATCGACCGCGACCGTCTCGACGCCCCGGCCGCCGCGCACCGCGCGCAGCGCCTGGTGGCGCACCACGGTGTAGATCCAGCCCCGGCCGGAGCCCAGCGCCGCATCGAAGGTGGCGGCGCGCTGCCAGACCTGCAGGAAGGCGTCCTGCAGCACGTCCTCGGCCAGCGCGTCGTCGCGCACGATGCGCCGCACCACGCCGAGCAGCCAGCGGCCCTCGTGCTCGTAGAGCATGCGCAGCGCGAAGCGCTCGCCGCGGGCGCAGGCCTGCAGCGCGGCGTCATGGTCGATCGACGGTGCGGCAGCGGCTGGGGGCAAGGGCGGTCCTTTCAGTCTGGGCATCGGCCCGTGCCGATTCTGCGAGAGGGAACCTCTCAGGACCCAGGGCGCGGCCGCCCGCCGTCAACGGCCTGGGGGCATTCGCCCGGCTCAGGCGCCCGGCTTCCAGAAGATGTAGTCGGCCTGGTACTGCACCACCTGGCGCTGGCCGGTCTGGCCTTCGCCGCAGGCCAGCGCCGGCGCCACGCCGCCGCGGGTGGCAAGACGCTGGATGTAGCTCACGCCCTCCAGCACGCCGCGACCCGTGGCCGGATTGGCCTTGACGAGCTGCAGCGGGATGTTGCCGGCCGCGGCGGGCACCAGCCCGACCTGCGTGCCGGTCAGCGCCGAGCCATCGTCCGAGGCCCAGGTGGCCGGCGGGCCGAAGTAGCGGCCCAGCTTCATGCCGCTGCGGCTGCGCAGCTCGGCGTCCGGCCCGACGAAGACCCACTCGAACGCGCCCGGCGTGCCGGCCTTGGCCCGGCATTCATAGGTGATCTGGCCGACGCCGACGGTTTCCCAGGCGACGCGGTGGCCGGCGGGCACCTGCACCGGCGTCGGCAGCGCGGCCTGCGAGGTGGCGGTCATCGCGGAGGTCGTGCTGGCGCCCATCGGCATGGAGGTCGACGAGCAGGCGGCCAGGCCGGCGCTCAGCAGCACAGCGGCGGCAAAGGCGAGGCGGCGGGCATCGGCAGGGTGACGGTGGGTGTTCATGGCAGGGCTCCCGGAGCTGAGTGGATGGATCGGAGAGCCGTCGGCGCCAGGCTGGCGACGATCGTCTCTTCTTCCACTAGCCAGGCCGACACCGGACGGATGCAGCCGGAGGCGATGCAGATGCAACAACATGTATCTAATGCCGCGATCCCACCTCAGGGGAACCCGATGGTGCCCGGCCGCGCATCGTCCTAGCATCGACGCACGCACCGCCGGCTCGCACGGGGCGGCCGGTCGGTCTGTCGTCCGAAGGAGGTCTGCACCATGGATCATGTCGCACATGTCACCGGTCACCTTCCGCGCCGCGCCCTTCAGGCGGCCGACGCGCCCGAGGTCCGCCGGGTCACGGTCACCCAGCCGCTGCGATGGCTGAAACAAGGCTGGGAGGATCTGTCGCATCACCCGGCCGCCAGCCTGGGCGGCGGCCTGGCGGTCGCCGCGATGGGCGCGGCGCTGATCGTCGCCGGCCGGCATCTGCCGCACCTGGCGCCGACGCTGGTCGGCGGCTTCCTGCTGCTGGCGCCGCTGGTGGCCCTGCCCTTTCATGCGCTGTCGCGCCAGCGGCTGGCCGGGGCGCGGCCCGATCTGGGCGAGGCGCTGGCCGATGGCTGGCGCAACGCCGGCTCGCTCGGACTGTTCGGGCTGGTGCTGGCGATCGCCTTCCTGCTCTGGGAGCGGGTCGGGGCGGTGAGCTTCGCGCTGCTGTACGGCGGCCTGGTGCCGGACCTGTCGAACCTGCTGGTCGACGTGCTGCTGTCGGGCCGCTACACCGCGCTGGCCGTGGCCTTCGTCGGCATCGGCGCGCTGTTCGCGGCGGCGGTCTTTGTGGTCGGGGTGGTCTCGGTGCCGATGCTGCTCGACCGCGAGGACGGCGACCTGATCAGCGCGATCGCCACCAGCGTGCGTGCCTGTCGCGCCAGCCCGGCAGCGATGCTGCTGTGGGCAGCGTTGATCGTCACGCTGATGGCGGTCGGCTATGCGACCGCGCTGCTCGGGCTGATCGTGATCTTCCCGCTGCTCGGCCACGCGAGCTGGCACGCCTACCGCGACATGGTCGAGTAGGCGGGCCGCGTCGGCCTCAGGTCAGTGCGGTGCGCGAGTAGCGCAGCAGGCGCCCGCGGTAGGGCAGGCCGTCGGCCTCGGGCGTGCGCAGCGCGGTCTCGTGCAGCACGAAGCCCAGGCCGCTCATCCGGCGGGTGAAGGCCGGCCGGTTGCCGCGGTCGGGATCGACGATCAGCACCTCGGCATCCGGCTCCGCATGGCGCTCGACGAAGCGGGCCAGATGGCCCTGCTCGTCGCGCTCATACAGCACGTCGCTGCCCATGATGACGTCGAAGCGGCCCTGCACCGGTGCGGCGTCGGCCGGATGGGCCGCCGCCGGCACGCCCGCCTGCCCTGCCCAGTCGCCACGCCGATAGACCAGCGGGGCGAGTGCGTTCAGGTTCAGGTTGTCGTGCAGGAAATCCGGGGCCAGCGGATGGGCATCGGAGGCGGTCACGTCGATGCCACGCCGGTGGCAGACCAGGCTGGCCAGCGCCAGCCCGCAGCCGACCTCGAGAATGCGCTCACCCGCCTTGAGCGGCCGGGTCGCCATGTGGGCCGCCAGCTGCAGGCCCGAAGGCCAGAGCATGCCGAACAGCGGCCAGGTGGCCGAGGAGAACCCCGCGGCCTCGGCCCGGCCGTCGGGATCGGCGTACTGCTGGCGATCCAGCAGCGACCGGATCAGCAGGCTGTCGGCGCCACGGATGGCGACCTGCTGCTGCCGGGTCTGGTAGCCGGGCATCCGGAGCGCTTTCGCGCCGCCGGATCAGTAGCTGCGACGGTTGCCGCCGCCGAAGCCGCCACCACCGTAGCCGCCGCCAGCCGGGCGGTCTTCACGGGGACGGGCGGCATTGACCACCAGGGCGCGGCCGCCGAAGGACTGGCCGTGCATGCCGGAGATGGCGCTGCGCGCATCTTCACCGGAAGCCATCTCGACAAAGGCGAAGCCCTTGGACCGACCGGTTTCGCGGTCGGTCATGACCTTGGCGGAGGCGACTTCGCCGAAGCGGGCGAAATGCTCGCGCAGATCTTCGTCGCGCATCGTGTAGGGCAGATTGCCGACGTAGAGCTTGTTGTCCATGATGGACCTTTCCAGAAATGCCGCGGAATGTGACGTGCCTGCCGCAGGTGCCAGGCGATCCGGGCCCGCCACCGGCGCCAGCCGGCGGTCAGCCCCGTGAATCAGAAGCGCCGACGCGGAGCGGACGGCGCGCCACCCGAGCGGGGCTCGAGGTGACGGAAGGTGATGCGACCCTTGTTCAGGTCGTAGGGCGACAGCTCGAGCGAGACCTTGTCACCCGCCAGGATGCGGATGTGGTGCTTGCGCATCTTGCCGCCGGTGTAGGCGATGAGGCTGTGCCCGTTCTCGAGCTTCACGCGGAAACGCGAGTCGGGCAGCACTTCCTCGACCTCGCCGCGCATTTCGATGAGTTCTTCCTTGGCCATGAGCAGAATTCCTGTGCAGTGGCGCCCCGTCCTGAATCGTTCAGGCCGGCAGCGCGGGTTGGTGGAGGTACCCCAGGCCCTGATCCAGCGCGTACTGCGCGGCGGCCTCGGATGAAGGGAACAGCGGGATGAAGCGGTAGACCCGGTCATGGGTCCCCTCGCCACGGCCGCTGCGAATGGAGAGCGACGCGGCATACCGACCGCAGTCGGTACGTCGGGTGGTGGAGGACAGGATGAACCTGCCCACGGTGCGAATGTCAGGAGAAGAAGGAATCAAGGAACCGGCGCCGCAGCAAGGGCTGCCAGCGCGAGACTGCCTGGAACGGTCGGCAGGACTGCCCGACGAGGGCAGATCAATGTCCCGAGTCACGCCACCCCTGCCGCAACAGCCACAGGAGTCGGGATCGATGTACCAGACGGAGCTTGCCTGGAATGGCGGGCCAGTCACGAACCGGACCGACCTTGCCGAGGACGCGATGCCCCGAGGGGCATGGAGTGCGACGAAATGCTGCTGAGGTAAGCGAAACGGCAGCAATTCCGCCGCACTATAGCACGACTCGTGCCGCCCTGGCAGATCGGCCGACGATCAGACGTTGAACAGGAAGTTCATCACGTCGCCGTCCTTGACGACGTACTCCTTGCCTTCGGCGCGCATCTTGCCGGCATCCTTGGCGCCCTGCTCGCCGCCGAACTGGATGAAATCCTCGTAGGCGATGGTCTGGGCGCGGATGAAGCCGCGCTCGAAGTCGCCGTGGATGACGCCGGCAGCCTGCGGCGCGGTGTCGCCGACGCGGATGGTCCAGGCGCGCACTTCCTTCACGCCCGCGGTGAAGTAGGTCTGCAGGCCCAGCAGGCGGAAGCCGGCGCGGATCAGGCGATTCAGGCCCGGCTCGTCCTGACCCATCTCGGCCAGGAACATCGCGCGGTCCTCGTCGTCCATTTCCGACAGATCGGCCTCGGTCTTGGCGCAGATCGCCACCACCGGCGCCTTCTGGGCCTCGGCGTAGGCCTTCAGGCGGTCGAGCAGCGGGTTGTTCTCGAAGCCGTCTTCCGACACGTTGCCGACGAACATCGCCGGCTTGGCGGTGATCAGGCACAGCGGCTTGAGGATGAGGCGCTCTTCCTTGCTGAAGTCGATCGAGCGCACCGGCTGCGCCTGGTCCAGCGCGGCCTGGCACTTCTCGAGCACCTTCACCAGCGCGGCGGCTTCCTTGTCGTTGCCCGAGCGCGCGGCCTTGAGCGAGCGCTGCAGCGTCTTCTCGACCGTGCCCAGGTCGGCCAGGCACAGCTCGGTCTGGATGACCTCGATGTCGGCGATCGGATCGACGCGGCCAGCGACGTGGATGACGTTGTCGTCCTCGAAGCAGCGCACCACGTTCACGATCGCATCGGTCTCGCGGATGTGGCTCAGGAACTGGTTGCCCAGGCCCTCGCCCTTGGACGCGCCCGCCACCAGACCGGCGATGTCGACGAACTCGACGATGGCCGGCAGGATGCGCTCGGGCTTGACGATCGCGGCCAGGCCGTTCAGGCGCGGATCAGGCACCTCGACCACGCCGACATTGGGCTCGATGGTGCAGAACGGATAGTTCTCGGCGGCGATGCCGGCCTTGGTCAGGGCGTTGAAGAGGGTGGACTTGCCGACGTTGGGCAGACCGACGATGCCGCACTTGAGGCTCATGGTGGAAATCTCTTGAAGGGGGCACGGCCGGGCCGCGCAAAAGGATGCGCGATTGTAGAGGCGCGGTCCGCTCAGAAACGCACCGTGCCGCGCCCGCCCTGCCCCACCGCCAGCCGCCGCCCGACGCCCTCGACGATGACCGCGTTCATGCCGAAGCTGATCGCGCCGCCGACGCGCGGATCGGCCCGGTAGCCCGCCAGCGTGTCGCCGGGCTCGTGGCCGGGCACGGCGGTGTCGGGGTCGATGTTCGGGATCGGGCAGCGCGGGCAGGGCTTGACCAGGCGCAGCACCACCGGGCCGTCGGGCGTGGCGATGTGCAGCGCGTCGAGGTGGTCCTCGGCATGCGCGTCCAGGCCGGACAGCACCAGATTGGGGCGGAAGCGCTGCATCGTCACCGCCGGCTGCCCGCGTGCGGCCAGGCGGCGGTTGAGCTCGTCGAGCGCCGCCTGCGACACCACCAGGACGGGATAGCCGTCGGAGAAGGCGTTCTCGGCCTCGATCTCGCCGGTCCACTTGCGGCTGGAGAGCCGGCGCTGGCCGGCCTCGAAGCGCACCGCCCGCACCGGCTCGCCCAGGCATTGGCTGAACCAGCGCGCCGCGCCCGGACCGGCCGAGCGCGCCGCGACCTCGTCATCCCAGACCCGCACCCGCAGCCGCTCGCCCAGCGGCTCGGCCGGCAGCGTCAGTGGCGCGAGGCCCGGCGCCTGCACCTGCAGGCTGCCGTCGGCCGCGACCACCGGGCGGATCAGCGCCATGCGCGGGTGTTCGCGCTGCGAGACGAACTCGCCGTCCGCGTCGACCAGCATCCACTCGCGGTCGCCGGCCAGACCGGTGGCGGCCAGCCGAGCCTCGGGCACGCTCAGGCCTGCGCAGGACTTGACCGGATGCAGGTGCAGCGCGGCCACGGTGAAGGCGCTGCTGCCGTCATCAGCGCCATCGTCAGCGCCGTCGGCATCGAAGGGGGCGGAGGTGTCGGGGAAAGGCATTGTCGGGATCTCGGTCGGGCTGTTCCTACAATCTTGCCCCATCATGCTCGTGCCCCCCTTCGCCTCCAGTCCGACCGGCTCCGGACATTCCTCCGCCTCGACGCTCGATGTGCTGATCCGCGGTGGCGGCCCGGTCGGCACCAGCCTGGCGCTGGCGCTGTCGCGCGAGGGCCTGAAGGTCGGCCTGCTGGCCGCGCCGCCCCGGCGCGACGCCCCGCCCGATGTGCGCACCTATGCGCTCAATGCCGGCGCGGTGGCGCTGCTGCGCGAGCTGCGGGTCTGGGATGCGCTGCCCGAGGACGCCCGCACCGCGGTGAGCGACATGCAGATCCGCGGCGACGACGGCGGCGCGCTGGAATTCAGCGCCTGGCAGCAGGGCGTGGCCGAGCTGGCCTGGATCGTCGACGCCGCGGCGCTGGAGCAGGTGCTCGGCGAGGCGCTGCGCTTCGCCCCCCATGTTCAACGCCTGACGCAGCCCGCACCGGCGGCGCTGACCGCCATCTGCGAGGGCCGCGACTCCGCCACCCGCGAGGCGCTGGGCGCCGGCTTCGAGGCCTTTGCCTACGGCCACCTCGGCGTGGCGGCGCGGCTGGTCAGCGACCAGCCCCACCACGGCGTGGCACGGCAGTGGTTCCGCCACCCCGACATCCTGGCGCTGCTGCCCTTCGACCGGCCGCAGGCCGGCCACGGCTACGGCCTGGTCTGGTCGCTGCCGCAGGACGAGGCCGAGCAGGTGATGGCGCTGTCCGACGAGGACTTCGCCGCGCGGCTGCAGGACGCCACCGGCGGCGCGGCCGGCACGCTGACGGTGGCCTCGCCGCGCGCAGCCTGGCCGCTGCGGGTCGGGCAGGCCGCGCGCTGGTGCGGCCCCGGCTGGGTGCTGCTGGGCGATGCGGCGCATGCGGTGCATCCGCTGGCCGGTCAGGGCCTGAACCTGGGGCTGGCCGATGTGCGGGTGCTGGCACAGGTGCTGGTCGAGGCGCGGCGCAGCGCGCCGTGGCGCCCGCTCGGCGACGAGCGCGTGCTGCGCCGCTACGCACGCGAGCGCAGCGTGCCGACGCTGGCGATGAGCCGGCTGACCGACGGCCTGCTGCACCTGTTCGCGCAGCCCGCGCCGCCGCTGAGGGAACTGCGCAACCACGGAATGACTCTGGTCCAGCAGCTCGGCCCGCTCAAGCGCTGGCTGACCGCCCGGGCGCTCGACGCCTGACCTCCCGGCCCTCTGCCCTCTGGCCTCTCCCGCACCGATCCCACCAAGGACAATCCATGAAGCTGCCGCGCCCTGCTTTCCCCGCCTTCGCCACCGGCCTCGGCGCCCTGGCGCTGGCCCTGCTCGCGGCCGCGCCGGCCGCGCGGGCCGACGAGAACGTCATCCGCAAGACCCTGGCCGAGCGCTTCCAGAACCTGCCGAAGATCGACGAGGTGCGCCCGGCGCCGGTGGCCGGCCTGTGGGAGCTGCGCATCGGCACCGAGGTGATGTACACCGACGCCAAGGGCGCCTACCTGATCCAGGGCTCGATCATCGACACCGCCACCCGCAAGGACCTGACGCAGGAGCGCATCGACAAGCTGACCGCGATCGACTTCGCCTCGCTGCCGCTGAAGGACGCCATCGTCTGGAAGAACGGCAACGGCAAGCGCCGCATCGCCGTCTTCGGCGACCCGAACTGCGGCTACTGCAAGCGGCTGGAAAAGGACCTGATCAACGTGAAGGACGTGACGGTCTACAACTTCGTCATCCCGATCCTGGGCGGCGACTCGGCCGAGAAGGCCCGCTCGATCTGGTGCGCCAAGGACAGCACCGCCGCCTGGCGCGGCTGGATGGTCGACGGCGTCGCCCCGCCGCGCACGATGGGCCAGTGCGACGCCTCGGCCATCGAGCGCAACGCGGCGCTGGCGCGCAAGCACAAGGTCAACGGCACGCCAGCGATCGTCTTCGAGGACGGCACCCGCGCGCCCGGCGCGATTCCCGCCGCCGAGATCGAGCGCCGGCTGGCCGCGCTGGCCAAGTCCTGAAGCCGGCTCAGCCAAGCCGGTACTGGCAGATCCAGACCTGATCCAGCGCCGGGCAGACCAGCCGCGCGCAGCCGACCTCGCGCGCGGCCGGCGCGACCAGCTGCTGGTAGTGGCTGCAGACCCGGCCCGGCCGGCACTGGCGCGTCTCGGGATCCAGATCGGCGCCCTGCTGCGCCCACTGGTCGACGACATAGACCGGATCCAGCGGCTGCAGCGCGCTGCGACCATCCTTCCAGCGGTAGGCGCTGGACCAGTACATGTTCTCGCCGATGTGCAGGTCCGGGCTGGGCTGGGCCTCGCAGGGCTGGCCGCGACCGCGCTCGAGCTGCAGCGCCCACTGCCCGGCCGCACGCGCCATCTCGTCCGACCAGGTCAGCGGCCGCACCCCGGCATGCAGGCGCCACTCGTTGTGGCGCTGCAGCATCGCCTGGCGCGCCTCGGATGGCAGCACGGCGCGTTCGCCGGCAGAAGGCGCCGCCATGACCGGCGAGCACAGAGCGGACAGCAGGACCAGGGCAGGAAGAAAGCGCGGCAGCACGGCAGACCTCGGCGAGGCCGATCGCACCTCCGGCGGATCGGCAGGACAAAAGCCGCCACTATAGTGACGGATTTATCATTTCAATCGCCGAAAAAGCGCAGCACCGCACCGTACCGCGGCGAGCCGCGTCGAACCGCCCGTTCAGCGGTGGGTGAAGCCCGGTGCGCGCTTCTCGAGGAAGGCGCCCATGCCCTCCTTCTGGTCGGCGCTGGAGAACAGCGCGTGGAACAGCCGGCGCTCGAACAGCAGCCCTTCCGAGAGCGGCGACTCGAAGGCGCGGTCGACGCTTTCCTTGGTCGCCATCAGCGCCAGCAGCGAGTAGCCGCACATCGCCTCGGCGGCCTTGGTGGCCTCGGCATGCAGCTCGGCCAGCGGCACGACCCGCGAGACCAGGCCGGCACGCTCGGCCTCGGTCGCGTCCATCATGCGGCCGGTCAGCGCCAGGTCCATCGCCTTGCTCTTGCCCACCGCGCGCGGCAGGCGCTGCGTGCCGCCGGCGCCGGGAATGATGCCCAGCTTGATCTCGGGCTGGCCGAAGCGGGCGTTGTCGGCCGCGATGATGAAGTCGCAGGCCATCGCCACCTCGCAGCCCCCGCCCAGCGCAAAGCCCGAGACCGCCGCGATGATCGGCTTGCGCACCTGGCGGATGGTGTCCCAGTTGCGCGAGATCAGGCCCTTGCGGAAGGCGTTCGGGAAGTCGAACGGATGCATGACCGAGATGTCGGCGCCGGCGGCAAAGGCCTTCTCGCTGCCGGTCACGACGATGCAGGCCACCGTGTCGTCGGCATCGAAGGCCAGCAGCGCCTCGCCCAGCTCGTCCATCAGGCCGTCGTTGAGCGCGTTGAGCGCCTTGGGCCGGTTCAGCGTGATCCAGCCATAGGACAGCGCGTTGGCGCCGCTGCCCGGGCGGGTCTCGACAAGGATGTTCTCGTAGGTGCGTTCGGTCATCGCGGGAGATCCTGAGCGAAGTGGACGGGGGACGGGGAACGGCACAGCACCATGCTGCACCGCAGCAGCCGGGACTATAGAACGACCGTGCTATTTTGTCGCTGCGGGCGAACCCGCCTGCTGCGGCACCTCCGACAGCCGCAGGTCGAGCCAGGTGCTGGCGTCCTGCTCGATGCGGATGCGCACCGGCAGCATCTGCAGCGTCGGCGCATACCAGATCTGCGCGCTCAGGATGCTGCCGCCGCGGCGCACCGCCTCGGCCGCCGCCTCGGGCAGTGCGGTGGTGATCGGCACCGGCCGCACATGCAGCGTCTCGAGCGGGCCCAGCGGCGTGTTCACCGGCTCGCGGGCGCCGACCTCGTAGACCCAGCGCCGCACCCGGTGCGGCAGCGCCAGGTCGAACTCGACGCGCTGGCCGGGCTGGCGCAGCTCCGGCCGGGTCGAGAACAGCCAGACCATCTGGATGAACTGGCTGGCGCTGTCCTGCACATCGGCGCGTGCCGGCATGCGCCGGCCGTCGGCCAGCTGCACGCCCTCGCCGTCCAGGCTCATCAGCACCCGGCGGTCGCGGCCGACGATCTGGCGCGTCTCCTGCTCGTAGCGCTGCGGGCGCAGGCCCTCGGGCGTGATGCGGCCCTCGCTGCTCATGCGCCGCGACATCAGCGGCGCCAGGCTCGGCCCGACCGAGACCTCGAGATGGACCTGGTAGCGCTCGCCCGAGCGCAGCCACTCGACCTGGGCCTCGCCGTGCACCTCGCCCTGGTACCAGCCGGTTAGCGTGTAGCGCAGCCGGGTCGAGACCGGCCACTCGAAGGCCGGGCCGGACGCCGCAGCCGCCGCCGCTGGAGCAGCCGCCGGAGCGCTCGCCGCGACCGCGATCTCCGGTGGCGCCGCCGCGACGCTGCCCGGCGCGGCCTGCGGATCGAAGTCCGGCGGCTGCGGGCCGGCCGAAGCCGGCGGGGGTTCGGC
>JACCDS011885310.1_pt1 | contig 10984 bp, 9 predicted proteins | sample 7446441 | NCBI WGS metagenome assembly JACCDS01 (sample SAMN15323445, study PRJNA562643) | freshwater metagenome | isolation source: river surface water | place: USA:Blue River Watershed | collected 2017-08-17 | reverse complement strand
CGCAAAGGCAGAGATTCTGTATGCTCAGTTGTAGTCGATGCTTAGTTGGAACATCTAGCTTTTAGTTAGCTGAGCAGCTATGATTTCTTAGCTGTCTACAACCTCAACTATCACCCTAAACCGCCCCACTCAAAGCCAATCAAACTGATTCATTCAGCATCACAAAAATGGTTACCAGTATGGTTACCAGTCGAGAGCTATTTTTGCTTTAGCTCTATATATATCAATGATTTACAGTTTCGACTCAATAAACAGATCCAGAATATTGAATAACAACCCCAAAGCCCCTGCGGGGGCTTTTATTGCACAGGTCGAATGATGTTGTCATGCGTAACTCTGAGTTGTCGCAACGTCACCTTCAGGTCTGATACTGGATTAATTGGTAACGCGATACAGGCCCGCCTTTTTGCTTTTCATACAATCTCTCACCGACGTCATGTCAGCTAAAACCGCCCTCCTATTGCTCCCTGTATTCGTGGTGACTTTGAGTCTACAGCACGCTCAGGCTGCCAATTTGGAGGCCAATCTGGACGCCCATGTTGACATCTATGGCAAACTGGAGCTGCAAGGATTGTATGTTGAACAAGGCCTGCTGCGATACGCGGACCAAGGTTGGCAAATCGAAGCGCCAAGTTCACGTCTCGGTGTCAAAGCCAGCCAGCCGCTTGCTGCAGATTGGTCCTTACTGGCGGTGTACGAATGGCAGGTTAATGGCTTAGACCATGCCAATCAACATCATAGGTTCGGTAGTCGTAACCTATATGCAGGGATCGCTAACCCAAGCTTTGGTGAATTGACCTTTGGTAAAAACGATTCTCGCTTTAAACGCGCCGAGGGCAAGGTTGATCTGTTTAATGAGACGCTAGCGGATTTGGCCCAGCTGACACCAGGGCAAGACCGTCTCGAGAATGTCCTGAGTTATCAAAGTCCTGATTGGCAAGGCCTGCACATTGCAACTACGTGGCAATCCGGCGTTAGTGATGAAACCGCGGGCGGCTATGACCTTGCCGTCAGCTATGGCGATGCGACCTTAAAACGTCAACCGTATTATGTCGCGTATGCGCGGGTGCATGCACTGAACCAACTCGATGCGAATCGACTAACGGTGCAACATAGCCTTGGACATCTCAATGCGGGGCATTTCAGTGGCGGTTTGATGTGGCAACATAGCAAGCACCTAACCAAGGCCCTAGCAGGGAATGCCTATCTCATTCAAATCGCTTACCAACGGCAGGCATGGACTTATAAAGTCCAGACTCAATTGGATACCAGTCGAATACGCCACGCGTCGATGGCGCGGGCGGTGCATATCGGAGCCGACTATCTGCAGCAAGACAACATGCAGTGGTATGTCCTGACCAGTTATATCGATTTTGTTGGCGCTCACGATAACGCTGCGGCCATTGGATCTCGCTGGAACTTTAAGCTATAACCGAGTAACTTGCGTCAATAGAAAAACAAAGCCCTGAATCTGCAGGGCTTTTTTGTCCAAGTTAGTGCCTCTATCCTTCACGCTTGAGCTGACGATAAATCGGCACCTCACTTGTATGACAGCATAAGGTTACAGATCGCAAGGACTGAACTACACTGGTTAAACAATGAGCAAAAGAGCGGCATTATGAGCAGTATTGATTTAAACCGTCCCGATGACATTCAACGCGATTCGATCGAAGATTTTTTCGAAGATTTTCGTGAAGCCTATGAAAATTGTGAAACGATCTTAATCGACTTGGAGCACAAACCAGACGACCAAAACTTGCTGAATGGTTTGTTTCGAGTGGTGCACACCATCAAAGGGAATCTCGGCTTTATTGGTTTGTTTTCTTTGATCCCGCTGTTACAAAGTTTAGAAGATGTGCTGGATGACATACGAAAAGGCCATATGGCTTACGATAGTTCTTTGTGTGATGTCATTTTGCAGTCTCTCGATCGAACCAAAGGTATCGTCAATGCTAAAATGGACAACCAGCCAGGTCCCCTATCTAACGCCAAGATCCATTATATTAGCGAACACCTCACACAACTGACGTCGATCGATGCGGACTCTAGAAGTATCTGCATTAAACATATTTTGCTTGGGCTTGATCCTGGCAGTCATATTGATGATTTACCTAAAGAATTAACCGCAAGTGCACCAAGTGCCACCACAGCGGCTACTGCGAGCAGCTCGCAACAGAGCGCCGAACAAGTGCCGTATGAAGATCCACTGTTGGTATGGCGACGCATGCTGCAGCTGTATGGTATTCCACAAGATGAAGACACGCTGTTTTTTGCCGGGCTGGTCCCGTCGATTGAGAATCGCAGCCCACATTGGCAAGGCCGCACAGCCCGGCAGTTGTTTTTGTGTTTAGAAATGAATCGTCAAGCAGGTAACAAAGTCGACAAAGACCAGCTTGCTATTGCTGTCATGTTACATGACCTAGGCATGGCATTTTTACCGCTTTCGTTATTTGACCAACAAATGCAACCAGATCCCAGTCAATTGTCGCTATGGAAGCGCCATGCAGAACATTGTGCCAGCTTGTTGGCGAGTTCACCTCGCTGGCAAGAGGCGGCAGCCATTATTTGGCAGCATCATGAACATGTGGATGGCACTGGCTTTCCAGATGGTCTCGAAGGCGATGATATTGCCGATGGTGCGAAAATTCTTCGTATAGCCGATGAATTTGATGCAAGGCCACAGAATATTGACGATGCAACCGCCGCCCGTCGTCATATGATGAAAGCAGTGCTTGATATCAATAATCAAACGGGTAAAACCTTTGATGCATTTTGGGTGGATATTTTTAATCAAGTGGTGCGAGCCCATCATCAGCACTTTGCACGATAATCCGCGCCGCCACAGACAAAGCCAGCGTAACCCGCTGGCTTTTTTGTTGTTAGGTAAAGGTTGGCATTTGCTACGGGAATTCATTGTTGAAAATCTATACATATCAACAAAATATCAGATTTTTATCGCACATCTATCAAGTACAGCGACCTGACTATTTGTACTTTGAATTGGGTGCAGTGTTCCCGCTAGGACAGCAAGAACATTGTCACTAGTACGCATAGCAAGCATGTCTGGCCGCTGTTTTGCAGTTGGCTACAGTGGCGACTTCTTTTGCTGAGAAGTCGCCTTTTTTTGCTTGTAAAATAACCAACATTATTCAATAGATACAAACACTTATCTTGTGTTATCCTAATTAAGCTATCAGCAAGGATTCGCTTAGCAAGGAGACATAGGATGAAACGACTGGTGGTGCTTATCACCTTATGCGCAACCGCTTTGATGTACTTTTTCCATCAAACAACTGAACCTGTCACGGTGGATGAGCAATGGCTGGATGCCAATCAAGTACCCATCGACCAACGCTGCACCACTGCTGATGCAAGGTACCAACCCTCCGCCGAATGCCCTGATGTCCAGTCGGTTCGTCCTGTGGATTACTAGTAGCATTCCCTGTTAAGGCTGGTTGACCGAGGCCGTCGGCCACGCCCGGATTGACGGCTCCGTTGACGCAGCGGCTTGAAGTTCCGCTTGATGCAATGGCAAGCTAAACCAAAAGGTGCTGCCGACACCGATGCTGGATTCAAAACCAATCTCACCGCCATGCAATTCAATTATGCGCTTACTGATCACCAAGCCAAGACCTGAGCCATACCGCATTTTGTTGGAGGAGCCATCTGCTTGCACAAACTTACCGAACAATCGACGCTGCACATCGAGCGGAATGCCTTCACCATAATCTTTCACCTCAACCCGCACCCTATCGCCAAGCCCATGCAAAGACACTTCCACCACAGCATCCGCTCTTGAGAATTTAATCGCGTTCGACAATAGGTTATCCAGCACTTGGCGGATGCGCAGTGAGTCGATGTCAATGGCTAAACTGGCTATCGGACTGAGGATGGCTAAACGAACTTGGTAGCGGCTTGCATAGGTATGAAGCCCCTGCACGGCTTGCTGCAATAGCAATGGTAAATCGACTTGTTGGATATTGAGCTGCATGGCGCCGCTTTCAAATTTTTGTAAATCCAACAAATCGTTGATCAGAACAATCAAACGGTTGCTATTTTCTTCGGCCGTTTGTAACAGCTGCTGCGCTACCTCAGGCCGTTGTTGCATCTGACCACTATTTAACAAGCGAATAGCGCCATGGATCGAGGTCAGCGGCGTGCGAAGCTCATGCGAGACCGTTGAGATAAAGTCATCCTTGAGGCTATCGAGGTGTTTTAAATGTACATTCGATTCTGCCAAGTCACTCAGCACCGCTCGCAACTGCGTGGTGCGTTCTGCCACTTTTAGCTCTAATTGTTGCTCATTGACCGCTTTGGCTTGCACCGAATCGTGTAACAACTGATTGATCTTATGTAATTGTTTTAAGCGGTATAAATAAAACGCGGCAATGCTGCCGAGCACCACCAATAACATCAGCAGCTGAACCCATGTCCGTTGGAACCACAGGGGTTCGACGCTCACCTGTACCCGAGTCACAGGAGACATCACGCCATGGTTATTGCTGCCACGAAACGCTAACTGGTACTGACCGGGTGGCAGGTTGTCATAACTTTTGCTCATATCGCCGCGTAATTGCAGCCACTCTTTGTCGTACCCTTCTAACTGCACATCCAGCTGGTTAAGTTGCACATCGTTAAAATCAAGGCTGGCAAAGCGCAAGAGCATGGAGTTTTGACCTGGCACCAATTGGATTTGTGCACAACACTGACCATACCAACTCGAAGGCAGTACCTGATGATCTATGATCACAGTGCTTAAAATGGGGGTTGGTACAGCTCGATTCTGCCAAATCCGCGCGGTGCCAATGCGGTCAATGCCTGTGGCAGTGCCAACAAGCACAGCGCCTTTTTGGCCTTCGATCGCTTTAAACATCATTTCTCGGGACGATAACCCTTCTGCCTCGCCATAGTTGATAAAGCGCTGCTCCGCTTTAGGTAACACGCTCAGCCCTTGCGAGGACAATACCCAAATACGGTCAAATTCGTCCGTATATGCGCCCAGCAAATGTTCAGACACAAGATTGTTTGCCAGGCCGTAGCTCGTTAATTGTTGTGTTAACAAATGCAGTTGTTGCAATCCTTGCTCTGAACACATCAACAACGTATCCGCCGGGCCACGCGCCAAGCAATTGATGGCTCGGCCGAGGTTTGGCAAGCGCTGATTCATCGACTGCAACTCGCCGCTGGCAAATGAATAGCGATAAAGCCCCGTCAGCCGAGTGGCTATAAAGAGATAGTCACCAATAATCTCAATATCTTGGACAGCATCCCCGGTAGTGCTTTGGCTGATTGTCGCCAGTAGATGCTGTCGTGAAGTGGGGCTCTGTATCACCACGCCATCGCCCCAGAGCCCAAGCACCATGCGACCGTCCGAACTAAATTGAATATCACGGACGTTTCGCGCTGCCAGCGATAACCCTTCCAGCGGCTGATTGTCGCGGACAAAAGTGCCCTGCTCAAACCTTAGCAGCCCCGTATCTGTACCCACCCACAGCTGCTTTAAATTGTCTCTGGCAAACGCATTGATACGCGCGTTGCTAATGAAATGCTCAACTTGTGATTGCTGTGACCGTTGCCAATCGATGCCATTGGCGCGGCCTAACCATAACCCTTGCTCGTCATGAAAAAAACTAAGCACCGGCTGCGCGGTTTGCCGCAGTTCAGTGTAGCTTGCATCCGCTGGCCATAAATTGAATTCGCCGTCGAATAAACGAGCTTTAAAAATACCGCGCTCACGCGTACCCGCCCACACTAACCCCGTTTTATCCACAAACACTGTGCGTACATTGACCCCACTTAACGTATTGCCGCCAGCTTCCAGCGGTTGCAGGCGCATCGTTTCAGGGTGCAATTGACTGATCCCATCAAAACTGCCGACCAAAATATGGCCGTGCTGATCTTTGACCAACGCATTAATGATTGGAAACTGTGTGCCGCGATAATAAGGGATTTGATCTATCGCTAGAGTTTCACTATCCAGTCGAAACAAGCCCGCCCGCGTGGCAATCCACAACCAGCGACCATCACTTAACAAAGCCCGAATTTCATTGTCTGCGTGCGCGGGGCCATGGGGTTCAATGGCCCCGCTGAACCCTGATTGGTCGGTGTAAAAATGCAACCCACGGCTCGTTGCTAACCAAATTCGACCGTTATCCGTTTCAGCGATCGACCAAATCCGTGGATGGATCAGCCGATGCTGATGTGGCGAGGCGTCGTCGGTTATTTTGATAAGCCCATGGTGCGTGTCATAACGATTTAAACCTTGATTGGTACCAATCCAAATTCGGCCGAGATGATCTTGCAGTAACGATTGCACAAAGGGGCTGTGTAATTGATGGGCTGAATCGCCGGCGCTAAAGCTCTCGACATCTCCTGTTCGTACATCGATACGTAACAGCCCATAACCCCAGCTCCCCGCCCATAAAAAACCATCCTGATCAAACATCAGTTTATCGATGTCAGGAACTTCACCGATCCGATTAATGTTGTTTAATGGGTAAGAACGAAACTCAACACCGTCATAGCGCACAATGCCAACATTGGTCGAACCAAACCAGATAAAGCCCGACTGGTCCTGTACCAACGAATAGACCCCGACATTTGGCAGGGCGTCATCCAACGTCAGGCGCTGCCAAGACACCGCGCCCAATTGAAAACTCCAACATAAAACGATCGAAAACAGCAATCGAAACACTGTGTTAGCTTCCTTAAATTCGGCCAAGACAACATTGTTCTTTTGTTGAGTTTGCGCTAATTTCGGCTAAAGACAAGCATGGACAGCCATTCGCTGCTGTTTTTCACAATTCGACGTGATGGTGTCGCTATGGAATTTTGTTCAGCTCAATCTCTCAAACGCCGCGCCTTGCTGAAACTTTGCAAAGCAACCACGTCGACCTTACCTTCCGCGCCGCTGCGTTGCATTCTGCCGGCATGGCCGTTGGCGCAACGACAGCAGCATCTAGACTGGTGTCAGCAGGTATTGCCGACCCCGCACTCACTTACAAGCTTTGGATACTTGCCGTTACAACAAGCACAACTTGCCAGTATGTTGCATCCGGAATTTGGGCCGTCCTTGCTTGGGCTGGTGCATGCAAGCCAATCATTTGACTGGCAAGATGTCCAACAATGGCCGACAGGTCCCATCGCTATTGATAGCCAATGGCAGGCATTTCGTCGTGAAGGGAAAGCTGGCACTTGGTTGGACTGCCAACAACAGGTGTTTGATGCCGCGTCCCAACAGTTGCTTCTCAAGGCATCGAGCCGTTATTTAACACGACAATCTTGGCGACAGCCACTGGCATTGGCCAACCGCATCGAGCACCCAGCGCTCGCCGATGCGCCATGGACAGTCATGGCACAATGCACCTTGCATGTATCACAAGGCCGACGTTACGCCGCGTTGTCTGGCGATTGGAACCCAATCCATCTGGCGCACAGCGTTGCCCGTTGGTTTGGACAACCGAAGGCGCTGGTGCACGGAGCCGCGTTGGTTAGCTTGCTCGAAAGTGTAATGCCAACCCCGCTACAGCGTTGTCGTATTCAATTTCTAAAACCTGTGCACTACGATCTGCCCATCGAGTTCGGCTGTTGTAGCCCAAGCCATTGGCAAGTGCGCCAAGCCAATATCCCCTGCATCACACTAGCGATTGCGCCCGCAGGTAGCCAAGACGACCCGCTGGTCTGACTGGTGATTTCCACAAAGCCTCCTACACTGTCAAAATTAACATTTATTTAACCACGACAGGATGTCAACATGACCCCACGCACAACCAGACCATGGTTGGGCCTGTTGGGGGGAGCCTTGTGTTGTAGTGTATGGAGCGCCTCAGCCAACAGCCTGACCACCGACCAATTATTCGAATCGCAATGCGAGCAGCTGGAGCAAGAACTCAGCGCGAATTACGATCGACAGCGGCAGGGATTCCGCCTCAGCCAAGAACAAGCGATCGAAAAAGCCGCAGTGTCGCTGCAGCAGCTGCTGGATGATGCCTGTCAGTCACCACGGGTCGATCCGGAGCCGCAAGATCCCCAGCAGCAATTCCAGCAGGTCACCCGCCAAAACCAGCGGAGTCTCGCGCCATCGACGCGGACCAAGGTGAAGCCACAGACTCACCGCGAGCGAGCAACGCGCACCATCAAGACCGCCCGAAGCAAACCGCGTCGCGAACCAACTTCGACCACAGCCGTTCGCACTGTGTTTCCGGGCCTGCAAGTCAGTAGCGTATCACTCTCGTCACCTTATTCAGGGGCAAAGTTGATGGCATGGCTTGGGTTTTACCGCGAACCACCTCACTGTTTTAATGTGCGGGAGCTGAGCCGTATCGTGCAATGTGCCGAAGCCAGACAACAAGCGCGACAACGATTTGAGCACCTCTGGCACCAGCAGCAACCATCGAAGCCATCCGGCCCTCGCAACTTGTCTGACCAGTAATGAGCTGGTAAGCTGGTGTATCGCTACTTTTTAGGAACTCTTATGGCTGCCGTGACAATGAAGCAGGCCCAACGCATGTTGTTTTGGTTTGGCGTGCGTTACATCCCACTGATTGGTTTTTGTTCACCCAAAATTCGCGAAATGAGCGAGCAACATTTGGTGATCAGCATGCCGCATAGCTGGCGCACAAAAAATCATCTGGGCAGCATTTATTTCGGCGCCTTGGCGATAGGTGCCGACCTCGCAGGAGCGTTTTTAGTATTTTCCAAAGCACGGGAACGCGGTATCAACGCCAACTTCGCCTTCAAAGATGTCAAAGGTCAGTTTTTAAAGCGCCCTGAGGCCGAGGTGTTTTTCCGCAGTGATGACGGCGCAGTGATTGACGCCATGATGGACGAATCTATTGCCACAGGCCAACGCATTAACAAAACCGTCAGTATCAAAGTCACTTGCCCATCCTTGCATGGTGATGAAGCGATGGCGTTGTTTGAATTGACCTTGTCGGTCAAAGCCACTCGTAAAAAATAGCGCCGCAACCCTGCATCGCGTTTATCAGCAGGCCGAGGCAAGGTCTGTCCATCTGACCATTTGCCTCTGAGCCGGTTCCTGCGTACACTTCGCTTTTTGACTAGCCGTAAAGAATGACCATGCAACATTTGCCCGGAAATTTGTTTATCTTATCGGCACCAAGTGGTGCTGGAAAATCAAGCTTAATCAATGCGCTGCTTGGCAAATATGCCGACATGAAGCTCAGCGTGTCCCACACCACGCGTGCACCACGTGCCGGTGAAGTCGATGGTGTGCATTACCATTTTGTCACGGTCGACCAATTTAAATCGTTAATTGCCGACGACGCCTTTCTGGAATGGGCGGAAGTGTTTGGTAATTACTACGGCACGTCCAAACAAGCTATCGCCGACCAATTAGCGCAAGGGATTGATGTGTTCTTGGATATCGACTGGCAAGGTGCCCGACAAATTCGGCCGCAAGTCCCAGGGGTGATTTCCATCTTTATTCTGCCGCCAAACGTACCGGAATTAGAGCGTCGCCTAAATCAACGGGGAACCGACAGCGCAGAGGTCATTGCCAAACGCATGCAACAAGCACGCAGCGAAATGAGCCATGCCGATGAATATGACTACCTGTTGATCAACGACCAATTTCAGCTTTGCTTTGACGATTTTTGCCATGTGGTGTTGGCTCAGCGTCTGACCAAAGCCAAGCAACAACAGAAACAACAGGCTTTACTGGCGTCCCTGTTGGCGGATTAAGCAAAATACAGTAGACGAGTCGGTCTTTCCCGAATACAAATTTTACCCGGAGTGGTTTCATGGCTCGCGTAACAGTCGAAGATGCAGTAAATAAAATTGGTAACCGTTTTGACCTGATCCTGGTCGCCGCCCGCCGTGCTCGTCAGATCTCTGTCGAAGGCAAAGATCCAATGGTCGACGTAGAAAACGACAAACCAACAGTGCTCGCTTTGCGCGAAATCGAAAAAGGTTACATCACTGCGGATATTCTGGACCAACAGGAACGTCGTGAACAATTGCAACAAGAAGCCTCAGAAATGGCTGCTGTCGCTGCAATTATCGGTCAAGATCAGTAATCCACTGCATCCCCTACCGACCATCTGGCATCGCCAACGGGGTGTTCCCGTTGGCAAGTCCCTAAAATCCACGTATATTTTAGCCAGATAACCGGTGTTGACTGACACCGCGATGTGGAGTTTCCAACCGTGTACTTATTTGAAGGTCTGAAACAACAGATCAGCGCTTATTTGCCCGCTGAGCAGGTTGCCCAAGTGCAACAGGCTTATGTGCTGGCGCGTGATGCGCATGCCCCGCAATTTCGGACCAGTGGTGAGCCTTATATCACCCACCCTGTGGCTGTCGCCAGTATCTTGTCAGATATGCGGATGGACCATGAAACCATCATGGCGGCGCTGCTGCACGATGTGATCGAAGATACCGAATACAACTATGACGACATCGCCACGCGTTTTGGCAAAACTGTCGCCGAATTAGTGCAAGGTGTGTCAAAACTCGACAAAGTAAAATTCAAAGACATCAAAGAGTTCGAAGTGTCGAACTTACAAAAGATGTTTTTGGCCATGACCCAAGACATTCGCGTCATTTTGATTAAACTGGCCGACCGCACCCATAACATGCGGACCATCGGCGCGCTCAAGCCGGAAAAACGTCGGCGCATCGCCCGTGAAACATTAGAGTTGTATGCACCTATCGCCAATCGGCTCGGTATTCACAACATCAAAAATGAATTAGAAGATTGGGGCTTTCGCGCGTTATATCCAATGCGTTATCGCGCCTTGGATACCGCCGTCAAACAAGCGCGTGGCAATCGCCGTGAAGTGATTGAGCGTATTCGCAACGAAATCTCTAACCGCATCAAAGACGCCGGTATCGTCGCTGAGGTGTCTGGGCGGGAAAAACATCTGTATAGCATCTATCGCAAGATGAAAAGCAAAGAGTTGATGTTTAACGACGTGATGGATATTTACGCCTTTCGTGTCATCGTCGACTCGGTCGATTCCTG
>JACCDS011812458.1_pt1 | contig 10984 bp, 7 predicted proteins | sample 7446441 | NCBI WGS metagenome assembly JACCDS01 (sample SAMN15323445, study PRJNA562643) | freshwater metagenome | isolation source: river surface water | place: USA:Blue River Watershed | collected 2017-08-17 | reverse complement strand
GGAACGATTACATCTACATTCTTAACCTTACTGGTAGTGCCTTTACTATACTATAAAATGATGCGTAAACAATATCATGACAACCAGAAATAAACTCAAACTATGAAACTATTTATCATCACTTGTTTAAAAGAAAGTTTTCAAACAGTGAGCCATTTGCTAAAAGACAATCGTATTGAGGTTTTCAGCGCCACAGATGTTACCGGCTTTAAAAATAACCAAGCAGTAGATTTAGCTGCTGCTTGGTTTGCCGCTGGCGACGAAAAATTCGATTCGATGCTCGTATTCAGTTTTACTACCGAACAAAATGCTACCAATTGCATGACTGCCATCAAGCAATACAACATGGACGCACCAAGCAGTTTCCCTATTAGGGCTTTTAGTATTCCTGTAGACGCTACTAGTTATTAATCATTTACCCAATTACTAAACATGAAAATAGAAAATATCATTCGTGCTGTTGCAGGCACATTCGTACTTACAAGTATTGCACTTAGTTACTTTATCAATATCAACTGGCTTTGGCTTGGTGTATTTGTAGGTGTCAATCTGCTACAATCTTCGTTCACTAAATTCTGCCCGCTAGAAAAAATATTGCAAGCAGCAGGAATGAAAAACAGTCATCATGGTTGTTGCGAGTAATTTACAATAGTACACTCAACTTTATTAGGTATTTTAGCGCATAGATTATTTAGCAATATTTATGGCTGTTGAACAACAAATGCATTTAGGTTTTGAACCTGCATTACTAGAAGAAATAGAACAATTTGGCGAACTACGTACTTTTAAAGAGGGCGACATCATTATGGATTATGGTAAATACATCCGCATGATGCCGCTAGTGGTAAAAGGCACGGTTAAAGTGTTGCGTATGGATGATTCGGGCAAAGAGTTATTACTGTATTATTTATCGAGCAACGAAAGCTGTTCTATGGCTTATAGTTGTTGTGTGGAAGCCAAAAAGAGCGAAGTAAAAGCCATTGCAGAAGACGATGTAGAACTCATAGCCATTCCTCACGCCAAGTTAGATGAGTGGCTGTGCAAATATCCTAGCTGGAAAAACTACATCATGCGCAGCTTTAACGACCGATTTTTAGAACTTTTAAAATCCATTGAAAGTATAGCTTTTCATAAGTTGGATGAACGCTTAATTGCTTATTTGAAAGAAAAGCAACGCCTTACCGGTTCTAGTGTTATTAAAGGTTCTCATTATTTAATTGCCGATGATTTGGCCACCTCCAGAGTGGTGGTTTCTCGCTTGTTAAAGCAATTGGAAAACGAAGGCAAACTCCTTTTGTACCGCAATGAGATTAAATTGCTCAACAGTTTTTTTGTTGCTTAAATACCGTTGCCGGCCATAGGTATCTTCAAGCGATGAATTGGATAAAATGCGTGGCAATATTGTAATAAATTTACCTGCTAGTAATGTGTTTTTATGCCAACAGCCAATCGTTTTGTAGCGCTCGATGTATTCAGGGGCATGGCTGTGGCGGCCATGATAGTGGTTAATGCACCGGGTAATAGCGATGCGGTTTTTGCACCCTTACGGCATGCCGCTTGGCATGGTTGTACCTTGGCCGATGGGGTATTTCCCTCTTTTTTATTTGCAGTTGGTTATTCGTTGGTATTTGTATGGCCCAAATGGGAGCAGGCCAATTGGGCAACCCGTTGGCAACTGTTGGCAAAGCGTGTGGGTCGTTGGTGCCTACTAGGATGGCTGTTACATGCGTTTCCATTTGTGTACATGACCGATGATGGCCATTGGCAACTGTTTTCAATAGGTCATTTGCGCATCATGGGCGTATTGCAGCGCATAGCACTTACATACGCCTTGGTAATTGTTTTCATTACCTTATTCCGTAGTCAGCGTAGTTGGGCTATTGGTGCGGTAGTTGTATTGGTGGGGTATTGGGCTGCACTAGCTATTGGGGGCGGCTTTGCAATACAGGGTAATTTGGTACAAACCATCGATGTGGCCGTGTTAGGTACCCACCATCTGTACCAAATAGATGCCCATTTTTTTGATCCGGAAGGACTGCTGAGTACATTGCCGGCATGTGTAAATGTGCTTGCAGGTTATTGGTTGGGGTTGCTGATGCAGCGCCGAGGCAATGTTGGGGGTATGTGGTGGCAAGCTCTTGTGGTGGCTATTGCTTTGATATTGGTGGGCATCGTTTGGCATGCATACTTTCCCATCAATAAGTATTTATGGACAAGTTCTTTTGTAGTGGTAACAGTGGGTGCCGATATATTGTTGTTGTTAGCTATTCAGGGGTTTTTGCAGCAACCAACAATGGCATCGTGGGGGCTTTTTTTCGAAGTCATGGGCAAAAACGCCCTGTTTTTATATGTAGTGTCCGAATGTTTGGTAAGCATATTGTACACCCTTCCGGTGAATGGCGATAGTGTGTACTATTGGCTCTACGAACACTTGTTTGCACATTGGCTACCGCCTCATTGGGCTTCTTGTGGTTTTGCCGCCACGTTCTTGTTGGTTTGTTGGGGAGCGGCCTATATCATGCACATCAAAAGATGGTATGTTAAATGGTAATAGTTGATCGGCTATGTATATTTTTGAAGCATGTTTACACCCAACCCGTGTTTACCCCTTCCCACTGTATTTGCTTGTAGCCATTGGCAAGCAGAATTGCAGCAAGTAATCCAACAAATACAAAGTCTGCAAGCAAATGGGGATGTTATAAGCACCGCTATTGTGGCCGGCAATTACGCCTATCGTAACCAAATAGCCTGTCAATTATTGGAAAAAGAAATTCCTTTTATTGCTGCCGATGCACTGTATTTGCAGCAAACACCCTTGGTAGCACAAGTTACCACGATTGTTAACTACATCAGTAGCGAGTTGTATTTCCCGGGTAGTGGCAGCCATGCGTTGTTCCAAATTTTGCAGCAGCCTGTTTGGCAAATTCCCAAAACGGAGATTATCGCTTTAACGGCGCGTGTTGCAGCACAGCGCTACAAAAGCAATACTCATGGATTAAAACAAGAGCTATATAACACCCTACAATTGGTACAGCCCGATTTGTTTGGTGCAACAGTTCCCGTAGGATTGATATTGGTAAACCAACATTTGGATCGTTGGTTACAGCTAGCACATGCCGGAGCTACACTACTTGAGTTACTGCTGCAAGTGGTGGAGCAGTTGGGTTGGCAATCGGCCAATCAATTGCTGCCCAAATGGCAACTAACGGCTTTACATCATTGGCTGCAATTGGTTCAGCAAACAGCGGTAGGCAACCAACCCATTACCCATGAAATGCACGACACTTTGCAAGAAGCCTTGTATCAATTACCGGCACCTGCTTCTAACGGTCAGGGAGTGTACTTGAGTTATTGGCAACAATTGCCCCTTGTTCAAAATAGCACGCATGTATTGTTGGTGGGAACGCAATTGCTGACACAAGCGAATGTGTTGGAACAATGGCAAGCATGGTGGCAGCAAGCGGCTTTACCTACGGCAAAATGGTATTGTTATTATAGTGCTCCTATGCCACAAAACAGCGAGTGGCAACAATTAACGGCCTCTTTTGGGGATGTTCCCCATACGCCTCCTCCGTTGACGCATTTGCAGTATGCCTATCCCCATATGGAGCAGGCATTTTTAAAAAAATTTGTACTCAGTGCCACCACGTTCAATACGTTCTTGCGGTGTCCTATACAGTTTTATTATCAGTATGTGCTCCAAGTGCCTACAGTAGGCAATACGGCCATGTATGTAGGAGTGGCTTTGCACAAAGCATTGGAAAAGTGGTATGTGGCCATGTTGCAGCATCCCGACAAAACATTTCCATCCATCCAATTTTTGTTAACAGCTTTCGAAAATGCCCTGCTTCAACAACAAGCCAACTTTGCCACGCACCAATTTGCCGTTTATTTACAGAAAGGAAAAACCATACTCACCCAATATTATCAATCGCAAATGCCCATATCCAACCAATCGGTGGTAGTAGAGCGGATGTTGCAAAAAATTCACCTAGGTGGCGTGCCGGTAAAAGGTAAGATAGATAAATTGGTATTTGAGGGAGCTTCGGTGGTGATTGTTGATTATAAAAGTGGTAGTGTAGCCAAAGCGATGGCCTCGTTGCAACCACCTACCGAACAACAGCCGCTTGGTGGGGATTATTGGCGACAAGCACTATTTTACTTGTTATTGGTGCGTGCGGCTATGCCCAATAAACAAGTGGATACCGTTGTTTTCGACTTTTTGGAGCCCAATCAGTTGCAGGAATATTACCAACATACCATTGTTGCCAATAATGAACAGTTGAAGGAAGTGCAGCAGCAAATAGCGAGCGTATGGCAGCAAATACAGCAAAAAAATTGGCGCACCGGTTGCGGAAAAATGCATTGCCAATGGTGCCATATGGCGCGTGTTTACAATTGGTAGTGTTAAAGGGGCGTGATAAGAACAATTATTCTATCCGTAAAAGTTATGTTTGCACAATCATCAGCTACAAGGAATAACCGAATGTAGGGTCAATAGAAACAATGTATCATGAAAAAATTACTTACCCAGCTAGCTTTTGTTTATGGGCTGTTTGTTATGGTGTGGTGCAGTAGTTGTGCCAACATTATTCCACCAAGTGGGGGCCCTCGCGATAGCTTGCCACCCATGTTGGTTTTGGCACAGCCTAAAGATTCTGCTTTGAATGTAAAGTCGAATAAAATACAGCTGACATTTAACGAGTTTGTAGAGGTAAAAGATATTCAGCAAAATCTAGTGGTATTGCCCAATCCCAAAAACCAACCGGTTATCGACTATAAATTGCACAATGTATACATTCGCCTAAAAGATAGCCTAGAGCCCAATACTACCTATACATTGCAGTTTGGCAATGCCCTGCGCGATGTAAACGAATCGAATATTGCCCGCAATTTCTCGTATGTATTTGCTACCGGTAATCGCTTGCACAATGGTAGACTCACAGGTAGTGTGCAGTTGGCACAAACGGGCAAAACAGATAGTACCCTCATTGCAGTTTTACATGCCAACCTCAACGATACGGCCATACAAAAAATTCGTCCCCGTTATTATGCCAAATTGAATGGCAAGGGATTGTACGAGTTTGTGCACCTGATGCCCGGTCAGTACCGACTGTTTGTATTACCCAACGATTACAGTAAAAAATACGACGATAGCACCAAATTGTTTGCCTTTGCCGATAGCACCATCAATATATCCGATGAACTGCCACAGCAAGCCCCCGTTTTGTATGCTTACCAAGAAGCCAAGAAAAAAGACAACCCAACAACCGCACGAACCAAATCCACCGAAGAAAAACAGCTGAAATATAGCTTGCAGCTCGACAACGGTCAGCAAGACATTTTAAAGCCCGAATTGGCGATGGTGTTCAATAGAAAAGTACAATGGACAGATACTTTGGGCATTGTATTGTGCGATACCTTGTATCGTCCGTTAAGCAACAGTCGTTGGACACTCGATAGCACCCGTACCACCTTCATCGTACAGCATGCGTGGAAGGCCGGAGCGGTGTATAAATTAATCGTATCTAAAAAAGCCGTTACCGATACGTTGAAGAATACATTGGCAAAAACGGATACGGTATCGTTTACGGCCAAAAAAGAAAGCGATTATGGCAGTGTGCAACTCAACTTTAAAGGATTGGCATTAGACAAACACCCGGTTTTGTGTATCATAGAAGGCGATAAATTGAAAGAAGCCATACCATTGTCGCAAACACGCTTTTATCGAAAACTGTTCAAACCCGGCGATTATGAATTGAGCATTTTGTACGATGCCAACAAGAATGGTGTGTGGGATGCCGGCCAATTTCGCAGCAAGCGACAGCCCGAAAAAGTAACGGCAATACCGCAAAAACTCACCGTAAAACCCAATTGGGACAATGAAGTGGATTACGAATTGACCAATTAAGCAGTTATCAACGCCTTTCTGCCCCATTCCGGTGTTTGGTGGTTTGCCTGCAAAGCTTTGCTGAATAAGTACTTTTTTCAAAAAAAATTGTTCGACTTCATTTTTTTTACGATTTTCACCTTGTTCATACAAAAGCAATTGCACCAATGAAATCAATTTGTGTTTCCCTAATACTTATCGTGTTGTTGCTCACCAACACATCGTTCAAAAAAATAGGGGTGGGCAAAGATGCCTATTACATTGTGGTAGACAAAAGCGACTACGAAATGAGTGTGTACGATGGTGACGACAATTGGATTATTTCGTACCCCGTGGTGTTTGGCAACAAAGACCAAGGCGACAAACTGTATGAAGGAGATAGAAAAACACCCGAAGGCACTTTTCACATCATCGCCAAAAGGCCACATGCCAAATGGAGTCGCTTTATGGAGCTCGATTACCCTACTCCCGAAAGCATTCAAAAATTCAACGAACGCAAAGCACAAGGTCTCATACCACACAATGCCAAAATTGGCGGTGCTATCGGCATTCATGGCACTTGGCCGCGTGAAGATTTTGCCATTGATTTGTACGACAATTGGACAGCCGGATGCATCAGCACCAAAAATGTATACATACAGCAGTTGGCCAATACCGTACCCGTAGGCACCACTGTTATTATCCAAAAGTAAATGGAGCAACCATCTAGCCTTTGCACAGCACCTTTTTAAAAAAACGGTCATTATTACCGTTTGTCATTTTGTGTCACATTTATTTTAGCCGGTATTAAACTGTTGACACATTGGTAAGTCCATGTCGTTTAGTTTATTCAAACCAACGCAATGAGAACGCTGCTTACCCTTTGTTTTTTGGTATGTATTTCCGTATTAAAAGCCCAATCAACAGCGTCCGTTTCAGGCAAACTTGTGGATACCGTTGGCCACCAATCGCTCAAAAATGCGTCCGTTGCGCTGCTCCAAACCACCGACTCTGCCGTTGTAGCCGTAGTTTTAGCTACAGAAACAGGTTCCTTCAGCATCAAAAACATCCCTTTTGGTAGCTATTTGCTACAAATGAGTTTTCAAGGCTACCAATCTGTTATCAAGCAAGTAACGCTACAACAGCACAATGCCCACTTACAATTGGGCACTTTTGCAATGCGCCCTGTGGCTACACAGCTAACCGAAGTAACCGTACAGCAAAGCCCCATGGTCATTAAAAAAGATACGGTAGAATACAATGCCGGTAGCTTTAAAACCAAACCCAATGCGGTAGTAGAAGATTTGTTGAAAAAATTACCCGGTGTTACCGTAGCCAAAGACGGAACTGTAACCGCCCACGGCGAACAGGTACAACGTATTTTGGTAGATGGCAAACGCTTTTTTGGCGACGATCCTAAAATGGCCACCAAAAACCTGCCCCCCGATATTGTAGACAAAATTCAGGTGTACGATGCCCAAAGCGATCAAAGTACTTTTACCGGTTTTGACGATGGCAGCCGAACCAAAACCATCAATATTACCACCAAAAAAGACAAACGAAAAGGGGTATTTGGCAAAGCAAGTGCCGGTATTGGCAACCAAGACCGCTACGAAAACAGCCTCAACATGAGCAAGTTCAACAATGGTCAGCAAATAACCGTGGTGGGGCAAGCCAACAATGTAAACCGTCAGGCATTTAGTATGCAGGACTTTTTAGGCAGCGTCAACAAAGGTGGCGGTGGCGGCAGAGGCAATAACAATACCACCGTTAGCAACAACAACGGTATTACCACTACTATTGCCGGAGGCATCAATTACAAAGATGCGTGGAGCAAAAAAGTGGATGCAAGCGGTAGCTATTTTTACAACCACCTGCAAGTAAACAAAGCCACCAATAGCCTTACCGAAAACATTGTTCCCAACGATAGTTCCCTTTTCAACCGCCAAACTAGCACATCGAACAATACCAATCTCAACCACCGCTTCAATTACAACATTGAAGCCGCTATTGATACCAACAACCAATTGATTGTTCGGCCCAACATAGCTTGGCAACAAACCGATGCACACAGCAATACCCAAAGTTTGTTTAACAAAGGCACACAAGCAAGCACCGGCAATACGCAACAGGCAACCAACAACCAAAACAGTGGGTACAACGGCAGTGTAGAAGCCACTTATCGGCATCGCTTTCGCCAAAAAGGGCAATCGTTTTCCATCAACCTTACCGCCGGCGGCAATTCCAACAATGGCAATGGCACCAATATGGGTGCCCAAAACAATGCGCAGCCTTTGCCACCCAAAATCATCGATCAGGTAAGTACGTCCAACAACCACCACCAAAACATCAGCACCAACGTATCGTTCACTCAGCCAATTGCCGCCCGTCAATTGATCGAATTATCGTACAACTACAGTTACCGAACAGGCGAATCTAACAAAGACGTTTATGCCAATAGCGGGGTAGACAACACGTACACCTTACCCGTTGATAGCCTTACCAATCATTTCAACAATACCAATTTTAGCCATCGCGTGGGTATTGGCTACCGATTGCAAGGCGAAAAATTCCAGTTCAATATCAGTAACGGCATACAGTTTGCCCAATTGCAAAGCAACAACCTTACCAAACAATCTAGTTTCAATAGGCACTTTACCAATTTGTTTCCAACGGCACATTTTACCTACAATTACAGTCGCACCAAAAGTTTGCGCATCAATTACAATGGCCGCACCAACCAACCTAGCATAGCACAGTTGCAGCCCGTGGTAGACAACAGTAGCCAAATCAATGTCAAAATAGGCAATATCCGCCTTACGCAGGAGTTTAACCATACCTTCCAACTGCGCTACAATGCCTTCAATACCACTAGCTTCAATAATTTTTTTGCCTTTGTGAATGCTGCATTTACCAGCAACAAAATAGTCAACAGCATTACCCAATTGGCCAATGGCAACCAACGCACCACCTACGAAAACAAAAACGGTGCCTACAGCGTTAGTGCATTTGCATACAAAGGCATTGCCCTTGCAAAGCCCAAAAGCAATCTTGGCTTTACCACCAACATTCAGCACAGTAGGGAGGTAGGGCTCATCAATGGCAACAGTAGCTACACCTACCAAACAGCACTTGGCCAAACCATCAGTTGGACAATGAACCTACAAGAACGGTTCGATTTGGTATTTGCCACCACTGCCAACTACAATTGGGTACGTTACAACCTGCTACCACAAAACAATGCCAATTATTTTTCGCAGGTTGTTTCTGCCGAACCCACCTACACCTTTAAAAATGGTTGGATACTCAGTGCCGACTTCGATTATACTTACAACACAGGCCGCGCCAACGGGTACAACATAGCCGTGCCCCTGTTCAATGCCAGCATTGCCCGACAACTATTCAAGAAAAAAGAAGGCGAAATAAAACTATCTGTATACGATTTGTTTAGTCAAAACCAAAGCGTCACCCGCAACGTTACCAACAATACCATCACCGATGCACAAAATTTGGTACTGCAACAATATTTTGTACTCAGTTTTACCTATCAGCTACGCAAGTTCCCCGGTAGCAACCAAGGCCAAAATCCGCAGCAAAACATGCGCAACATGATGCGCCAAATGTACCGCGGCGGCGGCGGAATGGGTCGCATGCCATAGTTATCCAAAGGGCCAGGTAAATACCGCATTGTCCACCTGATAAAGCGCAATTGTATTTGGGCGTACCCCTTCGGGTCGGGCCTTTTGCTTTTACTCCTCGCCGCCACCTTTCAGGATGCCGGCTGTGGGGTAACCGCGTCAGTCCCTAACGCAAAAAGCCGGTAAAAGCACCCGCTTGTATGCCTGTTTTCCGCAACCGGCTTAACGGCATAAACCCCTTCCCGAAAATGGTTGGCAGCATTGCCCAATACAATAACAAAATACCTAATACGGATATGGCAGCGATGTATTGATACAATTGCGCATTAGCAAACGTACCTTACAAAATTTGCGCAATCGGGGGCATATACCTTATACCCGTATGGGCGGCAAAATATTTTATAAAAAAGCCGATATAGAGCAGGTATTACAAAACAACTATGTGCAGGAAGTGCAATACCGCGAAAAGGAGCGGAGGAGGAATAAAAACAAAATTAATCTGTGCAATTAAAACAGATTAAAAAGTCCGATTCCAAGAAATCTATTTTTTATTTTCCGATGTTGTTTTTACTATGTAAAACCTTTCTAATACTATGTGCTGTTTGTGTTAAAATGATAAAAACTTGCTTTTAAGTTTTGCATCTATTTTTGTAGTACAACACTTAGGCATTTAGTTAGTTTTATACCTTCACCTTTACCAGCTATTAATTGCTATGACTACAGAAGCACAAATAGAACAAGCATTTATTCAAAAGTTATCCGACTTAAAATATACCTATCGTCCAGATATTCGCGACAAAGAAGCTTTAATAAATAACTTTCGCCAAAAGTTCCAAACATTAAACAGAGTCAATTTGTCTAATGCTGAGTTCAATCGGTTATTAGATAGCATTATAACAAGCGATGTATTTGCTGCATCTAAAAAACTAAGAGAAAGAGAAACTTTCCAACGTGAAGATGGTACTCCCTTACACTATACTTTAGTCAATATTAAAGATTGGTGTAAAAACGATTTTGAAGTCATCAATCAGCTTCGTATCAATACAAATAACAGCCACCATCGTTACGATGTTATTTTATTAATCAATGGTATTCCGGTTGTTCAGGTAGAATTAAAAACCTTACAAATAAGTCCACGTAAAGCCATGCAGCAAATTGTGGACTATAAAAACGATGCTGGCAATGGCTACAACAATACCTTGCTATGTTTTATGCAACTGTTTATTGTAAGCAATCAAAACGAAACACGCTATTTTACCAATAATAACAACCATCACTTTAGTTTCAATGCCGATGAGCAGTTTTTACCCATTTATCAATTTGCAGATAAAGACAACAACAAAATAAATTACCTCTCAGACTTTGCCGATAAGTTTCTTTCCAAATGCAAGTTAGGGGAAATGATAAGCCGATATATGGTTTTGGTTGCTAGCGAGCAAAAGCTTATGGTCATGCGTCCTTATCAAATCTATGCAGT
>JACCDS012251879.1_pt1 | contig 10987 bp, 18 predicted proteins | sample 7446441 | NCBI WGS metagenome assembly JACCDS01 (sample SAMN15323445, study PRJNA562643) | freshwater metagenome | isolation source: river surface water | place: USA:Blue River Watershed | collected 2017-08-17 | reverse complement strand
CTACCCAGATCCCTGCGGCAAAGTCGCCTGGCTTGAGGAGGATCATCTTTTCAGATGCGTTGATACCGTTTGTGAAAGCTACGGAGCTTCCATTAACAGTCAACGTGCCAGATCCGTTTGTGAATGCTACGCCACGATAAGTAGCGGTCGCATAGGAAACGTATCCTAGCTTTTTGTCTGCTTGTCCGTACAATCGGATGATCTCAAGCAGCTTGCCGTGTGACTTAAGGTTGTTTTTTACGACGTGCTTTGTGCCGTCCAAAAACGCCTTTTCGCCACCGCCAGCAGAGCGGCTCAAAACAGTCCACGGAACAACCGATGCCAATACTGTTGGCGAAGCGTTGACCGAGGTTTGCTTTACCGCACCTGCGATTGCTGGATTCAATTCAAAAGCATCGTTAGAGCCGAGTGTCCAGCCAGTTTCTGCAGTAAGAACTACTGCTTCACTGTAGGCTTCACCGACCTTCTGCTTTTGACTGAAAGGAATGTCTTTTTGCAGCATCTGATCTTCTGGTTGAAGATCGTTAATGTTGCCGTAAACTTTCTTGAACAGATTTACTACATCTGCGCTACTTACTTGAGACATATTCTAGCTCCTTCCTTGGAGTTAAATTATTACTTGGACTTCCAAACGATCTTGACATGAATTGTACCTGCAGTTAGCGCGTCGAAATCCGGTGTGTTACCGAAATCAACTTTGAAGCCAATGTTTCCACTTGCTCCAACAGCTACTTCAGTCGCCAAGGTTGACGCTGTAAGTGCTGCGCTATCTTGTACGGTACGCTCAACCAAAGTGGCACCGCCTGTGCCGCTGTAGCATTTTGCGCTCATGTACAAGACTTCTTTGGCTTGGCCAGCCATGTTGATCAAACCACCGAAGGCATCCGCGCCCATGGAGGTTGCATCAAATGCTGCTACCAAAAATTCATTGGTTGTACCTAGGAATGCGTCGATCACTGCTTGTGATGCGATTGCTCCGTAGGTGTGAAGCACGGGCATACCTTGTACTTCCGTAGAAGCCGCAGCGCCTGTGATGTTAAAGACGAGATCCAGCTCTCGGCTTTCGCCACGCTGTACCTTTTCGTTCCAATACATAAGGGAAACGTGTGAAGACATTGGTTAACTCCTTTTAACCGAATTTTTGTTCTAGCTTGTCGAAAAACGAATCTGTGCTGCCTTTGTACTGCTTCTTCGCTCCATTCCTTGGAGTAGAATCGGCTTTCTGAGGCTTCACCTGTCCCGAAGTTACCTGATTAACGAAGTGCTTTCGGATTGCATCCAAGGTTGCCTTGGGTAGCTTTTTGATAAGCTCCTCGGTGGGAGTAGCTTCGATCCGTGCTAGAAACTCTTTTTCTGACTGGCCTAAAACGTACTCAAGAGCTTCTAGTGCGGTAATATCCTTATTGCCCTTCTCACTGTTTAGGTGAGCGAGCATATATTGAGCTACGCTTTCCAGGATTGCCGGAGAAGGTTTTAGATTCCTTTCCTTTAGTACCTTTGCAAGCGTGTCATCAATTTCTTGGATATGTTGTAATTTTAATGCTTCAGTTTGTTGCTTTGCAAGCTGTTCCTTACGGGTATTTTCTTCCTGCTCATAGAATTTGATTTTGGCTTCACGTTCTTCGAGATCTTTTTGAAGTTTAAAAGCCTTCTTTTGATCATCATTCATCATTTCAAATTCTAGCTTTTTGAGCAGTCTCTGCTCTGCAATCTCATCGGGATCGTAGCCGTTTTCTTTAGCTACATCCCAGAAGTTGTCCTTTAGTTTTTTCTTAAGATCAGCATGTTGGCGCTCTACTTCCTTGGCTTTGCGCTCAATCTCTGCCGCTCTCTCAAATTTTTTCTGTGCAGCTCGCTCAGTCTGATACGTCTTAACGAGGTCTTCGATGCTGACTTCTTCTTCTTTGTCATATATTTTGGCCTTGACTTTTGCCTTCAGATCTACCTGTGGAGAAACTGTGGATTGTTTTCCTTCACCCGCACCGGACTTGTCTGGAGTCGCGTCATGAATGACCGGACTCGCTTCGGTAGCCGCTTGAGCTTCCATTGTAGAGCCTCCTTACTCAAAAAGGATTAAAAGTTTCACGTCCAAACCTTCCGTTGGCGTAGACGTGTAAGAGATTTTGACTTCCAGAAAACCCTGGTTGTTAATGTACCAAGTGAATTTATCTACTCCGAAGTCCGTAGACATGACTCGAATTGGAATGACACCAGTAGGACGCTTTCCATCCGTGGAAATTTGTGACGAAACATCATGTTTCAGCGTCGCTGTCGCTATCTTGCAATTGAAGTTGTCTTGGAAGGTAAGGCCATTACGCAATGCGCGTAACACTTGATCGGAAACATCGTTTACAAAGGTTAAAAGCTCCTCAAGCTGCTTGCCAGATTCAGTGGCGAGCAATTTGGATACTTCCAAAAGCCTTTGGATGCTTAGTTTCGCCATCGTCCTTGACAGCTAAATTATTTTTTGAATGTTCCAAACCGTTTTAACGCAAATGCACCTGAGAAGTCATTAGAAAACACCTTCGGCTGCATACTCTCGCCAATCAGCTCGTCATTCGACTTCTTCTCAACAGTCGTAAATACTCGATCACGATGAAAACCGAGATCAGGAAACGGAGATCTGCGATCCAACATCCGTAACCCATAAGAAAGCGCTGCAAGAGCGTCGCAATGTCCCAATGCCTCGGTACGAGCAAAGTCAGTCCTCTTATCGTTGTATTGACCAGACTCCAAGCTCTGCAAAAGAAAAGCACACTGCGGATGAATCAACACCTGATCATTCGCAAATGCTACTTGCATATTGTTGATCCCTGCTTGCCAGTCGTCTTTCTTGGGTAAGCGCACCGGAAACTTGTGAATGCGCTCTAAGTCGATTTGAAGCTGACCAGGAGCATCCGCCCATCTCGACGAAAGCTCTCGGCCATAACTCAAAACCTTGCCTTCCATGGCAATGATACCAGAAACAATCTGATCCGTGGGAGTGTTCGCTGGAAATATGCGCTCATCTTGGATCAGCATCCTGTTAGACTCAAAGCAGTATGTGTACAAGATCGCTGCGGTCTTGTCCCGTACTCCGCCAAAGTCAATGCTTACCTGCCAATTTGTGTAATCAGGTATCCTAAATTCTCGAACATGACGCTCAGGATCATATGTCGGCACAATCACCGTTGAAGCATCCCGCACAATCTCGGCAAGGTACTCCCTCCTCCATGCTGCAGAGTCCTCTCCTCCGCACAGGAGCTTGGCCTTTTCGATCTGAGCTGCAGATATTTGTGGATTGTCATAGATCGTGTATCTGAAAACTGACTTTGTAAGTGCGGTCTTGGGAAGCACTTCCGTATGTATGTAATGCGCGGGATCTGAGCTTGGCGAGGTAATGTGAATAAGCCGCCCACCTGAGCGCAAAAGCTGTGGAGAGATCACAGATTCTACGGCATATCGGTAATCGTCTGTGCTTACGAATCCGCCTTCTTCCGTGATGATCAGCGATGCATTACCGCCACGGTTATAGTCCACGTTGCTGCGCTCAAGCGCTCCTAGCCTGAGTGACGAGCTGCCTATCCTCCAGCGATAAGATGCTTTATGACGCTCTATAAGCCCTTCTGGAGCGTCTGCACAGATCGGACTAAGGTTATCAGCCACAATGTCCTGAATCTGCTTCAGCGTCGCAGCTAGGATTCGCACAATCGTCCCAGGATTTTTGAGGCAAAACTCCAGAGCGTAGATCAATCCGAAGTAGGACTTGCCGAGCTGACGAGACGACAGCACAAGGATCTCGTCACTTGTAATGCTGTTAACTGATTTGTGCATTTCAAGCTGCGTACTATGGAGCTTGTAACGCAAGTCGCCTCGCGTCCAAAAGTATTGCCGCAGCTCAGTCTTGGTCAGGTTTTCCAAAAAAAACTCTATTGAGGCTTAGTAGGATTCTCTCTTATGCAAATGCTTCCAGCTTATCCCTCGTCTAATATTGTGAACCAACTTCCAATTAACGCCAAACTTTCGAGCTACTTCTGCATGGTTTGTTTCCTTGTCTTCTAAAATAGCTCGCGCAATATCTTCGGTAATATAGCTTCGGTAGTGATTGATTCCTTTATGGTTGTACATACCAATGTTCCATGCGTGTTGTTTGTTTTCCTTACTGGAAACATACTCAAGGTTTTCAACCCTATTGTCTTTCTTGTCTCCGTTTTTGTGGTTCACTTCACAGTCCGATTCACCTAAGAAATATTCTGCCACTAATCTGTGAATGTAATAGTCTTTTTTAGATATAGATACGCGAAGGTATCCGTGAGAATGAACTCTTGGCGTTAGAAATTTATTAGACTTAGTTGAAAAAACGCGACCATCACTGCTTATCTGATACGTTCCCCGTTTTGCCCAGATTTTCATATCCTTTAACTTCACGAATTCTCCACCAAAAATGACCTACTAAAACACCGCCAACGAACGGAACCATAGGATAATTATATCCCCAAGTCATGAGCAAATGACTAATCGTACCTTCTGTCCCGCCTTCGGTGAATGCGTAAACGTCATATAGAGCCAGAACAACAATCGTCAGCATGACAACAGAGGCAGTTAACTTTCTAATGTTCATGCTTCCCCCTATGGTGTCTTGTGCAGGTAAAGGTTCACTCGTACTTTTACGTCTGTGCCGCCTGTGCTTGTGTACTTTACCCGAACAACCATGCCAGTAAGTAGCGAGGCAGGGTATTCGGTCTTTTCTTGTCGTTGCGCGATTATTGACGGGTCTATGTTCCAATCAGTCGCAAACTCGTCGAGCAAAGTTCCGGCGGGATAGTAAACCCCGTCGCGATCCACTACCTGAAATTTTACCGTATCACCCCATGCACCATCTTTTACCATGAGGTGAACCGCGTTGATCTTGCGGTTCTCGGTTAGCTTGTAGTCTATGTCTCCTGTAGTGCCAGCCGTGACTGTGCCGGATGCGCCTTGGCCACGGAATTTGTAGCCGTAGTGTTCAGTAAATGGGGATACTATTGGCACTATGGCTCCTTTTCAAAGCCTTTTACTCTGAATTTAAATGCTTGAATGTTTGATGATAGGTTGTCTTGAATCTTTACGCGAATGTAGTCATCGTTTCCAACACCAAACGCGCCTGTTTCACGCAACAAAAATGGATTAGCGAACGATAAGATTGCCGCCATTTCATCTCGACCAGCTTGTGGGTCGAGTGAAAAGTTTACAAATCCAGACAAGCAGCCCCATTCGTTTTTAAAATCCTCAGTTGATCTGATAAGTGGAAACGTCGTAACAATGTTATCTGACTTGATCGACACTTCTACGCCATTCGTGATTGACGAGTTTTGCGAGAGAAATCGACCATATTGGATACCGTTCCCTTGGCCTGAGAAGATCATGTGTTCGACGAATATTTGCGTCGCTTGGGCATTGATTGAGAAAATCACGGGGGTCACTGAGCCATTCACTCGCAAGTCAGCACTACCAGCATTCGTTGCCTGCGCGGTAAATAAGTCAGAAAGCTGCGTTGCTGATACTGTTACGGCTCCTGAGATACCAAATCGACCGAGCCTATGACCGCTGTCAACGTCGGGGTTAATTACAACAGGGATTGACCTAGAGATTAGGTTGTCAAACCCCACTGCTACCTGAGCCGTACCACTGGTTGTTACTGCGAAGTCGCCAGCTAGTGGCCGCTCATAAAACTCCCCCGATTGAGAGAATTTATCGGAGCGAATGATTACTACGTTTCTGTCAGTAGCGCGTACCGCTTTAAGGAAGACACTAGTACGGAAAGTGGTGTCTGTATTCAATTCCGTTATAATACGCTTGGTCAGCGTAGGCTCGTCGCCTACTTCAGAAACCTGCGTTGTAAAAATCTTAGTATAGCTGGGAACATCGGCATCTGGCGAAGTTGTGTCGTTGGACGTTCCGGCAATCGTGACTGTTATCGTATCGCCAGCCGCGCCAGTTTTTACCACTGTGAAATAACTAAACGGGCGATCCACAACCCCGAACGTGGACTCGACCACGACGGTAGCGTCAGTTACCATCGCTGTTAAACCGTCACCGCGCACCTTTGTCTGCACACGACGCAAAGCCGATAAGTTATCGTAGCCGACAATGCCTAGCTCGTCGCTAATCGAAATGTCGCCTGTTTGACCTGATCCGCTCATTTAGACTTTCCAGCTTTACCGGGATGGAAGGCTTTGATTTTAACCCCGTCGGGCAATCCACCCGACGGAGCCTTCTCTGCGACTGTCTCAGGAGCCGCAGGAATTTCTGCGGCTTTGGTTGGTTCCGATGTTTCTTCAGAGGTGATTTTTTCGCTAAACACTTTTGCAGCAGCTGCGGCTAGTTTCTGAAACCAGCGAAGAGAATCTGCAAACGCACAAGCATCTTTGCCGTTGACTGTGTACTCGCCCACTTGGAGCGAGTTAATCAGTTGCGCGAAAAACTTCATGTCATCTTTAGAAACATCGGATAATTTCATGACTATGCAAACTCCCAAACTACAACTTCTTTTCCGGCTGCGTTCGCGATACCGTAAATAACGTTAGACGGGCCTGCGTCCATGGACACAAATCCGCCTTCACCAAGCTTAAATCCTCGTGTGGCACCGCTGTTTGTTACAGTAGCAGAGCCGAGGTACAATTGGCCACCGGAAAGCATTTGGATCATCATGCTTGAGCGGTCTGCGAGTGGAGACGCTGGCAAGGCCAATGCTGTGGTTCCGACGGTAACGACTTGCTGAAGGTTAGAGCCGTTAGCGATGTCTTTGGTGTAAACGGCACCTTTTTTATCGGTTGCAATACCAGAATAGTCGCCCGATGCGGATGTCAACGTGGTCGATTGGTTGTCGTTTCTGATACCAAGCGACATGATGCCTTGATCGCCACTTGAGTGAACGGCGTCTTCTGCCTTAGACAATGCAGTGATCAAGCTATTGAGCGAGTCAACATCGGCTTCGATTGCATCCAATGACGTATTCGCTGCGACTAGTTCAGCTTTTACGTCAGTGTCATGAACGTACAATTCGCCCAATGTGTTCAACTTGAACGATGCATAATCCCCATCAGCGGAAGTGCTGTTGGCGAGTGTGTCTTGACGAACTGCCAAAACGTATGCACCAAGATCACCGGATGTATGCGCTGCGTCTTCGTTGTAAACGTAGTCAAAATCAACATCCAAATCGGCTGCAACTTTCAACTTACCGTTCGCGTCAACTTGCAATGGAGCATAGTCACCGTCTGCGGACACCATAGAGGTATCTGCGTCGTGACGAACTGCCAATGCGAATGAGCCGTAGTCTCCGGATGTATGCGCGGAATCTTCAGCAAAATGCGAAGGCGTAACAACGCGCAAATTTCGGTTCCCACCGATATCAACACCAGTAACCAGCGTACCCGATGCGTCTACTACATAACTGGCAATCGAGTCGCCGTCGGCAAGCGTTGTTGCGTCGATTGCGATTTTCGATTTACCTGCACCTGACTGAGACATAGACACCTCCAAGAATGTTTAGAACATCTAACCAACAGGAGTGTGTATCGGGCGGGAATCGAGCTAGTTTAGCTCCAAGAAAGAATCTCTACCGTTTGCGCTGCCTTAGGACTTTCAAGGTACAGCGTGATAGTCGCTGAAGCCTTGATCCCTGAAATAGGCAAAGGCACATACGGCGCGATTGTGAAGTGATCGCCACCCGATATATGCCTTAATTTTAGCAGACCTTCAGTGCGATTTTGAATAGTGACGGCTTTTGTGCCTAGTGGTAGTGCTACGCTGTACTCAGTATTTGCTGTTAGCATAGATAACAAAGTAACGGCAAATCCGTTGACAGTTTGAACCTCTACAGTACCGATCAGAGCTGCATTGATTGCAGTCATTCAGGTTGCTCCATGAGTCCTCGGAGTTTTCCCCATGCCTGAGGAGCCGGAGCTGCTTGAGAAGCTGCCTTCTTCTTGTGATACTGATCGAATGCGATCTTGAATGCCTCCTCATCGGATAGCATGGGATTTTCGCTCTTGACGCTGAAGATCTCGGCTTTAAGTCCCGCAGGGAATGGCATTAGGCGATCTCCTCGCATTGAATCGTGATTGTACCTGCGCCAGCTTCTGCCTTGGCGTAAATATTTATGGTATCCGAGATCGAGTAGAAGCGCTCGTTGCCGGAATTTATTGAGACACCAACGTATCCAACAGTCGTGTTGTCGTATTGTATCTTGATTTGGTTTCCAGACGTATTTTGGATAGAGAGCGCGTTGCGATCTGTGTAGTTTGCGATGCTTGGGATCTTAGTCCATGTAGAGTCGTTTATCGTGAACACCGTGATGCGCCCGCCCACGGTAAGCCCTGCTGGCCGCGAGCTGATAGTACCGCTCACAGTGGCGTTTACAGTCGTTCCAATAGGATTCCTACACGTCATGACGTTGCTCCATGCGTCCAGAGCTTGATCGTGCCGCTAGTCACGCTATTGGCCGTGTATCTGAGGCGCACATAACGCTCAGTGAATCCGTTAGGCCAGCTCCAGAGCTGATTGTCGGATGCTGGAGTGAGCGTAATAGGCACAGAGCCGCCATAGCAATTCCAGTTTATGTTGTCGTTCGACACCTGCACGTCCGCTTCAGCGTCGAGCGCGTCTAGGCTTTCCCAAATGAGCTGTAGCGAGCCTTGCGCCAGTGGTCTATTGGGATACGTTGGTAAAACTTCCCACGTCTCGGAAATGAAATCCGCGCCAGCAGGATAGGCTTTGTAGATTTGATATTCAGGCATGATTTGAGGATATGAGCTTAGTCGTTGCCAGTCAACAATTGCATGAGCTTCTCGCGAGGAATCTCGTCAAGCTCCTCGTGTGTGACTGCTGAAGATTCCATCTTGACTTCCGACTTTTCAGTGACTTTACCAATGCTGCGATCCATCCCGGCGATCATGTGCGAAAGATCGCCTGATGTGGACTTCATCACATTCATCGCAAGTGTTGTCTCAAGCGCTGTGAGAGTGTTCGATTCCAGCAGTGCTTTGAGCTGCGCCATGGGCATCCGCCAATATTGGCTGTAGATGCGATTGACCTCGTCTGCTGTAACTGACTTTATTTCTTTAAGATGATCTGGGAGCTTTGGGCGTCCACTTTTATTTCCCGATTGACCGGGTTTCCAGCGAGAACTCATGGGCGGATTCCTTGGCAAGTTTATATCTCCTTTTCCGCAATGCGGATACTTCCTTAGAGCATATATCGCATCTCCTTGTCCCGGCAATCCTTTGGTGTCCACGAGAACAAAACTGATCCCTAGGAACTCTCAAATTGTTTTCTCTTTGTGTTATAGCTTCAAGATGCCAAGGGTTTACGCAGTTAGGATTTCTACAAAGATGATCAATAGTTAGCCCTTGCGGTATTTCCCCCTTTATAATCTCATACGAAAATCGGTATGCCTTGTGCGTTTTGCCCTGAGCTTTAAATTGACCTCTATCTGTACCGGAAAAGCGCGCACCTCTCCACGTCCAGCACCCATCTGACATCTCAACCTTGTCCCAAAACCTTTTTACATCTGTAAGTGGAGATTCTAATTTTTTGTTTTTACGGATTCCTCTACGCTGATAGCTACGATGCTCGTCGTAATGGATTTGACATAGGTCTAATGCGACATGAAATCTATCGCATCCTATTCTTGAGCACTTGCGCATATCGCCTTGTTTTTTCCCTGAAAGCAGGACTTATCGCGCAACAGTCATCCCGCGACTCTGCTGGATCTGCAGCGCGGAGACTTTATCGGCCAGATCTTGCAGAGCTTTAGCGTTCTTAGCACTAACTTCTGAAGCTACCTTAGCAACATCGTCGAACATTTTTTTAGATATTGCAAGTTGTTTTTGCGCTTTCCATGTTTGGAACACGGAGTAAGCGAGGATTGGGAAAGCCATGGAGTTTAGGATGATGATGATTTCCATTAAAGGGACTCTACATTTTTCCGATAGTGGTTTGCAAGTCCCCTTCGGTCGTGTCATGGCCTAGCCTGAAATGTTCAGGCTAGGTTTTTTATTCGATTCAATTAAGACCCAGATCAACAGCGATTCCGTAAGCTGTTGTGTATATGTCGTTTTGCAAAGCTCCTTTAAAAACTACCGATCTGCTGGCCATCTCTTTACCGCACAGGAGCAGAGTTACGATCTGCTTTCCGTTTTTCCATCCATTTGTAAAGCCAATGTATCCTGCGAGATCGTTGTGTTTCCAAGTTTTCATGTTGTTTCCTTCTTTTCATTCCGGCCACCGCGACCGTGAAAGAGTTATCGCTTATCCCCGAATAAATGTCAAGCAATGTTTAACGAAATGGTGCAATCCATGGAAGTTATTGATGTTTTGGATTCGGACATAGATCAAAATAATGCGAATATATTCGGACATGAGAAAGTCCGAATGTCAGAAAATGTAATGTGTAAGGTTGTGCCGCAAAAATAGTCAATGATATCAGATACCTTACTTACTTACTTACATTACTTAAATAAATATATATATAATAGAGAGTCTAACTAAGTATCCGTGGCTAAATGAAAATATATATTTCAGTCTATGTGTCTATCTGGGAGTGTAATGTAATGTAATGTTGAAAGGATGCGGATTTCACTGGCTTTTTCGTCGCCAGTGAATATTACACTTACAAATTATCTGGGGATCTCAACGCACCGAACGGCTTTACAAAGTGTTGGCGACCATTTGGCCACCGAGGGCTTTGCTCCAGGAAGTCTAGCTAGAGACTTCGACCAGCCCTTCTCCCATCTTGTCCCCTTAAAAACCAGCCGCTCAAGCTCAGGATGCGACACGGGGATAAAGATGGAATACTTATCGACCAGAATACCATAAGACTTTAGCTTTGCAAGCCTGTCCTCGTCTCCATGCTCGATAATTTCACCGATAGAAATCTCAGTACCGTTATAAACTCTCGTGTTTGGCGACTCCGCTGAAAACTGCTCGGCTAATGGATCGACCTTGATTTTGGTCAAAAGAATCCGGT
>JACCDS011601208.1_pt1 | contig 10987 bp, 8 predicted proteins | sample 7446441 | NCBI WGS metagenome assembly JACCDS01 (sample SAMN15323445, study PRJNA562643) | freshwater metagenome | isolation source: river surface water | place: USA:Blue River Watershed | collected 2017-08-17 | reverse complement strand
GCATTGGTGACGCGCACCCAGTTGCCGGAGGCGCTGTAGCCGCCCGCGTCAGTGGTCAGGGGCTGCTCGTAGGCCGTGGAGAGGCGGGCTGCCACAGCGGTCGCCAGGACGTGACCCGTTGCCGAAGACAGCGGTGTTCCGTTGACCGTAATGGTGGCGTCGACATTGCCCACTGCTCCCGGCGTGTAAGTCGTCGTCAGCGTGCAGCTTTGGCCGGACGCCAGCGTGGAGCAGCCGGTCCGGTTGACCGTGATGGCCGGGACGTTGGAAAAGACGCTCGACACGGTGACTGCGCCCAGACCCGTGTTGGTCAGGGTTTGGGTGGCGGTCGTGGCGGTGCCGACCTGGGTGTTGGGGTGGTTCTGCGTGGTCAGGCTGAGCGACGGGCCGTAGACGGTCACCGTAGCTGTCGCCGGCGCAAAGGCGGTGTTGCCGCTGCCTGTGGTGGTGAGCGTGTAGGTTTTTGCCGAGCTCGGCGTGAACGAGTAGGTCACAGCGCAGCTGTTGCCAGGCGTGATGCTGGACAAGGTGCCCCCGGCTTGCGTACAGACCTGGGTGGATTTGGTTGCCGTTGCGTTGGCCAGGCCAGGCGCCGATACGGTGGCGTTGAGTGCGCTGACCACCAGCGGGCCGGTTCCAATCGACGTGACCTGCGCCGTGCACTTCACGGGAGTGCTGACGTAGCCCGATGCCGGGCAGGTCAGGTCCAGCTTTGCTTGGGGCACCGGCGGCTCAGTCAGGTTCACCACGAAGTCGACCGTCAACGGGTCCTGACCGTTGGTGAACGACAGCTTCATGCTGCCACGCTGCACGCCGCGCAGGTTCTGCGTCGACGCCGTGGGCATCGTCACCTTAATCGTGCACTGGGCCCTGCTGGCGATGGCGGCGTAGTTGCACGTCTGGGGCACCACCACGAAGGCGGGGTTGGTGGAAATACCCACCGTTGCCGCACCCGCCACGGGGCCGACGTTGGTCAGGACCACCTGGCCCTCACCGTAGGTACCTGCCGCTCGCGTCCCAAAGTCCAGGGTCGTCGGGGTCACGGTGAACGAGGCGTCCACGCCGGTGACCGACAGAGCGACCTGCGGTGCCGTGCCCGACGCACTGGTCACGAGCTCCAGCGCCGCGGTGCGCGTACCCATCGTAGGCGGCTTTGCGCTGACCGTGATGGTGCAGCTCAGGCCCGGGGTGTAGCTCTTGAGACAGGTGCCCTTGTTGACCGTGAACGCCGCGGAATCGCCCACGAAGCGCAGGTCGGACAGGGTCATCGCCGCCGTACCCAACGGGCTGTTGTTCTTGATGACCACGGAGACGGGCGCCGATGTCACGCCCACCTTGAGGTTGCCGAATCCGATGCTCGTCGGGGTGACCGTCCACTGGGAGTTGTTCCCCGGCGCGGCCTGGCCGACGCAGCTCAGCGCACCCGTCAGCACCGCCGGCAAGTTGCCCTTGACCTGGAGCGTGTTGTTGTAGGTCGCGACAGCTGCAGGCGTGCAACGCGTCACCACATCACACGATTGCCCAGTGGCAAGTGTGGCCGAGCAGGTCGTGCTGTTCACGGTCAGCACTGTGCCGGTCGTGGCCAAGCCCAAGGTCGCAGGCAGGCTCAAGGAAACAGGGAAACTGCCCGTGTTGGTCACCGTGTGCGTGGCGGTCGACGACTGACCCACGAGCGTGGCGGGATGCGCGCCCATCGACAGGCTGGCACGCGGTGCCTCGACCTTGACCGAAACGGTCTTCGGCAGAGTGCCGGCCGAGGTCACCAGGCTGTAGGTCGTGCTAAACACACCCTCGAGGGCGATGTTGGCCTGCAGGCTCACCGTGCAGGACTTTCCCGGGAGCAACGGGCTGGAGCAGCCGACGATGCCGGTGGTGAATGCGTTCAGCGAAGATGTGCCCGTGCCGGTGTACGTCACCGCCACCGAGCCGGGGTTGGCCAGCGTCGCGGTGCAGGTGAATGCCTGCCCTGCGCGGGCCGGAGCCGGGCAGCTGAAATCAGACAACGTGGCCACGGGAGCCGGCGGCGTGTTGCCGCGACCGCTCAGCGCCACCGTCGCGGGGCTGTTCTGTGCCGTGCTCGCCACTGTCAGCGTGGCGGTATGGTTGGCCGCCGATGTCGGCGAGTAGGTGACCGTCAGCGTGCAGCTCGCCGAAGCCGCCAGCGTTTGGCCCGTGCAGCTGCCACTGGCCGCGAACATGCCGGGCTGGGCACCGGACAGCGCCACCGAGTTGACCTTCAGGCTGGCGCTGCCCGTGTTGGTGAGCACCAGGGTCTTCTGCGCCGAGGTTCCAACGTCCTGCGGGTCGAAAGCCAGGGCCGCGGGTGCGATTTCAAGAAGGGCGGGCAGTCCCGCGACACTCAACGGAACGGCGCCCACGGCGACATTGGCGTTGCTTGCAACGTTGAGGAAGGCGGAGCGACCGCCTGCGGCCGTCGGCTTGGCCTCAACTTGCAGCGTGCATTGCATGCCCGGCGTGAGAGTTCCCATGCAGGCGGCGGCGTTGACCACTCGGAAATCACCCGCAGAGCTGCCAGTCACGGTGTAGCCGCTCACCGACACATCCAGTTGCCCGGTCGACTTCAGGACGAGGTCTCGGGTCTTGCCAACACCCACCGGAACGTCATCGAACGACAAGGCGGCCGGTTCCACGGAGAGCAAGGCCTGATAGTTCATCGGTTGGCCGAAGAGCTGGACGCGCGTAATCTCCGTTGCGGCACCCGAGGCTTGCAGCTGCAGCATCGCGCTGCGCACCGTGCTGTCCGGTGCGGTGAACGAAACGGCCACTTCGCAGCTGAGCCCCGGCAGCAGCGTTGCCGGGCAGGAACTGGACACAACCTTGAAATAGTTCGAGTCGCCTCCGCTCGAGATGGCCAAGCTGGTCAACTTGAGCGGGCCCTTGCCGGTGTTGCTCAGCGTCAGCGATTGCGACGGCGAGGTCTGGCCCGCCGGCACGCCGACAAAGTTGATTTGCTGTGCCGACCAGGTGGCGATGCCCTGCACGCCGGTACCCGTCATCGTCGCGGCACTGACCTTCGTGCCGTCTTCCAGCACGAACGCCAACGTGGCGGACTGCGTGCCCAGGCTCTGCGGCGTGAACTGAGCCCGCAGCGTGCAGGTGCTGCTCGGCGCCAGAACCACGCCTTCACAGGTGTTGTCGAGCAAGCTGAAGTGACTGGTGCTGCGTGTGAAGCCGAATTCGCTGACAACAGCGGGCATCGAGCCGCTGTTGCGCAGGGTCAGGACGCGGATGTCCGAAGGCACACGCACCGGCTGCTCGCCGAAATTGAGCAGCGACTCATCGAATCGCAGCACCGAGCTGCCGGCCACGGCCGTGGCGCTCAAGCTAAAGACGTCTGGCGTGCTCGCCGCGCTGTGATTGACGGCGATGGACCCTGCGTCCAGCCCGACGGCGTCCGCGGTCACCCCAAGGGTCAGCGAACAGGTCGCATTCGGTTGCAGCGCGCCTGTGCAGGTGTGCGAGAACACCTTGGCCTTGCCGGAAGCCAGCACGGTACCCAGGGTGGTCGCGTTGGACCCGCGGTTGGTGAACGTGAACACCCGCTGAGGCTGGGTACCCACCACGACCGTGCCGAAGTCGAACTTCGTGGTGACAGCCGAGTGCACCGCAGACGACACAGGCATGCGGACAACGTAGTCCTGCGCGGCCACTCCAAAGGAGAGACCTGCCAACAGGGCAGAAGCGAGGAGATGGCGGAGGACTTTCATTGGGCAGGGTCTGGGATAGCCGGTTTATCCCTATAGCGAACCCGTTTAGCGGTACTGCGTGCCTAAAACCCACCATTTCCCAACACCCGCTTGAATACGAGGGGGCTTGCCGAACCCGTTTTTTAGAGCTGGCTACACGAGTTAGTCATTTACCCCGTGAGGCCAAATCATGAGTACCCGCACCCAATACGCGCTGGTCCAACGCACCGCTGCGACCCGCCGACAGCCCTCGATGCAGGACTACGCCGCCGTTGCGTTCTACGCGGCGATGGACGAAAGCACCGACTTCCGGCTCAACCGGCTGACCGGCCGCGAGCAGAGCCTGGGCGACAAGCGCGGCTGGCTCGTCAACCAGGCCGTTTGAGCCGAACGAAAGCTGGCATGGACCAACCCTCCGTCCTCTTTCACACGAAGCTCTGCCCTTCCAGCCACCGTCAGGCGGCCACCGCCTACGTCGACCTCAACGCACCCGAAGGGGTGTCCTTGAAGGTGATGCTCACCAGTTACGAGGCCAGCGGCAAACGCTTCTGTACCCTGTATACCTGCGCCGAGCATCGAAGTGGCCAATTGCTGGAGCACGTCCTCGTGCTCAAGCCCCAGGTCGAGGACTGCGCAACAGACCTCAAGCGTCTGCTGCCCTCCATTGGATTCATCAAGCACGTCGTGGTCCCCATCACGCGCTACCTTGAGATGCTGGACAAGCGTTGAACGCCATCATTGCCGACCACCTGTTCCCCAGGTGGTCGTCTTCTTTTGTGGCGCGTGCTTCCTATACCGAGGCAAGGACACCTCAAGGACATCCATGACCAAGACGAAGACCCTCCCCTCGCTGCTCAAGCGCCTGAAGGAACTGGCGGAAGACAATCGGCTGCTAGCCACCTCCGGTGAGGAGCACGCCGGCCCTTTGCACCTGACCCTGGAGCCGGGCGACCCGGAATCCGGCGTCTTTCTGCTGGTAGGCGACAACGCCAGTGGAAAATCCCTTTTCGTGCGCTTGCTGGCCACCTGGCTCAACGAAGACAAGGTCGAGCCCCTGCAGGTCTCGATGAAGTACCGCACCTCCAGCGGCATGCACCGCGTCTTCATGTTCGGAGACGATTCGACCGAGTCGACGGGTGCGGTGTCGATGCACGCCATCCAAGGCGGCCTCAACACCTGCCAGAGTCGGCTCGACCCGACCTGGCTGATGCTCGACGAACCGGACATCGGGTTGGCCGAAGGCTATTGCCTGGCACTGGGTGAATACCTGGCGCGCTTTGGCAACGACCTGAGCGGCGATGGCCGCAAAGCACTCGGCGTGGTCACTCACTCCAAGCCGCTGATACAAGGCATGGTCAAGCACCTGGCCCACCGGCCACACTTCCTGGTCGCGGGCGCACGACACACGGGCTTCACCCTCGAGCAATGGCTGGCCGACAAGTCGCCACGCGGACTCGATGAGCTCATGAGCCTGAACGACCGGGCGCACCAGACCTTCCGAGCCGTGCAGCAAGTGCTGGACGGCAAGAAGAAAAAGGACTGACCCGCGTTTCGCTGCCTGCAACCTACTAGACGACCCTATGCATCTCATCAAAACCGAACTGAACGTTGAAGGTACCCGCACCGGGCGTTTTCGCAGCGATGTGCTCCAGCGCTCGAACACCCCCAAGTCCGGCGAACGCCGACCCGGTCAGCTGACGAATCGGACCACGCGCCGCGCCGCCAACGACGACAAGGCGTCGCTCGGCAACGACTGAACCCCCAGGCCCTTGCATCTCACTTTCCAGCCGCGCTGATTCACCTCAGCGCGGCTTTTTCTTGGACGGCACGCCTACTCGTCCAGGCCCGCCTTGCCGAATGCCCGGCTCTCCCTGAGGAGCAGAGCCCCGGTGACAGGCCAAAAGAAGATGGCGCACAGCGGTCGAAACCGGCTGTGCGCCATGAAAAGGGGCTGAAGTCCCTGGGTCGCTCGTCAGAGCGCCATGTCCTGCTCGCAGTTGTCCAGTTCTTGGCCCGCAGTACCCAGCGTAGACGGCGCGGCCGCCGACCCTGCGTGCACCTCTGCATAGAGTTGCGCAGCGCTCCAGGCCTTGTTGGATTCCTCGAGCTTGCGTTCCGCGTCCCGGAGCCGTTCTTGCATCTTGCGCGTCATGGCCTGCAGTCGCTCGTAGTTGCGCCGGTAGGACGCAGCTTGCACCTCATTCGCATGCTGCCGACTGCGCGCCCAGGGCTCGAACGTGCCGGATTTCAGGTGTTCGCGGCCTTCACTGCTCAGATTGAGCATCGCCACGACATACTGGACCACCGCCTCATTCGTGCCATGCGGCGCCTTGTTGGACTTGGCCCGATGCTGGACCACTTCCACCATCGGCTCCTCGTCCTTGCCGCGGGAGAGCGGTCGGAGCTCACACGTCGACCAGGCCCGCGGGTCCCGACGACTGCGAATGCGCAGAATGCGCGAACGGCCGCTGCGCACCGCATGGGCGTACCCCGCTACGCAGTGCTGCATCCGTTTGCCTTCGTTTTGCAGCTCCAGCGGCGTCAAGAGCTCCTCGACGAGGTAGTCCTGCCAGCGAGAAGGCAACGAGGGCAACTTTAGCGGCGTGACGTTGAACGGCTCGCTCTGCCGACGAAGGTCGTCCTCCAGAAGGTGCCGCAACGTGGCTTCGCTCTCCAGGTCGGCGGTGCTGGCCTGGGTTTCAAGCACGCCGTAGGGCGCCTCGGAATCCCCTGCCATGTGGTCCTTGGCAAATTGCCGAACCACCTTCTGAATGCGCTGAATCGTCCCCCATTGCTGAGCCAGGCTCAGGCCGAGCATCAGTCCGGCAAACGCACCGTGCTTTTTGAGGAAGGATTCCACCTTGTCGCTGACGGCGGGCAAGGCCTGGCCTTCCACGTAGGCGGTGTCGAACAGGTTCAAGTGCTGAAGCACTCGGTCGCGCTCAGGGTTGTCTGCCTGACGCTGCCGGTGCCCGCGAAGGGCCTCGAGCTTGACGTAGACCTGTGACGTCTTGCGGCGCCGGCTTTCCTCCAGCGTGCTGTGCGCAAAGAACAAGGCGCCCTTGCCAAGCCGGTCGATGCGAGCCTGGACGTCCTCATCGAGGTTGCCCAGCGTGTGCATCTTCCACAGCTCAGCTCTGTCCTTGCCCATCGCGATGTGGTCATCGGCGGAGCCCGGGCGCGCCTCGCGCCAAGCCTTGTCTTGTGTCGGTCTTGCATCGCGCACCCAGTGGCAGGATTGCATCTCGAAGTAGGGCCGCAACAGACTGCTGTGCTGTTCAGCCAGCTCCATGTGCTTGCGCCCGAACATCAAGCTCACATCCCGGTCGCGCAGCATCTGTCCGATGTAAGCGCTTTTCGCAACGGCCGTACAAGCTTGCGCTGCCAGGTCCAGGTCCGCGTAGACGCGGGGCAGTTCTTCGCGTTTCTTGGCCAGGCGCACCAGGGTGTGCCATGGCGTATGCATCATCGAAATCTTGAGCTGGCGCGAGCGCTGGAACTCGGCGTAGTGCCGGTCCCAGTGCAACAGACCGGTCTCCAAGTCGACGCCGACGCGCACGCAGTTCAGGTCGAACCCGGACAGGACACGTTGCGCGGTGAGCTTCTTGCTGAAATGGCCGGAAGCCATGAAGCAGTTGACGTGGTTCAGCAGGCCTTGTCGGGACACCGATGCGATGCCGTAGGTCTCCACGGTCTCCATGATGAGCGACATGCCGCCGTAGGCTTGACGGTGCTCCAGCTGCAGGGTCGAGCGCATCGCCGTCTGACTGGCCTTACGCTCCGGACGGTCCGCCTGAAAGGGGCACTGACGGAAAACGTCAAGGTCGTTGTAGACCCCGCCACCCGACAGCCATAGGTCGGTGATGGCAGAGTCGACGGCCTGGCCCGCCAGGATGCCTTTGCTCGGCAAGTCGGCCATGCCACGCAAGTGGCGCAGCACCTCCGCACCCATTTCGGGGCGCAGTTGTAGGTCTTGAGGCATGTTCACCTCCTTTGAATTTAGGTCCTCAAAGAAGGTGTAGGGAGCGTCTCTATCTCAACGCCCCCAAAGCGACCAGCTGGTCAGCGGTAGCGGCTGTGCTTGGGCGGCATGCCGCGCCTGTGGTCCTGGTGCGACTTTTCACGTCGCTCTTCAGGACCGCGCTTGTGTCGTTGGGGCGTCTTGGCGAGACGGGCCTCTTCCTGTTCCCAACTGTCGTCTAGGCGCTCAGCTCGGTGACCGGGACGGGTGGAAGTAGCAGGGGAATCAACAAAGGCGGCAGACGCCACCGAAGAGGTGGCCAGGGACGCGGCGAAAAGGCCGGTGTGCAGCAGGTTCTTCATGACTGACAAGGTGTTCGCGAGAACGGGTCCGGCGTATAGCGCCCCGTTTTGAACGACTGTTCGAGGTCGCACCTTGCTCGCCGAGCCTGTCCGATGTATTGCGCGGCCACTCTCGATGAGTTCTGTCAGTGTTCTTTAGGCTCACTTTCAGTAGCTTTCTTTAGACACTCGTGCTACACTGTGCGTACTGTTTAGAACTTGTCGCGAAGGACGCGGCGAGCACAACTCCTCCATCGCACAGCATGTCACTTAAAGGCGGGTTGCCATAGGTGAAGCGCCGCTGTGTCCGGATTTTAAGAATCGGACTTTAGGAATGCCCTACACCGCACAGCGCCGCACCGCCTACCCGTACTCCATGAAGGGACAGCTGGCCATCGAGGCCCGCCACAAGCAGCAGGTCCTGGACCTGTTCGGCACCGACCGCGTCCTCGACATCTCGGGAGAGAAGACCGAGCGAAAATCCGGCACCGATTTTCTACTCCAACTGCTCAACAGCGACGGCAGCGCCCGTGCGCCGATTCGATGTGAGAACAAGTTCGAGCAGCGCTGCACCGGACGCCAGGTGTTCGAGGTGGTGTCGGTAGACCGCCCTTGCGTGGTGCCGGGCTGGATGTTCACCAGCCGCGCCGCCTGGCTGCTGTCCTGGTTCCCTTCGGGCGAGCTGATTGCACTGCCGATGGACCAGGCCCGCGAGCTGGTCTTCAGCAACCCGTTGCGCCACAAGGCCACGACTGCCGCCAACGCCCGCTACCTGACCTGGAGCGTCCTGGAGGACGTGGACTACGTGGTTCGCAACATCAAGGATGCGCGAGTGCTGGACCTGAGCGACGAGCTGGGCCTGGATTTCGAGGAGTCCGGCATGCTCTGCGGCGCCTCGCTGCACAAGCAGTGCACGGTCCAGGAGCTGATGGACCTGATGCGCACGCACCCCGCCGAAAGCACGCCACTGGCGGCCACCGCGGATGAGTTGATGGAACTGTGCCGAAAGCTGACGGGCCTCAACCTGTGCAAGCGCAGCCATGCCGGCATGCTCAACGGACTGCCCTGGCTGCAAACCTGCTAAAGCCGCCGACCTCCGACACCCTTTTTCATTCTTCGGGGCGCTTGCCCCTTACCTCTCTGCAAGGAAACACGACATGGCCATCTCCAACAACCTGAACTTCACGAAGCGTCAACTGAAGGCCTTCGCCTGCCTGTTCCGCCAGGCCCGCCTGGCCTCTGGCCTGACCCAGCTGCAAGTGGCTGACCAGGCTTTCGGCTACAAGGTTTCGCACTGCAAGGTGTCGCGCGTGGAGCGCGCAGCCATGCCCAAGGTCGACGCGCACTGCCTCGAGGCGATGGCCTCGGTGCTGAGCATTCCGTCGAACGCTCTGCTCAAGGTGGACCCGCGGTTCAAGGCCCGCGCTGTGATTGCACGCGCGGCCACCCGCCGCGGCTTCTGGAATCCGGTCGCGCGCAGCGTGGTCGCGCAACGCTGCGTCGTCTGACCTTCCTGTCACGGTCGCTACACGAAGAGCCGTCATCCAACGGCTCACAATAAAGGACCTCAATGAAATCGACGTCTTACGGCTCGTTCCGCGCTCCTCTGAGCGACTCTGTCAACAAGACCCTGACCAACACCTTCCTCTCGGTGGGTGTCATGTGGGTCATCACTGCAGCGGTGAGCATGACCACGCTGAGCTGGCGCCCCTCCCCGGGTGTCATGCTGGGCGTGGCGCTGCTGAGCCTGCTGCTGGTGTTTGCCACCATGGCCACTCGCGAGAGCGGCCTGGGGCTGGTGATGCTGGGCGCGTTCTCGGCAGTCGAAGGTGCGCTGTTGGGCCCCGTGCTCAACCACTACCTGGCCATGCGCCATGGCGGAGAAATCGTCGGGACGGCTGCCCTGCTGACCGCAGGCGCAACCTTCGCGTGTTCGGCCTACGCCATCACGACCCGTAAAGACTTCTCGCAGTGGTTCGGCTTCCTGTTTGGTGGCCTCATTGTCGTGATTCTCGCTTCGCTCGTCTCGGTGTTCTTCCCGATGCCGGCGCTCACCCTGGGCATTTCCGCCGTCAGTGCGGTGCTGTTTCTGGGCTGGATGCTCTATGACGTGAGCGAAGTGGTCAACGGCCATGAGACCAACTACATCAGCGCCGCGCTGGGCATCTACCTGGACATGCTGAACTTCTTCATGAATGTTCTGCGCATCCTGGGCGTACTCGGCAGCAGCGACGACTGAACGTCATCGCACCTTCAAAAGCTCCGACCCCGTGTCGGAGCTTTTTTCATGGGCTCTGCGAATTTTCATGTCAACACGCTCAGGCGCGTGAGCGTGGGGCTTGCGCGGCGACTCGGCTTTTAGGGGCTTGCCGGGAGTCCGTCCTTGGGCGCGGGGAGCAACGACGCCGGCACAGGCGTTGGCCTTGAATCGGGCGCTCGCCGGCGTCGAGCGCACACGCGCCCTGGAGAGGTCCTCACGAGGACCCTGGCGGTGCAGGCCCCGGGCCTGGAACACACCGCCATCACGACAGGGCGCGCCAAACAATACCCCTGCACAAAGACAAACGTCCAGCACCTTGCGGCACCGGACGTTCCAGCTATCCTTTAGTCTCTGCGGGTCTGGGATGTTGTATCTCGGACTTTGGTTAGGATGAAGAACAGCTGAGTGGATTCAATCAGTAGGCACGTGCTCACCGGGCGACTCTCCATCGTTTTCACCTCGTCCGACCACCCCAAGTGGCGCTCCTGGCAAGTCGCTGCGCGAATGCATAAGGGCCGTCTCGATTCTCAGGCCTGAGTTTTGTGTCGAAACGCCCTGTCTGCGAGGCAGAGGTATCTTCCTGCCGGGCAGCAAATCAGCGAATGTATTTGAGGACCTTGGTCCCGCTCCGAAGAGCAAGACGTGCGGGTCTGCCGACGTATAGGGAGCGAGCATGAGAAAGGACCGCGACTCCGAAGAGTGGCGGTCCATGAATGGG
>JACCDS012178757.1_pt1 | contig 10990 bp, 5 predicted proteins | sample 7446441 | NCBI WGS metagenome assembly JACCDS01 (sample SAMN15323445, study PRJNA562643) | freshwater metagenome | isolation source: river surface water | place: USA:Blue River Watershed | collected 2017-08-17 | reverse complement strand
GAAAATTTTCAGGGTATTACTTTTCCTCAAGATACGGTACATTATAAATGGACGCCCGATAATTTTGGCCCCTTGCAAATACCTGCTGCCGGTCAAGCAATTTCCCTTACACCTGCAAATATTGCTTTGTATCGCCGCTTAATTACGGTATATGAAGGGCATACACTCACAGAAACCAATGGAGGCTTTTTGATTGATGACAAGCCTGCTACTTCTTTTACACCCAAATACAATTACTATTGGATGATGGGGGATAACAGGCACCGTAGCCAAGATAGCCGTTTTTGGGGATTTGTTCCCGAAACACATATTGTAGGCAAAGCATCGTTAATTTGGTTTAGTTGGAAAAATGGACCTCGCTTTAAACGCATATTTAGTGCCATAAAATAATTTCGTAATTACCAAAAGAGAGTACCAACTATTTTTGCAGTGCAACAGAAAAATCCTGTTGCACTGTTGCTTTTTTTAGCTATTATCTTGTTTACATTATGCCAAATATTCTTGCTATTGAATCCTCTTGCGATGACACAGCCGCTGCGGTATGTATAAATGGCCGCATGGCAAGCAATTACATAGCTACACAAGATGTACACCGTAAATATGGTGGCGTAGTGCCAGAAATGGCTAGTAGAGCGCATTTGCAAAATATGGTACCGGTGGTAGATGTGGCCTTGAAAACGGCCAATTGTTCGCTAGCGCAAATAGATGCGATTGCTTTTACGCAAGCACCGGGTTTAATTGGCAGTTTGTTGGTGGGGGCACAGTTTGCTAAGTCGTTGGCTTTAGCCCTTCATAAACCGTTGATTGCCGTTCACCATATGCAAGCACACGTTTTGGCCAACTTAATTGATGCCGAACAGGCACCTTCTTTTCCCTTTTTATGTCTTACAGTTAGTGGTGGGCATACGCAAATTGTAATGGCTAAATCGCCTTTGGACTTAACGGTTATTGGCGAAACAATTGATGATGCCGCCGGCGAAGCATTTGATAAAAGTGCCAAAATGCTTGGCTTGCCTTATCCCGGCGGGCCTTTGATAGATCAGTATGCGCAACAGGGAAATCCTTTGGCATTTAAATTTGCACAACCCCAAATTCCGGATTTGAATTTCAGCTTTAGTGGATTAAAAACCTCCATTCTTTATTTTTTACAGAAACAAGAACCTGGTTTTATAGCCGAAAATTTGAATGATTTGTGTGCATCTATTCAATATACCATTATTGAAATATTGATGAAGAAACTAAAAAAAGCCGTATTGCAAACCGGTATTCGGCAGGTATGCATTGCCGGGGGCGTAAGTGCCAATAGTGGGTTGCGCAGTGCCATAACCGATATGGGCGTGCGACATAAATGGAAAGTGACCATTCCTAAGTTTGAATATTGTACTGATAACGCTGCCATGATTGCCATTACTGCGCATTATAAATATTTAGCAGGGGAGTTTGCCGATTTGGATATATCCCCTTCGGCGAAAGCTACTTGGTAGGTTAAGGTAGTGAAGGGTGCGGAGTGTAGCTCAAAGCATTAGGGATTGAAGCGGTTACCCCACAGCCGACATCCTGAAAGGTGGCGGCGAGGAGTATGAGCGAAAAGCCCGACCCCGAAGGGGGAATGCCCTTAATGTATGTACAATTAGTTTCATTTATTTGAGTATGACTGTGCCAAAAACCGCCGTAAGCGCCCGTTCCATGTCTTTCAGTTCTTTATGGATGCGGATGAGGGTTAATTGTTCTTCCATTGGTGCATTTTCCATTTCTTTTTGATTGTCGTCGAGCATTTTTTTCAGCTTGCGCAGTTTGTAATAGTTAATGCTTTGGCTTACATCTTCTATCGATGTGTCTTTGATAACATTGGTTTTACCCTCTTCCAAGGTATTCCATCGTTGGCTGAGTTCGTACGGAAATAATGTGATGTTGATGACCAATTGCCGAATCGCATTGTCTTCATGGTACAAAAACGTTTTGGTAGTTGGTTGTTCGCCTGCCTGATAGGCTTGCTTGTAGATAACGAGCAGTTGTTCCAATTGTGGATTGTCGAAATGAAAACCCTCTAGTTCGGCAAATACAAATTCTGCAATAGTGAGTTGTTCGCTCCATGGGTTGATTCCATACTCTAATAAAATACGTAGTATGTTTTTTTCGTACTTGTCATCTTGGCTAGTAAGAAGTCCTTCAGTATCCGAGTGTTCCACAGGTTCGCCAAAATCTTCGGGCGTGGCCATTGGGGGCGGTCCATCGGATACAAAGGTATTGCTGAGGTGTTGGTTGCTTTTTTTCTCTTCTTTGGTTAGTTTGTCGCGCTTGTACTTATTCACAAGCGTAATAAGTCCGCCTTCGTCTATTTTGAGTAAAGCCGCACATTGTTTGATGTAGGCTTGCTGTTTGGTAAAATCTTCGGCTTTGTTAATACGGCTGAGCGATTCGGCTATTTGGTTAACCAATTCATTTTTTTTGCCAATATCGTTGCCGGTTTCTTTAAGCAATATTTCCAGCTTAAAGAGGATGAAATCTTTTTTATTACGGTTAATAAAGGTTCTAAAGGCATCGGCACCCACTTTGTTTACATAGCTGTCGGGGTCTTCGTTGTCGGGTATCAATACCAATTTGACATCTAGCCCTTCTTCCAACGCCATATCTAGTCCACGTAGAGCCGCTTTTACCCCTGCCGAATCGCCATCGTAAATAATGGTGAGGTGGTTGGTGTATTTTTTTATTAAGCGCAGTTGGTCGGTGGTTAACGAGGTGCCTCCACTTGCAACCACATTTTCTACACCAGCCTGACTAAGGCTAATCACATCGGTATATCCTTCTACCAATAAACATTCGTCGGCCTTATCAATTGCTTGCCTAGCAAAGTACGAACCATACAAAACCTTGCTTTTTACATACAATTCATTTTCGGGGGTGTTAATGTATTTGGGTGCTTTATCGGCTTTGCCAATAACCCTTGCGCCAAAACCAATGATTTTGCCCGAATGGTTGTGTATGGGAAAAATGATGCGTCCTCGATAATTGTCTACCCATTCGTTTTCGTTGCGCAGTACTACCAAGCCTGTTCTAGGTAGCAAATCTTTGTTGAACTGATTGGCAATCAATTGGTTGGCCAATTCGTTGCGCAGGGTAGGATTGTAGCCTAATTGGAATTTACTGATTGTGGCATCGTTAAAACCGCGTTGGTGTAAGTAGCTGAGGGCAATTGCTTGTCCGTCGGGGTGATTGTGTAGTCGGTCGCTAAAAAATTTCTGTGCAAAACTGTTGATGATGAATAAGCTATCGGTAGTAGCAATTTGTTGCTTTTGGGCATCGCTGATTTGCGTTTCCTGAATCTCAATTTTGTAAAAGTTGGCTAGCCAACGTAGGGCGTCGGGATAGGCTAACTTTTCGTGTTCCATTACAAATGTAATGGCATTGCCGCTTTTGCCGCAGCCAAAGCATTTGTACAATTCTTTGGCGGGTGATACCGTAAACGAAGGCGTTTTTTCGTGATGAAAAGGACAGTTGCCCATTAAATTGGCACCCCTGCGTTTGAGTTTTACAAACTCGCCAACCACTTCGTCAATTTTAATGCGGCCTTTTATTTCTTCTATGGTCTGTGGTGTTATCATGTTTCGGTGGTGGTAGGTGCTGGTGCAACAATACTACAAAATAAAGCAAAAGCGACCATTGAACGATGAATTAGGGGCTGTGAACCGGGGAATACTTTGGGCAGCTGTTGTTCCGGCCGGTTGGCGGTAGTCCTCGCCACCAATCGCCCTGCGGTTGTTGGTGGCTGTGGGCTACACTGCCACCGTCGCGGCAGCCCTTGAACTGGGAGAACAATCAGCAGCAGTTAGCCACGCTACAATAGGGCAAGGCTTTGAACAACTAGTTGAAATGCACATAAAAAGGGCTATCACTTTCTTATTGCGATAGCCCTTTTGTTGATTTTGAACAGATTGTATCCTAAAAAAACTTGTTACGCTGAGTTACGACCGGCATTGATGATGCCAAAGCTGCAACGCATCACTAGTTTCTCGAAGGTTTTTTTGATGTCGTTTTCTACCGATTGCTCGTCTAGTTCGCGCACTTTGGTTAAGGCGTATTGCTGAATGCTAATTAATGGAAGTACAATACGCTCCCGCATTTGAATCGACAATTGGTCTACCGGAAAATCGGCCATCAATTCGCTTCTGCCCGAAAGTTTGTTGATGTATTTTTTGGTAAGTTCATATTCATTATACACCATTTTCCAAATTTCCCCATACACTTTGTGGTCTTTTAAAAACTCTGTGAGTGGGAAAAAGCATTTCTGCATGGCCATTTCACAATTGTCTAGCAATGTTTTGAAAAACAAGGAATGTTGGTACAAGTCTTGTAATTCTTGCCATTTGCCTTGTTCTTCCAGGGCTTTTAGTGCGGTACCTACGCCATAATAGCCGGTTACATTTTGTTTTACCTGACTCCAGGCACCTACAAACGGAATGGCACGAAGGTCTTTCAACGCCAATTTATTGGAGGCGCCACGTTTGGTTGGACGGCTACCAATATTGGTTTCAGCATAAAAACGTAGCGGACTTGCATGCCCTAGGTATTCAATGAAATAAGGATTTTCTTTCAGTTGAATGTAGCTATCATAGCTCACAGAAGCAAGGCTTTTCAGCAATTCTTCCTCCTTTTTTTCCAATGTTACTTTGTTGGGCGGTTGCAAATGATTGCTAATGCCAGCATGAATCAATTGCTCAATATTGTATTTGGCTGCTTCAATAGTACCAAAGTTTGAACTCACGGTTTGACCTTGTACCGTAAGTTGTATTTCTTTGTTAGAAATGTTTTTACCCATCGATGCATAAAATTGGTGTGTTTTACCACCACCTCTTGCAGGAGGGCCTCCACGTCCGTCGAAAAATACCACATCTACATCGTACTGTTTGGAAATAGCGGTTAATTCTTCTTTTGCCTTGTAAATGCTCCAATTGGCCATTAAGTATCCGCCATCTTTGGTGCCGTCGCTAAAGCCAAGCATAATGGTTTGCTTATTGCCACGTTGTATCAAATGTTGGCGATAAACCGAGTTTTCGTACAATGCTTTCATAGAGTCAGCAGCATGTTGCAAATCGTCTACGGTTTCAAAAAGCGGTACAATATCTACCGATAGGTGTTCTTTTTTCCAACCACTTAATAAAAACAATCCAAATACTTCCAATGCATTCAACGCACTTTGGCATTGGCTGATAATGTATCGGTTGCAACCCGCCTCGCCATTTTGTTGTTGGATGGTTTTTACCGCCCGCATTACAGAAATGGTATCTTTATGAATTTCATCGCTCAATACATTGCAATCTATACACAAGTTAATGTTGGTAAGAATGTCAATTTTTTCCTCATTACTGAGTTCGGTATAGTTGTTGGGAAGTGCATCGGTATTAGCAGCCAATGCTTCCAATATTTTGGTGTGAACAGTGCTTTCTTGGCGAATGTCGAGGGTTGCAAAGTGCAATCCAAATACTTCTACTTTGTTGGTAAGTTCTTCCACCAAATGCACAAACATGCCGTTGTGTTCGTACACAAGCATTTCTTTTATTTCGTGCAACGATTCTAATAAAAATGCTTTGGTAACATCGTGGTTGGGTTCGGGTTTATATACATTGTCGTGCACTCTTTTTTCTAGTTCTACCAATGCTTCCTCAACGCCTTTGAAGGTAAGGCGGCGTTTTAATTTTCTGATATCAGAGTAGTAAGCTTTCAACAATGCTTCGCGCAATGCTTTTGCCACATTTAGGGTAGTATCGGCACGCACAAACGGATTGCCGTCCCTATCACCGCCGGGCCAAAAGCCCATTTTAATAATCGGATTGTTGGGGTTGTACGCTTCAGGAAAGCTGTTTTTGATGAAACTTACAATTTGTCCTGTTGCAGGATAAAAAATATTGCGCAAATACCAAATCAGTGTGTTCGCTTCGTCAAATGGAGTGGGTTTTTTCTTTTGGAAAAAAGGTGTACGACCCAATTGGCGCAAATAACTATATATATCGGCTTCGCTATTGGTACTCACAGCCCCTGTAAGATCGTGAATAATACCGAGCACAGCCCCTCTGTAAAATTGTGTGGGATGCGCAGTGAGCACTAGTTGGATATTGAAATCCTTTAGTTTTTCCTTCAGTTGTGCTTCATGATTGCCATTTCCTATTTCGAGTGCCAAATGTTTCATGGTGCCTTTACCACCCATGTCATGAATTTGCGTAAACGCAGCATCTTCTAAGGCATCAAACAGTACCACCTGTCTTTCTATGAATTGTACAAATTTAAACAATACATCTGCCTTTTCTTCCTCGCTGTTTAGGGCCATTTGCTTGGCAAAAAAGTCTTCGATAATTTCTACCGGACTTTTTCCTTTTTTGTAACCTTCCTCACAGTTGAGCAACAAAGTAGAAACCTGAATGCCCGTTTTCTCGATTCTGTGAAACGGCAATGATGTAAATAAACTGTTGTAGAGCTGAAATTTGATACCTACAAGGCTATGAAAATGCTGCAGGCTTGCTGGACTCGACATGTTACATTTGGTTAAAATTGGTTAATAATGGGCAAGCACTCTCGTTAATGACGGGTGAAAAATAATAAAAATTTGGACAAGATTTTAGATTTTGGTTAACTTAGCCGCACAATCAATGAAAAAACAGCCAATCATAGTATTTTTTTATATGCCAATTCCCACTTCGGGTAGTACTTCTACCACGTTCTTTACAACAACAACCCTGTAAGGGGTTAATTATTTCATATCGTTATTGGGCATCTCGCTGTTATCTTCGCAAAAATTTTTGTTTTACTGTTTTTATTACTCAACTTATTTACAGATGAAAGTTCTAAAGTTTGGTGGCTCTTCTGTAGCCAATGCCGACAATATTAAGAAAGTAGTTAGTGTTATACAACAACCTCAATATCGCAGTTCCATTGTAGTCGTTTCGGCTTTAGGTGGGGTTACCGATGCTTTATTGTCTACGGGCAACTTAGCCGCCGATGGCAATGAGGCCTACAAAGAAACCCTTCACCAATTGGAATTAAGGCACTTAGATACGGTAAAATTATTATTGCCCGTAACAGCACAAAGCAGCTGCTTGAGTAGTGTAAAACAAATTTTTAACGAACTCGAAGATATTTGCGAGGGTGTTTATCGCTTAGGCGAATTATCCGCGCGTACCAAAGACCGTATTGTGAGTTTTGGCGAATTGCTTTCTTCCAAAATCATCAATTTCTATTTGAAAGCCGTTGGTTTGGCTTCCGAATGGATTGATAGTCGTTTGGCTATTAAAACCAATAGTAAATTTGGTTTTGCTGCGGTAGATTTTGAAGCGACTACTACTGCAATTCAAGCTATATTGAAGGCTTCATCTGCACAATTGTTTCTTGCACCCGGCTTTATTGCAAGTGATGCAGAAAACCATACCACCACTTTAGGACGTGGCGGTAGCGATTATTCGGCCTCTATTTATGCTGCGGCCCTCAATGCCGATGCGGTAGAAATTTGGACAGATGTTACCGGTATGATGACTGCCGATCCGCGATGGGTGCCCAATGCCCGTACAATACCGCATACTTCGTACCGCGAAGCAATGGAGCTATCGCATTTTGGTGCCAAAGTCATTTATCCGCCAACCATACAACCGGCAATGGCCAAAAACATACCTATTTGGGTAAAAAATACTTTTGCACCCAATGAGGCCGGAACCTTAATTGAACAAAAATCTACAGCCGATGTACCTGGTGGGTCAGAAATTATTACCGGTATTTCTAGCATCAACCATGTTGCCTTGCTGAGTTTAGAAGGTAGCGGAATGGTTGGAATACCGGGTTTTAGCAAGCGCTTATTTCAAGCCTTGGCCAATGAACAAATCAATGTTATTTTAATAACACAAAGTTCTTCGGAGCATTCTATTTGTGTAGGGATTAATTCGGTAGATGCAGAAAAAGCAAGTGTAGCTGTAAATGCCGCTTTTGAAAATGAAATTGCTTCGGGTAAAGTAGACCCTTTAAAAATTGAAAAAGAATTGTCTGTTATTGCCTTAGTGGGCGATAAAATGCGCAGTCACCAAGGCATTGCGGGCAAAATGTTTGGCGCTTTGGGGCGCAACGGCATCAATATTCGTGCAATAGCACAAGGCTCTTCAGAACGCAATATTTCGGCAGTAGTGGCGCACGCAGATGTTAAAAAAGGCGTGAACGTATTGCATGAAGCCTTTTTTGAATCCTCTTACAAGCAGTTGAATGTATACATTGTGGGTGCAGGTAATGTAGGTAGCAAATTGATAGAGCAAATAAAACAGCAGCAAAGCTATTTATTACAAAATTTGAACTTGCAAGTGCGTATTACAGGTATTGCTACAAGCAAAAAAATGTTGTTTGTAGACAATGGCAACGAAATAGATTTAAACAATTGGAAAGATGCCCTAAGTGCAGCCGATTCGATGGATTTACATGCATTCGTACAAACGATTATTGACAAAAACTTGCGCAATAGTGTGTTTGTAGATATTACTGCCAATGCTTCCGTTGCTGAAATATACCACCAACTATTGAGCAAAAGTGTATCGGTAGTTGCCTGTAATAAAATTGCCGCTTCATCAGCCTTTGATAACTACAAACATTTAAAATCGCTTGCCAAAGAATACAATACACAATATTTGTTTGAAACCAATGTTGGTGCCGGATTGCCTGTAATTGGCACTTTGAACGATTTGATTAAAAGTGGCGACAAAGTCAATCGTATACAAGCCGTTTTGTCTGGCACATTGAACTTCGTTTTCAACAATTACGATGGTACAAAACCTTTTGCAGAAGTGGTGAAGCAAGCCCAAGACGAAGGATATACCGAACCCGACCCACGCTTAGATTTAGGTGGTACCGATGTAATGCGCAAAATCATGATATTGGCAAGGGAAGCGGGCGAACGCATTGAAATGGACGATATTGCCAATAACGGATTTTTGCCTGCAAGCTGTTTTGATGGCAGTGTGGCCGACTTTTATGTGGCAATGGCCAATAACGAAGCGCATTTTAAAGCATTGTACGATGCCGCAGCAAAAGAAAATTGCAAACTAAAATTTGTGGCTTCCTTCGAAAATGGTAAGGCTTCAGTAGGATTGCAACATATTCCTTCCAATAGCGATTTTTACCATTTGTATGGCAAAGACAATATCGTATTGTTCTATACCCAACGTTATCCTGAACAGCCTTTAGTAGTAAAAGGTGCCGGTGCCGGTGCCGATGTTACTGCTAGTGGCGTATTTGCCGATATCATGCGGGTAGCAGTAGGATAATAACCAACTGAATGATTAACTGAAACGGAGGGTGTACGCTGTATATCAGCTATTTTAAGATTCAAAAAACATATGCAATGAGTGCTGCAATACAAACAGCGGTTGGTTCAAAAGTGCGGGTACTTTCGCCGGCTACAGTAGCCAATGTGGTATGCGGATTTGATATTCTTGGGTTTGCATTAGACAATCCTACAGATATTTTCGAAATTGAATTGAGCAACCAAAAAGGGGTTACCATTATCAATAAAGATGACTACGATTTGCCCCTCGAAGCCGAAAAAAACGTATCGGGTGCGGCTTTATTGGCTTTGTTAGAAGATGCTCCCGATGTGCAGGGCTTTGTACTGACAAGCGAAAAACACATTAAACCGGGTAGCGGTATTGGTAGTAGTGCCGCAAGTGCCGCCGGTGCTGTTGTAGCCGCTAACTATTTGCTTGGCAATCGGTTTAGCAAAGAAGATTTGGTGCGTTTTGCCATGTTTGGCGAAAAAGTAGCAAGTGGCGTAAAGCATGCCGATAATATTGCACCCGCTATTTATGGTGGCGTTACGTTGATTCGTTCTATTTTTCCTTTAGATATTATTAGTATAGATGCTCCACCGCTACACGTAACCGTAGTGCACCCACAAATTGAGGTGCGCACTTCCGATGCACGACAAATTTTGAAACAAAATGTGTTGTTGAAAGATGCCATTAAACAGTGGGGTAATATTGCCGGATTGGTAGCAGGACTCATTCAGCACGACTACGATTTAATTGGTCGTAGCTTAGAAGATGTCATTATTGAACCCGTTCGCAGCATTTTGATACCCGGATTCGACGAAGTGAAATCCAAATGCAAGGCTGCCGGTGCTTTAGGCGGCGGTATATCGGGTTCCGGGCCGTCTATTTTTATGTTGAGTAAAGATGCCGAAACAGCTTTGGCCGTAGAAGCCGTGATGAAAGAAGTATATACTCGGATAGGCCTCGATTTTCATACACATGTAACTACCATCAACCAACAGGGTGTTAAACTAATTTAACTGAAATGGTAACACAAGTTAGCACCGCCACAGTAGATACAATTGCGGTGTAGTGCTGCTGTTTTACCTAGTACAATTATCCATGCATGAATTATTATAGTCTTAACCAACAATCTCCCAAAGTTACTTTTGCCGAAGCCGCCGTTCGCGGACAAGCACCCGATAAAGGATTGTATTTCCCCGAACACATACCCGTATTGCCGAAAGGCTTTGTAGAAAATATTCGTCAGTACAGCAAAGAAGCAGTTGGCGTTACCGTAATGAAACCCTACGTGGGGGATAGTATACCCGACGATGTGCTGAACGAAATTATTGCCGAAACCATCAATTTCGATTTTCCATTAGTGCCCATTAGTAACAATATTGGTTCTTTGGAATTGTTTCACGGGCCTACTTTGGCATTTAAAGATGTAGGTGCTCGGTTTATGAGCCGTTGTTTGGGGTATTTTAACCGTCATGCGTACCACCATGTAACTGTGTTGGTAGCCACAAGTGGCGATACAGGCGGTGCCGTTGCCAATGGTTTTTTAGGGGTGGATGGGGTAGATGTGGTTATTTTATACCCTTCGGGAAAAGTAAGTCCAATACAGGAATTACAGTTGACAACCTTAGGAAAAAATATTCGGGCAATAGAAGTAAAAGGCAATTTTGACGATTGTCAGGCGATGGTGAAACAAGCAT
>JACCDS010508446.1_pt1 | contig 10990 bp, 9 predicted proteins | sample 7446441 | NCBI WGS metagenome assembly JACCDS01 (sample SAMN15323445, study PRJNA562643) | freshwater metagenome | isolation source: river surface water | place: USA:Blue River Watershed | collected 2017-08-17 | reverse complement strand
TCTTTACGCCTGACGCCCTAGCCTCGGGTTCTTACAGCACGTTTAATCAGTTTACCTATGTTTAAGCGTGCCTTTGTCCTTTTTGCAGAACATGAAACGGAGCGTCACTCGCATATAGAGGCATTGCATGCAGTTTTGCCGGCTTTAGAATCGGTGGAGCCAGTATTCCCATCGCGAATCCATGTGCCTTTTTTAGAGGCTATGGTCGAGAAATCGCGCACTAGGACAGGCAAGTCCTTATTACCCACGGAGATCGGTGTGATTTTAAGCCATCGAAAAATTTGGGCTAAAATCGCTGACGAGAAAACGAGCAAGCACTTTCTAGTGCTAGAGTCCGATAGTAGAATCCTTAAACCAGAATTTTTAAAGTCTGAAACGGCAGTTAAATACGATCTCTTTTTCTGGGGAGCCTGGAATGGCTATGCGAGTTTGAAGCGATCAACTGTAAAGAACGGAGTGGGAGAGCCTTTGATTAAGTCCGTTTATGGGGCCTATGGCTATTCTTTGAATTCGAAAGCGGCGGCCTATTTATTGAAAAAGACAGGGCATGTGGCCTATCCGGTGGATATGTACAAGCGCTTTGTGGATCCAGCGGAGATTTCTTTAGGTGCCATCGTGCCAGAAGTGATTTCCACTTGGCGTACATCTGATTCACTGATAAGAAAGGAGAGTCGCGGACATCTTTTGACCGCTGAATTAATTCGACTGATTTTCTATTGCCGAAACACGATACAATCGTACTTTTGTTAATATGAGTCAACCAGCTTCTATCATAGCCATCACCTGGGACGGGAAATCCAGCCCCATGGACCACATCCATTTCGATGTGGAGCCGGCTTTCGATTGGTTGCTGTACGATTATAGCGGTGCAGTAGCGGAGGCTCCGATGCCTGTTAAGCACTATATTTCATTGAAATCAGAGTGCAAAGGCGACGTAATGCAAAATATCTACGCCTCTTTACAGTCTACTCCATTAACCTACATAGGGTTTCTAGATGATGACCAAATCATCTCCGTATCAGACCTGAACAAGTTATTTTTCATCGCGGCTTTAGAAAAGTTAGATGTTTTTCAGCCTAGCTTAAACCACGATTCCTATTATAATCTGCGCCAGTTTTTACACAAACCGGGTTACTTGGTTCAAGATACCTGGTGGGTGGAAATCATGTCCCCTTTCTACAGCGAGGCCGTTTTTAAGGCTGCAGGACCTCATTTCAAGCATTCGATTTCCGGAACGGGATTAGATGTCTATTTGATTCCTACGATTCAACGCTTGATAGGAAAGCCTAAGACAGCGGTGGTGCATGGTGTGCAATTAAAGCACGCGCGTCCAATTAGAACGGACAACCGGGTGTTCTCGAATGGGAAAACGAACCTAGAGGAGATTCGCTATGTGCAAGGGGTTTGCCGTGCGATGGCCGCGGAAAGACCGGAGCTTTTTGATTCGGAATTCCATTTCCATGTATTGGATAGACGTTATGTGCACGGGGTGCCTTTGGCCTATAAAATCCAACGCATTCCCCGTATGCTTCGCAACTTGTATAAACTGATCGTAGACGCTAGTTACCGCTAATGGAGACCCGGAGAAATGTCTTTTATAATGTGCTGCTCGCGATTTCGCAGGTTTTATTCCCGCTGATTACGTTCCCTTATTTGGCTAGAACCCTAGGTCCAGAGCACGTGGGGGTATTAAATTTTGCCGAAAGTTTCGCGAAATACTTCGTCCTTTTAGCCGCTCTGGGCATACCCATTTATGGCGTACGTGAAGTGGCTAAAGTAGCCACAGACCGCGTTCAATTAACGAAAACGGCCTCGGAAATATTCATCATTAATGCCCTAGGAACACTGCTTTTAAGCGTGATTTTCTTCGTGTTTATCTTTGTTTTACCACAATTAGCCGCGGAGAAATCGCTTTTCCAATGGGCTTTGGCCTATTTCATCTTACAAGTCTTTCAATTAGAGTGGTTCTTCTCAGGGATGAATCAATTCAAATTTATTGCACTTCGATCCCTTGTTATCCGCCTCTGCTTCATCGCCGCGGTGTTTTTGTTCATTAGGAATACGAACGACTACGTGAATTATTTCCGGATGCAGGTAGGATTGGCCGTTATTTTAGCAGCGCTTAATGGAAAACGCTTGTGGGAATTATTGGATTTCTCTAGCTTCTCATTGACAGGTTTAGAACTGAAAAAACACCTGAAGCCAATGGCGCTGTTGTTCTTAACCATTTTCACGATTTCCGTGTATTTCTCCTTAGATACGATTTTATTGGGTTTTTTAGCGAACAATGAGAGCGTGGGGTATTACTCTTCGGCCTTGAAATTGAATCGACTATTCATTGGGGTGTTAAGTGCTATTTCGGTAGCGATGTTCCCCGGTTTAGTGAGTTTATACCACAAGGGGGAAAAAGAGGCCTTTGTGTTGCTGGTGAAGCAATGTTTTTATGTGCTCGTGAGTCTATCGATGCCATTGGTTGTGGGAATCATCACCTGTGCGCCGGAGATCATTCATATCTTGCTAGGAACGGCCTTCGATCGTGCCATTCTTCCTTTACAAATCACGGCACCGCTAATCTTGATTATCAGTATGTCAGGGATTTTTGGCTTCCAAATTCTCAGCGCAGTTGGCAAAGATAAATCCATCCTCATTTCCGCGCTAATCGGGATGTTTATCAGTATCGTTTTGGCCTTTTTATTAGTGCCTTCGCATCAGGAAATAGGCGCGGCGATTACCATTTTGGTAACTGAATTAGCCGTTTGCACGGCTTTCGTCTTCTTTACAAGAAAGGAAATCTCGCTTTCAAATTATACGCTGGTATTTTTCCAGCAATTAGTGGGCTTGATTCCCTACCTAGGAATCGTGTTCTTGTTTAAACTTTTCGTGCCTACGCTTTTATTGCGTTTGCTGGTGATAGGGGTGTTTTCGCTCGCTTGGTTTGTGGTATTGCACCTATTTATCTTACCGGATACGATTTTCCGGGCGCAGTGGAATCGCCTAGCGGATCGCCTTCACAAAGAGGAATAGACTCGCACGCAGCTGGAAATAGGTCTTCCCGTATTCCGCATATAAATCAATCTGCTCAAGAATTTTCTCCGTCTGCATATAAGGCAAAGTCAAGTTCGTATACAGTCTCTTCATCGCCTCTTTCCAGGTTTTGAAATCCTTCATAACGGGAATGCCGTCATACAAGGCTAGATTAAAATCAAGAAGCTGAGATCTCTCGGCAATTTTGCCTCCCACTTGTTGGTTCGCATGACTGCGGTACTGAAAAAGTTTTTCAGGATTTGCCATTAAGGCATTTTTTGCAGCAAAATAAAGACCGATCCAGCCATCATGCAATAACCCGGAAATTCGTGGGATGTCGTGTTGTAACAATTCAGGATTCCGCTTAAGAGCCAATCCCGCTCCAGTCACCACATTATCCACCCTTGTTTCGAAATCAGTCAGTTCGACTTTGCCGTAGGGGAATCCGATGATGTCCCACAAAGTCATCCCGAATTGCGTTTCCCCTACTTCGTCAATAATTTCTGCGTTGCTGAATACGGCTTCAGCAGTGGGGTGTTGTTCGAAAAAGGCAAGCGTTTTCTCCACCTTATTTGGCAACCAAACATCATCCTGATCCGCTAAGAAAATAACATCCCCTGTGCTTAGACGAAGGCATTGCTGCATATTCGCGACGGTGCCTAGATTTTCGGTATTAAACTGCAGTTTTATTTGGGGGTGAGCGGCGGCATAGTCCGCTAATAATTCGCGGGTTCCGTCGGTAGAACCGTCATCGCAGACGATAATCTCGTGGACAGGGAGACTTTGGCCTAAAATCGAATCCATCTGCGCCTTTAGATAAGCCGCACCCTGGAAGGTGATCATGGATACAGATAGTTTCATCGATACAAATGTACTTACTTAGCCCATTCAAAAAAGGGGATGCACGCCACTTTTTTGTCTGCGATATGTAAATCCTCCGATTGATTCGTCGTCACGAACGTAGTGGAAGCTAATTCTACATCTTCCATAGCTTCTTGCATTCCTGCGGTTTCACGCGCTAAATTATCCGCGTTCAATTGATGGCAGACCTGGACTGCATGGTATTTCCCGTCCAGCTGGTAGATAAAATCACATTCATGGTTTTTTTTATAATACCAAATCTGCGTCGTCTTCCGGCGGATTTCCAAGAAGACTAAATTTTCTAATATACGACCCGTGTCCTCTTGCAATTGCGTCGAGTTTTGTTGTGCAAATTTCGCATCAATGGCATAAATTTTCTTCTCGTTTACCTGCTGCTTTTTGAAGCTAAAATCAAATTTAGGTACGGAGAATAGGAGGTAGCTGTCTTCATAAAATTTGACAAAATTAGAAACGGTATTGACTGATTTTATGCCATAGCTTTTAGCTAATTTATTCAGCGTGTAAGGTCTAGCGATATTATTCAGTAAGTGCAACGCGACAAGAGTTAACTCTTGTACGTTTCTGATGCCATTACGCACAGCGATATCCCGCTGAATGATATCCTTAAATAATTCCGTGTGATAGCGCGGGATGTCATAGGCCACAAATTCAGGGAAACCACCTACAGTTAAGTATTCCTGGAAAGAATCGAGGCTTGCATTTTGTTCTCTGAAACGGCAAAATTCCCGAAAAGAAAACGGGAAAACTTCATGTGTTATATGTCTGCCAGTTAACAAAGTGCCCAATTCTAAGCTCAATAACTTAGCGTTAGAACCTGTGATCGCATACCGATTCCCCCGTTCTAAACCTTGTCTCACGTAGCTTTCCCAGCCGTCGATTTGTTGGATTTCATCAAATTGAAATTGATGAATGTTAGGCCAAATTTGCTCTATTTTATAAAAATCTGCTACTTCAAATGCACTGAATCGAGGATCGTCAAAATGCACATAGCCCACTTCGGACTTATCTTTCATCAATTGCTTCAGTAAAGTGCTTTTCCCAGCTCTTCGAATACCCGTTAGAATAACGGCCAAAGGGACATCTAGTCGTATTTCCGAGCTAATCTCGCGATCAATGGTCTCCTGCTGCTTCTTAAAATAAAGGCGCTGATCTTCCAAAAGGGATTTTAACTCGTCTTGTAACATGGTATCAAATAGTTTATATTACAAATATACACTTTTATATATTACTAATGCACACTTTATTTTATAGGCAGAATTCCCTCCTTTTGTTCAGCGCCGGAATATTCCTAACTTTGTTTATGAAGGTTCTTGTCTCGCTTTGTTGTGTTTTCCTGCTTTTAGCTTCTGCTACGATGGCCCAAAACGCCATCCCCGTCGGTTTCTCCGACATCGATGAACAAGTCCGCAACCTGCAATTACTAGGCAAAGTAGACGCAAATCAGTCTATGCTCGCCCGTCCCTTTTATTCTACGGGGAAGCAAAGTATGCAAGATTTGTATCGTTTAATCGATCCTTCCGCTAACGACTCTATCAAAAGCTATAAAAAAGGGCTGTTTCAGGCTATTTTATTGCCTGCTTCGTTGTCCCAAAAACTAAATACCTCTCGTCCTTACGGCTGGAATGACCAAGCGATGTCGAATTCGAATGGCTACCAAATGCAAGCAAGTGCCGGAATTTACGCCCGATTTAGCATCCTGCATGTGCAATTCAAGCCGGAATTTGTTCACACGGGTTCAGCGGATTATGAAACGAGCGATGCCTGGGGTCAAGTGAATCCTTCACTAAATAGACTTAGTTTAGGCCAATCTTCAATTCGCTTAGAAGCAGGCGGGATTTCGCTAGGGGTGTCTAACCAAAATCTTTGGTGGGGTCCAGGACATTATTCTTCCTTATTGATGACGAATAATGCGGCGGGATTTCAGCATTATAGTTTGAATACAACACGTCCATTGAAGACACCCATCGGGTCATTTGAGTTTCAATTAATTTTAGGACGTATGACGCGTGATTCGCTTCAGGGGTATGAGAATAATTTATTAAAGCAACGGGATTTGTCCGCTAGCCCGAAGAACCGTCAATACAATGGGATCATTTTGACCTACCAGCCGCGGTTCATGAAGAACGTGTTCTTCTCCGTTTCCAGAGCCTTCCAAAACTACGAGGTGGATCGCCCGGGTGCTAGATTCATGAATACCTATTTACCTGTACTGAATAACTTGTTTAAGAGCGATTATAATGACGATACGCTAAGTAAGGACCAAATTTTGAGTCTTTCTACGCGTTGGTTAATGCCCAAAAATCACGCAGAAGTCTATGCCGAATTTGGCTATAATGATGCGAAACAAAACCTGCGTGACCTATTACTCGATATGTCGCATTCGGCTGCTTGGGTAGTTGGATTTAAAAAACTTCATCCTTTAAATGCACGTACTTTTATATCCCTTCAAGCAGAGGCGACGAAGATGTCCGAAACGCCGTCCTATTTAATGCGTGGGGCGGGGAACTGGTATGAGCATGGACAGGTATATGAAGGTTTTACGAATAATAACCAGATTATTGCGAACGGGATAGGCCACGGAAATGATGCGCAATCCTTTGCAGTCAGCTGGAATCAGGGTTGGACGAAAATTGGTTTGACTTTTCAGCATGTGGCGAATCGACCGACGACTACCGCTGGGGGAACTGCGGTCTACACACGCGCCGTGAAATGGGATGACTATGCCTTTGGTCTACAAGGGGGCTATCGTTATAAAAAACTCTTATTTATAGGGGATTTGAAATGGGTGAATTCGACTAATTATTTATGGGAGGCCGGGAATTCAAAATCGAACGTATATGCCTTCATTAATACGATTTTCTTATGGTAAAGTACGTTATAGGCCTCTTATTGCTTTCGTGTTCGGTCTTTGCGCAAACGACTTTGCTGGATGATATTAGTCTGCAAGATGTGCAGCGAAACGCGCAGTTAATGAACACGGATTCGGCGAAATATGCGAATCAATCGTTTATGATTCGTTCGACTTCGGCGTTGCAGGAATTGGAAACGACAGCTAGCGATAAGTTTAAAATCCAACGTATTTCGCTACGTTATACGACCCAGAATAACAGTAAGATGCCCTTTGGGTTTAACCAAGGTACCATGTTCCCGTCTGTGGGTTTTCAGCGTCGCTGGAGTCTAGGGGTCCATTTCTCTTGGAAATTCCTCGATGTGAACCTACAACCAGAATATGTGGAAGCTGAGAATTCGCCTACGGTTCCCTTTGCGGGAAGTCCGCAGGATGGCAATTATTGGACACGGGTATTCTTTATTATTAACAATAACATTGATCAATACAGCCGCTTTGGCGAGGAACCCTTGCATTATTTTTACCCGGGTCAGTCTCGCATTGCCTTGAAGTTAGGGAATGTCTCGACCGGTGTTTCGACCGAGAATAATTGGTGGGGACCAGGTTTCAGAAACAGCCTAATGATGACGAATGAGGCCTCTGGTTTCTTGCATTATTTTGTCCAAAACCGGAAACCCGTCATCACGCCCATCGGAACTTTCGAGGGCAAAGGTCTCATCGGGATGTTAGAGAATTCTAGCTATTTATCTCCGGAGGATAAGAACTTTAGACCGATCTGGGCGGGAGGAATTGAGAACAAAAATAATTCAGTACGTATGCTGAAGGCCTTTATCGTCAACTGGCAGCCGAAGTGGGTGCCTAATTTCTACCTAGGCTATTCCTATGCACACCAAACCTATTTCGAAGACCAAGGTCCACAACCGGGCAAACCATATGTGGAAAATCCCAAAATGCAATTAGGGGCCTTCCTTTTCCGCTTTGCTTTGCCAAAAGATCATGCTGAATTCTATGCGGAACTAGGGCAACCGGATAAATTAGTGGGGCCAGCGAGTTTCTTCGGGGATTCCACGAAGACGGGTTTTGTGATAGGGGGGCGGAAGTTATTTCCTTTGGGCAAAAAGAAGAAGTCCTATTTACAGCTAGGTATCGAATTCACGCAATTGCAGTTGATGGATCCGGGTTTAGTGATTGACAATACGCAACCGGGAGGGGAACCGCTTCGACTTAGCTGGTACACGAGTACGCAGGTGCGTCAGGGGTATACCCAGAATGCCAAAATGCTAGGTGCCTCCATTGGTCCAGGTTCGAATAGTCAGAACATTTATTTGAGTGTTCACCGGGGCCGAAGTTTGTTGCGATTGCACGCGGAACGGTGGGCTAAAAACAACGATTTCTACGTGTACCAATATTATGGATCTGGTTACGAGAACCGCTATTGGGTGAATATTATGTTAGGCGTGGAAGCCCAAATCGGTCTAACGAAAAACCTGCTTTTAGGCGGGTCTTACTTGCAAACTACGGTAAATAATTTAGGTTGGGTGCGCATCGAAGATAATATCGCAGATTGGTCAGAATCCTCCACGAAGTCTGATTACATGAACCAGCAGTGGCAGGTTTCCTTAAAATACCAAATCAATGGACGCCGTTAAGAAGCTGTATTTGCAGGCCTATTTCTTCGTGATGGCACTTTATGTGTTTTTCAACAAAGGGATTGCGTACAGTTTTTTGGCGGAGGCTTTGTGGGCTGGTGGATTCATCGTCCTGTTTTTAACGCGTAAATCCTATGCCTTCGGATGGGATAAGCGGACGAAGATTTTGGCCTTTTTTCTAGCGGTTACGGTAGGCTATATCGGCTGGGGATTGCGCTCTTATGCCCTATTTGATGTGATTCGCGACTCTTTCGTGATCCAATATGCCTGGTTCGCATTTTTTGTGTTTCTGTTCAAGGATTTGCGAGCGCAAATGTGGCAGTATATCATCAAGATATATACTTGGTTTCCGTTTTTTGCCTTATTAAATTTTTACCTCCAAAACTTCTCCGAATTCTTCGAGAACTTCATCCTCTTCGGATCTGTGCCTTTCGCCCTTTATAAGTACGGCGATATGGGGGTGCATTTGTTGATCTCTTCGCTGGTGTTGATGTTGTATTTAAACCATCAATCGATTCGGTTTCAGGTGACTCTTGCGGTCGCGATTCTGTTGAATTTATTGATTATTACGGCCTATTCTCGCTCCGGAATGCTGGCCTATTTGATTAGTTTAGGTCTTTTCGTGTTTTATACGAAACGAGAAGAGATGCGGGTTTTACTCAAACAATATGCGCGTTATTTGCCTATCATCTTGCTGATTGTATTGCCATTGTATGGGTCCATTAAAGTGAAGGAAAACTTCCAAGGTCGTAAGGTGGGGATGGAGCAATTAGTGGAGAATGTGGGCTCGATTTTTGGGGTGAGTAAGGATGCGACCTTGGATGAAAACAAGTTTTGGCGATTAGTGTGGTGGGCGAATATCATCGATTACAGTGTTACGCCTGAATATGCGGCGCAGGGAAAGGGTTTGGGGATGAGTCTGGCGGAGAGCGATGAGGTGGTGACGGAGATTGAGGATTTACGGTCGCCGCATAATTTTAATTTGACGATTTTAGCGCGTTTCGGCTGGCTGCTGTTCTTGTTATGGGCCTATTGGCTGGTGTGTCTGTTTAAGCCCATGTTTAAGCGACAGTTGAACGACCAGCAGCTGATGATTTCTTGTGTGCTGTTCACCTTTTGGCTGAATGGAAGCTTCGATGTGTTCCTAGAAGGACCCATGGGCGCCTTCCCGTTCTGGACCTGGGTGGGCTTGTATTTTTTAGGGGATTTCTTCCCGGAACTAGATGCCGCACCGAATGAAGCATAAAAAGGTTGATATTCTGGGCACCCCAGTTTCCTCGCTAACGATGGACGAATTGTTCAACGATTGGGAGCTAGTGATTCAGCAGGGCCAAAAAGCTCAGGTCTGTATTACCCCGGTGAATTCGATTTTGGCGGCGCGCGCGACAGCGCGCGTTCAAACCATCTACAAGAACGCGGATTATGTTCTTTGCGATGGAGTCCCGGTGAAATGGGCCTCCGAGTTTTTGGGTACGCCCATCAAGCAGCGGATTACGGGTTTGGATGTATTGCCGCGGATATTTCCGTTTGCCTTAAAGAACAATTTCTCCATCTTTTTGCTAGGTGCTTCGCCGGGAGTGGCAGAAACGCTACAGCAAGTGATGGAGGCGAAGCACCCAGATGTACAAATCGTGGGAACCTTCGTGCCGCCTTTCAGAGCGGTCTTTTCAGAGGATGAAAATGAGCAGATGATTCAGGCGATCAATGCAGTGAAACCGGATATTTTATTGGTGAGTCTGACGGCGCCGAAACAAGATATTTGGATTGCGGATAATCTATCAAAATTAGATACGCATCTAGCCATCGGAATCGGAGGAGCCTTCGAAGTGGCCGCGGGAATGATCAAAAGAGCGCCGGTTTGGATGCAGAAGGCTGGATTGGAATGGTTCTATCGCTTCTTGCAGGAGCCTAAGCGGATGTTCAAACGCTATTTCGTGGAGGCGCCGGTGTTCATTCCGCTCATCATTCAACAAAAACTTAGTAAGCGTTCTGGTCGCCTCTAAAGAAGTTGATGACCGTCTGGAGGATGATTTGGCAATCTAACCAAAACGACCAGCGGTGTATATAACTCAAATCAAAGTCCACACGTTCCTGCATGTCTTCCGTCGTACGCGTTTCCCCGCGACAGCCGTTTACCTGTGCCCAGCCACTAATTCCTGGCAAAACAATGTGGCGTAACATATAATTGTCCACCGTATTCATCGATTCGATATTCAGCGGCGTCGGGTGCGGACGAGGTCCCACAACAGACATATCGCCCATCAACACATTCCAAAACTGCGGAATCTCATCTAAGTTCGTCTTCCGTAAGAAAGCCCCAATACGCGTGATGCGTGGGTCATCTTTATGCGCCTGCTGGTAATTCCCGTCTTCATCCACGTCCTCACTTTCCTGCACCATCGTCCGGAACTTATAACAAATCAAGGTCTCGTTATTTAAGCCCCAACGTTCTTGTTTGAAGATAACGGGCCCTTTGGACGTCAACTTAATCAACAAGGCGATCAGCGGAAACAAAATCAACCCGAAAGTACAGAAGAAAAGAACCGAGAAAGTCACATCAAAAATGCGTTTTAAAATACGGTTTTCG
>JACCDS010607649.1_pt1 | contig 10991 bp, 3 predicted proteins | sample 7446441 | NCBI WGS metagenome assembly JACCDS01 (sample SAMN15323445, study PRJNA562643) | freshwater metagenome | isolation source: river surface water | place: USA:Blue River Watershed | collected 2017-08-17 | reverse complement strand
TGGATGACACGCACGCCCAGTTCCTCGAAGGCCCGCATCATGGCCGGCGGGCAGGCCGAACCACCGATCACCGTGCGGCGGAAGGTCGAGAAGCCCAGGCCCTTGGCCTTGACGTGGTTGAGCAGGCCCAGCCAGATGGTGGGCACGCCGGCGCTGAAGGTGACGCCCTCTTCCTCCATCAAGGCGTGCACCGAGGCACCGTCCAGGTGCGGTCCGGGAAACACCAGCTTGGCACCCACCAGGGCCGAGGCATACGGCAGGCCCCAGGCATTGACGTGGAACATCGGCACGACCGGCAGGATCACGTCGCCGGTCGAGCAACCCATCGCGTCGGGCAAGGCCGCGCCCATGGCGTGCAGCACCGTCGAGCGGTGGCTGTAGACGGCGCCCTTGGGGTTGCCGGTGGTGCCCGACGTGTAGCAGATGCTGGAGGCGCTGTTCTCGTCGAACTCGGGCCAGGTCCAGCGGCCGTCCTGCGCGGCCACCAGGTCCTCGAAGCACAGCAGCCCGGGCAGCACGGTCTGCGCCGGCATGTGGGCCCGGTCGGTCATCAGCACGTAGTGGCGCACCGTCTTCAGGTGGGGCGCGAGCTTCTCGACCAGCGGCAGGAAGGTCAGGTCGAAGCACAGCACCTGATCGGCCGCGTCGTTGACGATCCAGGCGATCTGCTCGGGGAACAGGCGCGGGTTGATGGTGTGGCAGACCCGCTGCGAGCCAGAGACGGCGTAGTAGATCTCCAGATGGCGGTGGCTGTTCCAGGCCAACGTGCCGATCCGGTCACCGGGCTGCGTGCCCAGCGCGGCCATGGCCTGCGCGAGCTGGCGGGCACGCTGCTCGACCTCGGCCCAGGTCGAACGATGGGTGTCGCCCTCGCAGCGGCGCGACACCACCTCGGTGCGACCGTGGTGCCGCGCGGCATGCGTCAGCAGCCCGGAGATCAGCAGCGGCATCTGCATCATCCGGCCGGCCAGCGGCAGCGTGTTCGTGGGGCTCATCGGGGTGTCCTGTCTAGGTTCCTGGGTCGCCGGACTATAGAAAAGGGCGAAGGTCGCGACAGGCAAGGACTAACCCTGACGGTCACCGCGAACCACCCTGCGCCCATTCGCTCCGGTCGACGCCGATGACCCGGCACGTCGTTGCACGTTCTGTGTAGAACCCAACGAATTTCGTCTATCGCGCCTTCCACAAAAATCAGTGGGTCATCCACAAAAATAAACGTCGCGCTTGTTGGAAAAGTGCCCAAATATTCAAAAATCGCGCTCTTGATAGAAGACCAATCAATCCGAGGCTCGACGATTGAAGACAACCAATTGACGAGCGGTTCGACAGCATGGGGCACGGTCATCATCCACAAAACAGATGATGACTGCGGCGCCCTTCTACACCTTTACCAACACGGAGTTCGCCATGGGTAGCCGCATCGACAGTTGGGACTCGTACTTCTACAAGCGCTGGAACACCGGCACCTGGACGGACCTGTACTACCACGGCATGGGTTCCGTGGACGTCCGCGCCCACAACTACCAATCCGAAGTCGTCAAGCTATTCACCACACACCTCAGCTGGAACGGCAGGTATTGGTTTCGCACGCAGATCGACTCCATCCAGATCGGGGTATCGGCCTATGGCGTGCTGATCGACGCATGGACACGCAAGTCGAACATCGACGCGTATGGCTTGGGATGGATCGACCTGACCCTGCGCTCGAACTACGGCAGCCAGACGATCAACGTCGGCAGTCCGGGCGAGGTCAAGATCCGCACCGGCCACAGCAACGATTCAATATCGGTCTACATGGGCGGTCGCTGGACCTACATCGACTGCTGGAACGGCGATGACCGCATCTGGCTGAGCACCGGCATCGGCACCTGGATCGACAAGGGCCGGGGCTATCTCTCGGTCACCGGCAGCTCCTATCGCTCGGGCTGGACCAATATCCGTGTTGCCGAACTGCAGGGCGGCTCGATCGAATCCAGGTCCTATGGAAACTGGGTGATCGCGGAAAAAGCGACCGGAAAAGTCTATGTGAGCATGGAAGGAACCGAAGCCAATCACTACCAAGCCAAATCCGGCAACGCCGATCATGTCATCCACCTGGCCAGTGCGGGCTACAACAACGTCTACACGGCCGATGGCAACGACCGCATCCAGATCAACATCGGCGGACGCAGCACCTACATCTCCACCGGAAACGGCAACGACACCGTCGATCTCGCCACCGGCATCAGCACCACGATCGACAAGGGACGTGGATACCTGCGGGTGGCGGGTAGCGCCTACCGTTCAGGCTGGACAAACATCAACGTCAATGAACTCCAAGGTGGATCCATCGAATCCCGCTCGTACGGAAACTGGGTGATCGTCAACAAGGCGACCGGAAACGTCTACGTGAACCTGGAGGGAACAGAGGGAAATCAATACCAGGCCAAGTCCGGCAATGCCGATCACATCATCCATCTGACCAGTGCGGGCTACAACAACGTCTACACGGCCGATGGCAACGACCGAATTCAAATCAACATCGGCGGACGCAACACCTATATCTCGACCGGTAACGGCAACGACAGCGTCAATCTCAGCACCGGCATCGACACCTGGATCGACAAGGGCCATGGCACGATCCAGATTGCCGGCAGCGCCTATCGTTCCGGATGGACCAACATCCGGGCCAAGAACCTCGATGGCAACAGTTCCATCCAATCCCGCTCCTACGGCAATTGGGTCATCATCGACCGCGCCGATGGATACATCGACGTGGGCATGGAAGGGGCCGAAGCCAATCACTATGAGGTGCGTGCCGGGCGGGCCGATCACAACATCTGGGTTTCGAGTGCTGGATACCACGAGATTTTGACCGCTGACGGCAACGACAAGATCCATGTCGCTGTCGGCGGCCGCAAGGCCACCATCAGCACTGGCGGCGGAAACGACCAGGTGCGCGTGGTCAATGGCATCGATGTCAGCATCTCCAAGGGCACGGGAAGTCTCTACTATTCGCAACAAGACTATCTCGCAGGCGTGGTGTCTGTCCATGCCGCAACCAACATCGTCTCAGGCGAAAGTCGCAGTTACGGGCTCGAAATTTCCGCGTCGGCCGTCGGTCACCGGCAAGAAGGCGGCGCTTGGCACGGCTATGCGCTGAACTGGGCCAATGTCAAACTTGACACGGGCATCAACAGCTTCTACGGCAGCTTCTACGGCGGCTCATGGGGCTATGCGGAAACCAGGGGGCAGAACTTCATACAAATGACCGCCCTCCAGAACACCGTACTCAAGGACAACGGCGGAAACAATTATTTCATGACCGGCGTGCAATATGGCGCAGTCACGGTCTGGACCAGCATCGACCGAAATCGCCACGGCGCGACAACCGCCGAGTTGGTAGGCCAGAAGCTGGACATCTTCAACAACACAGATTCCGGCAACCAATTCCTCATCAACAATGGCGGCATCCTCGGCAACCAGTACTTCACCCGTTCAGGCAACGGCCTGATCTATTCAAAGACAGCCGCCGACATGAGAGACGTCGTGTCGATGGGCGAGAACGCCAATTACCTGCTCAACGACAAGGAGCGTAAAACCGAGTTCCGTGCAGCCGGCTCAAGAAACGAGATCGTTGATCTTGGAGAATCTGCCAGCTATGTCCTGCGCAATGGCACACAGAACGCGGCGCTGATGACCAAGGGCTCGCTAGATGCATCGGCGAGTACCGGCACCACGGTCCACGTCATGGCCAACTTGACAGGTGAGACCGTACTCCGACTGGGACCGTCAAGCACCGTCATCCTGCACGGCGAGGTCTGTTACGGAGAAGACTCGAGCTTTACCTTGTACCGAAACCCGGTGGGTGACACCGCACGGTACGATCTGGTCGTGACTTACGCTGATGCAGCAAGTCATCAGCAGGTCAGCAAGCGGATTGCCAGATTCGAGACGGTGGGCAAGCACCCCGAGACCATCATTCTCAAGGCCGGGCTGTCGGGCAGCGTCACGGTTCGTGACCTGGAGCGCGACAGCACAGTGGCGCTACCCGATCTCGGCAAGATGTCGACGTTCACCTACAAGGCCAAGGCTGCGGAATCCGGCAGCAGCGCAGATATTCCAGCTGTACGGCCACATTCAGCGCAGAACCTGCTGCTGCTGGAGGCCTGGGCCTCAAAAAGTCTGCTCACCCTGCCAGGACTGGCCAATTCAGCGGCGATCTCGAATGGCAATTTCGCCCGCGGACTGGTGGACTTCCACAGCGACTATATCCTCACCGACAACCCGGACACCTTCATGGGTGCAGGCTCGGCAACGCTCACCACATGGGCGCCGAACTGGGGGTTTGCCACACGCTCGGGCCCTTCGGGCGCAGGAAGTCCTTTCATGCTGTTTGATGGGGCGACCAACCCAGACACCATCGTCTGGTCCACCACGGTCACGGGACTCAGGCAAGGCGCCACCTATACCTTTGATCTGTCGATGCTCACGGGCACGGAGAACACTTCGCGACTTCAGCTCTACCTCAATGGCGTCGCGATTGGCAATATTCTGACTGCAACCGCTAGCGAAGGCTGGGCAAAAAGGTCCGTGACGTTCATGGCGCCACAAAACGACAGAGATCTCTACTTTGAGATTCGCAATCTGACGACCGGCGCCAGCGGTAATGACTTCGGGCTTGGGAACATCTCCATACAGGCAACCGAACCCGGACCGGGCGTCATCCGGAATGGCGGATTCGAGTTGGGCGCAACGGGCTTCGCGAGCGACTACCAGAACAGGTTCGCCAGCGACTACACTGGATCGCGCAAGGGCACCTATGCCATCGTGAGCCGCTTCGACAAGCTGCCGTCACTTTGGGATATCAAGCTTGCCAATCCAGCCGAAGGCGTCAACGACATCATCTGGATCAGCGGCGGCGACAGTGCTAAGCGATATTTCTGGAAGCAGGACCTGACAGGCCTGACTGCGGGTGACGAATACCTGTTCAGCTTCAGGATGCTGGCCAGCGACCTGAATCCCGCCAAGATCAAGTTGGACATCAATGGCGCCCCTCATGCACAGACATGGTCCGCCAGTGAAGCCGAAGGCTGGGTGACGCACCACACCTACATCAAGGTGCCAGATGGCTCGAACCATCTTGAACTGGGCCTGAGGAATCTGACGACGGACGCGGCAGGCAATGATTTCGCGATCGATGATGTGAGCATCTATAACGTCACAAACTCGGTGGCGTCCATTCAGAATGGCGATTTTGACGACGCCAACACGGGCTTCTCCAGCGACTACACCTACACCGACGGGAAGAACTATCAGGCAGGAAGCTATGCAATCGTCAAGAAGGCACCGGCCTGGGGACTGGGCGCCAGCGAATCGCGCGATGGCAGCGGCGCGTTCCTGATGGTCGACGGTGGTCGCGATGCATCCAAGCACTTCTGGAAGACCAGCATCAAGAATCTGAAGCCAGGAGACGAATACATCTTCCGCTTCAGGATGATGGCCAATGACTTGAACGGCGCCAAACTGAAACTCGATGTCAACGGGGTCGAGCAGGGCGTCACTTGGTCCGCCAAGCGTTCGGATGGGTGGACCAGCCAGACCCTCAAGATCAAGGTGCCGGACAACAGCACTCAGCTTGACCTGGGTCTGCGTGACCTCACCACCACAGCCGATGGCAATGATTTCGGCATCGACGACATCTCGTTGACTCGCAATCTGCAACCGTCCACCGACGAGGGAGTCTCCAAGAACTGGGTGCGTGGCGTCCGGCTCTTGCACGCGCAGAGCGTCGATGAGATCGGCGATGTCACCAACCTGACGACCTATCAGCGATATCTGCTGGCCAACAACGTATTCGGCATCGATGTCCTGGGCAACATGCCGGCCGCAATGATCGGCAGGTTGCCCCCGGATTTCTTCAACCACGCCACCACCGCGCTGGTTCAGGCCTGGGCCCGGGCGGACCGTCTCTCGGCCCTGACTTCAGTGCAGGCACAGGCGCTGCCGATGAACGTGGTGCTTGATCTGGTGACCGGTCCACTGGAGAGCAAGTTGTCGGTTGCCGCCCGCAGTGGTCTGTACCAGAAGACGGCCGGCTATCTGGAGACGATCGACTGGTCATCCGCCGCAGCGATCGACCCTGCGAGGCTCTCGGTTGAGCTGTTCAAATCCATGGGGCAAAAGGCCCTCGACCGATTGAAGAGTTCGAAGGCATTTGATCGACTGCCAGTCGCCTCGCGCGAGGCGATCGACAAACAACTCGAACTGATCGCGGAAGAACGAAAGAACGACGAGCACTACACAGGCCTCACGGCGGCAGCCTCGACATTCTCCAGTCTGAGCTCAAGTGACCTCGATTCCATCAAGCCCGGCACCAGCGACGACGACATCAGGAAAATCCTCGACCTGAAGATCCCCAACTGGAGCATGTGGTCTTTCAGTGGCCCGTACTTCACGTCTACAGTGGGCTTGGTCTACCTCCTCAAGTGGATGGTGGACCTCAATGCCCAGAACAGCTCCATCAAGAAGATCTGGATCAACGGCCTCAGCACCATAGAACTGAATATTTCTGGCGTCGCGGATCCGGCCGTCAAGGCCAGGCTGATGAGCAAGTATCTCGTGCTCAAGGCGGCCTCCACGGAATTCACGGGCCTGACAGACAGCCTCGGCGCATCCCTGACCCTCTACCAGAACCTCCGCTTCTATTCATCGATCTACCGGGTGATTTCTGCGGCTGGCGTCCTGGGTACCGATCTGCAGAAGGAAGGACAGACCTCTGAAGCCCTGGGCATGACCGCACTCCGGCTGGCGCAGGTCGTGGTGTCGGCCTTGCAGGTACCCACCTCCTTCATCACACAATCCGTGATCAACAAGTCGGTCCCTGGCTCCGACCTCTACAAGGTCAGCAGTTGGGATGATTTCGCGCGCTACTGGAAAAGCAAGGGTCTTTTCTCGACCCTGGCTGCCACCTATGACCTTCGAACCGACCTGAACAGGGCTGCATGGAGCGGCAGTTCAATTCGAGCTCATCAGAATGCCGTTCAGCAATTGAAGGCGGATTTTGAAAGATTCACGATCGGCAGCACACATCATTCCTATGTCAACCTGAAGGTCGTCGCCGATTCGATTCATGATGTCGTCAAGAGTTCGGGCGGATCCAAAGGCCTCAACATCGCCCGGTCCGCCTTGCCGAATTTGGTTTTCCAGTGTTCTGACTTTGGTGGCATCGCCATCGTGATCTGGAACATCGTGAACCTGAGCAATGATTTCTCGTCCAAGAAACTGACGGAAGTCGAAAAGGCGCAGAAGGCCCTGTCGCTGGTCCAGCAGATCATGTCCGTCACGGCCATTTCGATCTATGTGGTGGGTGATGCCGCAGGTTTTGCGGGCACCCTCGTCAAGCTTGGCAAGTTGCCTATCCAAGCATCCAAGGTCGCAGCCGTGGAAGCGGGCGGACTGCAGGCCGGGTCGGCCATCGGCTTGGCAGCCAATCTCATTGACTACATCTTGCAGGGACTGGCGATCACCAAGGACAACGTGCTGTCGCCCGTGCTTGGATTGGTTCAAAGCGGCATCTATATCTGCCTCGACATGCTGTCATTGATGTTTCCGGTGACTGGCCTGTTTTCGATGCTGTTTCAGCTCCTGATGCCGAACATGCAGGCCGCCATCATCTCCGACACCATGAACGATCGACTCAAGCTCCTGGACGACGTCGGATCGATGACGGGAGCCAACCCTTCGAAATACCGCGAGGAGAACATTGAAGGTGGTTACCTTGCTTCCTGCTCGCCCTTCAAGGCGATCAAGATGCTGCAGAAGAGTCAGTTTGACCAGATGCTGGCTGCAGCCATGCCATTGGGCTCCATCGCCGGCCCCATCGCCTTGGCCGCAGCGACCACCACACTCAAGAACCGGATCCACTACGAACCCGACTTCACCGATGGCCCCGGAAATTTTCACAGGGCCATCGAGAATTTCACGAAAACCGTCCTCGCGGAAACAGCCATCTTCAACTTGCTGACCAGCGGCGTCCAGTACCGGGAAGGCATGAGCGGCCTGCTGGACTGGACCCACTACTGGCAAGACGGCGGCGGCAGAGCCAGCATCCAGAACAAGCTGAAGTCTCTTGCCGATCTCTATACGTACAATTTCCAGTTCATCTTGTCGGTGGCATCGGGAGAAAGTGCTACTTTCCCGGACGGAAATCCCATTGGCAAGGAAAAGTTCGCACTACTTTCCGATCTTGGTCTTTACAGCGGCTCGATCCGGCAGAGCGCACCGACGCACATGTACCACACCAGTTGGGACCTCAACAGTATCAAGATGCTGGACTTGTTTGCAGCCGCATCCCGGACTGCGGACATCGATGCAAACATCAACCCCTATGCCATCAACATCCTGGGTGTCGGCCTGGCCGGCGAAAGCCTGGGCCTGACCACTCACCCAGAAGCGCAGGTGAACATCGAGTTCATCGAAAGCCCGATTACCACGATAAGAAAGGTCCAAGACCTGTATCTGGGCGAGGGCAACTTCAACATTCATGTCCGCGAGAACCTCAAGACGGCTTTTTACACGCGCCTTCACGCCGGCACTGGATACAACACGCTGGAAGGCGCACATGAAATGTTCGGGAACGATGAGTCCGATTCAGTGTTCCTCGTCAACGCAGCCACCCAGTGGGTCCACGGCGGCGCCAGAAAAGGTGACCTGCTTGGCATCAGTCAATCGGTGGATCTGATATCCGCCAAGATCACGGATAACACACTGAGCTTTTCGGCGAGATACAACGAAGAATTCATCAATACCTCCACAACGACCTACGACAAGATCAACAATTTCATCATCTCAGAACCCACGAGCAGGATCGACCTGTTTCGAAACGCCGCAGCGGACAACGTATCGCTGCTGTTGGCCGGACACACCGATCAACTCAACATCCACCATGGTCTTGTTGCCGTATCCACGGCACCGAACATCGAAGGGAGCAAGATCGTGTTCCACGAGATCGGCGGAGAAGTCGCACTGAACAACATGGGGAATCATGTCAGCTTCGGAGGAAGGCTGTTTCCCGCGGAAAACAAGGTGGAGGGGCGCGAGTATGTTGCCTCAACGGTCGTCGGCAATCTGTTCGATGCCTTCTATGCACCTGCCGACACATATTTCGAAATACGCCCACTGAACAGCCTGGCGGCCAATTCCAGTGCAGACCCAACGTTGAAGATCCTGGGCACGAACATGGCCGCGAACGTGTTTTCCTTCGACCTCGACCAACTCAAGACCATTGAGAAACCCATCCAACTCGTCATCTCGGGCAACAATTCATGGCGTGATCCTTTTCTGTCAAACGATATCTACATCGACCGGCTTGAACTTTTCAAATCAGACCCAACCAGCGAGTCCGCCTACACAGTCAAGGACATCAGTTATTTCTTTGAGACCACCACCAACAGAAGCCACGGATTCATCGACAAGAGTGTCAACGTCTTTGATCAGGTGATGAAGGTCAACCTGGGCGACAAGACTGTGGCGGAGATCTATTCGGTCCAGGACAGCAGTTATATCCGGTACTCGAAGGCGCGATTGGATATCTATTTCGACAACAACCTGCTCGCGCAGACCACGATCGGTTGAACGCCGATGATCGCGGTCGCTCCTCATGTGGCACAGGTGATCGGCGGCGCGATGCTGCTGGCGCTGCAATCGCCCCATCACCAGAACCAGCCGGTCAGGTGGCTGCTCAACCGCTGGAAGCATTCGGTCGCCACCGATCAATACGTCTATGTCGACGGCACCGACGAGTCCGGTCGCACGATGCCCTTGCAGTTCGCCTGCTGGACCTTCGTGTCCGAGGACTGGGTGCAGCGGTTGCGGGAGTCTGGCTCGACGCTGGACTACTCGGGCGATGGCGCCGAATCCGGGCCCTACATGTTCTTCATCGACATCATGTCTCCGGGCCTCCCGCCGTTCGAATTGGTCCGGCAATTGGTGAAGTGGCACATCCATCAGAACCCGGCGCGGCAAGTGAAGGGTGCCGTCTACGTCAAGCATCGACACGGCCGTGCGCTTGTCCACTTGATCCAGGCACGCGCGGCCATCCGCCTTGAACACGAACCTTGAGGACGCCATGAACACCACGTCGAACTCCCCTTCAAGTAGCTCTCCAAGCCATCCCCTGAGCCCGCCCATCGACACCCTCAAGGTCGTCGAGATCGCCATCTCTCTATACACGCGTGAACCTTTGGCCGAAGGCCGCCTGCAGGCTGCGCGCCTGGGCTTCGACGATCTGGCGCTGGACAGCCTGGACGTGGCGGCTCTGTCGCTCTACCTCTTCGATTTGCTGGACATCCCTGAGGCCGTGCAACCCCAGGTGGTCGTATCAAGTCTGGCCGCCTACGTGCAGTTCTTCGAAAGACACCGCCGTCGCGATACGGTTGATCCACAGGAGATGCGGGGGCACTTCGTCTAGTGCCCCTGGCCGTCGGGCAAACACCAAGACCCCGGCCGCAGCGCGACGCAGGCTGGTCGATAAACTGGTTTGATGCGTGCGACGCTCATCCCGACGACGACCTTCGACCCCACGGGCCTGACCTGGCTGAACCGCCATGCCGGCCTGGGTCCGGACTTCGGGCGGGCGATGTCGGGTCAGCCGGTCAGCCTGCCGCAGTGGCTGGCGACCAGCGACGAGGCCGCCGCCGAACTGGGGTGGCCGGCCGACTGGTGGCGCCATCCGCTGGCGCTGGAAGCCCATGCCGGCGGGCCGTCCTGGCCGGGCAGCGCGCCGTTCGCCACGGTCTACAGCGGCCACCAGTTCGGCGTCTGGGCGGGGCAGCTGGGCGATGGCCGGGCGCTGCTGCTGGGCGAGGTCGACACGCCGCACGGCCCGCGCGAGATCCAGCTCAAGGGCAGCGGCATGACGCCGTATTCGCGTCGCGCCGACGGTCGCGCGGTGCTGCGTTCGTCGATCCGCGAGTACCTGTGCTCGGAGGCCATGGCCGCGCTGGGCATCC